>Ga0134127_10002600_pt1 | contig 12992 bp, 13 predicted proteins | sample KB31753_FD_96459 | JGI IMG/M metagenome (GOLD analysis project Ga0134127, IMG submission 96459) | Terrestrial soil microbial communities with excess Nitrogen fertilizer from Kellogg Biological Station, Michigan, USA - KB3-175-3 | ecosystem: Environmental > Terrestrial > Soil > Unclassified ...
AATGACCGCAGGAATGGATTGCAGCGAATTGGTGGACGCGGCCGGGTTCGAACGGGTCGCCCGGCGCAATAACTCGCTCACTTCCACCGGCAGAATTCTCGTATTTGCTTTCCTTTTCATCGTCTCGGTCGGCATCGCCGGCGCGTTCGCAACCCTCGGCGCCTGGCTGATACTGCCGTTCGCCGGTCTGGAGATGCTGGGACTGTACTGGGCGTTTCGATACGTTGACCGCCACGCGGCGGACTACGAGCGCATCGAAATTGCCGGCGACAGGGTGCGGGTGGAACAGTTCGAGGCCGGGCGCGCGGTAAGCCACGAATTCAACCGCTACTGGGCGCAGGTAGTGGCGGGCCCTGGTGGTACGCGGCTCGCGTTGCGCTCCCACGGGCGGGAAATCGAGATTGGCCGCCACGTGAACGATGACGAGCGGCTCGCGCTTGCGCGCGAACTGGGGCGCCAATTGCACGCAGCGGCGGCGCGTTGAAAACCGCCGGTATACACAAAAACGTATCCGTTTCACAGGTGAGGGAAGCATGATCAGCAAGGGGTTACGAATAATTGCGGCCGTGGCGGCGTGGCTTGCCGCGGGGGCGGCGCTGGCCAACCGCTACAACCTGCAGGAACCACAGTCCATCATCGCGCGCGAGATCTACGATCTCCACACGCTGATCATGTGGATCATTGTCGGGATTTTCGTCGTGGTGTTCGGCGCCATGACCTACGCCATCGTCATGCACCGCAAGGCGGCCGGCCACAAGGCCGAGCAATTCCACGAAAACACCACGGTCGAGATCATCTGGACCGTCATCCCGTTCATCATCCTGATCGGCATGGCCCTGCCCGCGACCAAGACCATCATCTCGATGAAGGACACCTCCAGTGCCGACGTCACGATCAAGGCGACGGGCTACCAGTGGAAATGGGGCTACGACTACCTGCAGGAGGGCATCAGCTTCTTCAGCACGCTCTCGACCCCGCGCGATCAGATCGAGGATTACGAGCACAAGGGTACGAAGAAGAATGAGAACTACCTGATCGAGGTAGACAACGCGGTGGTGGTGCCGGTCGGCAAGAAGATTCGCATCATCACCACCGCCAACGACGTGATCCACGCCTGGTGGGTACCGGCGCTGGGCATCAAGCAGGACTCTATTCCCGGTTTCGTGCGCGATACCTGGTTCAAGGCGGACAAGGAAGGGACCTATCGCGGCCAGTGCGCGGAGTTGTGCGGCAAGGACCACGGCTTCATGCCGATCGTGGTGGAGGTGGTTACACCGGAGAAGTACGCATCGTGGGTCACCGAGCAGAAGAAAAAGATGGCTGCGGCGGCCCCGGATCCTTCCAAGCAGTGGACGCTCGATGAATTGAAGGCCCAGGGCGAGAAAGTCTACGCCGCCAACTGCGTCGCCTGTCATCAACCGACCGGCATGGGCGTCCCGGGCACGTTCCCGGCGCTGTCTGGCTCCAAGGTAGTGAACGGCCCGAAAGACGGACAGATCAACGTCGTGCTGAACGGAGTGGTGAAAGACGGCAAGCCGACCTTGATGGCTGCTTTCGGCAAGCAGCTTTCAGACGCCGACCTTGCGGCGGTCATCACGTTCACGCGCAACAACTGGTCCAACAAGACCGGGGACATGGTTACCCCGGCCGAAATCAAGGCCGCGAAGAAGTAAGCGGCATACGACAGGCATTCTGGAGAACGCTATGGAAGCTGCACACTCACACGACGGTCACGGTCACGGCGCGCACGGGTATCACCCGTCGGGGATCATGCGCTGGGTCACCACGACCAACCACAAGGACATCGGCACGCTCTACCTGTGGTTTGCGCTGACCATGTTTTTCGTCGGTGGCGTACTCGCTCTGATGCTGCGACTCGAGCTGTTCCAGCCGGGACTGCAGTTCTGGCGGCCCGAGTTCTTCAACCAGCTGACCACGATGCACGGCCTGATCATGGTATTCGGCGCGATCATGCCGGCGTTCGTGGGTTTCGCGAACTGGCAGGTGCCGCTGATGATCGGCGCCCCCGACATGGCCTTCGCGCGCATGAACAACTGGAGCTTCTGGCTGCTGCCGCCGGCGGCGACTCTGCTGGTCGCCTCCTTCTTCGTGCCGGGCGGGGCGACCGCCGCGGGCTGGACCATTTACGCGCCGCTCTCGACTCAGATGGGCCCGGGGATGGACCTTGCCATCTTCGCGCTGCACATCATGGGCGCGTCTTCCATCATGGGCTCGATCAACATCGTCACCACCATCCTCAACATGCGCGCGCCGGGCATGACGCTGATGAAGATGCCATTGTTCGTGTGGACGTGGCTGATTACCGCCTACCTGCTGATCGCGGTGATGCCGGTGCTCGCGGGTGCGGTCACCATGCTGCTTACCGATCGCCATTTCGGCACCAACTTCTTCAACGCTGCGGGCGGCGGCGACCCGGTGATGTTCCAGCACATCTTCTGGTTCTTCGGGCACCCCGAGGTCTACATCATGATTCTGCCGGGTTTCGGTATCGTTTCGCAGATCGTGCCGACGTTCGCGCGCAAACCGCTGTTCGGCTATTCCTCGATGGTCTACGCCACGTCCTCCATCGCGATCCTCTCGTTCATCGTGTGGGCGCACCACATGTTCACGGTGGGGATGCCGGCCGTCGCGCAGCTCTTCTTCATGTACGCGACCATGCTGATCGCGGTCCCCACCGGCGTAAAAGTGTTCAACTGGATCGCGACCATGTGGAAGGGCTCGATGACCTTCGAGACGCCGATGCTGTTCGCCTGCGGCTTCATTTTCGTGTTCTCGATGGGCGGTTTCACCGGGCTGGTGCTGGCGATCACGCCGGTCGACATCCAGCTGCAGGACACCTACTACGTGGTGGCGCACTTTCACTACGTGCTGGTGGCGGGCTCCCTCTTCGCGCTGTTCGGCGGCGTCTATTACTGGATCCCGAAGTGGACCGGTCACATGTACGATGAAATGCTCGGCAAGTGGCACTTCTGGCTGTCGATGATTTTCTTCAACATCACCTTCTTCCCGATGCACTTCACCGGGCTGGCGGGCCTGCCGCGGCGCGTGCCGGACTACAACATGCAGTTCGCCGACTTCAACATGATCTCGACGGTCGGCGCGTTCGGTTTCGGGCTGTCGCAGTTGATACTGCTCTACGTGATCGTGAAGTGCATCAAGGGCGGCACCAAGGCGACCGACAAGGTTTGGGAGGGCGCGGAGGGGCTGGAGTGGACGCTGCCTTCGCCGCCGCCGTACCACAGCTTCGAGACCCCGCCGGTGGTCAAGTAGGGGCAACGGGCGACACGATGCAGGCCGCGATGAGCAGCAACGCAAAGACAGCGCTGATCCTGGCGACCATCGCGGCCGCCTTCTTCATCGGCGTCGTGATCCGGCACTGGGTATGGTGAGCCAGCTCCCCGCAAACCAGCAGACGCTGGTCAAGCTCCTCGTCGTCGCCGTCATGATGTTCGGCTTCGGCTACGCGATGGTGCCGTTCTACCGCGCCCTGTGCGAGGCGATGGGGCTGAACAACGTCATCAAGGCCGACCAGCCCCTGACGAATACCCAGGTGGACACGGGGCGGTCGCTTACCATCGAGTTCGACACGAATCTGCGCAGCAATCTGCCGTGGACTTTCACCGCGATCGAGAAGAGCGTGCGCATACACCCGGGCGCGCTGACGCAGGTCACTTTCGAGGTTCGCAACCAGTCCAACCGCCCGGTCACCGGGCAGGCGATCCCGAGTTTCGGGCCGCAACTGGCTGGCCGCTATTTCAAGAAGCTCGACTGTTTCTGCTTCACCCAGCAGACGCTGGCGCCGGGCGAAGTGCGGCTGATGCCTGTCGTGTTCGTGGTCGAGCCGGGCCTGCCGCAGGACGTGAATACCGTGACGCTGTCCTACACTTTCTTTGAAGTCGAAGGAAAGGGCGGAAAGGAAAGTTGATGCTGATGACCGAGCCGCAACAAGCGCCGATCAAGGCGACGCCGCTGCAAGTGGCGAAGGCGGTGTTGTCCGCGTTCATCGGCATCCGCAAGCGCGCGGCGCACGAGCAGGACGCGGTGACGATCACGCTGCCGCAAGTTATCGTCGCGGGGATCATCTGCGCGGCCATTTTCGTATTGAGCCTGATCATGCTGGTGCGCCACATCACCAGCTGATGAACGCAATGCTGCACTGGAAAGACTAGGGGAGAGACAGAGATGTTGAATCAATCGTCACGTTATTACATACCGGACCCATCAACCTGGCCGATTACCGGATCCATCGCGCTCCTGTGTATGGCTTCGGGCGCCGCTTCCTGGTTCAACGGCTGGTCTCCCGGAAAGTTCTTCGTGCTCGCGGGTTTCGCGATCCTCGCCTACATGATCGTTGGCTGGTTCCACGCCGTTTCCCACGAGAGCGAGGGCGGCAAGTACAACAAGCAGCTGGACATGTCGTTCCGCTGGGGCATGGGCTGGTTCATCTTCTCCGAGGTCATGTTCTTCGCGGCGTTCTTCGGAGCGCTGTTCTATATGCGGGTGCTGTCCGTGCCCTGGCTGGGCGATCTCGAGCACAAGCTGCTCTGGCCGGATTTCAACCCAGCCTGGCCGGCCACCGGGCCGGGTTTGAAGGATCCCTTCACTCCCATGGGCGCCTGGGGCATCCCGGCGTTCAATACGCTGCTGCTGCTTACTTCCGGCGTTACCGTGACGCTCGCGCACTGGGCGCTGATCCGCAACGACCGCACCAAGCTGATCGCGTGGATGTTCGCGACGATCGGATTGGGCGTGCTGTTCCTGGCCTGCCAGATTTACGAATACTCGCATGCGTACTCCGACCTCAATCTCAAGCTCACGACCGGGGCGTACGGGGCGACCTTCTTCATGCTGACCGGCTTTCACGGGTTTCACGTCACCGTGGGCTGCCTCATGCTGACGACAATCCTGTTCCGCTGCGTGGCCGGGCACTTCAAGCCCGAGCACCACTTCGGCTTCGAGGGCGTGGCCTGGTACTGGCACTTCGTGGACGTGGTCTGGCTCGGACTGTTCATTTTCGTCTACATGCTCTAGGCCGGAACACGCGACAAGGCGCATCAAGACGACAGGGACCCCGTCCACAGGGGAACGAACGCCGCGCCCGATGTCACAATCGGGCGCGGTGTTTTTTTACGGGGGCCTATGGCAATTTGTCGGTAATGAGGCCGGTATAGATGCCGAGCATCAGCAGCGCGAACAGTATCACCGACAGCACGATTCGCACCGTCAGCGCTTTCACCATGCGCTCGCCGTGTCCCTTGTCGCGGACGAAGTAGTAGAGCGCGGAGAACAGGCTGCCGATAATGAAGACAAGGAACAGGATGACGACGATTTTCATGACCAAATCAGTGTAGCTCAAGCTGCTGACCCCTGGCCACTTTGCCCACCCGCTACCGATTTCATTTCCGCTGGATCACGACGCTTGCAGCTGCGGCGGGTATCGCCTTGACACTCTTGCTCGCCAACTGGCAACTGAACCGCGCGCACGAAAAAGAAGCACTGGCGACGCGCCTCGAAGTGCTGGCGAAGGATGCCCCGGTGTTGCTCCCGGCCGCCGAGATGAAAGCGCAGGAGGTGGAATGGCGGCGCGTGATTGCGCGCGGTCAGTTCGAGCCGCGCTACGGCGTGCTCATCGACAACCGGATCCATCACGGTGTCGCGGGCTACCACGTGGTGATGCCGCTTGAGATCGGAGGCACCGGCGGCAGGCGCTACGTGCTGGTGAACCGCGGCTGGATTGCAGGAAACCCGGACCGGTCCAGGTTGCCTGAGGTCAAATCGCCCGACGCGGCCGTCGAGATCACCGGTCTCGCAATCGTGCCGAGCCGCCGCTTCCTGGAACTCTCTTCCCGGGCGGTGGAAGGCAAGGTATGGCAGAACCTGACGCTCGACCGTTACCGTGAAGCGTTTCCAATCGCGGTGCAGCCGGTGGTAATCCAGCAGGAGAGCCCGCTCGAGGACGGCCTCGTGCGCGAATGGGATCCGCCAAACCTCGGCGTGGACAAGCACTACGGCTACGCGTTCCAGTGGCTCGCGCTCGCCGCAACCGTACTCGTGTTCTATCTGGTGACCCATGTCAGACGCCGCCTCCCGGAAGAAGCTCACTAGCCTGTGGCTGCTCGTCGCGCTGACGGCGGCGCCGGTGGCGGCGTCGTACCTGCTCTATTATTTCTGGCCGCCACAGCATACGGTCAACTACGGCGACCTGATCGGGCCGCATCCGCTGCCCGACCCCGCGCTGGCGCTGGCTGACGGAAAGCCGTTCCGGCTCTCGCAGTTGAAAGGCAAATGGGCGCTGGTCACCGTGGACTCGGGAAATTGCGACGCGCGTTGTGATGAAAAACTCCTCTACATGCGGCAACTGCGCCTCACGCAGGGCAAGAACTCGGACCGCGTCGAACGGGTGTGGCTCATCTCGGACGAAGTCCCGCTGCGCGCCGAGTCGGTCGCGCAGTACCCGGGGACCTGGCTCGTGCGTGCGCGCGCGCCGGAACTGCTCGGGCGCTTTCCCGCGAAAGAAGCGGTCTCCGACCATATCTACCTGGTCGATCCACTCGGCAATCTCATGATGCGTTTCCCGCGCAATCCGGACCCCCGGCTCATGATCAAGGACCTCGCGCGCCTGTTGAAGGCTTCGCAAATAGGATGAAATTCAGCCGATGAGCTTCTATCGTCCCATCGTCTTCTGCGCCGTCATCCTCACCTTCCTGGTGATCGTCGTCGGCGCCTACGTGCGGCTGGAGGACGCGGGCCTGGGCTGTCCTGACTGGCCGGGTTGCTACGGGCAGATCATCGGAGTGCCCGACGAAGCGCACGAGGTCGCGCGCGCGGAGCAGGCCTTCCCGGGCAAGACGGTGGACGCGGGCCGGGCGCGCAAGGAAATGTTCCATCGCTATCTCGCAGGCATGCTGGGCCTGCTGGTCGCGGTGATCGCGGCAATTGCGTGGCGCTGGCGCGCCAGGATTGGCCGTCCACCCGGGCTCGCCACCGCGCTGGTCGCGCTGGTCGCGTTCCAGGCGACTCTCGGCATGTGGACGGTGACGATGCTGTTGAAGCCCGCGATCGTCACGCTGCACCTGCTGGGCGGCATGTCCACGCTCGCATTGCTGCTGTGGATTGCATTGCAGGAAATCGATCCACGACCGGCACCGGCGGAAATAGCGCAACGGATACGACCATGGGCCGCCGCCGGGCTGGGGGTGCTGGCCATTCAGATCGCGCTTGGCGGCTGGGTCAGCGCCAATTACGCGGCGCTTGCCTGCGTCGATTTTCCGGTGTGTCACGGGAAATGGCTGCCGGAAATGGATTTCGGCAATGCATTCCACGTGGTGCGCGAGCTTGGCGTGACCGCAGCCGGTGCGCCGGTCTCGCAGGAAGCGCTGAACGCGATCCAGTGGAGCCATCGCGCCTGGGCGCTGATTACCGTCGTCTATCTCGGCATTCTCGCGCTGTGGGCCACGCGAACGCCGGCGCTTCGCCTCGTGGGAGTGCTCCTGCTGGCGTTGCTGATCCTGCAGGCGGGACTCGGAGCCGCCAATGTGCTCATGCGTCTGCCGTTGGTGCTCGCGGCCGCGCACAACGCCGGCGCCGCGCTTTTGTTGGCCGCGCTGGTGATGCTAAACTTCACCGTCTTCAAACGGATTCACTAGATGTCTTCAAGTCTCGCGGGACAACCGCTCGCTTCCCGGTTCAGCCAGTTCTACCAGCTCACCAAGCCGCGCGTGGTGTCGCTTATCGTGTTCACGGCGGTGATCGGCATGTTCCTGGCGACCCCGGGCATGGTGCCCCTGCAGGCGCTAATCGCCGGCACCATCGGCATCGCGCTCACGGCGGGCGCTGCCGCCGCCATCAATTGCCTGGTCGAGCAGAAGATCGACGCCGTGATGACGCGCACCAGCCGGCGCCCGCTGCCGCGGGGCCAGGTAACCTCGCTGCAGACCCTTGTGTTCGCAGGGATCGTCGGCGGCGCGGGCCTCGCGATTCTCTACCAGTGGGTCAACGCGCTGACCATGTGGCTCACGTTCGCCACGTTCATTGGTTACGCCATCATCTACACGGTAGTGCTGAAGCCGATGACGCCGCAAAACATCGTGATCGGCGGCGCTTCCGGCGCGATGCCGCCGGTGCTGGGCTGGGCCGCGGTCACTGGCGAGATCGCGCCGGAGGCGCTGCTGCTGTTTCTCATCATCTTTGCCTGGACGCCGCCGCATTTCTGGGCGCTCGCGCTCTATCGCAAGCTCGAGTACGCGAAGGCCGGCGTGCCGATGCTGCCGGTTACGCACGGCGACAAGTTCACCCGCCTGCACGTGCTGCTCTACACGGTGATCCTCACGGCGGTGACACTTTTGCCGTTCGTCACTCGCATGACCGGGGCGATCTACATCGCTTCGGTGCTCGTGCTCGACGCCGTTTTCATGTGGTACGCCGTGCGCATCTACGTCGCCTACAGCGACGCGCTGGCGCAGCGCACTTTTCGCTATTCCATTTTCTATCTCACAGCGCTCTTCGCGGTCCTGCTGGTCGATCACTACTTCCGCATCCCGCTGTGAGCGTGCCCGCCCGGGCGCTTTTTTGCATGAGATTCCTTGTTGCAATGGCCATGTCGGTGCTGCTTGCCGGGTGCGGCGGCGATACTCCGCAGGCGCCGAAGTTCACGCTGACCGACGTGACAGGGGCGGGCTTCGGCAAGGAGCTCAATCTTACCGATCACAACGGGAAGCCGCGCACGCTTGCGGACTTCCGCGGCAAGGTGGTGACGGTGTTCTTCGGCTTCACGCACTGTCCGGACGCCTGTCCCACGACGCTCGCGGAGATGGCGCAGGTGATGAAGGAGCTCGGTGGTGACGCCGAAAAACTCCAGGTGTTGTTCATCACGGTGGATCCGGAGCGCGACACGCCACAGGTGCTGAAAAAATACGTGCCGTCATTCCACCCGTCGTTTCTCGGACTCTACGGCGACCTTGATGCCACCGCGCGGACGGCCAAGGAGTTCAAGGTGTTTTTCCAGAAGCAACCTGCCAAGAGCGGCGGCTACAGCGTGGATCACTCCGCCGGCACGTTCATCCTCGACCGGGAGGGCAAGCTGCGCCTCTTCGCGCAGTACGGCCAGGGTCCGGCCGCGCTGGTTCACGATATCCGCATACTGCTCCGCGAGCCAGCCTGACCGGGTTGCCGGGTGCTGACCCCCCTGTCGTCATCCCGGTTCGCGTTCCGCGTGGGCGATCTGACTGACTACCGCGGGATCGAGGCGGGATTTCGGATGGCGATGGATCGAAAGCAGCTAATTAAATATATTTAATATCAGTCACTTAGAACACTATCTAGGTTCCGGGCCAATGACCTCTTGGGCGCGGGCCACGTCTGAACGTTTGTAAATTGACATGCTCATCAGGGTTCCATATTCTGAAGAACGGGGGAAGCATCGCAACTTCAACTAAACGGGAGATGTTTCAGTGAAAAAATTGGCGAAATGGTTGGCGATCTTCGGGATTCTATTTTCGAGCAGCGCCGCTTGGGCATGCAGTGGGGACAATTGCCCGAGCGCTAGAAACAGTACGGATCTCAAGCCGCAGATCAGCGGCGAAGTGTTTCAATGCTCAGGCGACAACTGCCCGAGCGCCAGATAGAACGCATATCGCTGGAGCGGTGATACCACGGGCACGGTTCCTGGCCTGACTGGCACCGGAAGCCGACGTCGATTCGACGTCGGCTTTTTTGTTCCTGCGTTCCATCGCGCGTAGCCGGAATCTGACCATGCGTAACCTCCCAGCGTTGATGGCCGCGCCAGTCTTGACGTTGGCCATTGTCCTGACCGGCTCCGCCGCTGAGCCGCGAGCGGACCCCGCGGTAGCAGCCTGCAAACCGGAACCCAGGGTAACGCCCCGTCTGGAGGCCGCCCAGCAGCTTCGCGAAGAAATCTCGCGACTCGAGTCCGCCGGCACCGACGAAACCGCGTTGCTCGCGCCATTGAGAAAACTCGCCGAGGTATTGAACGAAACGGGTGAGTTCGACAAGGCGGGTGATACCCTTCGCAGGAGCATCGCGATCCGTGAAAAGCGCAAGCTCGCCCAGGACGCTCAGTATGTCGAGCTGCTGCAGATGCTCGGGGTCGCGCAACGAGCCGGCGGCAAGCCGATCGAGGCCGCGGTTTCCTACCAGCAATGTATCGAGGCCGCTGATCGCATCCTTGGTCCGGGATCCGCGATCAGCGGGCGTTGTTTCAATTTTCTCGGTGTCGCCTACGATGACCTCGGCCGCTACGCCGAGGAAGAGCCGCTGCTGCAGCGAGCCCTGGTGATACAGGAAAAGGCGCTGGGCCGGGATCACCCGAACGTCGCATTTACTCTCAATAATCTTGCAGTGCTCTATACGCGGCTGGGCAATCACCCGCGCGCCGAGGAGCATTTCAAGCGCTCGCTCGCCGTGTTCGAGAAGGTGCGCGGGCCGTGCCACGAAAACGTCGCGATGCTGCTGACCAATCTGGGCTGGTTTTACCGTGAAAGCGGGCGCCCCGCCGAGGGACTGCCATTCGCCGAGCGCGGGCTGCAGATGCGCGAACTGCTGCATGGCCCGCAGGACTACCTCACGGCGTACAGCCTCAACAATATCGGCCTGACCCTGGCGCTGCTCGGTCAGCACGAAAAGGGCGAATCGTACGTCCTGCGGGCATTGGCGATTCGCGAGCGGCTTTTCGGAACCGACCACAAGGACACGCTGATCAGCCTGTGGTACCTGTTCGTCATCCGGCAGCACGCCGGCCGGCTTGCGGAAAGCGGGGAGCTGATCGGCCGTGCGCTCCCGACTGCAACGCTGCAGGGCAATCCCGAGCTGCGGTGGCGCTTTCAGAGCGCGCACCGGATGCACTTGCAGGCGAAAGGTATGCCATCCGCTGCGGCTTACTTCGGCAAGGAGGCGGTGAACACGATCCAGGCCATGCGCAGCGGGATCAGCCGGCTCGACCGGGAGCTGCAGCAGTCGTTTCTTTGGGACAAGACCGCGATCTACCGGGATCTGGCCGATTTGCTGATCGGGCAGGGACGGCTGGCGGAGGCCCAGCAGGTGCTGGCGATGCTGAAGGAAGAAGAATTCTTCGATTTCATCCGCCGCGACGGCAAGGATGATCCGCGCAGCACGCGCCCTACGTTCACCGGTGCTGAGCAGCCCTGGATGAAGCGCCACGCCGAGATCAGCGGCCGGATCGCGACGCTCGGCGCACGTCGCGATGAGCTCGATCGCAAGCAGAAGTTGGGGCTCACGGCAGTCGAGGCAGCGGAGTTCAAGCAAATCGACGCGGACTTGGAGGTGGCGCGCAAGGCATTCGTCGCGTTTCTCGATGACCTGGTGAAGGAGATGGGAAATCTCGACGCAAAACGGCGCGCGGACGTCGAGGCAAGGCGGCGCGACGTCGAGGGGATGGAACGCTACCAGAACGACCTCAGGGCGCTCGGCCCCGGCGCGGTGATGCTGCATTACGTAGTGCTGCCGGACAAGGTGCGCATCATCCTGTCCACTGCCGACGACCAGGTCGGTTACGCGAGCGATATAAGTGAGACCGAGCTCAACCGGAAGATCCAGGCATTCCGCGAGGCATTGCAGTACCCTCGCGAAGACCCTCGTATCGTGGGCCGCGAACTCTACCAGGTGCTGCTGGGCCCGCTGGCGGACGCGCTCAAGCAGTCGAAGGCGCAGACCCTCATATTGTCGCTGGACGGCGTGCTGCGTTACATCCCGTTTGCGGCGCTGCATGACGGCAAACGCTATGTCGCGCAGGATTACCGTATCGCGCTGGTGTCGCAGGCGGCCGATATTCGCGTTGCCGCACAGTCCGGCCGCCTGGATAGCTTCGCGGGGCTGGGTTTGACGCATCAGGTGCCGGGGTTTGATGCGCTGCCGGCGGTAAAGGAGGAACTCGAAGGAATACTTAGGTCCGGCCCGGTTCGGGGAGAAATCCATCTGGACGGTGCATTTACGGCCGAGCGGCTGAAGCAGTCACTGGACCAGAAGGTCTCCTTCCTGCACGTCGCTTCGCATTTCGTTTTCAAACCGGGCACCGAGACGGATTCATTCCTGCTGTTGGGCGACGGCGGCAGGCTTTCGTTGCGCGACCTGCGCGTCGCGGGATTTAATTTCCGGGGCGTGGAACTGGTCACGTTTTCGGCGTGCGAAACCGCTGTGGGCGGCGGATCGGATGCCAATGGACGTGAAGTGGAAGGGCTCGGGGTGCTGGCACAGAGCCGCGGCGCGCGGGCAGTCATGGCCACGCTTTGGCCGGTGGCTGACGCAAGCACCGGCATGCTCATGCAGCAATTCTATCGGCTGCGAGCGGGCAGCTCAGATTTGACCAAGGCAGAAGCTCTGCGGCAGGCCCAGATTGCCTTGCTGACCGGGCAGCATGGAAAGCCCGCCATGACTTCGGGATCCGGAGCGGAACAACGCGGTGCCGGGGGCGCGGGCAGGGCGCCGCGTTTCACGCCCGATCCCAATGCGCCCTACGCACATCCCTATTTCTGGGCGCCGTTTATCCTGATGGGCAACTGGTTGTAAATCCGCCTCCGTACGAACAAAAGCCCCGGCAATACCGGGGCTTTTGATTGCAACGTTGTCAGCTTCAGGCAGCTTGGCGAGCGATGACGCCCTTCATCTTTGCGAACGCCTTCACTTCGATCTGCCTGACGCGCTCCGCGGAAATGTCGAACTCGGCGGCGAGATCATGCAAGGTGGCGGAATCCTTCTCGGCCAGCCAGCGGGCCTCGACGATCCGGCGGCTGCGCGCATCGAGGCTTTGCAGGGCTTTATCCAGCCCGGCGCTGCGCAGGCGCGCAGTCTCTTCATGCTCGAGGAGGCGGCCGGGCTCGGCATTTTCCGCCGCCAGGTAGGAGATCGGGCCGAAGGACTCTTCTTCGTCATCGGAAGGCGGCTGCAGTGAAACGTCCTGGCCTGAAAGGCGCGTTTCCATCTCCGTCACTTCGTCGGGC
>Ga0134127_10002601_pt1 | contig 12990 bp, 11 predicted proteins | sample KB31753_FD_96459 | JGI IMG/M metagenome (GOLD analysis project Ga0134127, IMG submission 96459) | Terrestrial soil microbial communities with excess Nitrogen fertilizer from Kellogg Biological Station, Michigan, USA - KB3-175-3 | ecosystem: Environmental > Terrestrial > Soil > Unclassified ...
AAGCGAAACAGCAACCTCATTACAAGCCTTACATCGTCAAGGAAGTCGCGGGCGTGAAAATCGGCATACTCGGTTTGACCACGCCAGGCGTGCCCAACTGGGACAATCCACCAAACTACGCGGGCCTCGAATTCCACGAGCCAGTCGCTGAAGCGCGCAAGTGGGTCCCGATCCTTCGTGATCAGGAGAAAGTTGACGTTGTAGTCGTCGCCATGCACATGGGACTTGGGGAGGATCTGCGCACTGGTGAAGTGAGTCCGGGACAAGTGCCACACGAAAACGAGGCGATCTCGATCGCGAAAGAGGTGCCGGGCGTCGATGTGATCTTCATGGGCCACACGCATCGCGACGTGCCTTCGCTTTACATCAACGGCGTGCTGTTGACGCAGGCGAACCACTGGGGGCGTCATCTCGCGCGCGCCGATCTTTACTTGCAGAAAGCCGGCCCGGGTTGGCGCATGTATGCGAAGTCTGCTCGGACTATTCCTTCTGACGATCGCGTCGAACCGGATCCTGACGTGGTGAAACTGGCGGAACCTTACGATCGGGAGACGCAAGGTTGGTTGTCGCGAGTGATCGGAGATTCGTCAGAGGAGTTGACAGCACGCGAGGCGCGCTTCCGCGACACCGCGATCCTCGATCTGATCCAGAAGGTGCAGATGGATGCTGGTAAAGCAGACGTGTCGATGGTGGCGAGTTTCAATACCGAGGCGCGCATCGCAAAAGGGCCCGTGAGTGTGCGCGATATAGCAGGGTTATATGTTTACGAAAACACGCTCGTGGTGCTGGAAGTGACGGGTCAACAACTAAAAGACGCGTTGGAACACTCCGCGAAGTACTACAAGCCGTACGTTGCCGGAACGCCGCTCCGAGATCTGATCAACGACAAGATTCCTGCCTACAACTTCGACATCGCCGAAGGCGTCACTTACGATCTCGACATCTCGAAACCGATCGGGCAAAGGATTCAGAACCTGCGCTTTCATGGTCAGCCATTGTCGCTGACGAGAAATCTTCGCCTAGCCACCAACAACTATCGCGTCAATGGCGGCGGCGGGTACGACATGTACAAGAACGCGCCGGTGGTTTACCGGTCGAGTGAAGAAATCCGCGAGTTGATCATTGATTGGCTGGAGAAGAATAAGACAGTTCCGACAACGCCCAACAACAACTGGCGCATTCTCCCTCAGTAAACACACAAAGCGGCTAGAGGTGGGTTCTAATAATGCCGCTTTGGTCGCGTGGGGTGTGAGAACTTAGGCCAAATAGTTTGTGGCGCCTGCGACGCTTTCTACGCTCGCAGGCGACCACTCACTTGAGGAGAATCCGCTTGTTCAATGCTTGACTACCCTTAACCCTCCTGGGTTATGCATAAACGCGGAATCGCCGGCGAAACCCCCTCAAAATTTTTTCGCTTCTGTTATCATAGGCCGCGACCAGTATCACAACCGCCAAAGGTGGAATTTTCATATCCTCATGTGCCGCCTCCTCCGACCAGAACTTCGCAATACTCTTCTAGCTAGAACCGAGAATTGTATTTACAGGTGTAGAAAGCTCCACTGTAACCATCAGTCACGTACGAGGCTGTGATGTCCACTTCAACCGCAGCGCGCTATATGAATTTTTGCGGGGATGAGACTGTGTGTGAGGCAGTAGATGTTGTCTCGCAGACGAATGGTTCGAGCGACGCTGGAATTGAGATGAGTCAGTTTGCGATCAACAACACTTCGCTATGGTTAAAGCATTTTCTTAACAGAGAGTTATAAGACCGGGAATTCTTTCTGAGGGATTTAGCGCGAGTTTTTCGCGTTAGTATGCAAAAACCTTTCAAGGATACCCCGCCGAACGACATGATCAGCCCAGACAGTTGGAAACGAATAAAAGAGATTTTCCAGTCCGCTCAAGAGCTAACTCCGGCGGAACGCCCAGACTTTCTCGCTAAGGCTTGTGGCGACGATCAGTCGATTCGCGAGGAGGTCGAGGCTTTATTGACAGCCGATGCCAGTAACGAGACTTTTTTAAGCGCTCCCGCGTATGAATTTGCCGCTGGTATTCTGGCCGGGGAAGGCAGTGAATTTTCACCCGGTCAAAAAATAGGCCGCTATGAGATCCTGTGCCCGCTTGGTTCCGGCGGAATGGGGCAAATTTACCTCGCCGAAGATAAAGAATTACATCGTAAGATCGCGGTCAAACTAATCTCTCCACATTTTGCCAACGACAATCGCCGGGTCCATCGGTTTGAACAGGAAGCCCGAGCCGCCTCAGCTCTCAATCATCCGAACATTTGCGTCATTCATGAAATCGGAACTACTGAAGCCGGCCGGCACTTCATCGCGATGGAGTACATCCAGGGGATAACTTTGCGCGAACAACTTTCGCGCGGAGCTTTGTCGGTTCGCAAGGCCTTGAACATCGCGATTCAGATCGCAACCGCGCTTGCCAGTGCACACGCGTCAAGAATTGTTCATCGCGATATCAAGCCTGAAAACATAATGTTGCGGCCCGACGGCTATGTGAAGGTCCTCGACTTCGGCCTGGCAAAGCTTACCGAGATCATCCCCGACCAAAATCCTTTGTCCGTCGTTTCCACGAATGTGCGTACCGAAACCGGCATGTTGATGGGCACGGTCAAATATATGTCTCCGGAACAGCTGCGTGAGACGAAAGTAGATGAACGCGCGGACATCTGGAGTTTAGGTATCGTACTTTTCGAGATGCTTACGGGCGTAACGCCCTTCGAAGCGCGGACCTCAAACGATACCGTGGCCGCGATACTAGCGCCACAACAAACTCCGCTGAAATTTCCTAATGGCACCCCACGGGAACTTCAGGACAGCATAACGAAAGCACTGGCGAAGGAGCGTGATGAACGCTACCAAACAGTAACGAAGTTTGCGAGCGATTTAAGAAAGTTACAGAACAGATTACCACGCGAAACCGATAGCGAGTCTGTCCCGTACCCTGTTCCCGCCGACGAACAACAAACACGCAGGATTCAACCGTCGGGATTTTTCAATCTCCTTAAATCACAGGCCGTAACGTCGACTGGATTTATCGTAAGTGAAATCCGCTCACACAAGACTGCTGCACTCTTCGCCGGTACGGGAGTCCTCGCTTTTCTTCTGTTGCTTCCAAGCATCGCACGGTTCGTTAACAGGATTATGGATCCGAGTACTGTGCACACGCTGGAAATTAAGTCGGTGACGATTGACGGAACATCCGTTTGCTCCGCATCCTCTCGCGACGGCAAATGGGTCGCACACGCCGAAGAAAGGGACGGAAAGCAGCGTCTGGTCCTGACGAACACTGCCACTTCCACGTCTTCTCAGATTGTTCCTCCAGCCGACGCTCAATACCTCGGCGTCTCGTTTATGCGCGACAGCGACTATCTCTTTTTTACTCGCAAAGAGAGTGGCGCCAGCAACCTCTACCGTCTCCCCTTAACGGGTGGCACTCCCGTCAAAATCAAGGAATCAGTTGATAGCCCTGTAAGCTTGTCTCCACTGGAGGATCGATTTGCTTTTGTTCGTCTCAATAGGGACACAAATGTTTACTCGCTGGTGGTCTCAAGCATCGACGGATCGAGCGAGCGAGTTCTCGCGACGAGACAAAAAGGCGAGGCCTTTTCCGTTTATGGTCTGGCCTGGTCTCCTGACGGCAAGGTCGTTGTTTGTCCGACAGGCTCATGGGCCGGCGACTACGAGGTTAAGCTGCTTGGTTTTGACGCTAATGATGGTACTGCTCAACCAATCGGTAACCGGCCATGGTTCGCGATCCTGGAGCTCGGCTGGCAAGAAGACATGAGCAGCTTGATTATCAGTGCGCGAGACCAGGCAACGGCGCCATTTCAGTTGTGGCGAATCACTTACCCGGATGGCGTAGCGCAACAGTTAACGAGAGATCTGGCAGAGTACCGCGGAGTCAGTTTGTCCGGAGAGGACATTGTGACGGTACGAATCGATTTATCGTGGGAATTGATGGTAGCGAGTGCGGCTAATAACTTTGGAAATCCGTCTGGCATTGCTTCCGGAGCTGGTCTGAACTATGGGATTAGTTGGTCGGGAAATAACAGAATTGTCTTTTCGGCGATGGCCCCGGACAAGTTGAATATCTCTCGGATCGACGTCGATGGTTCAAACCCGGTCCCACTTACTCTTCGGTCGGGAAACAACTATACGCCCGCAGCTTCAGCCGATGGTCGTTTTGTAGTCTTTTCGTCTGACCGGACCGGGAAGTCTAATATCTGGCGCATGAACGCTGAAGACGGGAGCGATCTCAAGCAACTCACTTTTACGAATGGCAACTACTACCCAGCTATCTCACCAGACAATCAATGGGTAGCTTACGATAATCAGGAAACCGGCATATTGAGCGTTTGGAAAGTGCCCCTCGAAGGTGGCGAGGCAATAAAAATAGCAGAGAGATATCGAATGCCTGCGTTTTCGCCAAGCGGTCAGTTTATCCTCGCGCGTTACGATGGAGATTCAGGCACCATGGACCTCGCAATCTTTTCAGCCCAGGGTAGCGAGCCAACGAATCGAGTCTCACTTCCAAATGTCGACAGGCAGCGCGTCTACTGGCTCTCGGACCACGAGATCAGTTACATAGACAAAGCCGATGGCTATGCAAACATTTGGAGCTATGATCTCGACACGGGGGCAAAGAAGCAGTTGACCAATTTCAATCGTACGCAGATCTTTGCTTATGCGTGGTCACCCGATTCCCAGTTGCTAGCCTGCCAACTTGGGACCAGAACCAGTAACGTGGTGAAGGCCAGATAAAGCGCGCCTGCCGATGCCACGGCCCTGAGCCGTGGAGATTCACGTTGGCCGCTACTGCCGATGCCACGGCCTTGGGCCGTGGAGATTCACGTTGGCCGCTACTAACAGGAAACACGCGACTGCCGATGCCACGGCCTTGGGCCGTGGAGATTCACGTTGGCCGCTATAAGGCCGTAGCATCTCGAGAAATAGTTTTCCACTTCCTTGGCAACAAGCGTGAGATCCCACGGGGCGAGCCCGTGGCATCTTCGACGTGCAATTTCAGGCTCAGTTCGGATATGGGCCTTCGCATCCCGGAGGCTTGATATCGGCGACTTTTTTACTGATATTGGAAGCCTTCGACAATGCTGCTTCTATCTTATTGAAATCGATACTTTGCAAGTCATGTGATAGAGGCGGGAGTGCTTGCACCTTTTTGAGAGTCTCTACGATCATTTTTAGACTCTCAATCACGTTAAAGTCTACTTCACACAACTCGAAGTTGATTCTTCTCTGTCCATGGTTAATTTCATCTTGGGTGACAATGTCATATTGGTCGTCCATCACAAATCTCCTTGGCAGACACGATGAGTTTTAGTTTTTTTTTTAGTTCAGACCCGCACTTAAAACGTGCCGCAGAGGTATTAAGTGCGATTTTTTTGAGCGTCTGATCAAAGGCATAGACCAGTTCGCCCAATCTTGCAGACAGTTGACAACGTCAACTCATTCGACGGCCCTCCCCGGCGACCGTCGCTGCTTTTGGCATATAACGCGAAAATCGCCAGCATACTCCCTCAGCCAACTCAGGCGAGCATCAAACTGACCGGGCACTTGAAATTAGAACCTCTCCGTCTAACTGATTATGAATTCTTGTGTAAAAAGATTACGCGGGGATAGTATTCTGCTCATGCCTCCTCGTCTCGCAGCCATCTCCGGGAAACTCAAGGGAGCAATCTTCGCCCTCAACGAAGAGACGCTCATCGTCGGTCGTGAGACCGCTGCCAATCTGTGCGTTGCCGATCCCTCAGTCTCGCGCCGTCATTCCAGGATCGAAAAGAACGAAAGCGGGTTTGTTATCACCGATCTCGAGAGTCTCAACGGCACGTTTGTTAACGATGTGCCCGTAAGAAGTCGAGTCCTCGAACATGGCGATCGTGTGCGCATCGGCGATTCACAGTTTCTATTCTTGACGCATGAAGGTGACGCGACTTCGAAGTCGAGCGACGTCAAGCTCGATGAGGCACACGTCGTCAGCGGCCCGACGGTCCAGATCCGTTTCGATGACGCCATCTATCAGATGACACGCGATCTGAGCGTGCTGATGAAGATCAGCACCACGATCAATTCTATTCGGGGGCTCGACAATCTTCTGGAGCGACTACTCGAGCTGCTCTTCGAAGTTGTGCCCGCACAGCGTGGCGCGATCCTGCTTACCGACGAGAGTTCTTTCGAAACGAGCCTCGTTTTCGGACTCAATCGAGTGCTCGGCAAAGACGCGGCGGTCCATGTCAGTCGCACGATCGTGAAGCAGGTTTTGCGAGACGGCGTCGCATTGCTGGCTAACGATGCACCCTCCGAAACCAAGCTTGTCACCGACAGTTTGATCGCCGCGCGCACGCGTTCAGTCATGTGCGTGCCGTTGATTCTGTTCGACCGCAAAGTCGGCGTGCTCTATCTCGACAGCACCCTGGCGCGCGATCAATTCAACCGCGATCACTTGCAGCTTGTCACTGCGATCGCCGGTATTGCGGCGGTGGCGATTGAGAACGCGCGACAGTTTGAGTGGCTTGAAACTGAGAACGAGCGGCTGCAGGCGGATGTAAATATCGAGCACAACATGGTTGGGGAAAGCGCCGCGATGCAGCGTGTCTATCACTTCATCTCGAAAGTGGCGCCGACGGATGCGACCGTCCTAATCGGGGGCGAGAGCGGCACGGGCAAGGAATTGGCCGCGCGTGCGCTTCATCGAAACAGCAAGCGCAATCAGAAGCCGTTCATGGCGGTGAACTGCGCGGCGCTCAATGAATCGTTGCTGGAGAGTGAGTTGTTCGGGCACGAGAAGGGCTCGTTTACGGGGGCCTTCGCGCAGAAAAAAGGACGGCTCGAGATCGCCGATGGTGGCACGGTCTTTCTCGACGAGGTCGGTGAACTGACGCAGCCCTTGCAAGTGAAGCTCCTGCGCGTGCTCCAGGAGCGGGAGTTTGAACGTGTTGGAGGAACGGTAACGATCAGCGTAGATCTGCGAGTGATTGCGGCAACGAACAAGAACCTCGAAGAAGCAATTGAGCTGGGCCAGTTTCGCCAGGATCTTTACTACCGACTCAATGTGGTTTCTCTTGAGATGCCCGCACTGCGTGAGCGACGTGACGATATTATCCTGCTCGCGAATTACTTCGCAGACAAATACGGTTCGCGGTGCAATAGAAAGTTGAAAGGCTTCTCGACGGAAGCGCGAAGCTGCTTGACTGCTTACGACTGGCCCGGTAACGTGCGCGAGTTGGAGAACACGATCGAGCGCGCCGTCGTACTCGGCACGACGGATTTGATCCTGCCTGAAGATTTGCCGGAAGCAGTTTTGGAAGCCGAGCTATCCCCAACCTCATCCCTGAGGTATCATGAAGCGGTTACGCAAGCAAAGAAGCAGATCATTCTGGACGCAGCGGCGCAAGTAAACGGGAACTTCCCGGAAGCTGCCAGGCTTCTTGGCGTTCATCCAAACTATCTGCAGCGGTTAATTCGAAATCTCCACATCAAGATCAGTTGAAAAGTACTAACTACGTATGCCGGCTCCAGAGACGTTTTGTGACGTACTCGAAATCCTGAATCGTGAAAACGTGCGTTATGTGGTTGTTGGGAGCGTCGCCGTCGTGCTCCATGGAGCTAAGCGCGACATTTCGGATCTTGATATTGTCGTTGATCCATCGCCGGAAGAGGCGCAGCGTTGTATGTACGCGCTCGCGTTAGCGGGATTCGTGCCTAGCATTCCACTTCCGTTTCCGGTACACCTGCTGACGGTCGTTCGGTTGTTTGACCAGTTGGCACGTGAGATTGACGTCTTTGTTCGTAATCAAAGTCTGTTCGATGATTTGTGGTCTAACTCTAAGTTAGTGCAGGTCGGTAATCAGACCGCGCGAATAGCAGGACCCGAACAGGTTCTGCAGATGAAGCGGATCTATAATGAGCCACTAATGCGTGAAAAAGAACAACTCGATCTATCGCTACGCGACGCGACGCCCGAGGACGAGTCTTTTCTGTTAGAGGTTTACGCCAGCACGCGTTGGGACGAACTGGAAGGATTCGGTTGGAGTGACGAACAGAAGCGAGCTTTTATCAGGATGCAGTTTGTTGCTCGTGAAAGGGTCTATCCGCGAGTAGGTAATCAGATCATTCTTTTGAACGGACAACCTATCGGCAGAATGATGGTGGACCGAGGTGACGCAGCGATACTGCTGAGAGACATTGCTCTTTTGACAGAGTATCGGAATTCGGGTATCGGAAGTCGTTTGATACAGGAGCTGATGAAGGAAGCGGCCAGTGCAGGCAAACCGATCCACCTCCATGTCGTGGCGACTTCTCCAGCAGTGCGGCTGTACGAGCGCTTGGGGTTTTCCCGAAGCAGCAGCGACGCTGCATATCTGGAAATGAAATGGATCCCTGCTACAAGTTGAAATTCATGCCCACCTACCGGCTCAATCCATATATCAGTTTCATCGAGAGTCGTTTGTTTCCGGGTTTCGTGCAGAACGCGGTGTTTCACCGGTTAAGCGGGGAGATACTTGAGCCAAACGAAAGCGTTCGCTCTGTGTTGCTTGCCGGCAAAACGGGCAGTCCAATTTCACTCAGTGACGATCTCTTGAACAGTTTGAGCGGAGACGGAGCCCAACTGAGACAATTACTTCAAAGAGGGTATTTGATCCCAGAGGGTTATGATCCTCTAGCTCCGTTCGTTGATCAGTACGTGGCTCGCCCGATTCAAAATCCCGCCGTTGCGTACCGTGCGACAAGCGGAGAATGGATCGTGGTGCGCACTTCAATGAAGCATACAGTCTACTCGCGAAAACGTGACGAGCTACCGGCGATCATTGAAGAGACATTGTCGCCGTTGACTGCCAGCATACTGTTGATGGCTGACGGCACTATGACGCTCCAGCAGATTTTTAGCTCGCTAAGAGAAGGCGGCAACATTCTCGAAGATGCCGAATTCAGAACGGCTATCGGTTTTCTAGGGGCCCAGGAACGGCAGCTCATCAAATTCACCGTTCGGCGAGAAGATCTGGACGATCCTTTTTCGTTCGTCAATATCGTGCCGCGCAATCTTTATCACTCTGATCGAAGGGACCAGCCGCGTCCTGACAGTGCCAACGAAACCATCATCGATTTTCATTTATACGGAATTGAAGACGCTAGTTGGGAATTTGATCTAATCGAGCCTACCGTAAACCACTGTTTCCGCTTCCCTCATGAAGCGCTGGGGGGCCTCGATTATGGCTCGCAGTTTTGTCTTTCGACGCTGCGGCCTGAAGTGGTTCCTTTGCTGAACGACTCGCGGCAGCTCGAAGTATTGGAAGTTGGTGGCGGCACCGGTAGCTTTGCGCGAACGTTCATAACGCAGGCCGCGAGTGTGACCAGCATCAACTATCACATACTCGATCTATCACCGGCGTTGATGGAAAACCAAAGAAAGATCTTGTCTGAGCTTCTTCCTGAGAGCCGCTACTTCCATCAGGATGCGACCGAGTTTGATCTTCCTGGCCACACGTTTGACCTGATCGTCTCGAATGAAGTTATCGCGGATTTTCCAGTTGCGCCGGTTCAGCGTAACAACGGGAAGTGGCAGGGAGCTGGCGCTTACTACATGGAGAAATACGATCTTTCAGACAAAGATGCTCCTGACGCCTTCGTGGTTAACGCCGGCGTTTTTCGTTTCATCGAACGCGCGTGGAAACATCTGACTCCAGGTGGGACGCTCATCGTTTCGGAATATGGCTCTGAGCAACGTTATCCGGTCGCGTCGTTCCACTTGAACCATGACGAATTTACGATTCACTTCGGACACGTTGCCCAATGCGCCACGCGGGTGGGCTTTCAGTGCCGGCTGCTGACGCTGAAGGAGTTTCTGGGCTTGGACGACGAGGTTCTGGTGCTTAATGGACGCGACGAGCATTTGCTCTGCCTGAATCATGTCTTGAAGAATTACGGAGAGGTTTTGCCGTACGCGGTGATTGCGAAGTCAGATTTCGAGAAACGATGCCAGAGGATAGTAGAACAGACTGGATTGATCGGTTATTCTTTCTCCCCGCTGCGCAAGGAATATTATTTTGGTCCCAACATAAAAGACTTTTTCGTTTTGATTATGAACAAACCTGGAATCCTGTGAAGTCTTGTTGATCTTGTTCCAGCCTTAGACAGGATTCACATGATCTCACAGGATTAACAAGAGAGAGGGAGACTAAATGGAGGCTTCTTTAACCCACGAGGAATTCACTAAAAACGCGAATACGAAATTTCAGGTCCAGGTTGACGAAAACACGAACGTGCCGTTGGAACTCACCGCCGTTTCGGAACTCAAATTGTATCCGCAACAGGAGGAATTTGCGGTTGTGTTTCGTGGTCCATTAGACACATATCTCGGGCAGGGCACACGTTTCTTTACGCACCCGCAAATGGGCCAGCTGGAATTGTTCATCGTACCCATTCGGCAGGACGCGCAGGGCTTTTACTACGAAGCAATCTTCAATCGCATTCGCGAGCAGTCATGATCAGCCAATCAGCAGAACTTTCAAACATTACACTTCGTCCCACCGGTCCGGACGATTACGAATTTCTAGTTGAAGTTTATGGCAGCACTCGTGCCGAAGAGCTGGCTTTAGTGCCATGGAACAACGAACAGCGCGACGCCTTTATTCGATCGCAGTTCAACGCGCAACAAGAGCATTATCTAAAAACTTACCCAGGCGCCACCCACGACATAATCGTGTCCAACGGACGGCCAGTAGGCCGTCTCTATGTAGCGCGGTTGGACCACGAGATTCGAATTATCGATATTACTTTGCTGCCTACTGAGCGGAATGTTGGGATTGGCAGTTATCTGATCAACCAATTGCTCGACGAGGCAAAGCAGACCCGCAAAATTACGCGGATCTACGTCGAAGAATTCAATCCTTCGCTGCGTCTCTTCCAACGATTGGGTTTCTCACCAAGCGAGCAGCACGGATTTCATCTGCTGCTGCAGTGGCCAGGAAATTAGGAATGTAGGCGATTGATGACTGCCTCGTAGTGTGGAGCGCGCGTATCTTTGGTTCCAACCGGAACGACCAGGAAAGAGAACTTACCCAACTCTTTATGCTCGATCAGATACGTACCCTGTTTAAGAGTTGCCTCTTTTGAACCACGAAAAAGCAGTGAAAAACCTTCTTTCCCTGCCTCAATCTGTTTGGTTGACGCAAAATTAGTTACGTGGACCAACCGGACCTCAACTTTTGCTGTTTCGTGATTGATCACAAAACTCGTGCCCAACTGGGATTCGAACGACTCTAAATCCAAACCGGCCGCCGCTGACGTTGTAATGCCCATGCCCGAGGCCACCTCGGTGAAGGTCACCGGGATTCCCGCAACAAGTGCCATCAACGAACCGTTCTTCAAGAACTCTCGGCGCGAACTCGACATGTTCTATCCTCCTGAACCGTGCTTGATAATCTGGGCTGGTAGAAATGGTGGTGCAGTCTATTGCTTCTTCGAAAAACTTTCAACAAAAAAACAGTGGTCCTCTCCACAAAAACGCGACATCTGTGAATTTGATGAAATAAACGAGGGTCTAATAGAACACTCTTGTAAAGTTTTGAGTTTTCATCTATAGTGCGCGGGCTCAGAAACGAAAGTACATTGAAGGCAGACAAAATCCGCTGAAGTTTACGAACTTAAACGGCTATCCGTGCCCCGCGCTGATCCTCCTGGGTGAACAGGAACCAGGCCCAGATGCACCTTGGGAGGACAGGCACTGACCAACGCCGCCTCGTGTAGTCTTCAAAGATACCCACAACGACTTATTCTAAGGAGCAGGTAAACATGGCCCAACCTTATGTAGGCGAAATCAGAATGTTCGCCGGTAACTTTCCACCCGTGGGCTGGTTGTTTTGTGACGGCCAGCTATTGCCGATCTCTGAAAACGAGGTTTTGTTCCAGTTGATTGGTACGACGTATGGCGGTGACGGAGAGTCAACTTTTGCATTACCTAATCTTCAAAGCAGAATCCCCATCCACATGGGCACCTTCGGGGGTAATACATTCCAATTGGCGGAAAGCGCTGGAACAGAGTCAGTGACTCTGACTACGCAGCAGCTCCCAATCCACACTCACCCTATGATGTGCAGCTCGGGTGGCGGAGCTCCCACGACTGATCCGACCAATGCTGTCGCTGCACCATCGGATGTAGGCCAGTACAGCACTCTTGGACCAGACGTCCAAATGGGAACTCCGGCCATGTCAAGCGACATTACGGGAGGTTCCCAGCCACACGAGAATTGTATGCCGTTCCTCTGCATCAACTTCATCATCTCGCTCTTTGGCCTCTTTCCTTCGCCAACATAGAGCGTGGTTGCTTGATCGCTACTTATTGATCGTTGGTGCAACTTAGGCTGAACGCCAAAAATATAAGGAGTCGCAATCATGGCTGAACCGTTCTTGTCCGAAATCAGGATCTTTAGCTTCAATTTCGCCCCAAAAGGCTGGGCCTTATGCAACGGCCAGTTCCTGCCAATCAATCAGAATCAAGCTTTATTTTCTTTGTTGGGCACGACCTATGGGGGCAACGGCCAAACCACTTTCGCGCTGCCCAACTTGCAGGGCAAGGCGCCGAATCACGTCGGGAGCGGCTTCATCCTGGGCCAAACCGGTGGTGAAATGGCCCATACTCTCAACATAAATGAGATGCCGCAGCACATACATACGCTCAACAACAATTTGGCAGTGGGCGGCGCAGCCACTAATGGAACTCAGGGAGTTCCCACCGGTAACTTCTGGGCCAACAGCGGTAAGACGACCTGGAGTACGGCCAACCCAAATGCCGCGATGCATCCGGGGGCAGTCACCAATGTTGGTGGCAGCCAGCCGCATAACAACATGATGCCTTACCTCGTGCTCAATTTCTGTATAGCGTTACAGGGAATTTTCCCGTCGCAAAATTAGAAGAGGGAGACAAAAAAATGGCCGATCCTTTTGTTGCTGAAATCAG
>Ga0134127_10002602_pt1 | contig 12986 bp, 12 predicted proteins | sample KB31753_FD_96459 | JGI IMG/M metagenome (GOLD analysis project Ga0134127, IMG submission 96459) | Terrestrial soil microbial communities with excess Nitrogen fertilizer from Kellogg Biological Station, Michigan, USA - KB3-175-3 | ecosystem: Environmental > Terrestrial > Soil > Unclassified ...
ACGAACGGAGTGGTCGGTGGACTTTGTGGGTCATCGAATACCATACCGGCACTCGTGATTGGGTGTGCGCTCAAGCCTTTTTTCGGGATCAGCAGACCGGCACTCGTAAGCAGTCCCATTTTGAGCAGATCGCGCCGCTTAAAGCCGGCGGCAACCAACTCGCTGCGATTGTTCGCCGCAGTTTGCCTGTCTTTCTCTTTTGTTCTATTCCGTTTGGAGATATACGCCATCTGGAACTCCTCCTATTGCGCCTGGCATTAACCGTGGGTCCAGGCGCGTTTCTGACTTGATTGACGTGATTGAGACTTTGCGGCGCAGATTTTCTTTGCCGCAACGACTCGCTGTTGCTTGATTTTTTGGTCGAAGCGGAACTACCGACGGGTGTCGTAGGCCGGGTAATGAACTTCGACAGATTTAGCTAAAAGAAGTAACCCCTTGTTAAAAACACTATGAGTGTTGGTGGAGTTGAGTCGAGGAACACCATCCAACTCTAGCGGCCACAAAGGCGCAGCCAACGCTGTGAGTGGAAGTATGTCCGTTCAAGCTTGGGGGAAGCCCAACGGGCTAAGCAGTACTAAAGCGCGGCGCAATGTATTATTCTTCACAGGCGAAAGTCAAGAAGAAAGTGTGGTAAAAAGCCGCACAATTCTGTTGAGCTATGTTGATAAACAAAAATCCAGGAGGGATCTCAGTCATGTCGTCAGTTCGTTTTTATTGCGCAGCAGTTCTTATCGCTCTCCTTATCTTCTCAGCCGTCATAACTCCCGCTCAGAAAAAGTCGCGCACTGCGGACGCCGCGCGTCATTCGAGTGATGCCGCTAAGACTTTCACGGAGATCATGAACGTCAAAGACAAGGCGATTCCAAAGGAGTTACTCGACACGGCTGAAGCGATCGCGGTTTTCCCAGGTGTGATCAAGGCAGCGTTTGTTGTTGGTGGTCGTGGTGGTCAGGGCGTGATCAGTCGTCGCATAAAAGGCGGTTGGAGCGCACCGGCGTTCTTCAACCTCGGTGGCGGAAGTTTTGGCGCTCAGATCGGCGCGCAGAAAACTGACTACGTGCTACTCATCATGAACGAGAGCGGTCTCGATGGTTTGTTGAAAGACAAGTTTGAGCTTGGTGGTGAGGTCGGTATTGCCGCTGGTCCAGTCGGTCGCGAGGCAGCCGCTTCGACCAACCCGCGGCTCGACGCGGGAATTCTTTCTTATTCACGCAGCAAGGGTGCGTTCATCGGGGCGGCGTTGAAGGGTGCAGTCATTTCTCCCGACAACGATCTCAACGAAGCGGTGTATGGTGGAAAGAAAGCTGACGAACTGCTCAAAGGCCCAACAATGGCAATCGGTAAGATGCCCGCGGCGGTGCGCATTTTCCCGCGCACACTCGTGCGTTATTCGATTCGTTAAAATTGATCACATCAAACCCTTGACGCTTTTTAGTATGCGACCTAGAATGCTTCGTCACCCTTAGCGGTCGATTCGATCTCTCAAACCACCAGCGGGCAACGTGATCGGGAATAGCGGATTCAGATGCTCCCACGAACGCAGCGACAAAAAGAAATTCTCGATTACATCACACGTTTTCAGGAACGCCACGGTTACATCCCTTCTTACGCACAGATTGCGCGCCAGTTTGGAGTGAAGTCGCGTGCGACGATCGCGAAGCACATTGCTGCACTCGAGCGCCGCGGTCTGTTGGTCCGTGAACACGAAGATGGATCGTTCGCGCTGAACGTCAAGGTCGAAGACAAGAGTAGCGATTCGCTGTGCGAAGTTAAATTGCTTGGCAGGATCGCGGCGGGTGCTCCACTCGAAGTCGTCGATTACGAAGAACGGATTCCAGTGCCGCGTTTTCTGCTGGGACGCGTGAAGCCGGATCGTGTTTACGCGTTGCGTGTGAAAGGCGACTCGATGATCGACGAGCACATCTGCGACGGCGACATCGCATTGATCGAGAATCGCACCGACGCGCGCGACGGCGAAATCGTTGTTGCGTTGTTAATCGAAGAGAACCAGGCGACGCTCAAGAGACTTTATCGCCGCGGCATGAACATCGAGCTTCAGCCCGCTAACTCTCAACTCCAACCACTCACAGTGCCCGCCAGCCAGGTGCGCGTGCAGGGCATCTTCCGGGGCCTGCTCAGGCCGAGCAATTAGCCTACAAAAAGGCACAAAAATCACAAAAAGTGAACCCTCTTCTTTGCGCCTTTGCGTGAAATTCTTTCTACGATATAAAGCCCCTCAATGGCATTGTAGCGCCTCGTTGCAACCAATTATCGGCCGGAAATTTCACACTCGCTCCGATCAAATGCAGCGTGTATGCATGCCTCGAACGCGCCGATCTATTCTCGAAGCTGCGATGCGGTAAAAGCCCGTGCAGCAGGATCAAACTCCCTTTCGACACCTCAATCGGCACTAACCGCTCCTCATCCCATGGCTTCGCATCAAAGATCTCAAACTTCATCCCGCCTTCCCGCGTACGCACCCACCGCGACTTAAGCCCGTCTCGATGTCCACCGGGTATGGCCCACAAGCATCCGTTCTCGACGGTGGCATCCTCGAGTGCAAACCATAGCCCAACGATTTCGATTGGTTCAGTGTAGAGAAACGTGCTGTCCTGGTGACACGTCACCTCGCCACCAATGTTCGGCTGTTTGAAGATGTACATCGACTGCAGCAGCAGTGAATCCCGAAATCCGATTGCCGCTGCGAGCCCTTTCACCTTCTGGTGGCGCGAGAAACGTTCAAACACCGGATCGAGATCGTGCAGCGCGTGTCCGATCTTATTGATCGACTTCTCCTTCTCATACTTGAGCGTGCCATCCGTGTTGAACGCATTCTCTTCGAAGAAGAACCTGATCTTGTCTCCGGAGGTGAGGAAGTATTCATCAGTGAGCCGGTTTTGCTCGTGCGTCGAGAAGATCGAAACGACTTCCGCCGGATCAAACTCCTGGACCAACTCCCGTGCACGCGCCCGCAACTCGTCGCACTCGGCGTCATCAGCAAAGTTCTCGAGCACGAGAAAACCTTGCTCACCGTAATCCTTCAGTTGCTGCTCAGAAATCATCCCTCGCGTGTACAGCTTTGAGCCTGACCCGTTACTACGGTACAAACCTTTTTGTATAACTCGTCAAACTCCCGTTCGTCTTGTTCGTCTCTTAGAGATGCATGAACGCCACCTGCGAACGGTGGCGGTTCGCTTTGCAGCCGCTTACCAATCCGAAGTGTTACACGTAAGTCGGTTAGGGTGCCATACTCCCCTTCGAGAATGAACTCATCTGTTGAGTCTGAGAAAGAGCCGGACACTACGCGGAATCCTTGCTGCAACAACTCCTGGTTGAAGTTGTTGATGCGTTGATTGGCCGCCACGAGCTCGGCCTCTGTCCCGACGCTATAGTTCATCGTCGCACCTTTAGAGTTGGGGACGGTGGCACTGCGGACGGCGCAACTGAGTGTGAGTAAACCGAAGAGCGTGAGTGCGAGCAGTCTTTTCATGATCGGCTCCAAGAGGCTGAGTATGTGAACGGATGGCTTATATCACTGATGGCGCTCAAGTATCTAGAGGCAATACTTTGCCGTCACTCTTAGCGTTCCTCTGCCCAGAAGATCCAATCGGCGCCGTTCTTATGCTTGACTCGTGCACCCAGTAGGCCGCGCTGTTCGAGCAACGTGCGAGCGCTGCGATACATGTTGGCATAAAGACATTGCGTGACGTCTGAGAGGTCCCATCCTTGATCCGGCAGGCTGGTGTTGCGAAAGGCGCGCTCAATCTTCGCCTGGCGCCGTTCAAAGAGAGCGGCCAACTGTTGCGCCATCTCGTCACAGAGACTCATAAACTCAGCACAGTCTTCCCGCTTGAAAACAGGGAAGTTCGGTTCGTAGTAACGCTCACTCGGATGCTTCTTTTCAAATTCTTCTGATTCGCGTAAGAGCTCGCTCTCCAGCATGTCGTTGACGTGTGTATGAACACTCGGCGCGGATAAATTCAGCGCCTGTGCCAATTGAGAGATGGTTTTCGGCTCATTGGCAACAAGAGTCACGATCTGCTCTTTAGTTCCGTTCGGAAATAGTTTTCTCCTCGTGATGTCTGCCCATGGGTCGCTGTAGCCACCCGGCAACCCTGACACACATTCGCACGGAAAACGTAAACCTTTTCGCTCAGTTACGGTCATGTTCACCCCTTTACAGAGATACTTTTAGGGCGTATCCTAAAACGCAAACCCCTGATAAATTGCCCCCGCTCGTTAGTAACGGGGGCATGAAAAAAGTTGGTGCTTATGTTTGGTTGAAGGTAGCACTGACCCGGCTCGCTATGCAAAGTCGAGCAGCTGGCCTTCCATTTCGCCGTCACCCGAAAGATTTGCCCCCGATGTTGCGCCGTCGACTCGGTCCACTCTCAATCGACCCAGGAGGTCAAAGCATCATGTCAGTAAGAAGCTTATACGTGGTAATTGCACTACTAGCCATCACAATAGTTGTGCTCGTTCTCAGTAACGGAGGACGCGCTGAAAGTTCACGACAATCTATAAGGCTGGGACCGCCGGCCCAAAGTCATGCTCGCAGTGAAAAACTCAGAAACTTCGATGCGCAAATTCTGGCCAATGCCAACGAGTTTCTCGAAGAGGGAAGAGACACGTTCCGCTTTGACACTTTTGGTGACGAAGCCTTTTGGGGCGACTCGCTTCAGCTTCATCAGGCGATCAAAGGCGCGAGTCTTGGAGGCGTAGGTTCAGGCATCAGTCCGAGCACCGCGCTGAGTCTGGGGCTGAAAGTCGATGTCGATGCTTTGCCGCAGCCTCTCATTAACAAACTGAAACAGGGCAAGGTCGACCTGAACAATCCCGCGACAACGGTCGCGTTGCTACAACTGGATGCTGTTGTTGGTCTCAAGGGGTTCTTTCAAGGCGATAACTTGAGCTCGATCGGCATCACCTGTGCAATTTGCCATTCGACTGTGGACAACTCGCTGACGTTCGGGGTGGGCCACCGGCTCGATGGTTGGGCCAATCGTGACCTCGATGTCGGAAAGATAGTAGCTGCCGCTCCTAATCTCAGTCCTTTTTCAAATCTACTCGGCGTCAGTCAAGACACCGTTCGTGCGGTCCTAAATAGCTGGGGGCCGGGGAAGTTCGATGCGGAACTGAACCTTGATGGCAAGGCTTTCAATCCGCAGCAAGTCACCGATGGTGTGGTCACAGGGACAAACGTTCCGGGCGCTACGCTGCTTCCGAACGCTTATGGTCTCGCCGGCTTTAGCGAACACACATGGACCGGCTCGTGGGGAGGCGTGAGTTACTGGAACGCGTTTGTGGCAAACCTTGAAATGCGCGGTGTCGGCCGGTTCTTCGATCCGCGATTAAACGATCCCGCGAAGTTTCCGATTGCGGCCGCCAATGGTTTTGGCGACTTGCCTCACATTTCTCCCGAGCAAGATCGCATAACGAAGAAACTCCCCGCGCTTCATTTTTATCAGCTTGCTATTCCTGCTCCAGCACCGGAACCTGGCGTCGATTTTGACGTCGCGGCCGCCGAGCGTGGAGATGGGCTTTTCAGTGGCAAAGCAAAATGCAACGACTGTCACGTCGAGCCACTATGGACCGAGCCGGGCTGGAATTTACACACCCCCGCGGAGATCGGCATTGACAGTTTCCAGGCCGATCGATCACCCGACGGCGTTTACAAGACGATGAATCTGGCCGGTATCTTCGTGCGGGAGAATGGTGTGTTTATGAGTCCCGCCAATAAGGGACGGTATTATCACGACGGCCGCTTCGCGACACTGTTGGATGTGGTGAACCATTACAACACTCGGTTCAGCTTAGGACTTACAACTCAGGAGAAGCTTGACCTCATTGAGTACCTGAAGTCGCTGCCGGAACAGGAGTGAAGGAGGACGAATGGAAAGCAAAGCAAAGATTTTGGGGCACCCAATCCATCAGATGTTGATTCCGTTTCCGTTCGGGCTGCTCGCAACGGCGGTGATCTTTGACATCATCTACTTGCTGTGGGGCAATCCCACGATGGTGACGGTTTCAAACTGGATGATCGTCGCCGGCATCATCGGCGCGATTTTAGCCGCGCCGTTCGGGTTGATCGACTGGTTGGCCATTCCCCAGGGCACGCGGGCAAAATCCGTCGGGTTGTTGCACGGCCTGGGCAACGTGGTGGTGCTGCTGTTGTTTATAGGAAGCTGCTGGCTTCGCTACAGCAGCCCGTCAACTGTTCCGTACCTGCCGAGCACACTCGCGTTGTTGCTGTCTTTCATCGGCTTTGCGTTAGCCGGTGTTACGGGATGGCTGGGCGGGGAATTGGTAGATCGCTTAAGCGTTGGTGTGGATGACGGCGCAAATCTGAATGCACCCAGCTCACTGAGTGGACCAGCAACGAAAAAAGCCGCCTAAGAACTAATCATGTAATTCGGCAAATCTTGTAATCCTGTCAAAGCTCGTGACAGGATTACAGGATTGCAGAATGAATAGGAACACTCTAAACACCGATTCGTCGTTCACATTGGGATACCTGCCTGCGCTGGACGGTCTTCGCGCTATTTCGATCATCCTCGTGCTCAGCGTCCATCTGCGTTTGATAGGCTCGACCGCTGCCAGGTTTATGCCGGCGGGCGGGTTCCTCGGTGTGGACGTCTTCTTTGTAATCTCCGGTTTTCTAATCACGTCACTACTACTTAGCGAGCATCGAAAAACACGGAGCATCTCTCTGAGTTCATTCTACTGGCGCCGCGCGTTGCGCCTGTTTCCTGCGCTGTTAGGTGTGTTGCTGTTTAGTGGCGTCGTTGCTCTTTGGGCCGGCTCGCTATCGGCCCTTGGGCTCACGCCGTTGCGAATAGCATCCGTGCTGGCCTACTTCACGAATTGGGTCAGGGCATTTGAAACGCCTCAAACCTGGTACCTGTTTCACTTTTGGTCCCTGTCGATCGAAGAGCAATTCTATCTCGTATGGCCTGCAGCTTTGATTCTGTTGCTGCGACTCAAACCGAAAACTGCACTCGCTGTTGTCGTGATCGCCATCGCTACGTCAGCACTGTTGAAGGTAGTTCTTTGTTTGTCCGGCGCTACTTCAAACCGTATGTACTACGGCTCTGACACTCGCGCGGATTCGATTCTCATCGGCTGCCTTGTGGCTATGTTGCTGTCGTTCGGTTATGAAAAGTTCGCAAAGGCGATGGCATCTTTTGCTCCTGGGGCCGTGATAATTGTGTTTGCGTTTGTGTTTGTTGCGAGTGATGGCTTTCGGCCGTTGTACCTCGGTGGGCTTACGCTGGTGTCGCTCTGTGTCGCAAGCATTATCCTGCAGGTCACCCTTTCGCCGGCAGGCCGTTTGGGGAGATTCTTATCCTCTTCCGGCCTGTTGTGGATCGGCAAACGTTCCTACGGACTTTATCTGTGGCATTGGCCCATGTACGAAATCGCGCGACTACTGCCTTCTGAGTTTTTGGCTTTGCCTCTTGCGCTGTTTTTGACGTTTGCCGCTGCCGCGATGTCTTACTGGTGTATTGAGCGACCACTCCTGCGACTCAAGGACCGCAAATTCAAGCGTGGCTCAACTGTCGGAGTGAAGAGTGTGACATTGTTAGAACGCTAGACGTTCCGCTTGCAGCGTTGTAAGCAACTGGCTTCATCCGAGCCGATTGATCACCTGAACATTGACACCGCTCAGCGCGCTAACGTATCGTAGCGCCCTCGGAACCCATAGCGATGAGAGCACCGTCTAGTCAAACTCTTACTTCCGCTCGTAAAAGCGATCAGATGTGTGCTTGTTTCTGTTGTTGTTGTATGCCGACGAAGGAGCGGACTGAAGTGTATGTGACGTAGCTTTAAGCCATCATCAGCATTCACCAGGGCCGCTCATTTCGAGCGGCCTTTTTTGTTGGAAAACAGCAGTCCGCAACACCAAGCGATGGAGCGATTCGCAGTGACAGTTATCCAGGCGAGAGAGAAGTTGCCGCAACCTCTTGCCACTCAGCTAACACGCGGCGGGAGGTAGGGCTTATGAGTATTGATAACAAGACGACTATTAAACATTCGGCGCTTGAGTTGTTCACAAACATTCCGAGGTTCGGCCTTGTGAATCTCAATACTCCGGTTGAACGGCTTGACCGGCTGCGGCAAGCGATTCCCGGCGCGCCGCAACTTTGGATCAAGCGCGACGACCTGACCGGTTATCTCGGTGGCGGCAACAAGTTGCGCAAGCTTGAATACGTCATGGCCGATGCGCTCGCGCGAGGAGCCACGACGATTGTTACCACTGGATCGATCACTTCGAACCTCGCGCGCACGACAGCCTTAATCGCGCGCCGGCTTGGATTGAAGTGTGAACTCATACTGAGCGGCGGCGATCCGAAAGCAGCACACGCGAATTGGCGCGTCGCTGAACTGCTGGGCGTGAAGATACACACGGTTGCGTCGAGCAACGATCGGGCTCAACGGATGCAGGAAGTTGCGGAAGCTTTGGAGAATAGCGGCGAGCGAGTTTACGTTGTTCCTCTAGGTGCGTCGAACGAGGTAGGGTCGTTTGGCATGGTCGCCGCGTTTGAAGAGCTCGGGATTCAGCAGATGGAACTCGGCGAGCAGTTTGACGCGATAGTGTTTGCGACTTCCTCCGGAGGCACGCAAGCTGGACTCGAAGTAGGAAAGAGATTGTTCAACTATCGCAACCTCCGTCTGCTTGGCGTCAGCGCCGACGATCCGGCCGAGACGATTAGAGAGAGTGTGTTGCAGGCAGTCGGACCAATGCTTTCGCTGCTGGACAAGCCCGACTTCTCACGCGACGACGAACTCAATATTGACGCGAATTTCATTGGCGAGGGCTATGCTGTGCCGACTGCGGAATCGCGAGAAGCAGCGAAGCTTTTTGCCGATGCAGAAGGGATACTGCTGGATCCTGTCTACACCAGCAAAGCGGCCGCGGGCCTGCTGGCCTACTGCCGCGAAGGTCGTTTCAAGCCGAGCGAAAGAGTGCTGTTCTGGCACACCGGAGGAGTGCTCACGCTCTTGTAAGGCTTTTGCGAATTAGGGAGTATCCATTGCGCTAGCGACGTGTTGAGCGAACTGTTTGCTCCAGCGCTGCATTTCGGATTTCTCGCGCTCGAAACGTTGCTCCTGCGTGAGGTTTTGAGCATCCGCATCGGCGTCAACATCAGCGGTCGTGCTCACGTAAACGGTGAATTTTCCTTTTCTGAAACCAACGTCTGATGAGCCATAACCTGATGCATAGGCCTCGTCGCCAATTCCCATTAACGTCTGTTTATTGAACGAGTATCTCGCATGATTCTTGATCACGTCTTGTGCGTCCGCGACGGAGTTATGCAATAGAACAGAGACCTTAACCTTACGGTTTGAAAACGACCAGAACTCGATCAGAACGTTGTCACCACTCCCCGCGATAGGCTCGACTCGTTCATGCTTCCAGTTCGGCATTGTTTTTTCGAAATAGCGGGTAAGCTTTTCGTCAAGTCTGTCGAGTTCCAGACTCGCCTGTGCAAAGGTGTTGCTGAGTACAAGCGCTAATAATATAAACGCGATAGGAACTCGTTCTTTCATAGGGTTCCTGACCATTCGGAATGCTCGCAGTCACATGAGGATTGTGACCTTCGCCTTGTTATTAGTTCGTGCGGAGTAAACGGGGAAGGGTTAAAGTCATGGCGTTTTTAATTTGGCGATTCTTTTCCCGCTCTTACCTTTAGCAAAAACCACATTCGGGTCCTCGCGCAAAATATCTAACGCCTCATCTTCTGATACTCCGCCGATAATCGCTAGTCTTTCTATACTTCTCCACTCCCAACCTTTTTCAGCTAAAGCATCAATCATGCGCTGATGTGCAACGTTCCCCGTTCTATTTTCGGTTTCGACTTTCGCGGCCTCAGGTAATTTTTCCGACTGCGGCATCGACGACTTTCCTTCACGCAACAATTCAATCAACATTTCCCAGGGACGAGCTGTGCGAGTGGTGAAATCAAAATACTGAAGCGATTCCAGACGAGGATGTAGTTCTGTTTTTTTGAGCAGTACCGGAATGACCTTGATTCCTGCACCCCAGGCAAAGGCCCATTCGTAGGTGACATACTCGGAAGCCTTGGCCTCCGGAGTCATCACCACGACAAGAGCAAACGCCTCTTTGATACCTTGATCAATCTCTCTACGCCAATCCGCACCTCCCCGAATCGCTATGTCTCTCCAGACAGTAAATCCTGCCTGGGTAAGCTTAGTGTGCAAGATTTCCGCGAAATCACTATCCTCGTGGGAGTGAGAAATGAAAATATGATCCATATTTGCTATCGCTCTGAATGTGGTGCTTAAGTTACGATTCCACAGCCCGGGACGAACAGCGCAGGAAGCTCAAAAAGAGCGGCCACTCGTTTGAGGGTCTGTTGCATTCTTTGTTATCGAAGAGCTAACGAGTGGATAAAAACACATCCCAGGCCCAGCGTTCAAGATGTTTCCCGCTTGATTCCAGTTCTAATCTTGAAGATTCACTGCGAGCAGAGTACGATCCGCTGACCATCAAGGAAAGACCGACGAGACATGCAGCCGGCCACCATAATCATTTGCACGTCCGCTTCAGTAAGCGAGCGGCGGGCGGGTTTCCTCAAACTACGGAGCTGAAAAATGGATACCATCATTGTTACATTGACTGACCTGACCTTTCCCGCAAAATTGGAAGATAAGTTTTGCAAGTTCCGCCCCCTGATTAGCATCAGGTACAGGGATTCTAATGACAAAATCATGTTTGCCCGCGAGGCTATGCCGGGTTTGGGGAAACGCGACTACTTCGAGTGTGAAAAAGGTAATAAGAGCAAGCCGGATTTCGTGCGCCACGATACCGAACCTAAGGTGGACACGAACAAAGCAGGAGTCTCCCGCAGGGAGATTACTTTCAGCGATATCGATGTCAAGACATTGGAGAGAGTCGATCTCGAACTCTTTGACGTAGACATCAAGTCGGGTTTTTTTGATGCGTTCAAGGATAATTTGCTGAGAGTCTTGCCGGTAGCTGCCACACCCTTTTTCCCGGCGACTTTGCCCATAACCCTGACGCTCATCAAGAGCGCCGTCGAACAGGGAACAAACAAGAAGATTTCGGATCTGCAGAAGAGCGTCATTGATAAAGCTATTGGCAAAGAGGATGGCGCGGCGCGGTCGATATTTGCCCAGAGCCAGACACTGACGAGCGATCCCAAGCAAACGATCACACTTACGGGCGCCGGCGTCCAGGGAGATTACTCGATCACTTTGGAACTCGAAGCGAGCTAAGTGGACGGTTTGTTGTTAACTGGCGGTCGTCGCGGTCCTTTATACGTTGACTGTGGACCACCGCCGGTCTCGCTTTACAGTGGCAACTAACAGAATCGACCTTGATGCGCTGATTGTGCTGAATACGAGGGGGTAACGAAATGTTATTCCCCATTTTGATTTGCCACATTAAGGCACACACCAAAGGCGGCTCATAGCCGCCTTCATTATTGCGTTAGCTGCTGTACAAACTTACATTACGTGGAGCCGGCTGCCGGAATTGAACCGGCGACCTTCTAATTACGAATCGGATCAAGCAGCAAAGAGCAAGTAAATTCAATTCAACAGGTTGCAGCCACAGCGGTTTTATAGGCTTTTTTTATGGTTCTATACGCAGCTATATCGCTTCCTCATGAGCTTATTTAAATTCGCGTCACAACTACGTCACAATTAGGATGGTGTCTACCCTCCCGATACCGCGTCCATCAAACACGAAGGTCTTGACGATAACAGAAGTCAAAGACATACTGCGCCTCGAGAATATGAAAAAGAAGACTAAGCAACTCCATCTTGAATTACTCTCAACTACTCAGCAAGAAGGTTTACCGGCAGTGTCCCTTTTTTCAGGCGCTGGAGGTATGGATTTAGGTTTGGAATTGGCGGGTAATAAGCAAATCCGTTTTTGTGCATGGGTCGAGAAAGACGACGATTGCCGTCGCACTCTAAACCTCAATCATCCGCACGCTGAGGGTAAGATCTTCGGAGACATTCGCGCCGTTAAGCCGCGGCAGTTAATGGGAGCTGCAGGACTCGATGTAGGAGAGACGTTCGTCTTGGCGGGCGGGCCACCTTGCCAAGCCTTCAGCACGGCTGGATTGCGCCAGTCGGTACACGAGCAACGGGGACAAGTAGTGGATCATTATTTTGATTTGCTACGAGTAATTCGCCCGCGCTTTTTCGTGTTCGAGAATGTGAGAGGGCTACTGTCTGTTGCGATCAAGCATCGGCCATATCGAGAGCGCATCGAGAGCGAACGACAAGATCGAGAGGCGGACCTCGATGAAGAATACCGTTTGGGATCTGTTTTTCAGCAATTCGTTTTGCCTCGCTTCAATCGGTTAGGTTACGAAGTTGTTTATGGCTTGGTCAATGCTGCTGACTACGGCACGGCCCAAGTTCGACATAGGCTCTTGTTTTTGGGTAGCCGCGATCGCGAGTTTGGGGCTGGAAGATTTCGAAAAGAAACCGGCCGCTTGATGACGCCACTCGATCTGCTTCCTCCAACCCATCATAAATTTGCTCCTTATGAGCCAATCTCTACTTGGCGGACTCTCAAGGACGCAATAGCCCATCTTGGATCGCCCAGCCGAGACCAGTGTATTACCTATAGCGCCGAGCGTACCTCTGTCTGGAAACGCATTCCGCCCGGTCGCAACTGGACTTTTATACGAGACAACCCAAAGCTTTTTCCCGAAGGACTGGAAGCACTAATGGGGGGTGGATTTACAGCTGGTGGCGGAAAAGTTGGGTTTTGGAGACGGTTATCGTGGGACAAACCGGCGCCAACACTTCCGACACAGCCTCAGCACCTTGCGACGGGCCTTTGTCAATACCCGAATATGCGGCACTGCAGGATTTTCCGGCCCACTATAGCTTTTCAGGTAGCAAATCAAGCATTTATAGTCAGATCGGCAATGCCGTACCAGCGAGACTATCAAAGGCTATCGGTGAGGCGTTATTGTCCA
>Ga0134127_10002603_pt1 | contig 12983 bp, 21 predicted proteins | sample KB31753_FD_96459 | JGI IMG/M metagenome (GOLD analysis project Ga0134127, IMG submission 96459) | Terrestrial soil microbial communities with excess Nitrogen fertilizer from Kellogg Biological Station, Michigan, USA - KB3-175-3 | ecosystem: Environmental > Terrestrial > Soil > Unclassified ...
AAAGAAGATGCGCTTGTCAATCCTGAAGATGCCTTTTTCCAAGGTCCAGGAAAGATCCTATTCTTTAAACAAAATGCCAATTTAGCAACTGATCAAATGCAAATTCAAACGCCTCCGGTGCAAGCGGGATGGCTAGAGCTTATCAATTCAATCGAAAAAGAAATCATGGATATAGTAGGCCCAGAAGAGCTTTTTGCTCAGAATATGGGCGCTAAAGAAATGACTGGTGTTTTGATGAAGTTAAAAATGGGAGCTGGTCTAACAGGTCTTAGGAACATTTTTGACCGCTTAAATATGGCTCAGATCCAAGTTGGTGAAATCATGGATGACATGATTGTCAACAATTGGACAAAGGGAAAAATATTTAAGATATTAGGAAAACAGCCTAGTGAATATTTCTTTGACAATGAATTCACTAAGTTCTCATGCGTGGTCGAAGAGGCTGAAATGACTGCAACACAAAAGCAACTCAAATTCTTGCAAGCGATTCAACTCAAGCAAATCATTCCAAATGCTATTCCAGATGCTTATTTGCTTGAAATTAGTAATCTTCAAGATAAGAAAAAAATCATGGAATTTGCGCAACAGCAAGCACAACAAGCACAACAAGTTCAACAAGCGCAGATTCAATCAGAATTGCAACAAAGCCAAATGCTTGCTAGATCGCTTGAGGCTAAAGCTCAAAGCGATTTTGCGTCTGCTGAAGAAAAGATTACTAGGAGTGTCACAGATATTGCTATGGCCAAAGAACATGCTAGCGAAGCAATACATCAACGCGCCTCTGCCGCTCTTGATAATGCTAAAGCATTAAAAGAAATTGAGCATATGGATGATGATAGATTAATCAAATTGGCTAATTTCATATTAGATTTACAGCTCAAACAAAAAGATCTTGCAGGCCGTGAAGAAGGAGATTCAATTGAGGAATCAGTTGCTTTAAGATCTGATATTAAGCAAAAAGAAATGGCGACTACTCCATCTGCTTAAATAGATAAATTGACCTTAATCTTAAGATTAAGTAATCTTGTTTTGTGTTTATTCATGTATATCCTCCTTTATTGAAAGGTAGCAAGTGGCTTTTTTTTCAGTCACTTGCTTTTTTTTGGATTATTATGATCATTCCAAAAGTCCATGTTCCCATCTTCTATTTATCTGATCAAAATTGTAAAGCTCCTTACTTAACCATACATCTTTGGTGTTATAACGATAAAGTGATATCGTGTTCGAAGAAAAGTCATAAAATATTTTGGGAGATTTATGAAAGAATTGGTCAAAGAGAGGAAAAAAATGATAGATGATAAAAAATTGCGTGCGGATATGAAAAAGCTTTTCCCTAATTATGATACAGCTTTAGAGGGAATTGAAACACTTTTGGGTCAAGCTGCAAGCATGGCGTTATTTATAGGAAAAGATTTAAAAGAATTTGTAGAAATACCTCCAATGATTAAATATAATATAGGAATCGTCGCTCATTTTATGTTAGCTTGGGAAAGCATCAAAGAAAACAGTAATTCAATACCTAAAATTCAATCAATATCACATATTGAAGATATCAATGAAAAATTGGATATCGTTTTAAGCTATTTGGAAGAAGTCATTCTAGAAAGGAAAAAAGAGAGATGAAGGGCGAGAAATGAATAGAAAATCGTTCGAAAAACTTAGCGGAGAAGATAATCCCCATTTTTCTGCTGATGGATATAAAATATATCATGAGTTGAGAAAAAGGTATCCGAACCACACTATAGAAGACTTAGACAGTATTCTTAATATATTATGTGGGTCGATTTGTTATTTGATAAGAGATAATGTTGACAAGGACAATTGGCCGATGTTAATGCAATTAGTCTTTAAGATATTGGGTGAAAATTTAAAATCATAATATTTAAATGAAAGCACTTCCGCCAACGTGCTATATATGCGATCAAAAATGCGAAAAGCCACACATGCGCGCTTGGAATCCTTATTTCAACGATAAGGTTATTAGCTGCTCCTCAAAGTGCCATAAAGCATTTATTGAGATGCTGCAACGAATAGGGCAAAGAGAAAGAGAAAAAAATGAAAATACCTGATGAGATCGTCGAATTCTGCCATAATTGGTTTTCAGAACATGGATGCATAGGCCCATATTTGCTTTGCAGAAAATTTAAGATCAAACCTGATTTGGCTACCAAAATTCTGAAATTTCTAAAATATCCAGAAAATGTGCTAAAAAATAAAAAAGTCGACACGTTTAAGATATGGTGTGAAGCTCATGGCGTGTCCACACGTAAGCCAAAGGGCAAAAAAGCTTCTAGATATAGTGTGAATGAATATGGCCATTCACAAGCTATTAGGAACTAGGCGATTTATAACCATAACGGTAATTATCAGACGTAGATATGAAAGAATCCTTACCATGTCCGTTTTGCGGAAATGACAAAATTAGAATTATGGAAGATGGAATTTCGAAATTTACATATTCCTGGTGCGGATATTGTGGTGCACGTGGTCCATCGGCTTATAATATAGATGATGATATTGAAACTATGATAAATAAATGCATTGAAAGATGGAATGAACGAAATGAAGGACGATAACTTCAAGGACTTCATCGAATGGTTAGAAGAAGTTGATAATTTCTATTATATTTTAGATAATGAAAAATTCCCTGGGAAAAGGTATTTAAACGAAATCGATCAAGCTACTTTTGATGCTGTTAGGATTGCAACGCGAGCTTTTTACGAAAAAGCCAAGGAGTTCTATGAACGAAAGTGATGTACGCAAATTTTCAGACGCAGATATGGAAAAAAAGAAATGTGGACAATTGAATTAAATTTAGATGACGACTTTGCCAGTTCATGTGCTTATCATATTGATGAATATATGAACACAGTCAGAAATAATCTTGAACATGCTAGTTCTGGAGAAAAAACTCAACGCTGGGTTTTAGTAGGATTGGCTTATACACTTGAAGAAGCCAGTGATAAGTGTAAAAAAATAAGAGAAATGATGTGCAGAATCCATAATCGCGAAATAAAATCATTACCTCTTGCTGATTAAATATAAACATAATTGGAGTAAAGAATGAATGCAAAGCAATCCAAGGCCTTAAATAAGGTCTTAGAAGCCTTGAGCTTTTACGCAAATTCTAAAATATATTGGCCAAAGGCAATACCTCTAGAATTAAATTGCGATTTACGAACTTTAAAAATTGCTAGAGAACATCGTGAAGCCAGTGAAATTCTTCAAGATAAAGGAGAGCTTGCAAGAGAAGCTCTTTTTGAATTTGAGGGAGAATTTCCTGTGAATTATACATTTCAAACAGAAATCTAGAAAATATACCTATTTATACTCATCTTTAGGTATAAATTTTCAAAGGAATTCGTGAATGGAAAACGAAAATAGATATTATAAATTAAATATGTCGGCCATTCCGACTAGTATGCTTCATCCGTGTATAACTAACGCCTTCAAAATGGGGTTTGCGAATATTGCTATTAAAAAAAAAGAAACATGTCCTCATTGGATTGATTTTCGAATTTATGATTTCCTCTCAGACGAGCTTAAAGATGTTTACTCGAATCAATTTATGACCACTCAAATTTTATTTCGTCCGCATCAAAATAAAATATATGTAATGTGCAGTGATCTTAATACATTTTCTCATTATCCTAGATGCGATTGTTCTAAACACTATAAAAAAACAATTAAAGCTTTTTCAAAGGAATTGAAGTTAACTGGCAAGGCTTTATTAGAGGAAAGGAAGAAAAGAAATAAGGGATAAATGAATTGAGGTTTATTCAGCTTTTTTTATTTGCCTCTCATCTTTAATCATACAGCTTTCCTTGTGAAGCAAAAGAGTTTTAATTACAGCTAAATCTGTCCTAATATTGCCAAATTCTCTATCATGATCAGATATTTTTTTTTCAATTTCCTTGATATCTCCTCGCAACCAAGTAAATAAAGTAATGATAATACCAATTATAGAAACTGCAGAACCAATAATGGTCCATATGATAGCCCAATCCATTTTCACCTCTTTCCTTTATAATATCACGTAAAATAAATCAAGTCAATAATTAGCAAAATTCGCATTTACTCCTTTGACTTTTCATTCATTTTTTATCGATATAGGTGCACGAAATAAATTTATTTCACCCTATAGGAGATAAGTATGAAAAATTCAGGTGAACACTACAAAGGTTCAAATCCAGATAAAGGCCCTCCAATGAAAGAAGGAGAGCATCATTTTGATAAAGGTTACTCATCAGATAACTCGCATTTTGACCCTTACATGGAAAGCGAACGCGAACGCGGTAATCGCTACATGCAAATGCAAAATGAAATCGTTCATAGAGATACCAAGAAGTTAAATAGATCAAAGTTTAGCAAAATCGCTTAACAGGTGCTAAATGATTACCGATCTTCCTTATAGAACTTCTGGCCAGCAGCTTGGCGAAACACGCCAAGCTATGGGTAAACGTCTAATGAAAGATTTAGAAGAAATAATCGAAAGCGATCGATGTAAGAAGATCGAAGAAAAATACTATGTGGTTTTCCATGCAAAGCCTTGGCCAACTCGACCCGATATCATAAAGATAAAGAAAATGGTCATACAGCATAGAAAACCGCCAATGATGCTTTCTTGCATGTGCTTTGGAGTAGATAACAAAGAAGGGAAACTGACTCTCGAATGGGCGCTTCCGGGTTCATGGCCTACATGGGCTTGTGAAGGCAAAAATGAACCTATTCCCGAAGTTATCGGGTCTTTAAAAGAGCTCTCCAAAACATGCAATTTAGATAAAGTTTTAGCTTACTAGCTCGCAATCGGCCAAGCCGTAAAGAGCAACGTGTCGTCGACGTCAACGGATGAAAAAAAGGGCATATTAGCACTGGTGCCGAGTGCAAAAGGAAATTATGTCAGAAGAAAAAGAGGAAATTGTAGAACAACCAGTACAAGATCAAGTGCAAGCTCAAGAACAGATTCCTGAAGCTGAAACAGCTCAAGAGTCTGTTAAAAAGGATGTTGAACACAATTGGGCCGAAGCAAATAAAGTTCTCAAAATGCAAAAAGCCATGATTGAAGAACTTCAATTGCAAGTTTCAGAACTTAAGAAGCCAAAAGTTCAAGAAGCGCCCGATGAATTTGATCAACTAGATCCAGAAGACTATTTACAAGTAGGAAAAGCTCGGCAATTAGCAGAAAAAGTTGCAGAGAAAAAAGCTCAAGAGGCTGCTAAAAAAATAGTCCAAGAGTATGTGCAGCAGCAAACTATCGAAAGTGATGAGCGTCAAGCGCGTCAGCAATTCGAAGACTATGATTATGTAATGGAAAATTTTGCAATTCCGATGATTAAAAACGACCCCGCATTAGCATACAAGATACAGCAATCGAAAAACCCAGCTCAAACAGCTTATAGATTAGGGAAGTTATCTGATGATTACCAGGAGGCAACCGTGAAGCAGCAAGTAAGTCCTAAAGCTGAGAAGATTCTAAAAAACTCTTCAAGACCTGTCAGCGCCAATGCTGTAGGAAGTCCTCTCAAAAATCAAGCCGATCAATTTTCCAAAATGAAGCCTAATGAAATCTGGGAAATGTCTCAGAAGTTTGCTAGAGGGGCTTAAGATGGAAATAAGAAATGACTATTACAACAAGCAATAGCCTTCCGCCGCCTGTACAGCAATGGTTTGACAACGTTCTTTTATCAAGACCGATGCCAAAACTCATTCACAAACAGATGTCGATGAAGAAAGAGCTGCCACCAAATAGCGGACGTATCGCGCGTTATCGTAGATACACTAATTTGGCGACAGCAACAGTACCACTCCCAGATTCGGGACTTACTCCTCCAGGACAAGTTTTGAATGCTGTGGATATTGATGCAAGAATTGATTTTTACGGGACCTATGTGACCATTGAATGTGGTGGTCACTTTAATAAATCTGCTCTAATTGACTTGGAACTCCTTGTAGCATAGCCAAAGGACAACAAGGGGCAAGGACTTAATTTTTAGGAATTGGTTTATGAGAGTTAATCTCACGAGAAAAAGCCCAACATTCTTCTCTAAGGTCAGAAACTTCTTTAGGGATTTCAAAACGGCCACCGATTCCATTATATGTTTTTCTCATTTTGAGCATGTTTTCAGCATGAGGTTTTTTAAGTTTAATGAAAGGAAGAATAAGTTCAATCAGCTGAGTAAGACGATTGCCGGTTATTTCGACTCCATAAAGAGATCTTCTAGGAGGTTTTTTATTGAGGCAAGTAGTAATGCCACCAAATTTAGAAACAACCCAATCGATCAAAGACCTCTCAATACAATGTATGGACAATACCATTCCATAGCATTGACTTGTATGTTTGTAACCTCGGCCCTTGCGCTTACTTATATGGAAAGACCCGTCACCATCAATCAATCCGGCGAGATAAGCCAGATCGATAATAGTTATGGTGCTTGTGTCAATCAATGTATTTCTTTCACTCATATAACCTCCAATGTTGATATCATTAGTAGTGTACACAAAATGAGAATGAATGTCCAGCCTGAACGACTTAACGAGTGGACTCCGAAAGGAGATGCGAAAGTCTGAACACGAGCTATAAATAAAACTCGTGAGGATGGGTCGAAGAACCTGTCCCGCCTTCAACTAAAGAAGGTCATAAAAGTAACAGCTAAAGCACTGACTCTGTGATGTTTATAAATCAGGATCCTGTGTTGAATCAAACAGTCTCTCTTTTAGCGCAATCTATGAGGGAAACAGAAGACGAGTTAATTAGAAATATGCTCGCCTCTACCGCTTCAGTTATTAACTGTACTGGTGGAGTAAACGGGGACAATCCAACAGAATTGGCTCGTAGCGATATTGACGCGACTGTATTAGCATTGCTCGGAAACGATGCAATGATGATTTCGGATAATATTGAAGGTAGTCTGAAATTTGGTACAGCTCCAGTTCGTGAAGCATTCTGGGGTATGATGAATACTGGAATTATTGACGACTTAGAAGCAGTGACTGGGTTTATTTCTCAGGCACAATATCCTTCAAATATGAACGTGCTCAACGCCGAATGGGGTTCAGTATCGAATATTAGATTCTTGTACTCTTCAAAAGGCTCTCAAAGTTTGAATGCCTCTTTGAATGGTAATACTGTTTACAACATCTTTGTTACAGGACAAGAAGCTTATGCGATTATTGAGCTTACAACAGCGACAGCAAGCTTCATTTATACACCTCCAGGAGGACCTACCGATCCTCTTAGACGTTTACAGTTAGGTGCATGGAAGATGGCACAAGTGCCTCGATTAATGAACGATGCGTGGTTATTTAACTTACGCGCTACACACTCATAATAGGAGGTAACTATGACTTTTCCAGGTAGAGCAATGGTACAGGGGACAATAACTGTAGCTTCAAGTTTACCATCAACAGTAAACGTGAACTGTGGTTTTGTTCCTTCTAAGGTAAATATTGTTAACCAAACGCAATTTGGTGCAACAGGTACAGGTAACGAAAATATTCAATGGCTCGATTGGCAAAGCGATAGCCCAACCAAAACGAATGCCGTATTTATTAATGCTGCTGGTACTGCGTTGGTTCCATCTCAAATTACTTCTAATGCTATTTCTACCTATGATGGTAAAGGTATTGCATTAGGTTCTCAAGTTACAGGAACAACGATCACTAAAGCAAATCCTGCGGTCTGTACTGCTACAGCACATGGTTTGCAAACTGGTGATGTTATTTTGATGACTAATAATGCTGTTATGACGCAATTGGGCGGTTTATATTTTAGCGTTACCGTAACAGGTGCAAATACATTCACGATTCCAATTAATACTAATACAGCCAACTTTACTGCAGAAACTTCATTCAAGTTTAGAAAGGTAACAGTTTCTCAGCTGTTTTATCCTGGTAGCAATCCAGGGCGTCTTAATATTAGCAATATCACTGCTGCTAATCCTATGGTTGTGACTACTTTATCTAACCATGGTTTAACAGTAGGTCAGCAAGTGCGTTTGAGAGTTCCATCCGCTTTTGGTATGGTTCAAGCAAATAACTTGCAAGGGATAATCACAGCTGTAACGACTACGACATTCACACTAGGTGCAGTCGATTCTAGTGCGTTTACAGCATGGGCATGGCCAGCGACTACTTCGGTACCGTTTAGCCCCGCTCAAGTTATTCCTGTTGGTTCTGGTCCTGCAGCTTCTACATTCGGTCTTGTTACTTACAATACGGATGTTCTTGATGATGCGACATTAAACCAACAATTCCAAGGTTTCACGATTGGTACAAACATTTTAGTTGCTTCCGCTGCTGGTACAGTGGGTGTAACTGCATCCGATGTATTGACATGGACCGCTTGGAGACAAGACGCGTAATAATAGGAGGGGTTTTACCCCTCCTTATGTAAAGGAAAATTATGAGTTTTACACCTGACAGATTAGCGATATCATCGATAAGCCAAGCTAATCCTTGTGTAGTGACAACATCAACAAATCATAATATGACCACGGGTCAAGTTGTCCGCTTACATGTCCCTCAAACTTATGGAATGGTAGAACTCAATCAAAGACAAGTGAGTATTACAGTTTTGACACCGACTACATTTAGCATACAAGCAACGCAAGTGCCTTCTACAGTAAATATAGATTCAACTAGATTTGCGGCTTTTTCTGTACCATCAAATCCTCAATTTACAGCAGAAGTAATTCCGATAGGATCGGGCCCTACATCAATTTCAAGTCCATCTCCTTATGCTACATTAAATATTGCTGATTCTCTTGTAGGAGATGCAACAACAAACATTTCAACAACACCAATACCATTTTAAGGAGCTAAAATGACAAAAACTTTAGTACAACCAAAAGAGACCAGAAAGGTTCTCATACATAAAGCGATTAATAAACAAGCTGTCAATACAGATTCAATAGAAGCCATGACTCCCGAAACAGACAAGAAAGTTATAGGTCAGTTTGTAAATATCGAATGTCCAGGACAGCCGGCCAAAATATGCGGCAAATACTATCGAGGAATGGAATATTTTAGCGAAGTAATGGAAGACGGCAAAAGCTATACAATTCCTTGGTCGGTTGCTCGCTTTATCAACGAAAGATGCGTTTTTGAAGAACATACAAGTCTTTTGGATGAGAAAGGAAATCCCATTAAGGGAAATAAGAAAAGACCACGTTATAAATTTATCATAGAGAGTATGACAGCATGACCACTGTATGGGATCTATCTAGATTAAGATATACCGTAAGAAAGCTAACAGGTAAGTTTGATACCAATCAATTACCAGATTCAGGACCTGGAACATTCACAAATGGGTTTTCACCCGTTTCTGTTGCAAGTCCTCCTGGAGTTGATGACTATATCAATGATTATTATCTTTATGATATGCCCGAAGATGCCAGAATTTTGAAGCTTCGGGATTTCTATAATTTCTTTACGATACCCAACTGCGGAACCTATACGATTCCGCAATGGATTAATCAGATCTATGATCCCATTTACATCGATAACTATCAATTTGCTTGGTACCAAAGCCCTGATGTCTTTTATAGAATATGGCCAGAGCTTAATTTCATTGATAGGAATTTATTTACTCCTGATGGATCAACTTCTACATTTCCTTTTACACTAACGCAGACACCAATTCAACAAGGAACGGTTGTAATCGGTCTTAATCCCAATATTGATGGTCAAGCTGCGGGAGCTCTAGAAACATTTACTGATGTCGATTATCCTATACCTCTTGATATTCCTAAAAATCAATATTTCGTAAATCCCGGTACATTAACAGGAAATCAAGGCGGAACAGGAACTATTGATTATTTGACGGGTGCGGTTTCAATTACCTATGCAACAGACCCGCCTAGTGGCGCAACCAGTTCTTGTCACTACCATCCCTATGTAGCAAGTAGACCAAGAGATATTCTTTATTGGCAAAATCAGCTATTTATAAGACCCATTCCAAATGACACATATGCCGTTAAAGTAATGGCTTATATGATGCCTTCAATCGTTCTAAGCGCCGCTTCAAATGCTCAACAACAATCTTCTTTTCGAGCAACAACGGCTTCCGCCGGCGCTGCTGATGCAGGTTACATTCAAGGCTTTGATGGAACAAGTGCGCAAGCTCCTTTTACAGGTACGCAAAATCAGCTACCGCAATTTAATGAATGGTGGCAGCTAATTGCATATGGAGCTTCTTTAAAGATTTTAGCAGAAGAAGGGGACTGGACCGAATATGCAGCGTTGGAAAAGATATATGAAAAGCAAAAACTTTTAGCTCAAAGAAAAACAATTAAACAGTTAGGAAGTCAAAGGATACCGACTCCATATGCTGACAATAATGGAGCAGGGCCACAATTTCCAATATTTCCTTTATATTAAGGCATTTATGTTTACGCCAAAGCAACCTAAAAAATCTAGCAATAATATCAAATTCGGCAAGCTAAGTCGCAAAGGAAATGTTTGGCAAAATGATCTTTTAAAAACGGATATAACAGCAAATTTTAGACCTACTAGGAGAATCATATGACAGTTTATACAGATACGCCACAGCCAACCGATAATAGAAACGTATCACAAGGAAATTTGCTTAATAATAACCGATATCTTCTGAATGTTTCTACTACACCATCAACAGGAATTTTGCCTGTAGATCATCTAGCTACAGGAAACAGCTCTTCCAGTCCATCAGATGGCTTTCATAAGCAAGTTAGTTTAATCAATCAGAGTGCGATTTCGAGTTTGACAAACCCAACTAATAGCCAAACATCGAATCAAATTGTTTATTCTGTGGTAGATAGTGGAGGAGCAGGAGTAGCTAGAACACAACTTAAATCCTTCACTGGCGATAATGCGACCAATGTTACTACATATTTGAGTGATTTAAAAGCTGCTGGTATTTTCTCTTGGAACGGTGCTACTGTTGTAACGACAAATCTACAAAATATAGCAACGATCACGCGTTCGGGAACAGGTGTTTATGCTGTTACTTTTTCTTATACTTTCCCTTTTACTACATATACTGTAGTGACAAGCTGTAAATCCACTGTGACCAACCACATTTATTTGGCCAATTCTGCCGCACATAGCGTTACAGGATTTACACTGGGAGTTTTTGATGTCACCCTAGGGTTTGCAACGGATGATCCAGTTGTAGGAATTCAAATTTATGGATATTGGTAATGGCTTACGATGCAACCTTAATAGCACCTTATAACTCAGGCTTAAAGCAATATTTCAAGCCTTTTTTGATTGGAAATGATGCTTTTACTGATCTTGAAAATTGCTATTCATCGCGGGGAGTAGTAAAAAAAAGAGAAGGTAGTACGATATTAGCCAGACTTCCTCAATGGAAAACAGCAACAGCAATAACAAACGCTTCTCCTCCTCAAGTTACTAGCAATGCTCATGGCTTAATAAATGGAGATGTTGTCTGGCTTGAACAAACAACAATTGCCAATGGTACCGTTAGCGCAGTAACTGCCGGAGTTTCGACAGTGGTGACATGCACGGGAAATATTGCGGGTGGCCTTAACGTAGGACAAACGGCCATTTTGACAGGAGTAAACGGAATCTCTACCACAGATACGAATATTACTTTCAATAATACCGCATTCACAATCACAAATGTTAACGTGAACCAATTTACTATAAATGTAAATACCACTGGCACATATACAGGAGGGGGAACTGTACGTCTTGGAGGATTAGAAAAACAAGCTTTCGTTGTTTCCGGTTCAGCAGCAAATACTTTCAATCTTCAACTATTGCGTTCTGATACTGCTACGAATGCACCCGCATCAGGTACAGCAACCTCAGCCAATATTTATATTTCTGTAGAAGGCTTAAAAACATACATAACATCAGTTGGAAGCGAACAACTTATTGCTTTTCATTCCAAAAAAGCATTTTTATATAATCCAGGAACGGCAGCTTTTAATGATATAAGCTTTACCGCTGGCCCCACTGCTATATCCTGGGGAGGTAATTATGATAATTTTTTTTACGCATCCAACTATGCTAATGCTCTTTGGGTAACCAATAATGTATTTAATACAACTAACCAGACATATGGTATTAGATATTATAACGGCAATTCTGCAACAGGATGGAATGATTTTAACCCTGCTATTGATGCTTCCAATTTTCTCATTTCTGCATTGATAGTGATCCCTTTAAAAGGAAGACTTGTTGTTTTAAACACAACTGAGGGACCCAATGCAGGATCTACAAACAACTTTCAAGCTAGAGCCAGATGGTCTCAAAGAGGGACGCCTTATGTCGCAAATGCTGTTACCCCTTTTGGAACTGATGCTAGTGCTTGGAGATCAGATATACCAGGAAGGGGAGGTTTCATAGATGCGGACACTACCGAAAGAATTGTTGGCGTAGAAGTAATTCAAGATACAGCAATTGTCAACTTCCAATTTAGCACTTGGCGTTTAAGATATACAGGAAATGAAATCTTACCTTTCATTTGGGAAAGGATAAATACACAATATGGTGCCGAGGGTACATTAACAACGGTTCCTTTTGATGAATTTTCATTGCAAATAAGCCGAAGAGGTATAACCAAATCGACATTCAATGACGTTGATAGAATTGATTTAGATATTCCTGATTATGTAGACAATTTTTCCAGTGGAAATCTTGATAATTCCGTTTCTGTATCTACGACTACAAGCCAAGGCATTAATCGAATTTGTTCAGTTAGAGATTATCAAAAAAGGCTTGTGTACTGGTCTTATCCCGATCAAGGCACATTTGCCTATACGCCTACTAAGATTTTATGTTGGAATTATCAAGACAATACTTGGGGAACATTTTTACAAGGATTCACTTGTTTTACAAATTATAAATTTACTTCTGACAATACATGGTCGACATGGACAACACCCTGGGAAACTGATAACTCAACTTGGAATACTCCCTTGGATCAATTCAATACAATTGTCATCGTAGGCGGAACTAATGATAGTAATGTATGG
>Ga0134127_10002604_pt1 | contig 12979 bp, 12 predicted proteins | sample KB31753_FD_96459 | JGI IMG/M metagenome (GOLD analysis project Ga0134127, IMG submission 96459) | Terrestrial soil microbial communities with excess Nitrogen fertilizer from Kellogg Biological Station, Michigan, USA - KB3-175-3 | ecosystem: Environmental > Terrestrial > Soil > Unclassified ...
ACCTGGCCGATCTTCTGGCCCGCCGAATTCTTCACGGCAGTTCCGATCACCTTTTTCGCGCGAATGGCCGAGGTATGGCCGGAAGGGGTTGTCATGTGTTTCTCCTTGCTCGTTTCGAGGGCGGTCATGTTATGGCGGCGGCTGATGTACGCGCATAGGAGGAGACCGCGCGGCCCTGTCAGCCATGCCGCGCGGCCCGCGTGACAGTTTTCACTACCGTAGCCTGCAACCCGCCGGCATCCTTACGGGTATCTAGTGCCTGGGAGGACGCCCGTGGCCAACGACACGACCAACGCATCCGACGCCGCGCCGCAACTCGCTGCCCTGAATGGCATGCGCTTCTTCGCCGTGTTTCATATTTTCCTGTTCCATCTCTGGTCGACGCGCTTCGAGACGCACATGACCGGGAACTTCGCCAACGCCTTCGCCAACATGGATGACTTCCCGCGCTGGCTGAACAACCTGCTGGCGCACGGTTATCTGTCGACGAGTTTCTTCTTCCTGCTGTCGGGATTCATCCTCGCGTACCTGTACTGGGCGCCGAGCGGCGAGTTGTCCACTTCGCGGCGGCGCTTCTGGTGGCAGCGATTCACGCGCGTCTATCCCGTGCACCTGATCGCGCTGGCGCTCACCATCCTGCTCACGCTGCCGCGCTGGTGGTTCGACCCCAACGCGCCGGCCGTGCCGCTCGCGATCGCGAGCGCCTTCGCCACCGCAACGCTGACGCAGGCCTGGTACGCGCCGCTGGTGCCGATCTGGAGCTGGCCCACCTGGGCATTGTCGGCCGTGGTGTTCCTGTATCTCATCATGCCGTGGCTGATGCGCGTGCTCGGCAAGCTGTCGCGAAACCAGCAGCTCGGACTGCTCATCGCGATGCCGCTGATCTCGCTGCTGCCCACCTTCGTATTCCTGCATTTCTTCCCGGACGGCGGTGAGGGCCAGCAGAACTGGCAGATTTTCCTCGGCAGCACGCCGCTGTTCTGGGTGCCACACTTCGCGGCAGGCATGCTGATGTCGCGCATTTTCGCGATCAGCCGTTTCGAAACCGCCTGGCGCGACAAGCCGAAGCCCTGGCTGTCGATCGGCGACCTCGCGCTGATCGGCGTCATCGCGCTGAGCATCATGGACCCGCACGATCGCGCCTGGCGCCACATCCTGCGGCACGGCGCGCTCATGCCGCTCTACCTGCTGGTGTTGTACGACCTGGCGCTGGGTCGCGGCCTGGTGGCGCGCCTGTTCTCACTACCCGGCATGAACTTCCTGGGCCAGACCTCGTTCTCGATCTTCATCTGGCAGAACCTGTTCCTGGGGCTGGGCGTCGCGATGCTGCAGGGTGCACCGGGGAACAAGAGCCTGTCGTTCTGGTTCGCGGTGATCGGGCTCACCACCATGGCGATGATCAGCACTTACTGGATCGAGAAGCCGATCGCGCGCCGCCTGCGCCGTCGACTGCAGGATCCTCAGGGAATCGGCAGCGTGATCCCCGCCTGATCGGGGAACGCGCGGAAGATCTGCACCGGCAAGACATTGGTCCACGCCAGTTGCGCATCGCTGGCGTCGGCGGCGCCATCGCCGTTGGCATCGACCGCGGCGAACACCGCCGCGTTGTCGCTGGCCGCGGCGCCTTCTTCGGCGAGCCGCGCAGTCGAGTTCGCGCCGCCCGTGAGGTTCATCCGGCCGGTCGAGGGATATTCGCCGACCACGCCGGTGAAGGCCTGCGGCGTGCTGAAGTCGACATCGCCGCCGAGCGCGCCGCTCACGACATTGCCGCTCACAATGTAGCTGTAGGTCTGCGAGGCGTAGTCCTGCAGGTAGTCGACCACCAGCGCGGAATTGCCGCTGTCACCGACGATCTGGCCCGACGTGAAGACCGCGTTCGGGATCACCGTGTGATCGGAGGTGGCGGTGTGGGTGTAGCGGACCTCGGCGAGGAAATTGATCCTCAGGGAGCTGGGGTTCGCCTGGGGATTGTCCATGATCAGGTCGACGATGGTGATCGTCATCACGTATTCACGTCCGCCGGGAATCAGCTTGCTGTCGGTGCTGAGCTCGACGCGCACCAGCCCGGTAATGGTCGTGTCGCCCACCTTGCAGCGATCCCATCGCATGTGCAGCGTGTCGCCCGGATCGAAGGTGCCGTCGCGATTCTTGTCCAGCAGTTCGTTCTGCATCGCGCCCGAGGCCGGACAGGCCGTGAGAAACAGGTTCACCGGCTGATTGATCATCGCGTCGGTGATGTCGATGCCGAGTTTCCCGTACCAGTACGCCGAGTTGGTGGCGCCCATCGCCAGCGTGGCCGCGTTGCGGTAGTTAGCGGCGGCAAGCGCGACCTTGGCGGCGGGTGCCGGCGCCGGAGCGGGCGCGGGAGCGCCGCCGCCCCCGCCGCCTCCGCACCCGGAGAGCATCACCAGGCTGGCGACGACGGCGCGCGCCGGTCTCATGGCTTCACGAATTCGAAGTCGAGGGGTTCGTCGCGCGAATCGTTCTTGAGCACGTGCAGCGCGTACGCGCCGGGCGCGAGCTGGTCGCCTTCGAGCATGACTTCCAGCGTGACGGGCGAGCTTGGCCGCTGCCCGTAGACGGCGGCGATGGTTTCGGCGCGCTGCCGGGAGAGCCGGTCGAGCACCACGCTGTACTCATGGCCCGGTTCGAACAGACCGGCGATCTCCACGCGTACCAGGCCGGGCGGCAGCTGCGGCGAGGTTTCCGCGCCGCGCACCAGCGCAAGGCGCATCGAAGGTCCATTGCGATCGGTGTCATTCGTGATCGCAGCGAGCAGGTTCGGGTGAACTGCCGCCGTGCGCTGCCACAGCAACGCACCCATGGCCACGAACAACAGTACGCCGGCGGCCAGGGCGAGTTTCCACCACTCCGGGTTTGCGGAACGGACGAATTCGGATGTCGAACCGCGCGCGACCTGCGCCAATCCCGCCTTGAGGCGCTGCTCGACTTCGACCTGGCGGGCGAACTCGGGATTCTCCAGGCAAAACAGCTCAAAAGCTTCGGCTTCCGCCTCGCTCAACTTGCCCGAGACGTATTGTTCGATGAGTTGCTGGTTCATAGTCCGGAGCTGAGCAGATCGCGCCGGGTGAATCCTCGTTCCTCGAGAATCTGCCGGAATCGCCTGCGGGCCCGGCTCAACGCCTGGTTGAAGGCGGCCTCGCTGAGCTGCATCTCGCGGCAGATGATTTCCTTGTCATGATCTTCCAGATAGAAACGCTTGAGCATCAGGCGATCCCTTGGTTGCGGCAGCTCGCGCAACAACGCCCGGACCGCAAGGGCGGCCTCGAGGTCTTCGGAGATGGCAACAACGCTGGGTGCTGGGTCCGCATTTCTGTCTGTAGCTTCAGTGTCTACATCGGTTCTCTGTCTCTCAGTCTTTCTTAGTGACGCGATGGCGAGGTTTCGCGCTGTTTGCGCCGCGAACGCGGCAATCCGGGTGGGGTCGTCGATCCCGTCGCCACGCAGGCGCTGGATGACAACTAACAGAGTTTCCTGCACGAGATCCTGGAGAAGTCCGACATCTCCACCGGTGCGGCGACGAAGCAATACGCGCAGACCGGGCTCAAACTGGCGAATGAGCTCGCTTTCAGCCGACACGTCTCCTTCGCGTATGCGGCGAGTCAATTCGCCGCCTGGCACGAAATCCATACCTGCTCGCCCCGAAGCCCTTCGGCTTTGCCCCCATTACCCGCATGGCCGATTTTGCAGGAGAATCCGCCGTATGGAAAAGAAATACCGCGGCTCCTGCCACTGCGGAACAGTGCGTTTCGAGGCTGAAATCGATCTAACCCGCCCGACTTACCGCTGTAACTGTTCTATTTGCAGTCGAAACCGCTTCTGGGCTGCCGTGGTGAAGCCGGCCGCCTTCCGGCTGCTGTCCGGGAAGACCGAGCTCACCCAATATCTGTTCAATTCGATGCAAAACGAGCATTACTTTTGCCGCGTTTGTGGTGTAAGGGCGTTCGGAGTCGGCAACAGCCCCGAGGTAGGCGAGGTGGTGGGCGTGAACGTCGGCTGCCTGGAGGACGCGACGCCCCAGGAACTGGCGGCGGCGCCGATCACCTATTGCGACGGCCGGAACGACAACTGGCAGAACCCCCCGGCGCTCACCAGTTACCTCTAGGCCGGTCGCGGGCGGGCCGGTTATCGCTGAACCGGCAGCCTGATGAAGAAGGTGGTGCCCTGGCCGGGCTCGGTATCGAATTCGAGTTCGCCGCCATGGCCCTTGACGATCACATTCCGCGCGATCGACAGCCCCTGGCCGGTGCCCTTGCCGACTTCCTTGGTGGTGAAAAAGGGGTCGAAAATCCGTGCCCGGATGCTCTCCGGGATGCCGCCGCCCGTGTCGGCGATGGTAATGACCACGAAACCGCCTTCCACCGAAGTCTTGACCGTCAGCTTGCCGCGGCCGCCCTGTTTCCTGACCATATCGTCGATGGCATGCGCCGCGTTGACCACGAGGTTCAGGACCACCTGGTTGATCTGCCCGCCGTGGCAGGTGATCTGCGGAATCTCGCCGTAGACCGTTTCGAGGTCGGCGCAATCCTTGTACTCGCTGCGCGCGATCACCAGGGTGCTGGCGATGGCGGCGTTCAGGTCGACCAGGCTCATTTCGCGCTGGTCGGCGTGCGAGAAATGCTTCATCGAGCGCACGATCTCGGCGATGCGCGACAGGCCATCCGCCACGCGTGACAGCGCCGGCGGCAGTTCTTCGCGCATGTATTCGATGTCGTCGTCGCCTTCCGGCCTGGCGGGCATGGCCGCGTGCAGCTTGTCGATGTGGGCCAGCAATTCCCCGACGCCTTCGCGGATGAACGACACGCTGTCGTTGAGGTACTGGATGGGCGTGTTGATTTCGTGCGCCACGCCGGCGGCCAGGCGACCGATGGATTCGAGCCGGTCGCTCGAGGCCATGCGCGCCTCGGCGGCCTTGCGTTCGGTGATGTCGAAGCCGATGCCGACGACGCCGGTGAGTTTGCCGTCCTGGTCGTGCAGCGGAATCTTGGAAGTGAGCAGCACGCGGTCTTCGCCCGTGATGCTGTCGTGCGCCACTTCTTCGCAATCGATGAGCGCCTCGCCCGACTTGAGCAGGGCCTGCTCGTCGTTGAAGAATTTCTCCGCCATCTCGCGCGGATAGAAATCGAAGTCCGTCTTGCCGATCAGGCCCTCCGGAATCGTGCCCATGCGGTTCGCGACCAGCTTGTTGGCCGCGGTGAACCGGCTCCCCGCATCCTTGGCATAGATGTAAGCCGGGATCATGTCGATCATCGTGCGCAGGACATTGCGCTCATGCGCGAGCGCATCCTGCAGGCTGCGGCGTTCGCCGCTGACGTTGGAGCTCGGGCAATCGGGGACGGCATCGGGGCCGATTTTCTTGGGCACGTTCACGTGTCTGGTCCGCACTGACGGTAAACCCGTAACGGCGAACGGTCCTCGAACTGAAGCGCCGGGCGGGTCGCGCGGGCGCGCGGCAGGCCTGCAACCGCGTATTACGCGGCTGATAGCGCAATCATCGGCTCGGCTGGAACCGGGTGATTTTTCAGGGTTTTTCCAGCTTGAGCTGGTCGAAGGTGGCCTCGAACCCGGCGCCCTCCGGGGAGGCGCACATGAGGCCGACCTTGGCTTCCACGTAGGGCGGAAAGTAGCCCTGCCGCACCGTGTAGAACGCCACCCCGTCCGCGGACACCTGCGCCTCGATCGAGTCCTTCCGGCGGGCCACCCGCCACCAGGCCGCATCGGTCTGCGACACATCGTCCAGAGTCGACCAGTCGGAGAACTCGTGCGTGAAGACGCTGCTGGCGCGGCGCTTGCCGTCCACCAGTTCCGTGCCGCATTTCATCCAGTGTTTTTCATCGAGCCGCACCATGATCCCGGCCTGGTCGTAGAGCGAGGTGTACTCACCGCCGATTCGCGCCTGGAACACGAACTCGCCGAACATCGGCAGATGAAAAAAATGGCCGTTGTCCGTGATGTAGCCGTAGAAGGTCTTGCGCCAGAAGTCGGTGTGCCCGCGGGTTTTCGCGGTGACCGTGCCCGCGCCGTAGGTCACGCTCGCGGGTGGATTCAGCCAGTTCATCTTGGCGACCAGGTCGCCGGCCTCCAGCCACGGCTTGGTGGCGGGCGCCTGCTCCGCGGCCGCCAGCGCGGCGGGCAGCGTCGCGGCCACCGCGAGCGACTGCTGCATGAAGTTTCGTCGGGTCGGGGACATGGCAGCTCCTTCGGTCAGAGACTGACTTGCGGTAGATAGCCACGCAATTCCGTGCGACAGGCTTCGGGGTTGGTGAACTGGATGGCGTGCAGGCCGGACTCGCGCGCCGCGGCGACGTTGCGCGGCAGGTCGTCGATGAACACGCTTTCGGCCGGCACGATGCCGGTTTTCTCCACCAGGTGCTGATAGATCGCCGGCTCCGGCTTGAGCAGCAGGATCGCGCCGGAGATCACCATGTGGCGGAAGTGCTCGAAGAACGCGTGGCGTTTCACCAGGATTTCGTACGTGCTCACCGGCATGTTGGAGAGCAGGTAGAGATGAATGCCCGCGGCGGCCAGGTCTTCCAGGAGGCGGATCGTGCCGTCGATGGGTCGCAGCGATTCGGCGGTGGCGCGCAGCAGTTCGCGCACTTCTTCCGGGCTGCGGCCGGACTGTCTCGCGAAATGTGTGCTGGCGGATTCGGCGGTCAACGTGCCGCGATCGAACTCGTGCCAGTCGGGATGCTCGAAGATGAACTCGCGGATCTCCGCCTGGACCTTCGGGTCCGGGTACATCTGCGCGATGACACGCGGCGGATTCCATTCGAGCAATACGCCGCCGGCGTCGAAGACGACATTCTTGATGGGGACATTCTTCATTTTGGCTGTAACAAAATCCTGCAGTGCGTAAGCTGCGCCCAGGTCGTATTGTTACAAGAAAATGAGGAATGTCCCCATTCAGCCTTGCATCTGCACCTTCATGGGCATGGGGACGGGCTGATCGCGCGTGGGCATGGGTGCGACGGCCGGTGACGTGAGTCCCTTCACCAGGTCCTCGATCTTCACCGATCCGCCGGAGATGAAGCTCTTGTTGGCCGAGGCGCCGATCAGGCACGAATAGAGGCCGGCGCGCTCGTCCGCGCGGCGCAGGTACTTGTCGGGCTCCGAGCTGCCGAATACCTCGGCCAGCATGACGTCGTCGCCGCCGCCGTGGCCGCCTTCGCCGGTCGAGGGCTTGATGATCTCGGGCTGGCCGCGAAGCGGGATGACCCGCGTCGTCACCAGGTCCCTTGCCTCGTTCTGGTAGTTAGCCGCTCCCGCGGATGTCGCGCCACCCTCGATGATGGAGTGCTCCAGCCGGCCCCGGGTGCCGTTGAACGCGATGTGCTAACCCTCCCAGGCATTGAAGGCGTTCAAGGAGTAACTCAATGTGGCGCCGGTCTTGTACTTCACGATGACGTTCATCGTGTCCTCGATGCTGATCTCCGGGCGGAACACGCAGCGGTCACGGTAGTAGTTGTCGTACTGCTCGTTGTCGAGATACAGCGCCTTGAAATTCGGGTCCGACTCGATGTTCAGGTAGAACGTGCACTTATCCTTCTCCGGACAGGTGCGGCAGCGCTCGTGCGGCCCCTGAAGGCCCATGCGTTGCGCCATTTTCGGCGTGTAGAACTCGCGTTTGCCGTAGGCCTGCACCTGCTCGGGCTCCGAGCCCAGCCACCAGTTCACCAGGTCGAAGTGGTGCGTGGCCTTGTGGATCATGAGGCCGCCGGAGATGTCCTTGTTGCTGTGCCAGCGGCGGAAGTAATCCGCGCCGTGCAGGGTATTCAGCAGCCAGTGGAAATCCACCGACATGATGTCGCCGATGGCATTGCTCATCAGCAGGTCCTTGACCTGGGTGCGCGGCGGCGAGTAGCGGTAGTTGAACAGCACGCGCAGGTGTTTCTTGTTGCGCGCGCAGGCATCGACGATGGCCTGGGCCTTCTCCGGCGTGGTGGTCAGCGGCTTCTCGGTGAGCACGTCGCAACCGGCGTCGAGCGAACGCACGATGTAGTCGTGATGAAAGCCGTCGGGGCAGGTGACGATGACGCAGTCGGGTTTGGTCTCCTTCAACATCCTGTCGAAGTCGGCGGCGGGATATTTCTTCGGCGGTTTGGCTTTGGTCGCGGCGAGATTCGGCTTGATGAAGTTCAGCGCGGTGTCGAGACGCCCCGGGTTGGTGTCGCAGATGCCGACCAGCTCGTTGTCCTTCGCGAAGCTCTTCGTGATGGCGGTGAGATACATGCGCGAGCGCGAACCCACACCGACGTTGACGTACTTGCGCTTGGGCGCGGCCGCCTGCGCGATGACGGACAGTCCCACCGCCGCCGCGCCCGCCGTCTTCAGCAGTGCGCGCCGGTCCAACGTCGATTCGCTCATGTCGATTCCCCCATTGAGTGGTGTCAGGCGGGGAAAACAGGGAAAACGCGGCCCATGCGGTTTACTCCGCTGCTCATCGCGCGTTTTCCCTGTTTTCCCCGCCTGACACCTTACCGCAAGTTCGATCACTTTCGCTCATCGGCGCGCACAAGCCCGGGGCTTTACCGCATACTCCCTCGCGATGTCACGCACCTTATTAATGGCTGCGCTGCTCGCGCTGGCCCCGGCCGCTGCGTTGTCGGCGCCCATCGATCGTCACGCACTCGTGACGCGGCACAACCCGACCATCACCGCGATCGACAAGTCCGCGCCCTTCATGGTCGGCAACGGCAACTTCGCGTTCACCGCAGACATCACCGGGCTGCAGACTTTTCCCGAGCAGTATTCGTCGCTGGTGCCGATGGCGACCATGGCGCAGTGGGCCTGGCACAGCTTTCCGAATCCGAAGGGATTCACGCTCGACCAGGCGATGAAGCCGCTCGACGTGCGCGGCAAGAAGCGCCCGTATCCGGCGCTCGCGAACTGGGATGAAGCGAAACAGCCGGCCATCCAGTGGCTGCGCGAGAACCCGCACAAGTTTTCCCTGGGGCGCCTGTCGCTGCGCCTGAAGAATTCCGCGGGCGCCACCGCGAAATTCCCGGATCTCACCGCGACGAAGCAGACGCTCGACATGTGGAGCGGACGGCTCACCAGCCGCTTCGTGTTCGACGGCGTGCCCGTCGAAGTCGAAACTTCCGTGCATCCCGAGCGCGACGTTCTCATCGTCCGGCTCGAGTCGGCGCTGCTCGCCGACGGCCGGCTGGGCATCGATCTCAAATTCCCGGGCGTTTCGCACAATCTGAATCCGGATCCCCAGGACTGGGAGCATCCCGAAGCGCATGTCACGAAGGAGGCTGCCCGCGATGCCCGCGGCGTCACGCTCGCGCGGCAGATCGACGACACGCGTTACTCGGTGCGCGTCGCCGCGGATCAGAAGCTCGACATCGCGACGCCGGGCCCGCATGCCTGGCAATTGAGCGCGCCGGGTTCGAAACAGCTCACCTTGTTGGTCGAGTTCAGCGAAGCGCCTGCAACCGCGCCGCTGGACATCGAAAACGCGCGCGCGGCAGTGGCGAAGTGGTGGGAAGGCTACTGGATGCACGGCGGCGTGGTGGATCTCAGGGGCAGCAGGCATCCCAGGGCTGCCGAGCTCGAACGGCGCATCGTGATGTCGCAGTACCTGACCGTGGTGAACTCCGCCGGTTCGCTGCCGCCGCAGGAGGAGGGGCTGTTCTCCAACAGCTGGAACGGCAAGTTCCACCTGGAGATGCACGCCTGGCACGAGGCGCACTTCGCCGTGTGGGGCCGGCCCGAGCTGCTCGAACGCAGCATGCCGTGGTACTCGCAGCACCTCGAAGAGGCGAAGGCGCGCGCCAAGAGCATGGGTGTGAAGGGCGCGTGGTGGCCGAAGATGGTGGGCCCGGAAGGGCGCGAGAGCCCGAGCACCGTGAATCCCTTCATCATGTGGCAGCAGCCGCATCCTATCTACCTGGCCGAGACGCTCTACAACGTGCGCAAGGACAAGGCCACGCTCGAGAAATACCAGGGCATCGTGTTCGCGACCGCCGACCTGCTGGCGAGCTGGCCGTTCTATGACAAGAAAGAGCAGCGCTACATCCTCGGGCCGCCGGTGATGCCGGCGCAGGAGCGGTTCGATCCGCTGACCACCTTCAATCCGACGTTCGAGATCGAGTACTACCGTTTCGGTCTCGCCACGGCGCAGGACTGGCGCGTGCGCCTCGGGCTGCCCAAGAACCCCAAGTGGGATGACGTGTTGTTCCGGCTGTCGAAGTTGCCCGAGAAGGACGGGCTCTATCTCGCCGCCGAGTCGCAGCCGGATTTGTGGGAGCGCGCTCGTTCGCCGCAGTGTTCCGGGACCAACACCGCACCCGATTGCCCCGACCAGGACCATCCCTCGTTCGTCGCGGCGCTGGGGCTGCTTCCCGGCTGGGGCGCGGACCGCGAGACCATGCGCCGCACACTGAAGGCCGTGATCGCCGACTGGGACCTGCGCCAGACCTGGGGCTGGGACTGGCCGATGCTCGCGATGACCGCGACGCGGCTCGATGAGCCACAGATGGCGGTGAATTTCCTGCTGACCGACGCGAAGAACTTCCAGTTCGGGGCGTCCGGCATGACGCCGCGCGTGCACATCCTCACCGACACTTCGCAGAATGCGACCGGATCGCAGGATGGGCCGGGTTACCGCCGCTCCGCCGAGACTTACTTCCCGTCGAACGGCTCCTTTCTATTGGCCGTGGGTTTGATGGTCGCGGGCGGACAGAGCGTGCACGAGCTGAACCCCGGATTCCCGCCGGACGGGCAGTGGATAGTGCACAGCGAGGGAATCATCCCGCTGCCTTAGCGGAGCCGCACTTGATCGGGCTACTTCTTTGCCAGGTTCTCGGCGAGAAAGGTCTCCATCTCGCGTAACGCCTGTGTGCGCGTAATGGCGGACGACAACCAGTGATCGTCGCCTGGCAATTCCACGAAACGCACGCTCTTGCCCGCGGACTTGAGCTTGCTCGCCATGTTGCGCGATTGCTCGATGGGCACGACCGAATCGTCCTTGCCGTGCAGAATCAGAATCGGCGCGCGCGCCTTGTCGGCCTGCTCGAGGGGCGAAACCTTGCGAAGGTGCGTGAGGTCGTTACCCATCGATTTGGCCCACCACTCGGCCGACATGCCTTTCTTGCCGTCTTCGCTCATCTCGGAATTGTTCAACATTCTTTCGGGATCGCTGACGCCATTGACGCTGACCGCACACGCGTACCGGTCCGGCGTGATGGTCGCGCCGGCGAGAGCGGCGTAGCCGCCATACGAGCCGCCCATGATGCAAATCCGTTTCGCATCGACGTAACCGCTCTTCACCAGTGCATCCGCGCCGTCCTCGACGTCGGTTTGCATCAGGCCATCGCCCCACGCGCCGCGACCCTTGTCGAACCACTCGTATCCATAACCCGTCGAGCCGCGATAGTTAGGCTGCAGCACCGCGTAACCGCGGGACGCGAGGAAACTCGCCCACCAGTCGAAGGTGAAATAGTCGCGTGCGTGCGGTCCGCCGTGCACCAGCAGCACCAGCGGCAGGTTCTTCGGTTCGACGCCCGCCGGGAGCGTCAGGTAAGCCGGGATCTGCGTACCGTCGCGTGACTTGTACTTGATGGCGCGGCGGTCGCCGAGACTCTCCGGTGTCGAGAGCGCGGGATATCTCTTGCCCACGGAGCGCAGCTTCTTTGCGGCAACTTCATAGATGTAATAAGCGCCCGCGTCGTTGGCGCGCTCTCCGAACACCAGCGCGCGGCTGCGATCGCGCGACCAGGACTCGAGGGTCACGTAGCCATCCGCGAAATAGGGCTGTAGCGACTTGCGCAGCTCTTCGAGCTGCGGATCGAAGAAAAGTTGCTTGGGCAGATCCTCGCTCCAGCCGGCACCGACGATGCGCTGCAGCCACGGATCCTTGTTCGCCCAGATGTCATAACCATTCGTCTTGTAGAGCTCCGCAGATTTGCCACTCTCCCGGTCGATGGCCAGCAGCGTGTCGCGCGCGCCTTCCTTGTGGGGATTGACGGCCGCGATCCGGCCGTCCGGGAGCACACCGTACAGGCTCAGCGGGATGCCCATCTCGGTGACCTGTTCGAGGATCATCCGGTCCTTGCCCTTCCTGTAGTCGAACAGGCGCCAGCGGTTGCTGCGATCGTCGACATCGATTCTCGCGACCACGGCGCCCTTCTCGTCCAGCAGGAAGTTGCGCGTGTCGGCGTTGCCGACTTCTGTTGCGGTGGCTTTACCGTTTTCGAGGTTCACGCGGTAGACCGCGCGCCGCGGCACCATGTTTCCGCCGCCCGCGCCGCCATACACGATCATGCGGCCGAAGTTCTCATCGCCTTCGATGGGCGCCTGCAGATTCGCCAGGACGGAGTTGGCACGGAACTCCTGGTTCTGCATCAACTGCGTGACTGCCTTGGTATCCAGCGAAAAGACGCCGGTGCGCACGAACTCGACGCGCGGACCCCGCATCGTGGTCACGTTGCTGGCCGATGCTTCGGCGGCATCCGCCGCCATGCTGACGTAGTAGAACGGCCTCCGGTCGCCGGCCCAGCCGACGCCGCGTAGCGTGTTGCGAGGCGGCGGCGCGAGCGTATGTTCGATCTGGCCGGTGTCGATGTTGATGATGCGGAACGTGGTGAGGTCGCGATCGGGCTCGGCGCTCGAGAATTCGAAACCGACTGCCACGGCCACGCGCTTGCCATCCGGTGAAAGCGCAGCGTTGACGATGGCCGGAAGCCTGCCGTATGCCTCCACCGGTGGCGGTGCCGCGGCGGCGGTGCCGGCGAGCCAACAAACTACAGCCGCGATCAGACCTTGCGTGTGACGCATCAGTTCTCCTCCCCTGGGAGCGGATTCTGATCGCGCCGCAGGCTGTTGGAAAGGAGAACGCGGCCAGTCGGCCGACAGGGTACGACGCGATGGACGCGGCGCCCCGAACGCGTGAACATGCGCTCCCATGACCTTGACCGAGCTCCGCTACATCGTCGCCCTGGCGCAGGAGCAG
>Ga0134127_10002606_pt1 | contig 12976 bp, 10 predicted proteins | sample KB31753_FD_96459 | JGI IMG/M metagenome (GOLD analysis project Ga0134127, IMG submission 96459) | Terrestrial soil microbial communities with excess Nitrogen fertilizer from Kellogg Biological Station, Michigan, USA - KB3-175-3 | ecosystem: Environmental > Terrestrial > Soil > Unclassified ...
GCGATCGAGGTGATCCGGCTCCTCTGGCGAGGCGGCAATCAGAGCCATCACGGCCGCTATTTCACGGTGGAGAACGCGCGGCTCTACACCCTGCCCGACGTGCCGCCCCCGCTGGTCGTCGCGATCGGTGGGTCGAAGGGCGCCGCGCAAGCCGGACGGCTGGGCGACGGGATGATCGGTACCGAGCCCGAGCGTTCACTCCTGACCGCGTTCGACGAGGCTGGAGGGGCCGGCAAGCCTCGGTACGGCGAGCTCACCGTCTGCTGGGCCAAGGACGAGGCGACCGGACGTCGGATCGCGCGCGAGCAGTGGCCGACCTCGGCGATGGAGAGCAGCCTCTCGTGGGAGCTGCCGCTGCCCGCCCATTTCGAGGCGGTCGCCGAGCTCGTGACCGAAGACCAGGTCGCGGAATCGGTCACGTGCGGGCCCGATCCGGCCAAGCACCTGGCTGCGATCCGGAAGTACGCCGAGGCCGGCTACGACCACGTCTGCGTACACCAGGTCGGCAAGGACCAGAAAGGGTTTTTCGAGTTCTACGAGCAGGAGATTCTTCCCGAGCTCAAGAAGATCCGGCCCGCCCGGAAGCGGTCGCGCCGGCGGCGACGCGGGTGACCCGTGGCGATCCTCAATGCGATCATCGCCTTCATCGGCCGCACCGTCGGGCGGATCCTCTCGGCGCTCCTCGACTGGGCCGTCATCGCGCTCTTCGGGCGCGTCGAGGGCCAGCGAAAGTACCTGTTCCTCGGCCTGATGGCCGCCGCGGCGGCGTGGCCCGTTCTCCTCTTCGGGGTGGTCTGGCCGAAGGCCGCGGTCTTCGTGCTCGCGTTCGTGCCGATGTCGGGCTCGATCGCCCCGGGCGTGATGCGGACGATCTGGATCGTGCTGGCCGTCCTGGTGCCGATGGCAGTGGGCGCGACGCTGGCGCTGCAGGCACCGCCCGGCCGCAGCAGGGGAATGCTGTCAAGCATCGTCCGGGGCTTCCCGATCACCCTCGGCCTCGCCGCCGCGTTCGTGATCTTGCTGGTGACGGTCCCCGTGCTTCGCGTCGTCTCCGTGCTGCGCGGGCACCAGGACACCTACGTTCCGCTGGTGACCACGGCGAGCTCCTATCACGTCGCGGCCGATGTCGTGGCCGACACCCTTGGCCGGCACGATCTGCAGATCGCGAAGGCAGAGCCGCCGTGGTGGTCGGCGCTGCCGACTCGCATCCTGCGCTGGGTCGGGCGGGGCGCGTTCGCCGGTTACGTGGCCGATGACGTCGCCTACTTCCGGGGGCGCGATCTCGAGGTGACGCTCTACCCGAATGCGCTCCTGCTGCGCGGGGCGCCCGGCGAGGTCTCTCGCGCCCACAGTCTCGTCATCGAGGCGGTCAGTGGCCACGCTGACATGTTCCAGACAACTTCGTCGAAGGCTCAAGAGATCGAGCGCCAGATCCAGCGAGTCTGGGCGGCTTACCGGATCGACCCGGACTCGCACGAGAACGCGCCGGTACTCCTCTCGCGCCTCGACGAGATGACGCTCGAGCTGGCTGGGGATCCCCTTCCGTTCGAGGAGTGGCAGGTGATCTATCGGCAGCTGCTCCAGCTCGGTCGAGCCCTCACCGGACGCCAGCAGCTCCTCGAGCGGACGGTTCCAAAGGAGACATCCATGACGTCATCGCCCATGACCCACTCGGTGCTCGATCACGAGGCGCGATCGCTCTCGACCGTTGAGCTGGTGAGCCGTCTCGTCAAGGCCGGCTCGCTGCTGATCGCAAAGGAGGTCGAGCTGGCGCGCGCCGAACTCAAAGCCGATCTCCAGGCGGAGCTCGGGGTGCTGAAGCTTATGATCGCCGCGACCGTCGCCGCGGTGCTCGGCATGAATCTGCTGCTCGTCTCGGCGGTGTTCGCGCTCACCCACTGGCTTCCCGGCTGGCTGGTCGCTCTGGCCCTTGGCGGCGTGGTCCTCGCGATCGCGGTCGGCCTCGGCCTGATCGGCTGGGCCCGCCGGGTAAGCTCACCGTTGGCCGTCACCCGAAAAACAGTGAAGGAAGACATGCAATGGGCGAAGGAACGACTCGCGTAGTAGGCGCCAACGGGTCTGGAACACGCGTGCGCGAGCTGGACGAAGAGATCACGCAGGCTCGAGGCCGGCTCGACGCGCTCGTGATCGAGCTGGACCGCCGACGCCACCGGGTGACGGACGTGAGGCGCCTCGTGCGCCGCCACGCGCGCACCATGGCCGCCGTCGGCGTCCTGATCGTCGCGGCGCTGGCGGTCGGGCCCGTGGTGCTGGCGCGTACGCGGAGGCGACAGGGCACATGGTCGCGGAAAGCCGCAAGGCTCGGCGACAAGGCCAGCCGCCTGGGCCACGCGCTCGGGCGCGTCGCGCACAATCCCGACCGTCTCGCGCCGCCGCCGCAGCAGCCCTCGATCTTCGGAGCGAAGACGCTCTTCGCGATCGGGCTGAGCCTGGCGCAGATCATCCTTCCACGGCTTCTCGCGCCGCGGGCGGATCGGCGGCCCGCGACGCGCCCGGGGCTTGGCGCATGAAATTCCGGGTTGCGACTCTCTGCCTGCTCGCTGTGGTCGGCCTCGGCCTGGCGACCCTGGCCTGGGGCTGGTGGACGCTCTCGCTGCCGCACGGCGCGCCGTCGACGATCACGTACCTCGATCGTGATCACCAGGAGATCGCGTCGCTACTGGGCCAGAACGGACGCCTGCAGATCTGGACGCCGCTGGACCGAATTCCTCCGGCCGTGGTCGCGGCCGTCCTCGCGGCCGAGGACCGGAGGTTCATGAGCCACGTCGGGGTCGATCCGCTCGCGGTGGGCCGGGCCGCGCTGGTCAACGCGCGCGAAGCCACGGTGATCCGCGGGGCGAGCACCATCACGCAGCAGCTCGCGCGCGGGCTCTTTCTGAGCCGGGAGCGCACGTGGTGGCGGAAGCTGCGCGAGGTCGGCATCGCCCTCGTGCTCGAGGCCCGTTACTCGAAGCGGCAGATCCTCGAGGCGTACCTGAACACCGTGTACCTCGGCCAGGCGCGCGACTCGGCGGTCCTCGGCGTCGCGGCCGGCGCCCGCCACTTCTTCGGCAAGCGGCTCGATGCGCTCGGCCTTGACGAAATCGCCATGCTCGCCGCCGCCATCCGGGCGCCAAACCGAGTCTTCACCGACTCGCCCGAGCTGGTGCGCAGTCGCCGTGATCGGGTGCTCGAAGCGATGAACCGCGACGGCGCCGCCGGCGACGCCGAGACGCGGGCGGCCAAGGCGCGCCCGGTACGTCCGACGCGCGCCGTTGCCTCGAGCGCACCGTGGTTCATGGAGCTGGCCCGGGACGAGGTGGGGCGCCGCGGGGAGCGCCAGACCGAAGGTAGCACCGTCGTCACGAGCCTCGATCGCCGTCTGCAGGAAGCGGCGGAGAAGTCGGTGAGCGAGCAGCTGGCCCGGGTCGAGCGCTCGCGCCGTCTGGCTTCCGGATCGCTTCAGGCCGCCGTGGTCGCGATGGAGCCGAGCTCGGGCCAGATTCGCGCGCTCGTGGGCGGTCGTCGCTTCGCCGACAGCGAGTTCAACCGGGCCACCCGTGCCCGGCGTCAGCCAGGCTCGCTCTTCAAGCCGTTCGTCTACCTGACGGCCTTCGAAATGCGCGGGCAAAAGATCACGCCGGCCACGATCGTGGCTGACGAGCCTGTCGTCATCTCGGCGGTAGGCGGAGACTGGACGCCCCACAACATCGACGGGCGATTCCACGGGCTCGTGACGGTCCGGCGCGCGCTCGAAGAGTCACTGAACGTTCCGGCCGCGCTCGTCGCGCAGGACGTCGGTACGACGCAGGTCGCGCGGATCGCCCGCGCCGCTGGAATCGACAGTCCCCTCGCCACCGTGCCGTCGCTGTCGCTCGGGACGTCCGAGGTGACGCTGCTCGAGATGACGACGGCCTTCGCGACCATCGCCAACGGCGGCCTGCGGGTGTGGCCGACGACGGTCGCCGATTCAGGGGCGCTTGCGCTGCAACCCCTCCCTGCGCCGTCCCGCGTGGTCTCGGCGGAGTCAGCGTTCATCGTCACCCACGTGCTGCGGGGAGTGATGAGCCGGGGCACCGCCAGCGCGAGCGCCCGGTGGGATCTGCAGGAGGTCACCGCCGGAAAGACCGGGACGACGGACGGCCTTCGGGACGCGTGGTTCATCGGCTACACGCCCGACCTGGTCGTCGGTGTCTGGGTCGGGGCCGACGACGCGCGTCCGATCGCCCTCACCGGCGCCGACATCGCGCTGCCGATCTGGGCCGACGTGATGCAGACCGCCCTCCGACATTCGCCCACGCCCACGTCGGCGTTCACGGCGCCGCCGGGGATCGTCATGGCCCCAGTCGACTGGGACACCGGCCGCCGCGTGTGCGACGGCGACTTGGCCGTTCGCGAGGCGTTCCGGGCGGGCAGCGAGCCGCAGCAATGCGAACGGTTCGCCGAGGTCCCGATCGCCAGAGACCTCGGCCGCTGGATCAGGGGCCTGTTCCAGTAGCCCGGCGTTGACAGCCCGCCGCTCGCGGGCGTATGCCTCGGGCCGTGCAACCCGGCTCCTGGTCGGCGCTGCTCGAGCGGCCGCACCGCCTGTCCGCTGTCGTCGTCGTCCTGGGCATCCTGGCGCCCGCGTTCGCGGCGTTCATCACGGCCACGGTCCTGCCTTCGGCCATCGTCGAGATCGGAGGCCTCGAACTCTACGCGTGGGCCTCCACGGCCTACGCGGTCGGCTCGATCCTCGGGAGCGCCGGGAGCTCGGTCGTGGTGCGTCGCGCGGGGATGCGGCGCGCGTTCCTTCTCGCCACCGGCGCGTTCATCGTGGGCGCCGTCGTGTGCGGCTCGGCCCCCACCATGAAGATGGTGGTCGCCGGCCGCGCCGTTCAGGGGCTCGGCGGCGGCATGCTCATCGCCGCCGCCCACGCGATGGTGCGCGAGATGTTTCCCGAGGGTCTCTGGCCGCACATGCTCGCCGCCATCTCGGCGGCCTGGGGCACCGCCGCTCTGGGCGGGCCCGCCCTCGGCGGGGCGCTGGCCGCACACGGGCTATGGCGTGTGGCCTTCTGGGCCATGGTGCCGGTCACGATGATCGCGGCCGCACTCACGTGGCGCCTCCTGGGCGCGAGCGACAGGCGCGAGGGACGCCAGGCGCGAGTGCCGTTCGGTCGCCTCTCTCTCATCTGCGCCAGCGTCCTCTGCATCGGCTCGATCGCGAACACGCGCGGCGTGGCCGTCCGCTCGTTGCTGCTCGTCGTCGCAGTCGCCTCGCTCCTGTTGGCGCTTCGGCTCGAACGGGAGGCACGCGTGCGGCTCTTGCCGTCCGGCATGCTCGCGCTCGACAAGCGGCTCGGCAAGGGCTACTGGATGGTCTTCCTGCTCGGCATGTCGACGACGCCCGGCGGTGTCTACGTTCCGCTCCTGGTGCAGATGCTCCACGACGTTTCCCCCGCATCGGCCGGCTACCTCTACGCGGTGCAGTCGCTCTCCTGGACCGCCGGGACGTTCGTGAGCGCCAGAATCGCGCACGAGCGCGCGCATCGGCCGATCGTGCTGGGTCCGCTGCTCATGGCCTCGGGATTCGTCGCGCTGTTTTTCACGATCGCTTCGGGGCCGGTCGCCGCGATCGCGGGAGGCCTGCTGCTGGTGGGGCTCGGCATCGGGACCGCCTGGACGCACCTCGGCGCCGTCATCCTGTCGTCCGGCCGACCGGACGAGGGCACGGTGACGGCATCGATGATCCCCACGACCCAGCTCTTCGCCGTCGCGCTCGGATCCGCGCTGTCCGGCATCATCGCCAACCAGGCTGGCCTCGCCCGCGACGCCTCGCCGGAGACGGCGGCGCTCGCCGGCGCCTGGCTCTTCGGCAGCTTCACGGTCGTGCCGCTGACCGCGGCCGCCATCGCCTCTCGACTTCGCCCGGCGCGGCCGCGGCATCCTTGACTCGGCGACCGAGCCGCGCAATCCTCTGTGCCCAAGGGGGGCCCGACCATGGCGCGAACCTACAACGTCATCGACGCGGACGGACATATCCTCGAGCCGGTCGACATCTGGGACAAGTACATCGATCCCAAGTACCGCGAGCGCCAGCCGAAGATGATCGTCGACACCGACGGCAAGGAGCGGCTGCTCGTCGAGGGCAAGATTCTGGGGAGCCCCAAGGGCCTTGGCCTCATCGGCGGGATCGGCGCCCGTCAGGGCACGGTGGACGACGTCACCATGAAGTACGTCGAGGGCCGGAAGGGTGGCTTCGATCCCCACGCGCGAATTCCGGACATGGACCTCGACGGCATCGATGCCGCGTTCCTCTATCCGAGCATCGGTCTCTTCAGCGGCGCGGTCGACGATCCGGGGCTCGCGGCAGCCATGTGCCGGGCTTACAACCGCTGGCTCGCCGATTATTGCCGTCCCTACCCCGACCGCCTCTTCGGCGTGGCGATGCTGCCGATGCAATCGATCCCGCTGGCCATCGAGGAGATGCGCTTCGCCCGTAAGGAGCTCGGCATGCGCGGCGGATTCCTCCGGCCCAATCCGTACAACAACCGCATGGTGCACCACCCGGACTACGAGCCCTTCTGGAACGAGGTGGAGGAGCTCGACTTCTCCATCGGGTTCCACGAGGGCGCCAGCGGCGGCATGCCCCAGGTCGGCGTCGACCGCTTCAAGAACCGCGGGGCGCGTCACATCATCTCGCACACGATGGAGATGATGCTGGTGGCGATGAGCGTGATCTGGGAAGGCGTCTGCGATCGGCACCCCAAGGTGCGCATCGGCTTCCTCGAGTCGGGCGGCGGGTGGATCGCGCCGTGGCTTGACCGGATGGACCGCCACTACGACGACCAGGGCTTCAACGACTCCGGACTCACGATGCGCCCGAGCGAGCTGTTCCAGCGCAACTGCTGGATCTCGTTCGAGCCCGTCGAAGGCAGCCTGTCCGTGCTCGCCGACTACATCGGCCCGCACAAGATCCTGTGGGCCACCGACTATCCGCATCCCGACGGTTTCTTCCCCGGCGCGCCGAAGCTCATCGCCGATCGGCCGGAGCTGTCCGCCGCGACGAAGCGCCAGATCCTGGCGGGCGGCGCCATGGGATTCTACGGCCTGAAGTAGACCATGCCCCGAGGAGAATGAGCATGCAGTTTCACGACGTCGACGGAAGGACGCAATTCAAGAAGATGCGGGATCTCGTCCCGGAGGCCTACCGGGCCTTCCTCGAGTTCGACCAGAAGGCCTTCAAGGACGGCGCCATTCCGGCCAAGACCAAGGAGCTCATCGCCCTCGGTATCGCCCAGATCACCAAGTGCCCCTGGTGCATCGACGCCCACACGAAGAAGGCGGCGATGGCCGGCGCGGCGGACGCCGAGATCGCCGAGACGACGTTCGTCGCGATGGCCATGGCCGCCGGCGCCGCGTGGAGCCACGGCGGGCTCGCGCTCCAGTGCCTACAAGAGCACAAGGAGCACAAGGGCTGAGCGCCCACGCCGCGGCAGCCCTCGATCTCCACGACCTTCGGTCGCACATCGGCCGGGCGCAGACGGCGACCGATATGCTCCATCCAGGGCCCGCCAATGCCCTGCGGCTGACGCTCGGACGCGCCGAGCCGGAGTACCGGGACGGCGATCCGCTGCCGCCCGCGTGGCTCGCGCTCTACTTCCTGCCCCGCGTCGCGGCCGAGGCGTTGCGCCCAGACGGAAGTCCCCAAGATACGGGGGTGGTGCCGCCGGTTCCGCTGCCGCGTCGCATGTTCGCCGGCGAGCGCGTGCGGCTCCACGGGCAGCTGCGCCTCGGAGAGCCCGTTCGCCGCGAGACGCGGCTGACCGACATCACGCTCAAGCGCGGCGGCACAGGCACGCTCGTGTTCGCGACGCTGACCACCTCGGTGTTCAACGCCGCCGGCCTCGCCCTCGAGGAAGAGCGCCGCACCGTGTTCCGCGACGAGGTGAAAGCCGGCGAGCGCAACCAGGCGCCGCGACGCGAGCCAGCGCCCACGGACGTCCCGTGGCGCCGACGCGTCACGCCCGAGCCGGTCATGCTCTTCCGGTACTCGGCCCTCACCTTCAACAGCCATCGCATCCACTACGACCGCGCCTGGGCGATGGAGGTCGAGGGCTATCCCGGCCTCGTCGTACACGGCCCCCTCACCACCACGCTCCTGATCGATTTCGCCCGCGACCAGAACCCCGGACGCCGCATCGTCGGTTACACGACCCAGGCGCGCGCCCCGCTCTTCGACAATGCGCCGTTCGAGCTTCGCGGCCGTCCCGCCGGCAACGGGCGCTGCGAGCTGTGGGCCGTGACGCCCGAGGGCACCGTGGCGATGAGCGCCGAGGTGGAGCTGGCGTAACCCGGTCAGCGACGCGTCACCTACCGCAGGGGGACGGGCACACTCCGGTGAGTCTTGGTGAGCGGGGCGATGAAGCGCTTCTGGGCGTCGTCACTCTGGAAGTGCTCGGCTTCGTGCTCAATCCGTTCAGCCGGACGATCCAACCCGCCCGCCTCCTGCTCGCCTGAGACGTTCCAGCCGGAACGCGCGTCTCGCAAGCGGTGAAGGCGCTATGCCCGACCTCACCCCCGCCGGAGCTTCGGCAAGAGCTTCGACGCCGCCTCGTCGACTTGCGCGAGCTGATCGCCGCCGGCGAAGCGAAGGGCGAAGTGGACCGCGCCGGCGTCGATCCAGCGCTGGAGCCACTCGACGCACCCTTCGATCGGCCCGGCGTACGTCGCCTGGCGCGCCATGATGGTCTTCGCCGGCGCGGCGTAGTACGTCTCGAGAAAGCCCGCGAGGCGCTGCTCGGCGGCGGCGCGGTTCGCGTCGAGCGCCAGCGTGACGTAAGCCGTGCCCGCCACCGCGCCGGCCGGTCGCCCGGCCGCACGCGCAGCGGCCTGGATGCCGGGGAAGTGCTGCGAGAAGAACTCGACGCTGGGCCCCGTCGGAAACCATGCGTCGAAGCGCGAGGCGATTCTGAGCGCCGTGGGTCCGCTGCCGCCGATCCAGATCGGCGGGCCGCCCGGACGATGGGGCTTGGGCTCCATCGTGACGTCGTCGAGCGTGAAGTGCTTGCCGGCGAAGCTGACGTGATCGCGGCGCCAGAGGGCCTGGCAGATCTCGATCGTCTCGAGGAATCGCCCCACGCGCCGATCGAACGGCACGCCGGCGGCGGCGAATTCCTTCCGGATCGGCGGATTGTCCGCGGCGAAGCCCATGCCGAGGATGACGCGCCCTTCGGCGGCGCGATCGAGCGTGCCGACGATGTGCGCGAGCACGACGGGATTGCGCAGGGCGGGCAGGAGCACGCCCGTACCGAGCTTCACCCGGCGCGTGCGGCCGGCGATGGCGGCCATGAGCGTGAGCGGCTCGTGGCGCGGGCGCGCGGTCAGGGAGTCACCGATCCAGACGGAGTCGAAGCCCGCGGCCTCCGCGCGCTCGGCCATGGCCAGAAGCGGCGCCGCCTCCGGGCGGTTGGACATGACGGCCTCGCGCGTGGGAATCAGTACGCCGAACTCGACAGCCATCGCTACCTCCCCGGGGCGTACTTGTAGCCGAGCGCCTCTTCCCAGCGAAGGTAGTTCTGCATGTCAGCGAAGTTGCGATCGGGCCCGGCCGGGACGACGTCGGTCGGCGGCGTCATCACGCCGGAAAGACCGCGCTCGACGGGCAGCCCCGCCTTCTGCCACGCGGCCATTCCTCCGTCGAGGACCGAGAGGTTCTGGTAACCGAGCTCCTTGAGGGTCGCGGCCGCGAGCGACGCCCCCACGCCGTCGACGCCGGTCACCGTGACCGTGGTCGTCTTCGACGGCACGACGTCGCCGATCCAGAGCTCGAGCCAGCCCCTGGGAACCCAGCGCGAGCCCGGTACGTGGCCGCGCGCGAATTCCTGGCTCGTGTCGACGAAGATGATCGCGCCCGGCGCCGCCGTCTGAAGATCTCGCGGCGAGACGGATCTGGCCGCGCCGCGCGCCTCCTGCAATCCGGCGGGTGTTTCGTCCGGCAGGCCCTTTTCCAGCGCGCCGCCGCTCGCCGACCACGCGGTGATGCCGCCGTCGACGGCGAAGACGTCGCGAAATCCCATCTGCCGGTACCACGAGGCGATCAGCGTGGCGCGCGCCTTCTTGTCGCACGCGAAGACGATCGGAGCGTTCTTCACCACGGCCACGTCGTCGGAGCGCTGGACCGCCTGACCTCCGGGGAACCACCGGAAGCCGGGGATGTGGCCCGCGGCATATTCGTCGGCCGTCCGCACGTCGATGAAGTAGACGGACTCCGTGCCGCGCCGGTCCATCAGGCTCTTCAAGGCCGGGACGTCCAGCAAGCGAACGCCGTCCTCGGCAGCCGCACGCGCGGCGTACGCTTCGGCCGCGGCGGTGCCCGCGGCCGAGGGCTCGGGAAGCTGGACGCGGTCGGCGCCCGTCTCGAGCTGATGCCCGGCGAGGACCCAGCCGGCGGTGCCGTTCTTGAGGCCGTAGACCCGGGGAATTCCCATGCGCTGCAGCACCCGCGCGCCGATGATGCTGCGCGTGCGCCCGGCGCAGTTCACGATGATGGTCGTATCCTTGTCGATGTCTTTGGCGATGTCGGTGATACGCAGAGCCAGCTCACCGCCGGGAACGCTGCGGCCGCCGGGGATGCAGAAGCGACGGAACTCCTCCGGCGTGCGTGAGTCGAGAATGATGAACTTCTCGCCGCTCTGGATGCGCGCGGCCAGATCCTTCGCCTCCACCTCGGGGACGTGGTGGACGACCTCCACTTTCTCGCCGAAGTCCTTGCTCGGAACGTTCATACCCCACTCGGTCGCCAGCCCGTCGGTGACCCAGCGGTTGATGCCGCCGTCGAGCACCGAGACCTGGCGGTAGCCCAGACGCTCCAGCGTGCGCGCCGCGAGCGCGGCCCGCCGCCCGTCGTCGTCGCACACGACGAGGGGCGTGCCCTTGAAGGGCACCGCCTGCGGCACCGCGAATTCGAGCTGCCGGCGCGCGATGAGGCTCGAGCCGGGAATGTGGCTGCTGTTGTACTCGCCTGCCTCCCTGACGTCGATCAGGGCGAACGGGGTCTTGCCCTCGAGCAGACTCTTGAGTGACGCGGGCGCGATCGTGGCGGCCATGGTTGTCTACCTCCGGGCGATGAGGCGCCGGAACACGGCGCCGTACTGGAAGCCGTAACCCTCGGCGTGCTCGGCAGCGTTCTTCTTCACGCGCTCGCCGATCGTGTGGCCCTCCGGCACGTTGAAGCCGGGCACCTGGCTCTCGTGGCGGATGAGCCCGGCGATCTGGCGATCGATCGAGTCGGTGACGTCGACGATGATGTCGGGCGTGTCCGCGCCCCAGTACCAGAGCTCGCGCACCTTGTGGGGCGAAAGCCCATCCCGCGTGATCTGCTCCGGAAAGTGCAGATGATCGCGGGCGAACGGATAGACGGCGTCGGTCGCGGTGATCCCCGCCTTGCGATGATCGCGATGCTGGAAGCCCCGGATGCGGTACGGGTCGTGCACGAAGACCGTGTGCGGCCGGTACCGGCGGATGGCGCCGACGATGTCGCCCAGAAACTCGCGCGTGTCCTCGAGGCCGCCGTCAGGGTAGCCGAGCATCACGACGTGGCGCACGCCCATGAAATCGGCCGCGGCGCGCTGCTCGTCGGCGCGCTTGCGCGCGAGGGCCGCCGGCGTGAGCGTGCGATCGGCGGTGCCGGCCGCCCCGTTGGTGCACAGCACGTAGGTCACCTCGCAGCCCGCGGCCGCCCACTTGGCCACGACACCTCCGGAGCCGATCTCGGCGTCATCGGGATGCGCGAAGATCACCATCGCCTTGTCGGGAGTCTCAGTCACGATCTCGAGCTTGGGGGCGTTCTCGTCTCTGGGCATGGAGCGATTCTACAGGAGCATGTATCATACCGGCACTATGCCCAACCAATCGTTCCCTCTGTCCCGGTTCAAAGTCCTGGACCTCACCCGCGCCCGGGCCGGCCCCACGTGCGTTCGCCAGCTCGTCGACTGGGGGGCGCAAGCCATCAAGATCGAGATGCCCGGCGGCCGCTCGGGCGACGGCATGGGCGGTAACCGCCACGGCTTCGACTTCCAGAACCTGCACCGAAACAAGCGGAGCATGACGCTGAACCTGCGCGACCCCGAGGGGGTGGCGATCTTCAAGAAGCTCGCCCGCGATGTGGACATCATCGTGGAGAATTATCGGCCCGGGGTGAAGGAGCGCCTGGGCATCGACTACAAGGCGATGCGCCAGGTGAACCCGCGGCTGATCTACGGCAGCATTTCCGGATTCGGCCAGAGCGGTCCTTACCGCGATCGCCCGGGTGTCGATCAGATCGCCCAGGGCATGGGCGGGCTCATGTCCATTACCGGTATTCCGGGGCAGGGCCCCGTACGGGTCGGCATTCCCATCGCCGACCTGTGCTCCGGCATCTTCCTGGCCCAGGGCATCCTGGTCGCTCTGATCGAGCGCGAGAGCACCGGCGAGGGCAAGTGGGTGCACACCTCGCTCCTGGAGGCGATGCTGTCGATGCTCGACTTCCAGGCATCCCGCTGGCTGATGAGCCACGAGGTGGCCCCGCAGGCGGGGAACAATCATCCGACCGGCATTCCCACGGGCGTGTTCGAGACGAAGGACGGCCACATCAACATCGCCGCCTCCGGCGAAGACCTGTACGCGCGGTTCTGCAAGGCGATCGAGCGGCCGGACCTGCTCACCGACCCGCGCTTCGCGACGTCGAAGGCGCGCTCGACGAACCGCGACGTCATCATGGAAGTCCTGATGCCGGTGACGCGGCAGAAGACCAGCGCCGAGTGGATCAAGCTCTTGAACGAGGCCGGCGTGCCCTGCGGTCCGATCTACAGGATCAACGAGTCGTTCGCCGATCCCCAGGTGCAGCACCTGGAGATGGCGCAGCCGGTGCGCTCGCCGGTGCTCGGCGAGCTCACCATCCTCGGCCACCCGGTGTCGCACGGCGAGAAGCGTCTTCCGCTGCGCAGCCCGGCGC
>Ga0134127_10002607_pt1 | contig 12973 bp, 10 predicted proteins | sample KB31753_FD_96459 | JGI IMG/M metagenome (GOLD analysis project Ga0134127, IMG submission 96459) | Terrestrial soil microbial communities with excess Nitrogen fertilizer from Kellogg Biological Station, Michigan, USA - KB3-175-3 | ecosystem: Environmental > Terrestrial > Soil > Unclassified ...
CCCTGCAGGCGGGAGATGTGGAGCTCGCGTGCGAGCTGCTCGGCCCACCGTACGCCCTGGAAGGGACCGTCATCCACCGCGAATCGCGCGGCGCCTCCCTCGTGTTTCCGACGGCCAACCTGCACACCGAGAACGAGCTGGTCCCGCAGGACGGGGTCTACGTGACGGAGGCCGTGATCGAGGGGACCGTGCTGTCCGCGGTGACCAACATCGGCGGACGGCCGACGTTCGAAGGGGCCGCCTTCGCGGTCGAGACCCACGTGCTGGACCGCCCGAGCGACCTGTACGGGCACCCGCTCGAGGTACGCTTCCTGGCGCGCCTCCGGCCGGAGCTGCGGTTTCCGTCGCCCCAGGCGCTCGTCGAGCAGATTCGCAAGGACATCCAGCGGGCGCGCGATTATTTCTCCGGTCGATGGCAGCCGCCCGCACCGGCCCCGCCGGAGCCCTGAATTTCTGTGTTACCATGCCCGCCCTGCATTCCGCCGCGGCCCGTCGCAGCGTTAGCGAGACTGAGCGACCCCGGAGACCATGAGCGACACGCCCCGGAACAGCCGATTCGTCACCTTCGAGGGAGTCGAGGGATCGGGCAAGACGACCCAGATCCAGATGCTGTCCAACCACCTCGAAGAGCGCGGCATCGATCACCTCCTGACGCGCGAGCCGGGCGGCACGCCGATCGGCGATCAGATCAGGAGCCTGGTGCTCGACCCCCGGAACGCGGCCATGACGCCGATCTGCGAGCTGCTCCTGTACGCCTCCGCCCGCGCCCAGCACATCGAGCAGGTCATCCGGCCGGCCCTCCTGTCCGGAAGGCTCGTCCTCTGCGATCGGTTCAAGGACGCGACCATGGCCTACCAGGGCTCGGGACGGGGCATCCGCCTCGATCTGATCGACGCCCTGCATGGGCTCGAGACCCTGGCGCTCCAGCCGGACATGACCGTCCTGTTCGACATCGAGGAGGACACCGCCTTGAACCGGGCCCGCGCCCGCGACCATTCCCGGTCGAAGGACGAGACCCGCTTCGAGCAGGAGTCCCTGGCGTTTCACAAGCGCGTCCGCCACGGGTACCTCGAGATGGCCCGCCAGGAGCCGGGGCGCTTCGTGGTGGTGGATGCCCGCGGCACCGTCGAGCAGGTGCATCGCCGCGTGATCGAGGCGATGGACCGCTTCCTGACGACGCGGGGGGCCCCGGAATGAGCCCGCGCCGGATCCTGCCGATCGAGGATTTCGTCGTCGGCCAGGCGCGCGCCACGTCGGCGCTGCAGCGGGCCCTCGAGACCGGCCCGCTCTTCCCCTCCCTGGTGTTCCACGGGCCGGGAGGCGTCGGCAAGCTCACGGCGGCGCTCCATCTCTCGCGCGCGCTGCTCTGCGAGGCGCCGGGCGAGAGGCCCTGCGGCGCCTGCCGCTCGTGCCGGCACCTCGGCGAGCATGCGCTGCTCCACCCCGACGTGCGCCTGGCGCTTCCCGAGAAAAAATCGGACTTCGACCGCGAGGCCGGCGGCGCGGACGATTCGTCCCGCGTCGGTCCCCAGGAGCTGCAGGCCGAGGCGATCGGGAACCCGGTGTGGTCGGTCCTGATCGACCGGCTGCGCCAGGGGATCGCGTTCCTCCAGCGCCGCCCCTCCGAGTCCCGGCACCGCATCCTGATCATCGACCAGGCCCACCGGATGGAGGCGGCGTCCGCCAACGCCCTGCTGAAGACCCTCGAGGAGCCGCCGGCGCACGCCGTGATCATCCTGATCACCTCGTCCTGGCACGCCCTGCTCCCGACCATCCGCTCGCGCTGTCACGCGGTGCCCTTCCAGCTCGTGCCGAGGACCGAGATCGTCAATTACCTCGTCGAGCGCCGCGAGATGCAGGCGGAAGAGGCGGTCCTGCGCGCGGGGCTGTCGGGCGGGCGGATCGGCGCGGCGCTCGATCTGGATCTCGAGGAGTTTCGCGGGAGGCGGGGCGCGCTCCTGTCCGTCCTCGACGAGCTGGCGAGCCGGGGCGATGCCGGGCTGGCGGTGGCGAGGGCGGAGGCCCTCGTCCAGGCTGGAGAGTCGATCGAGGGGGACCTCGACATCCTCATGTCCCTGCTTCGGGACCTCCTGATCCTGGGCGCCTCTCCCGGCGACGAGGCGCGCCTCATCCACGTCGACATCGCGACCGTCCTCCGGCCGCTGGCCGCCCGGCTGGCGGGCCGTGCCGGCGCCGTCCTCGGGGACCTCGAGACGACCATGGAGTCGATCCAGAGGAAGGGCAATCGCCAGCTCCTGGTCGAGAATTTCCTGATGGGCCTCCTTCCGGAGGGCGCCGCGCCGGCGCGCGATCCCGCCCGAACCTGAACGCGTGTCCCTGATCCTCCGCCACCTGCGCGCCAATCGTCGGGCCTTCGTGCTGGGGTTCGTCTGCCTGGCGGCCACCAGCGCCCTCACGCTGTACGTCCCCTGGCTCCTGAAGGAGGCCATCGAGGCGCTCCGCCGCGGCGCCCCGATGCGACAGGTCACCCTCTATGCCGGCCTCATCGCGGCGGTGGCGGCCGTCCTCTGCGTGATCCGCACCTGGTCGAGGCTCCACATCCTGGGGGCGTCGCGGCGCATCGTCTGCGACATCCGGAACGAGGTCCACGCTCATCTGATCGCTCTCCCCGCCTCGTTCTACGCCCGCCGGCGGACGGGAGAGATCATGTCGGTCATGGTCAACGACCTCATGCTCGTCCGCTCGCTGTTCGGTCCCGGCATCCTGAACGTTCTCAGCGTGGCCCTCCTCTACTCCTCGGGGCTGACGCTCATGGTCCTGCTCGATCCGGTCCTGACCCTGGTGGCCGTCCTCCCCTATCCGCTCCTCCTGGCGGGCGTGTTCAAGGTCAGCCGCACCATCCACCGGCGCAGCAACGAGACTCAGGAGCAGCTCGCCCAGATCAGCAACAAGGCCCAGGAGACGCTGAGCGGCATCAACATGGTGAAATCGTTCGCGCGCGAGCCCGGAGAGGCGGACGCGTTCGATCGTCTCAGCCTCGAATACCGCCGCCGCTCGCTCGGGCTGGCACGGAGCCGCGCCCTGATCGTCACGATCATGGGCGGCCTGGGCGGAGCGAGCACGATCGTGGTCCTCTGGCTGGGAGGACGGCACGTCATCGACGGCTCGCTGAGTCTCGGCGGCCTGGTCGCCTTCATGTCGTACCTGGCCCTCCTGGCCGGGCCGACGGTCATGATGGGATGGGTCCTCGGGGTGTTCCAGCGCGGGCTCGGAGCGATCGCGCGCATCGAGCAGATTCGATCCATCCGGAGCGACCTGCCCGGCGATCGCGCCGAAGGCCCCGGCCCCGAGGTGCGCGGGACCGTGACGTTCCACGGGCTGGATTTTTCCTATCCGGACGGCGGCGACCCGCCGCGTCCCGTCCTGCGGGGGATCGACCTCGAGATCCCGGCCGGGACCACCCTCGGAATCGTCGGGCGGGTCGGGTCCGGGAAGTCGACGCTGGTGCAGCTGGTGGCGGCGGTCCACGCCGTGAGGGACGGGACGATCCGGATCGACGGACACGACCTGAACGGTATCCCGACCGATCACCTGCGCTCTCACATCGCGGTCGTTCCCCAGGAGACCTTTCTCTTCTCGCAGACGATCGCCGCGAACATCGCCCTGGGGGACCCGGGCGCGGGTCGCGAGCGGATCGAGGCGGTCGCCGGCGTGGCCCAGATCACGCGCGATCTGCCGGACCTGCCGCACGGGCTGGACACGCTGGTCGGCGAGCGCGGCGTGACGCTCTCCGGAGGACAGCGCCAGCGGGTCGCCCTGGCGCGCGCCCTGCTGCTCGATCCGCGCATCCTCATCCTGGACGACGCCCTGAGCAGCGTGGACGCCGACACCGAGGAGGCGATCCTGACGGGCCTCAGGGCCTTCATGCGCAGCCGGACCACCCTCCTGGTGTCGCACCGCGTGTCGTCCGTGCTGGGCGCGGACCGCATCGTCGTCCTGGAGGACGGCCGGATCGCCGAGCACGGGACGGCCGAGGCGCTCCTGTCCCGGGGCGGACTGTTCGCCCGCATGCACCGCCAGCAGCAGATCGAACGGGAGCTCGAGTCCCTGTGAACGCCGCCGGCCATCACGACGAGGAGGTCCTGGGGAAGGCGTACGACGCCCGCCTGGTGGGGCGGATGGCGGAGCACGTGAGGCCCCAGGCGCGCCTCATCGCCGCCTCGGTCCTCCTCCTGTTCGTGGTGATGGGGGCGCAGCTCCTGCAGCCCTACCTCATCAAGCTGCTGATCGACGACCACATCCTCGCGGGGGAGGCCCGGGGCGTGACGGCGCTGGCGCTCCTGTACCTGCTGGCGCTCACGGTCGAGCTGCTGGCGCGCTACGCGCAGATCTATTCGATGGAGCTCACAGGCCAGAACGTCATCCACCGCCTGCGCGGCCGGCTGTTCCGGCACCTCCTGTCTCTCGACTCGGCCTTCTTCGACCGGTATCCCGTCGGCCGCCTGATGACCCGCGTGACGACGGACATCGAGTCGCTCGCCGATCTCTTCTCCTCGGGGGTCGTGTCGCTCCTGGGCGACAGCGTCAAGCTCCTCGCCATCGTGGGCATCCTCTGGTGGCTCGACTGGCGCCTGGCCTGCGTCACGTTCGCGATCAGCCCGGTCCTCTTCCTGCTCTCGTACGCGTTCCGCGGGCGCATCCGGCAGGCCTACAGGGACGTGCGGCGCCGCATCGCCCGCATGAACGCCTACCTGCAGGAGACGATCTCGGGGATGCTCCTGGTGCAGCTGTTCCGCCGCCAGGAGACGAGCCGACGCGAGTTCGGCGCCATCAACGAGGACCACCGGGACGCGGACCTGCGCTCGGTGGTGTACGAGTCGGCGTTCTCGGCCATCATCGAGCTGGTCGGCACCGTCGCCGCCGCCCTGATCCTCTGGTACGGCGGCGGGCAGATCCTGCGGGGCGCCCTGACCTTCGGGACGCTGGTCGCCTTTCTCGAGTACACCGCCCGGTTCTTCGGGCCGATCCGGGACCTGTCCGGCTTCTACGCCGTCCTGCAGGCGGCGATGGCGTCTCTCGAACGGATCGTCGCGCTTCTGGACGAGCGCCCGGCCATCGTCGCGACCTCGGCCGAGGCGCCGCCCGGCCGGGCCCGCGGGCGGATCGAATTCGAGGGGGTGCGGTTCGCCTACCGGCAGGGGGAGGAGGTCCTGCACGGCATCGGACTGCGCGCCGAGCCCGGCGAGCGGGTGGCGATCGTCGGCGCCACCGGCTCGGGGAAGACCACCCTCGTCAAGCTGCTCATCCGGCTCTACGACCCGGCCGCGGGCGTCATCCGGATCGACGGGCGCGACATCCGGTCCCTGCCGCTTCCTTTCCTGCGGCGCCAGGTCGGGGTCGTCCTGCAGGACCATTTTCTCTTCGCGGGAAGCATCGCCTCCAACCTCGGCTTCTCCGACGTCTCTCTCTCCCGCGAGTCGCTGCAGTCCGCCGCCCGGGCGGTGCACGCCGATCGCTTCATCGAAAGGCTGCCGGGCGGGTACGACGCCGAGGTGCGCGAGCGGGGCGGCAACCTGTCGACCGGGCAGAAGCAGCTGCTCTCGTTCGCGCGCATCCTGGCCGCCGATCCGGCGGTCCTGGTCCTCGACGAGGCGACCTCGAGCGTGGACACCGAGACCGAGCTGCAGATTCAGGACGCCCTGCAAAGGCTGCTGAAGGGGCGCACCTCCCTGGTCATCGCGCACCGGTTGTCCACGATCGTCGGGGCGGACCGGATCCTGGTGATGCATCACGGACGCATCGTCGAGGAGGGAACGCACCGGGCCCTGATCGAGAGGCGGGGCATCTACCACAGGCTGTACCAGCTGCAGTTCGACACGGACGGGACGGCGTCAGGGCCGGCGGCGCATGCCCCTCCAGAGGTAGCGCCCTAGATCGATCCGCCCGCCGGGCGACACCGCCACCCCTTCGCGCCGCAGGGCCGCGGCCTGGCGCCGGATCGACTCGTCCAGGAAGGCGCCCCTCGGGCTGATGGTCCCCAGGGCGTTGATGACCCGGTGCCACGGGACCCGCCGCCCGCCGATGCGGACGTCGTCCGGCAGGGCGCGCAGGGCCCAGCCGACCGTGCGCGCCCCGCGCGCCATCCCGGCCACGCGCGCGATCTGCCCGTACGTGGCGACGCGGCCACGCGGAACCAGCGCCACCACGCGCCACACGCGCAGGAACGTTGTGTCCCGTCCCGCGGCGCCACGTCCTGTCATGGGTGAGCCGGCCTAGTAGTCCCGCAGCTGCTCTAGATAGCCGCGGTGATTGCGGGTCATCTCCTTCATCGAGTCCCCGCCGAACTTCTCCAGGAAGGCCTCCGCCAGGATGAAGGACACCATCGCCTCCCCCACGACGCCCGCGGCGGCGATCGCCGAGACGTCGGTGCGCTCGACCTGGGCCTGGAACTCCTCCTTCGACTTCAGGTCGACGCTGTGGAGCGCCTTGGGAAGGGTCGAAAGGGGCTTCACGTAGACCCGCACGCGGATCTCCTCGCCGTTCGTGATCCCCCCCTCGATGCCGCCGGCGTGGTTGGTCCTGCGGTAGAAGCGGCGCGCCCCTGTGTCGTAATGGATCTCGTCGTGAAACTCCGAGCCCATCCGGGCCGCCGCCTCGACGCCGTCCCCCACGGAGACCGCCTTGATCGACTGGATGGAGCAGAGGGCCGCCGCCAGGCGCGCGTTGAGCCTCAGGTCCCAGTGCCTGTGGCTCCCGAGACCCGCCGGCACGCCGCGGGCGACGACCTGGAACGCGCCGCCGACGGAGTCCCGGGAGGACATCGCCCGGTCGATCTCCTCGATCATCTTCTGCTCGACCTCGCGATCGGCGCAGCGGAGCGCGCTTCCCTCCGCCGCGACGATCTCCTCCCAGGTCATCTCCCGTCCCGGCGCGAGCGCCGCCGATCCGAGCATCACGGTGTGGCTGGCGATCCCCACGTCGAAGGCCGCGAGGAGCTTGCGGCAGACCGCCCCCACCGCCACGCGGGCCGTCGTCTCGCGCGCGGAGGCGCGCTCGAGGATATCGCGCGCATCGTCCGCGTCATGCTTCAACGCACCGGCCAGATCGGCGTGCCCCGGCCGCGGCCGGGTCACGCGCTTGCGCTCCTGGTCCGAGGCCTCGACCGGCTCGATCGCCATCGGCGTCCGCCAGTTGGCCCAGTCCCGGTTGTCGATCTTCAGCGCGATCGGGCTGCCGAGGGTCCGGCCGTGCCGGACCCCCGAGAGGATCTCCACCCGGTCCTGCTCGATCTTCATCCGGCCGCCGCGCCCGTAGCCGTGCTGGCGCCGCTTCAGCTCGGAGTCGATGTCCGCGGCCAGAAGTCCCATTCCGGCCGGGATCCCGTCCAGGATGGCGATGAGCGCGGGGCCGTGCGATTCTCCGGCGGTCAGGAAACGCAGCATCGATCTCTCCGGAAGCCCCTGACCGCAGCCGATCGCGGTGAATCGAGGCGATTCGCGATTATCGTTGACCGGTCGCGCGGGTGTCAACGTGGGGCCGCCGGGGCCTCGTCGCGATGCTTGATTCCGCCCCCCTACCTGTGTAAAGTGAGCCCCTTCCAGAGGGACGGCGACGTGGAAATCCTGACATCGCAACAGATGCGCCGGGTCGATCGGCGCGCGATCCGGAAGTTCGGACTGCCGGAGGCCGTCCTCATGGAGAACGCGGGCCGGTGCGTCCTGGAGGTCCTGAAGCTCCTCGATGACGACCTGCAGGCCCGCCGGATCCTTCTGCTGTGCGGGAAGGGGAACAACGGGGGGGATGCCTTCGTCCTGGCGCGCCATCTCCGCAGGGAGGGCCTTCCCTTCACCGCCCTGCTGTTCGGGCGGAGGGACGAGGTCCGCGGCGCCGCCGCGATCCATCTCCGGGCCCTGGAGAGCCTCGGCGTCGTGCCGACGGAGGTTCGCGGCGAGGCCTCCTGGAAAGCGGCCCGGGGGCTCCTGGGCCCGGCCGATCTGATCGTGGACGGAATCCTCGGAACCGGGCTGACGCGCCCCGTCGCCGGGCTCCTGGCCCGGGTGTTCCGGGAGGTCAACGACGCGCGCGCGCTGGTCGTGTCCATCGACGTCCCGTCCGGGCTGTCCGGCGACACGGGCGAGATCCCCGGTCCCTGCATCAAGGCGGATCACACGGTGACCTTCGTCCGCCCGAAGTGGCCGCATGTCTTCCCTCCCGCCGAGGCCCTGTGCGGCACGCTCCATGTCAGGGACATCGGCATTCCGGACGAGGCGGTGGCCGCGGAGAAGGTCGACCTCGACCTCCTGGACGCGGCCGGGCTGGCCCCCCTCCTCCCGAAGCGCCGCCCGGACAGCCACAAGGGAGACTACGGCCACGCCCTGGTCGTCGCCGGATCGCGGGGCAAGGGGGGCGCGGCGCGCCTGGCGGCGCTCGGAGCCCTGCGGGCCGGGTGCGGCCTCGTGACCGCCGCCGTGCCGGCCGGCCTCCAGTCGGGCTTCGTGTCCCGCGCGATGGAGGTCATGACCGAGGGGCTTCCCGAGACCGCCGGCGGGGCCCTGGCGGCTGCGGGGATCGAAAGGCTGCTCGGCCTGCTCGAAGGGAAGCAGGTCGTGGCGCTGGGCCCGGGACTCGGCACCGACCCCGAGACGCGCAAGCTGGTCCACGCCGTCGTGACGCGGGCCCGCGTTCCGGTCATCCTGGACGCCGATGCCGTGAACGCCTTTGCCGGCCGCGCGGAGCCGCTTTCCGGGAGGCAACGACCCCTCGTCCTGACGCCGCACCCCGGAGAGATGGCGCGGCTCGTCCGGATGACGGCGTCCGCCGTCCAGTCGCGCAGGCTCGAGGTGGCGCGTGCCTTTGCCTGCCGCCATGCCTGCCACCTCGTCCTGAAGGGGCACCGGACCCTCGTCGCCAGCCCTTCGGGACGGGTCTCCGTCAACCCGACCGGGAATCCGGGGATGGCGACGGGCGGATCGGGGGACGTCCTGACGGGGCTCCTGGCCGGTCTCATCGCGCAAGGGATCGAGACGGGCATGGCGGTCCGGCTGGGCGTCTACCTGCACGGCCTCGCCGGGGACCTGGCGGCCGCCGAGGTGGGAGAGGCGCCCCTCATCGCCCGGGACATCCTGCAACACTTCCCCGCGGCCCTGCAGCGGCTGAGGCCTTCAAGACCGCACGACAGGAACGCCGCGATCCCTGACGCCGGGAGGATCGGATGAAAAACGGCCAGGACACGACGGTCGGCGGCCGGCGCTCGTCGGCCCGCCAGGAGGACCTGGCGCGCGGCATGGTCCGCCCGGCCCCGAGGCGGTCGCCGGTCCCCCAGGTGGCGGCCAGACCGGCGATCCTGCGGGTGCTCATCCGTCCCGCGCGCCCCGACGACCTGGAAGAGGCGACCCTGATGGAGCGCCGGGTCTGGGGGCGTCTCGGCGCGTCGCTCAACGAGCTGCAGAGAAGGCTGTTCGCGCTTCCCGAGGCCTTTCTCCTCGCCGAGCTGCAGCGGCCGGGGCAGACGCCGCGTCTCGTCGGGTTGACCAACGGCCTGCTCTGGACGCGGGACTACCCGCGCACCTACCTCGAGTACGAGCGGGCCTTGCCGTCCGGCTCCCACAACCCGCGCGGAGACGTCCTGTACCTCGCGTCCCTGGGGGTCGAGCCCGGCATGCGCGGCCACGGCATCGGATTGAGGCTCCTGCAGGAGGCGATCGAGGTCGGCCGGCGGCGCCACCTGAAGCAGGTCCGGCTGATCGCCAGCAGCCGCTCACGCCCCCTGTGCGAGCGGGCCGGGCTCACCATGGTCCGCCCCCTGCCGCGGCTGTTCCGGCAGCACCGGGACCTGATGCCGCAGCCGGTCCTGATGGAAGCCCTGTTCACCTGAACGGACATGCGGGCCCGGTCCATCCTCAGCCGCAAGGAAGACGAGACCCGCGCCGCGGGTGAGTCGCTCGCCGCGACGCTGGGTCCGGGGGACACCGTCCTCCTGACGGGCGATCTCGGCATGGGGAAGACCGTGTTCGCACGGGGAACCGCCGTCGGGCTGGGGGTGGACCCGGAGCAGGTGCGATCCCCCAGCTTCACGCTGGTGAACCTGTATTCCGGGCGACTGCCGGTCTACCACATCGACCTGTACCGGATCGAGAAGGTCGAGGACATGGACGAGCTGGGGCTGCAGGAGATTCTCGGGGGAGACGGCGTCGCCATCGTCGAATGGGCCGAGCGCCTGGGCCCCTACCGGCCGGCCGGGGCGGTCGAAGTGCGCATCGAGGATCGGGGCGGCCAGGAGCGGGAGATCCGGATCGACGACCGGAGAGCTCACTCCATCCGGTAGTTCGGGGCTTCCTTCGTGATGACCACGTCGTGGGCGTGCCCTTCCCGGAGCCCGGCGGACGTGATGCGGATGAAGCGCGCCTCGCGCCTCAGGGTCTCGATGTCCCGGGCGCCGCAATAGCCCATCCCGGCGCGCAGGCCGCCGACGAGCTGCGGCATCAGGCCCTGCATCGAGCCCTTGTGCGGCACCATCCCCTCGATCCCCTCCGGCACCAGCTTGTCCTCGGTCGCCTCCTGGAAGTACCGGTCGGCGCTCCCCCGCCGCATCGCCCCGATCGATCCCATGCCGCGGTAGGCCTTGAAGGTGCGTCCCTGGTACAGGATCGTCTCGCCGGGGGACTCCTCGGCCCCCGCGAAGAGGGAGCCGATCATGACCGAGGAGGCGCCGGCCGCGAGCGCCTTGGTGATGTCGCCCGAGAACTTGATGCCGCCGTCGGCGATGAGCGGAATGCCGTGGCGCCGTGCCGCCAGGGCGCACTGCGCGATGGCGGTCACCTGGGGCACGCCGACCCCGGTGACCACTCGGGTCGTGCAGATCGATCCGGGCCCGATGCCGACCTTCACCGCGTCGACTCCGAGCTTCATGAGGTCCTCCGCCCCCTGCTCGGTCGCGACGTTGCCGGCGGCCAGGTCGACGCCGGGGAACGCCTTCCGCAGGGTGCGCACCATGTCCATCACGCCCGCCGAGTGGCCGTGCGCCGTGTCCACGACCAGCAGGTCGACGCGCGCCTCCACCAGGGCCCGCGCCCGATCGACCTCGTCCGGACCCACGCCGACCGCGGCGCCCACGCGCAGCCGGCCGAGGCCGTCCTTGCACGCGAAGGGGTACCTGATCATCTTCTGGATGTCCTTGACGGTGATCAGCCCCTTCAGGTGGTACTCGCGGTCCACCACCAGGAGCTTCTCGATCTTGTGCTTGTGCAGGATCGTCTTGGCTTCCTCGAGCGTCGTGCCGACCGGCACGGTGACCAGGTCCTCCTTGGTCATCACGGCCGACACGGAGAGGTCGGTGCGGGTCTCGAAGCGCAGGTCGCGGTTGGTCAGGATGCCGAGGAGGCGCCCCCCCCGGTCGGTGACCGGCACGCCGGAGATCTTGTACTTCTGCATCAGGTCGAGCGCGTCGGCGATCTTCTGATCCGGACGGATGGTGACCGGGTCGACGATCATGCCGCTCTCCGAGCGCTTGACCTTGTCCACTTCCCCCGACTGGACCTCGATCGGCAGGTTCTTGTGGACGATCCCGATGCCTCCCTCCTGCGCCATGGCGATCGCCAGGCGGGAGTCGGTGACGGTGTCCATGGCGGCCGAAACCAGAGGGATGTTCAGCCGGATGTTGCGCGTGAGCTGGGTCGACACGTCGACCTTGCTCGGCAGCACTTCCGAGCGGGCGGGCAGCAGGAGCACGTCGTCGAACGTCAGCGCGTCGGGGATGGGGCCATCCAGCATGCTCTGCTCCTCCGTGACCGGCGAACGGGGACGCCCGCCGGCGATTCTATACCCGCACCCCGTGGGGCGCGGCCGGACGCGCCGCGGTCCCGGTCCCCTCCTCCGAGCCGTGGCACTTCTTGTATTTCTTTCCCGAGCCGCACGGGCAGGGGTCGTTCCGGCCCACCCGGCCGGCCTGGCGCTGCGCGGGCTGCGGCGCCTCCTTGGCGGGCGCGGTGTAGGTCAGGTCGCGCTCCCGCCGGACCCGCATCTCCCGCTGCTGGGTCGCCACCTGCGCGTCCATGCGCCAGAGGTTCATGATGATCTCGTCCTCGATCCGCTCCTTCATCAGGCCGAACATGGCGAAGGACTCCTTCTTGTACTCGGTGAGCGGGTCGCGCTGGCCGTAGCCGCGCAGCCCGATCCCCTCCTTGAGGTGGTCCATCGCCAGCAGGTGGTCCTTCCAGGCGGTGTCGATGACGTACAGCATCAGGGCGCGCTCGTGCTGGCGCATCGCCTCTTCGCCGAGGGTGCGCTCCTTCTCTTCGTAGCGCCCCATCACCTGCGTCTTGAGCCGCTCGCGCAGGTCCACGGCGTTGATCGTCTTCCAGTCGATGCCCGCGGCCTGCACGTCGATCCCGAAGTAGCGCAGCAGCCCGTTGCGCAGCTCGTCCGTCTGCCATTCCTCCGGCTCGACGTCGGCGCTGCAGCAGGAGTCGAGGAGGAAATCCAGGATCTCCTCCCCCTTCTGGAGCATGTACTCCTTCTGGCCCTTCCCCTCGAGGAGCTCCCGGCGCAGGCGGTAGATCTCGGTGCGCTGCTTGTTGTTGACGTCGTCGTACTCGAGCAGGTGCTTGCGGGTCTCGAAATTGCGCGCCTCGACCTGCTTCTGGGCGCGCTCGATGGCGCGGGTCACCATGCCGTGCTCGATGGGCACGCCCTCTTCCATGCCGAGGCGCTTCATCAGCCCCGAGATCCGGTCCGACCCGAAGATGCGCATCAGGTCGTCCTCGAGCGACATGTAGAAGCGGGACGACCCGGGGTCCCCCTGGCGGCCGGCGCGGCCGCGCAGCTGGTTGTCGATGCGCCGCGCCTCGTGCCGCTCGGTGCCCAGGATGTGCAGGCCGCCCAGGCCGACGACCTGGTCATGCTCCGTGACGCAGCGCCCCTGGTGCTTCGCCATCCGGTCCTTCCACTGCTCAGGGGTCACGGTCGCGGGGTCGACCGCCTCCTCCACGATCTCCCGCCGCGCGAGGTCCTCGGC
>Ga0134127_10002609_pt1 | contig 12968 bp, 18 predicted proteins | sample KB31753_FD_96459 | JGI IMG/M metagenome (GOLD analysis project Ga0134127, IMG submission 96459) | Terrestrial soil microbial communities with excess Nitrogen fertilizer from Kellogg Biological Station, Michigan, USA - KB3-175-3 | ecosystem: Environmental > Terrestrial > Soil > Unclassified ...
GAGTCCCGGAAATTGAGTCTTCCAATCAATCGCGCAGGCTTGCACTTCGATACCGATTGAGCGAACGAAACTGCTCAGCCTTTCCACGAGTGGATCCGAAAACATGGTGCTTTCTCTTTGTGATGACGACCGGTTTCGGGTTCCGCATTCATATTCGTTTAATGCGGGCGAGATTTTCGCGAACCTGATACTTGAGACCTTGAACTTGAGACTTTACCGGTATCCCGTCGCATCCGCAGGCTTGCCGGCATCCTGAACTTCAACAACATAGCGCCAACAATCATTCATAGATGTCCTGATTGAATTGCGTGTAGCCAACAAAATCGGGTTGCCATCCAATTGGCCCGTCCCGAAAATCGAAGCTGCGCCTGATCTCGGAACTTTGCATTGCAGCCGCACTTTGTCTGGGAGCAATAAAAGGTGCAAACACCGTCAGGATCAAGATGAATGCGGAAGCAGTTAATCTACTCACTCTTAACTTCATGACTCCGCTCCGATGACTGACACGAGAGGCTCATTGTCATTTTGTATCCGCTCGTGGTGTTTTCTCGACGTGTCGGAACTTCAACAAAATCAATCTGCATCCTGTGCCGTCGTGAAATGCTCAATATGCGCATTGCCCCATCCGCGAACGCTTTCAATCAACGGCAATAGTGTTCGGCCGTAGTCGGTAAGTGAATACTCGACCGGCGCTGGAACCGCACCCTTCGGATTGCGCTGCACTACGTCGTCGTTCGCGAGCTCACGAAGTTGCTGGGTCAGTACTTTCTGAGAGATGTCTGGCATCAGTTTTCGCAAGGCCGCGAAATGTTTCGGCGATTCGGCCAACCAGTAGACGATGATCAACTTCCATTTACCGCCGACTGCGGCCAGCGCGGCCGTAAGGGGACAACCACTTACCGGATTGCGCCGCCGGGGATAACGACTATGGTTACCTGAAGGTACCTTCTTGAGGGAATCCATACGCCGGACTATATTCCTGTCACAAACTACAATCGATAATTACGTTGAGGAGATGTGATGATAGTAGAAGTACGCAGTTACCGAATCAAGCCGGGCCGTCGCGCGGAGTTTATTCACTTGTTCGAAACGCGAGCCGTGCCTGCACTAAGAGCCCATGGAATGAAAGTAACAGGGCCGTTTCTCGATGTTGAGAATCCAAACAAATTCGTTTGGTTGCGCAGCTTTCCTTCCCTCGAAGAACGAGACCGAATGAAAGACGCCTTCTACGAAGGTGAATTGTGGAAGAACGAACTCGAAGCGATCGCAATGCCAATGTTGGACAGCTATGACGTCATTCTTTGCGAGACGTCGCCGGGTTGCGTGTTTGATTTGCCTCACTGACAGCTGCCTGGCGTTAGAAGTTCGTGATGTTTCGTGTTTCTTCGTGGATCGTTTTTGATAGGTAACTGGAAGCGATCCACGAAATGACACGAAACTGCACGAAAGCGATTAGCCGGACTTGAAGGTTCTAAGGAGGAAAGATCTTGACAGTGATTACCAGGCTCAATTCCATACAACTCTTGATATGCGGTGTTTCCCTCCTGCTAACGCTGCCAGTGTTCGCACATTCGGATTCAGGCACAACCAAGAGCCTTCATCAGCAACGCGACGGGGAGCGCGATGGGCAACACGACTTCGACTTCGAATTTGGCGCATGGAAGGCTCACATCTCGCGGCGACTGAAACCTCTCACCGGGTCAACCACCTGGGTTGAATACGATGGAACTTCCACCGTCCGGAAAGTCTGGAACGGCCGCGCTAATTTGGGAGAACTAGAAGTGGCTGGCCCAGCCGGGCGAATCGAGGGTATGAGTCTGCGTACCTACAATCCCCAATCGCGCCAGTGGCATATCAGTTGGGCCAACAGCGCCGATGGAACGGTGGGAGTCCCGATGATTGGTGAGTTCAAGGGTGGTCGCGGGGAGTTTTTCAATCAGGAGTCGTTTAATGGTCGAGCCATCTTTGTTCGCTTCATCTTTTCCGACATCACTGCAAACTCATTCGAGATCGAACAGGCCTTCTCGGATGATGGCGGCAAGAGTTGGGAGGCAAACTGGATCGCGAAATTTTCGCGGGTGAAAGGACGACTCAACCCAGCCGCTTCGCCTTAACAGATCGCCGAGCTATGAGTGCAATTGGTAATCCGACCAGGAACGCGTGTGCAATAAAGGCCGGCAGAAAGATGCGTAAGGAAGTGGGTCTGTAGCCTATGGCCGAGAGGGGGATAACGACATAGTTCATTCCGAGATAGGCAATCAGTCCGTATATCAAACCACTCACAACAGCGTGGTTGATCAAGACTGGCAATTTGAGACTCGCAGCGTAATAAACCGCGGCGATGAGCGTTGCCACAACAAAATGAAGTAGCAGGCCCAGCAGAAAAGTTCGAGTCCCACCTTCAAACGAAGCCCTGCCAAGTAATCCCGACGCGACGGATTGAAAAATCCGCAATGGCTTTACGCCCAGGATCAAACCGTAGAACACGAAAGCAAACAGGCCGTCCAATATGCCGACGACGAGGCCGCCAAAAAGTATCGTGTCGAGCGCGCGAGGGCGTTGCCGAGTGCTCGCGTCATCAACGGAATGTTTGGAAGCGTTCTGACTCATAGCAGTTGGTCCCCTTCAATTGGCGCGGGTATATGCCGCAGTGTGACTTTTGTTTGAAGGAGCAAGGCCGAACCGCGTTGTCCTCGCAGACGCATCATTCCCGGATCCATTTCACCATGTGCGGAAAAGGCTCGACGCCGCGGATAAGTGCGTTCCGCTCGTCGAAGGCCATCTCCCATGCTTGAAGTAAGGGGAACCCGATGTAGATCCCGCGTCGAGCCGACTCAATAATCATGTCCGAGTCGCCACGCTTGTACGCAGTGCCGTGGAAAATATCCTCAGGTCCGATCTCGAGTTTAAGCAGCGCGGCCCACGACCAGGCGATGGTTGTCAATTCCTCGCCTCCCGTCGCTTTCTTGATGTACCCGAAGTCAGTTGAACGGCGCTCTGGTGGCGCGAGCGCAATATGGGCGGCTTCATGAAGCGCATCGCCTGGAGCAACGAGTAGCGATTCGTCAATCACCAGCGAACCGCCCGAGACGAGACTCCCCGGAAAGAGCGTCGGCACATCGATGCTACCGGCACGCATTTCAATGCCGATCGAGCCCAGGAATTCTGCCATTCGAACCAGGCGTGGATCACGAAACATAGGTGGATGAGACTAACAGACTCTATCAGACTCTAATGGGGCGTAAAGTAGTACAGGGCCAGGGCGGTAACGGATACAGGTTTTCCCGCCACGATGGTCGGCTTGTATTTGGTTTTCAAAATCGCCTCTTCCGAATCTTTGATGACAAACTGGTCTCCGCAGATGGTTTTTGCTGCTACCACCCTGCCTTGCTCGTCCACCTGTATCTTCATGATTAGTGAGCCCAAGACATGGCGGGCCCGGGGAGTAAAAGGCGAGGGCCCACTGATCCGTTTATTTATCAGCAGTCCACCCATACGTAGTTCGTCTACGGGTTGATTCGCAGATTCGTCAAAGTCGAAACCGTTTTCGAGCTTGTACAGCCGCTTTTGTAGTCGATACGCCTCTTTAAAATCCTTGTACTCCGAGTCAAAATCACTAAATAACAAACATATCTGCCGATTAAGGGAGGAGATCATCACCTTTCGCGTGTCACGAGTGTCATCGGGATTTTTGTCGTAGACCTCCAGATAGCGCCGAAATGTTCTCAGCGACTCTCTGCGAAGACCCCTCACGTACTGTATCTCTGCCACATTCGCTAAGGCATCTGCCACCAACACGTGCTCCGGGCCAAGAGCTTCTTCTCTAAGCTTGAGTACTCGCTTAGCGAGGGTAAGAGCTTTGTCATACCGGCGTTCGTTATATAGACCAGCGATCTGCGCGTCCAATTCTGCCGCCTCAGCCAGCTCCGCAGACTGAGTCGTCACCGGTGAAATTGATTGCTGTGGGCCGATCGGAGAAGTGGCGGGTGGTGTCTGGGCGAGTGCGTGCGAGACAAGCAGGTTGGTTAGGATTACAAGAACGTAAATCTTCATCTTTGATAATCTCCAGTGACTAACTGCATGCTGCCGTCGCCGGGGCGGATTTAGTTGTGAAGACTTCCGCCCTCGAACCCTTGGAAATCCTTAATTGTCGTCCGGACTCGGTCCATCCTGACTAGTTCCGCTTATCTCAACATCCAATGCGTCAGCAACGGTTCTGAGCCCAGCCCAGTAATCCTCGCCATGACGTTTCAAATCGTCCCATATGATTCCACGGCTGAGTTGGATTATCTCGACCAGCTGAGGACGAATGGAGTCGAAGATGATCCTCTGTTCAGACAAACTTTTGTGGTTTATGAGAATGCCCAGCCAGTCAATCCAATTCAGCATCTTATAAAGATGGTCGTTGTATTCTTTGGGCACTTCATTGCTACCCGATGTTCGTAACACCTGCTTCAGTTCATACAATGCGTCGCTCCACCCTCCTTCCCAGCGCTCGCGAAAGGATTCCGATAAGGTGAGCGCGATTTGTAAATCACGCGATGCCTTAGCTTCCTTTCGAGCCAGATATATCGACCAGGCAGCAATTGGAAAGCTGACAATCTGGACCACCAGAGCCAATAGTTCGAGGATGCTTTTGAGGGTCATGCCTTTTGATCACTAACGCGACGCGGCTTGGCACCAAAACTCATTTGAGACGTAACGGATACAGAACCCGGAGCGATAGCGACGGGATCATCGGTTCAACTTAACGACGTATGCGGCAGATTTCTAACCGGTTTTCATGAAGCTTGTGTCTAGCATCCCGTCGCTATCGCTCCGGGTTCAGTAATCGATGGATGCGACTTCAGCCATTCCAACCGACTTTTTGGCAAAGCCACGCGACGCTACATCGTTAAGGGTCGCACTCCGTCGTTCCATATCACAACGCACCGAGACGTAATCCGAAAAGAAGAATGAACATGAGAAACAACGCTGAGAACAGCAAGGCTATCGCAGCATGATAGCGCTGGTTTTGGACCACCGCTGAAAATGTCCAAAGTTCTCCGGTGACAATTGCAGTCGGGAAGGGCGGCTTGCCCCGCCTTTTTGATCACAATGCGTGCGTCGCGTGAGTTACTGCCCCGCCCGCCCGTAAGGACGCTGCAACCATGGTGGCTTCCACAATCTCAGCATCGGTTGCGCCAGCCTTGCGCGCATTGCCGCTATGAATGTCGATGCAATAGGGGCATTGAGTTGTGACCGCAACCGCAACTGCAATTAGCTCCTTGTACTTCACTGAAATCGCCCCTTCGGCTACCGCGGCTTTGTCGAATGCCCAAAACGCCTTCATCACTTCCGGCGCCAGACTGTCCATCTTTTTGATCTTGGCTAGATTTTCTTTGCTGTACATTGCTTGGTTGTCCTCTCTGGATCTAGTTGTTAGTTGTCTTCAATCGCCCTTTTTGACTTCCATCAGGTAAGAAGTCAGGTGCTTTATCTTCGTGTCGTGCATGACGAACACATCGCAGAAGACAGCGTTCAGAGGTTCGCCCTCTCGCCTCGCGCAAGTGACTGTGCCTTCAGCTATCACTACGTCGTCCTCTTCAGTCATCCTCGTGGTATTTATTGTGGGATTTCCAACGAAAGCATCGTTCTCTATCTCTTGGTCGAACGCTTCCTTGCCCTTGAGATGAAACGCACCAGGTAACACCCATTCAACATCGTCAGTGAGACAGGATAGAACTTCTCCGTGATCGCTTCTGCCGAATGCGTCCATGTACTTCTTCACCGTTTCCTTGTTTCGGCTCATTTCCTGGTTGCCACCACCTCGAGATATTCACCTTCGCCATACGTCGTGTTGTCTGTAGCTTGATTGTTCCCTGCCCACAGCGCCTCCAGGTCTTTGCGCAACGCAGCCTGCCCTGCCTCGTCGAGCGCCTCAAACGCGCGTCGTGTCGGACCGTAGTACATCCGAAACGACTCGACCACTTCTGCAGGTGGAACTGGATAACTGAAGGGACACATCCGCCGCGTCATTTGTAAATCCGCGATTCCATCGCGCAGTCGTTCGCGCACGGTCGCTTCATCGCCCCACTTAACCGGCGACGGCATATTGGGCGGCGGCGGCACATGTTTGCCGGTAACCTTGAACATCTGGCCGATGAATCCTTCCGGCGTCCAATTCGCCATGACAATTTTTCCACCGGGCCGGCAAACACGCACCAGTTCAGACGCAACCAGTTCCGGTCGCGGAGCGAACATCGCTCCGAACATGCTTACGACGACATCAAAAGCTGCGTCGTCATATGGAAGCTTCTCTGCGTCACCTTCGTCAAACTGAATTGACAATCCTTCGGATGCCGCACGCGCACGTGCCTGCTCCAGTAAGTTAGGAGCTATGTCAACGCCAGTGACGATTGCGCCTGCCTGCGCCGCCGGGATCGACTGATTACCGCTGCCGCAAGCTACGTCCAAAAGACGCACCCCCGGCTTGAGCGCCAGGCGCGCGATAAAGTCTTCCGCGCCAGCTTCGATATGCTTTGCGACTTCACCAAAATCACCGGACATCCAAACGGCCTTTAGTTTGGCTTTCAAAGATTCCATCTCAGGTTGGGTCGTGCTCATAAGAAATCTCCTCTCACTTCAAAGAATTTCGGACTCACAAAAATAGACTTACTCCGGAAACAAATTTACGCGACGGTCTTTTCGACCAGGTAGATGATTCTCGACAAACGCCTTTCAGTTGTCAGTTTATGGACAGCAGCAAAAAACGTTTGCAGTCCTTCAAAACGTTCCTCGCCTTCAATCTCGAGTAAAGCATCTTTATGACGTTGTCGTGCCTGATGCCAACGTCCGGCAATCAACGCTGCATTCTCGGTGACGTCGTCCTGGCGGATGAGTTGAAAGCCAGCGTCGCTGATGAGTTGTTCGTTGCAGCCTGGCGGCACGAACAGGAACAACCCGATCGAGCTACGCATCGCCAACTCATCGTTGGTTACGGGCCCGCTGATGACAACCGGATCGGTGAAAAGTGCACGACGTCCCGGCCGGAGAACGCGTTGCCACTCTCTAAACACACTCAGCCTGCTTGGGAAGTGGTTCATCGAGTCGATGCAGAGGAGCCCGTCGAACGTGTTGTCGGCAAAAGGCAAGGGGGCACTTGCGTCAACCAATCTGAAATTTACGCGATCAGTTCGCTTTAACTTCACCGCACTTTGAGTGGCCGTTGCAATTCCACTCTCATTGGCATCAACCCCAGTGACGTTACAACCAAACTTATTGGCCAGGTAGAGAGCCGGACCACCGGAGCCACTCGCTACTTCGAGCAGGTGATCCTCAGGCCCAAGTCGAAGCTCAGGAATGAAACGATCGTATTCGTCGACCGTAAGCCAGCTGTTTTGGCCGATGTCCTCCCCGAACGTTTCTTTGCGGATGGCATCCAGGACCTGCTCGGTGAAGTGGCTATAGGTGCTGTCAAAGAGATCGATGCGTTTTGTCATGCAATTTCAGCGGAACGCGTCAAAGTCATTGCTCAATCTGCGCGCTGATTTCGCGAACATGCTGCAGAACTTCGGGATCACCCGCGCTCTCCGCCGCCGCGATCGCTTCGCGCAGTAACTCGCTGCTCTTTTGAAGATCACCTTCGCGTTGTGCTAATAACGCCAACCTGCCAGCACTTCCGGCTACTCCTGCAGTCACTCCGACGGATAGATAAAGGTCATGCGCTTCCTGCCAGAGAAGCTTGGCCTCCTGCCAACTGCCCGTTTCATTCTTCAGTACTGCGTAACCGCGGATGGCGTTTGCGAGATCCAGCGTATTTCGATCGTCACGGCTACGATATATCGACAGGGCTTCGACGTAGCATGCTTCCGCCTCTGATGTCTGTCCCGCATGGCGATAGGCATCGCCGAGATGTCGCACCGCATGCGCCAGTCTTAAGGGATCGTTCGCTTTGCGCAGTCCGGCTACGGCAACTTTGTACTTGAGCACATGCTCCTGGTTGCCAAGGGTAGTCATACGACTTCCTCAAATCTCATCGCTTACCACGAACAGCCCACGCCCGAGCAATTAGTTCGATGCTGCCATCACCTTTGATGGGCAGCTGTGAACGAATCAACTCGCGCAACTCGGTTCGTTGGTTCTCACTCAACGACATAGCGTAACTCGGCGCCGGGCCTTGTCCGCCGAGGAAGGGAGTCCAGTAGTCATCAAAGCTGCCAAAGACCGTCGGCACATCGATGGCCCGCGACTCGACGTTTTGCAATCCTGAATCTTGAAAAAGTTGCCGTAGTGGTTTCTCGTTGCAGATCGGAAAACGCTTACCTTCATCCAAAGCCTCTGCCGCAGGATCAAGGGCGACCGCAGCGTCCCAGAAATAACGCATCATCTGCATCTCGCCTGCGTAGTCCCAGACATACACGGCGACATTACCTTCGCTTCTTGCGACTCGCGCCATTTCTGCAACTGCCGCTTCAGGCACAAAGTTGATGGCCAATCCCGAGACAACATGATCGAACGACGCATCAGGAAACGGTAAGTTTCTCGCATCACCCTGATCGAACGTGGCGCGAGAGTCTGTTACGCGCTTGCGTGCGTAGTTAACATAAGCATCAGACTGATCAATTCCCTGCACGAGGGAAGGTTTGGTTAACTCCAGAATTGACTGGCAAAGCGCGCCCGTGCCGCAACCAACATCGAGCCAACTCAGATTGTAAGGAGGGTTGAGCCACGACAGAAACTCGCGCGCCACCAATCGGCTCCAACGTCCAACGTAAGGCTCGTAGGCATCTCCACTAGCCCACTCGGATTGTGCCTGGTATGTACTCATGTACCTGGTTTTGTCTTCGCATATTCCATCCAATCACCAGATGTGATCAAGGTATGAAAGGAATGAAAAGCGGGATCCGGCTCATAGGTCCAACCCGTCTCGTTGTGATCATTAAAGGAAATCTCAACCTGCTTCCGCAAGTAATTCGTTGATGCTTCAAACTCATCCAACTTACTCAGAAGCTCATCGTCGACCTCGTACAGTTCGCCATTCACCGTTGAGTTCGATTCACTAACGACCAAACCTGGGAATGCCCCAAGGTCATAAAGGTTTCCCCTTACTGTAGCCTCCGCGATGAACCTTGAATTGGGAAATCTTATAGACATCGCGGTCACGTTTCCACGTCTCAATGAGCCATAAATAAATATGAGGTGGCTGTTCATCTGCTTACCTTCTTACATGCTGTTCTAACTCGCTACTTCCCAACATGCGCTTCGAACCAACAATGACATTTTTGAGGCGCCTAATTTATTTGCGTAGTCTTCGGAATGCCGTCGGCACCACACACCCATTCGCCGTCCTTATTCTTGAAACAGGCGTATTTGTTTTCAACTTGCTTCCGCAGAGTCCGGTCGCGGTACTCCTCACAGACAACGTGTTTGCTTATCACCGGGTAGATCGTCGCATTTACCGGCGCAGCATCGTTAACGCGGTAAGCTCCTACGACACGATCAACTCTCACGACATTGATGAACGGCTTGCTGACTTGGAAACTGACAAACGTAATGCCGACTCTTAACGGCGCTGTAGTCGAGCCGTTCGCATACACATTGTAGCGGTCATAAATCTTCCGCTTAAAGAGGCCTTCAGAGGCCTTTGCGTTTTTAGAGGCATCTCCGGGCGGGGCACCGAAGGCACACGTTGCGGTTGTCTCGTCCTTGATCGCGGGTTTGTTCACGTCATCTGTATGGGCGGGAGGATTCGGTGCAACTACACTTGCGGGTTGTGCCTCTGTTTGACGCCTCTTGTACTCAAGTACACGTTCCTCGGCCGTCCTTAGGAAAAAAGTGTTCTCCCATCTCGGAATGCTTTCTTTGTCGTCGCCACGATAGTACTGGATCTCGCACTCTTCGTTTTCGCCGGCGCCCCGGCAACTCAGAATCTCCGCAAACATTCCGCCGCCTGTTTCGACTTTCTCGCCGGGCTTGAATGTTCGTCGCTCCTGAGCGCGCGAGTCTGCAGTCAGAGCAAATACCCCGACGAGTGAAAGCAAGATAGCCATAAACATGGAGAGCAACCGCAGGTGTGTTCTTTTATTCAATGAAACTCCAATGCGCGAAGGGCAGATATTGTGTGCTGTGACTTCAGATGATCTGGGAGATTCCAGAGAGCTGAGAAGGGAGTGAGCAACCTCGATTCGCGCGTACTATATGCTTTTGAGCGAGGCTGTGCATTCTCGAACTGTATTTGAACGGGACTTTTATGGAAAAGGACTGCTTGTTCCGAACAAAGTCGGCCGGGTCGTGCGGTTTCTCCGGTGGTTGTAGCTCATTAGCAACAGATTCACACGGATTACACGAGATATGATCTGTATGTTTCTTATCAGTGTGTATCCGTGTAGATCTGTGGCCAGTCCGAAGGCAGATTCTATCTTCTTACACCTTCGACCACGCTGTACACCGACGGAGTAGGAACAATCCTGGTCAACTCAAATCCTGCAGCATGAAGCAATGAGCGGTACTCATCCTCTGTACGTTCACAACCGGTGAGAAACAATAGCATCTGCAAATCAAGAAACTTGCTTATCCCAGGCTCATTTCGCTTGGGGATGACCATCTCAACGATCAGCACCTTTCCACGTTCTGGCATGCCTGCGCGACAGTGATTCAGAATCGTCAGACAGTGTTCATCGCTCCAATCGTGGATGATGTGTTTGAGGATGTAAGCATCACCGCCCTCGGGGACAGATTCAAGAAAGTCTCCGCCAACCGTTTCGCATCTGTCAGCAACGCCACGCGCCGCCAACAAATCATTTGCGCCTGCAACCACTGCCGGCGCGTCATAAAGTACGCCCTTCATGTTTTGATACTTCGACAAGACTGAAGCGAGCAGCAGACCATGTCCGCCTCCTACGTCCACGAGTTTATTAATTCCAGAGAAATCATATGCCTTGATAACGGCGGCCGCCGCCCCTGCGCTCAAGCTGGTCATCGCGTCATTAAACTCCTGAGCTTTGACCGGATGTTGCCCCAGCCATTCAAACCAGGTCATTCCGAATTTATGCGGGACAACGGGCTCTCCATTCTGAATCGAATAAGGAAGGTCGGCCCACACGGCGAAATTCACCTCGTCAGCCAACGTGGCCGCGAAGGCACGCAAACTTTCCGGTGCATCGCTGAGCAAGGGCTCAGCCAGGGGCGTGAGGGTGAAGCGTCCGTCGCCGTCTTCCGCAAAGATGCCCGCACCCGCCAACGCGCGGAGCAGGCGATACAGAGAACGAGGATGTGCGCCGATGGCGAGGGCCAATTCATCAGCGGTTTTGGGACCGGTCTTGAGAAGATCGGCGATTCCAAATTGTGCGGCCACTGCAATCGATCGCGAAAGTGTAAAGCCAAAAATCATCTCCAGCAGTTGGGCTGATGGTGGAATTTCCTTCGGACTCGTTTGTGTCATGGCTAATTACCTTCTTCTTCGCAGTGATTCAGTCTAGCTATTGTTTGATCTCAACCAACCAGCGAACCTAAGCCCGGCCATATACCGACACATGATTGCCAAGCTCCGGCCTGTGCAGTGACCCTCTCCAATCTCCGAATCGCTCTTTCAATTTTAGACCCGCAGCGGAAGCCAACGCATCCAGGACTTCAATCGGGGGATAAAGCAAGAGTCCCTTGTAGAATCGGGGACCAGTCTTTGTCTTCAACTCGTGACGAAAACTCAATCGTATTCCCTCTTCTGTAATTTCAGCTTCTCCATTTAGCGGTTGGAACAGTTCGAGTACGAACACTCCGTCCTTCTTAAGCATGCCCGCAACGTTCTCCAAACACTGCATCTGACGGCGCTGCGTTTCAAGCAAAGAAAACGTATTCACAAGGGCAAAGATTAGATCAAATTGTTCCGCCACGCGCATAACTGCAAAGTCTCCCTCGAGGATGCGAATGCCGCACACGCCCGGTTTTCGTCGAAGTTGATCCAACATTGCAGGCGAAGACTCCATACCTGCAACCGCCAGTCCCCGTTCAGCGAGAGCTAGCGCGGTACGGCCAGTTGCAAGGCCGAGCTCCAGTACAGATCCTCCGCGGGCAAGTTTGGCGAGAGTATTAACCACCGCGGCGTGTGGCGGCCCATATATTTCATCGTAGAACTCGGCACAGTTGTCTCCATAGCACGAGGAGTTAATAGTCAATTGTGTTTTACCCCACTGATCGATAGCGACGTGCTGGTAGCGGTTCGGTTACATCATGGTTCCGGCTGTTGGCGATCTTCAGAGTCCGTCAATCGACTCATTGCTTCCTCCCAACTCGGAACTGCGTCTGCCTGCCAATGTCGGAAGTCTACTCGCGCACCGAGTGCCTGGGAAATTTTCATCACGCGCAGGTGGCTTCCCGAGTTTCGATAGGCAAGCATCGCTTCACTCGAGCTCCAAACGCTGAGACTCCACAAGGTACGACTGTCTTCGCGATACACCGATGCGCGAATTATCCCGGGAGCTCGCTTCGCCTGTAAGTATGCGAGCGCGCCATGCCACAAAAACCGAACTCGGTTGCCATCAGGTTTGAGTCTGAGCCTTCCGATCGAAACGTGCATACGAGGGACTTCATTCGGGCTGCGCCCATCGCCTGATTCGGTTTGGCTAGCGGCAGCGCGCGGTGCAGCTGTGGTAGACGCCAAGGCAACGATGTCCACCTCCTGCCACAATGCAGTCGAACATTAATTGACGGCAATGTTCCACGCACGCCGCAGGAATTTGCCGCTGCGCCGCTGCCGAAGAAGGTGCGTTAGCCATAAGCGGGCCGCAGGTTAACGCCAAAGTCAGAAAGGAAGCGAACATGAGGAATCGGGATTTTTTCATGTGTTTGCTCCACCGGAAAATTCCGGAAGCTGTTGGTGTTGTCTTTCACCCTAAAAAGAACTGACAGGTGCTCGGTGAAAGGCCGTCCACCAGGGGATCAGTAGTCGACGAGGCTGTTTGTGGGCGGAAAATATCCCTACAGAAGGAGTA
>Ga0134127_10002612_pt1 | contig 12962 bp, 9 predicted proteins | sample KB31753_FD_96459 | JGI IMG/M metagenome (GOLD analysis project Ga0134127, IMG submission 96459) | Terrestrial soil microbial communities with excess Nitrogen fertilizer from Kellogg Biological Station, Michigan, USA - KB3-175-3 | ecosystem: Environmental > Terrestrial > Soil > Unclassified ...
CGCGGCCCACCCAACCGCGTGGCTGGTCGCTTTCGCACACGATCAGGTGTGCTAACGTGTTGCGCCACGGCCCCGTAGCTCAGACGGATAGAGCAGCGGTTTCCTAAACCGTGTGTCGCGTGTTCGACTCACGCCGGGGCCACCACTCCTGCAAGCAGTTACGCCCACCAGCCGAGGGAGCCAGTGGGCGCGGTGGACACGCGGTGGACACATTTTTTCTTGACGCCCGCTAGATTCAGCGTGCTAGATTGCCGCTCACCACTAGATATAGTGAAGTCAAGGGTTCTCTCATTGAAAGAAGCCGGTGACGGGAGGAGGAGCGGAATGCTGTCTGAGACTCGCCCAGCGAAGGTCGGCAAGTGGACCGAACCAGCCCTGCGGATCCTCCGGGAGCGCTACCTCATGCGCCAGGGAGGCGAGGTCGTCGAGACCCCGGAGGAGATGTGCTGGCGGGTGGCACTGACGATCGCGACGGGTGAGGCACGGTACGGCCGAAGCGACGCGGCAGTCCGCGAGGTCGCGGCTGCCTTCTACGACATCATGATCGAGGGCGAATTTCTCCCGAACTCGCCGACCCTGATGAACGCCGGGAAGGGTAACGGCCTGCAGTACTCGGCCTGTTACGTCCTGCCGGTCGGCGACTCGATGGAGGAGATCTTCGACTCGGTGAAGGCCGCCGCGATCATCCACAAGTCGGGCGGCGGGACGGGCTTCGCGTTCTCCCGGCTGCGTCCCAAGGACGACATCGTCGCCTCGACCGGCGGCCGCGCCTCGGGCCCGGTCTCGTTCCTACGTGTCTTCAACGGGGCGACAGAGGCGGTGAAGCAGGGCGGTACCCGCCGCGGCGCGAACATGGGAATTCTCCGCGTCGACCACCCGGACATCCTGGAGTTCATCGACTGCAAGCTCGACGGTGGCATCACGAACTTCAACATCTCCGTGGCGGCGACCGACAAGTTCATGGACGCCCTGGCCGCCGGCGGCGAGTACGACCTGATCAACCCGCACAGCGGCGCCGTGACGGGACGGCTCTCGGCCAAGGAGGTCTTCGACCGCATGGTCCGGGCCGCGTGGCGGACGGGCGATCCGGGCATGGTCTTCATCGACCGGATCAACGCCAGCCCCGCCAACCCCACGCCCGAGATCGGCGTGGTCGAGGCGACGAACCCGTGCGGCGAGCAGCCGCTCCTGCCCAACGAGGCGTGCAACCTCGGCTCGCTCAACGTGTCGAAGTTCGCGCGCCGGAGCGAGACGGGCGAGTGGTCGGTCGACTGGGACGAGATGGAGCGGGTGGTGCGGCTCTCCGTGCGGTTCCTCGACGACGTCATCGAGATGAACCCGTACCCGCTGCCGCAGATCGACGACACCGTGAAGGCCAACCGCCGCATCGGCCTGGGCATCATGGGCTGGGCCGACCTGCTCTTCACGATGGGTATCCCGTACGACAGCACCCAGGCGATCGAGCTCGCCACGCGGCTCATGGCCTTCGTGAAGGAGAAGTCGCACGATCAGTCGGCGAAGCTCGCCGAGGAGCGCGGGCCGTTCCCGAACTGGGAGCGTTCGATCTACAAGCACGGGCGGCCCATGCGTAACTCGACGGTCACGACGATCGCGCCCACCGGCACGATCTCGATGATCGCCGGCTGCTCCTCGGGCGTCGAGCCGATCTTCGCGCTCGCGTTCGAGCATCGCGTGAAGCAGCCCGACGGCGAGCGCGTCCTGACGTTCGTCAACGAGACGTTCGAGCGGATCGCGAAGGACCAGGGGTTCTACTCGGGTGCCTTGATGCAGGAGATCGTCAAACGGGGCTCGCTGCACGGCATCCCCGGGCTGCCCGAGCGCGCGGCGCAGGTCTTCAAGACTTCGCACGAGATCGGCTTCGAGTGGCACGTGCGCCATCAAGCCGCGTTCCAGCGCTCCACCGACAATGGCGTCTCGAAGACGATCAACCTGCCCAACAGCGCCACCGAGGACGACGTGACGCGCGCCTACAAGCTCGCGTGGGAGCTCGGGTGCATCGGCATCACCGTGTTCCGCGACGGCTGCAAGGGCGAGCAGGTCCTGAACATCGGCGTCTCGGCGAAGAAGGACAAGGCCGCGGCGACGACGGCGACGGGCTCGCCCGTCATCAAGCCCCGGCCTCGTAGCCTGAAGGGTTCGACCTACCGTACCCAGACGCCGATCGGCACGGCGTGGATCACCATCACCGAGAACGAGGAGCACGAGCCCTTCGAGGTCTTCGTCCAGGTCGGCAAGGGCGGATCGGACACGATGGCGGTGGCCGAGGCCCTCGGGCGCCTGATTTCGCTCATCCTGAGGCTGCCTTCGCCGCTCTCGGCTCAGCGGCGGCTCGAAGAGGTCATCGGCCAGCTCTCGCGGATTGGCGGCGGTCAGCCGACGGGCTTCGGACCCGCCAAGATCCTCTCGCTGCCCGACGCTCTGTCGCGGACGCTCGCCGAGCACATCGGCGAGGTGAAGTCCGGACCCGAGGCGCCGGTCGCCGCCACCGAGTCGCGAAAGCAGATCGGCGACCTCTGCAAGGAGTGCGGGCAGGCGACCTTCGTGTACGAGGAAGGCTGCAAGAAGTGCCTGTCGTGCGGCTTCAACGAGTGCTGATCCCGATTGAATGACTCCGCTCGGGGGACCGGCCGCGGTCCTCCGAGCCCTCGATGTGTCGCCGATCCCGCCGCCCCCGATGTAGAATGCCGGCGTGTTCTCGGGCGGCACGTATCACGAGGTTGCGCGCTGGCTCTGGAACTTCCTGACCGCCCACGCCAAGCGGGTCGACCCGCGCGTCGAAGTCGCGTTCGAGGACGACGACCATCGGGAAGGGAAGTCCTACGGCGCGCGATTGCGGTTCGGCCGCCATCTCGGAGCGCCCATCGAGCTCGCCTTCCGTGAGGTCGCGGACAATCGCGGGAGCCTCGTCTGGTGCAGCCGGCTGGCCGAGCGCACGCGGACGCTGGCCCGCGAGGTCATCGATCAGGGAGTAGCCGACGCCCGATCCGGCTAGCTCGCGCCCGCGCTGGGTGCGAGCCGGGGACCTCAACGGCTTCCTCGGCCTCGCCCTCGACAACGTCACCCAGCTCGTCATCCTCGCGTCCCTTCTGATTGGCGTCTTCAAGTTCCCGGCCGACCTCGTCCTGCAGCGGATGGTTCCCGGCACCGCCCTCGGCGTACTGGCCGGAGACCTCGCTTATACCTGGCTCGCCGTACGGCTCATGCGCCGGACCGGACGCGGGGACGTCACTGCGATGCCGTTCGGCATCGACACGCCGACCTTGTTCGCGATGGTCTTCGGCGTGCTCGGACCGGTGATGCTCGCGACGGGTGATCCGGTCCTGGCATGGCAGGTGGGCATGGCGGCGACGGTCGCAATCGGCGTGGCCAAGCTGGGGCTCGCGTTCGGAGGCGACTGGGCGCGCCGCGTCGTCCCGCGTGCGGCGCTGCTCGGCTCCATCGCTGGAATCGCGATCTTGCTAATCGCGTTCCTCGCGACGCTCAAGATCATGCGCGATCCGCCGGTCGGCCTCGTCGCCCTCATCGTCCTGCTGCTGGCGCTCTTCGGGCGCGTGCGCATGCCGTTCGGACTTCCGGGGGCGCTCGCCTCGGCGCTCGCGGGTACGCTGATCTTCTGGGGCCGCGCCTGGCTCGACCTCGGCCCGGGCGCCATGATCGCCGCCGGACCGCTCCGCGCGGCGCTGCCGTGGCCGACGCTCGGCTGGATTGACGCGCTCTCGGCGACGCTTCCGTATCTGTCGATCGCGCTGCCATTCGCGCTCGTCACGACCATCGGAGGAATCGACAACACCGAGAGCGCGGCGGCGGCCGGCGACGAATATCGCACGCGTGACATCCTGCTGACCGAGGCCGCGGCGACGATTCTCGCCGGATGCTGTGGCGGGGTCGTCCAGAACACGCCCTACATCGGCCACCCCGCGTACAAGGCGATGGGCGCCCGCGCCGGGTACACGCTGGCGACCGGCATCGTGATCGGCGTGGGCGCGGCGGCGGGCGTCCTGTCGGTCCTGGTCGCGGTGCTGCCCGAAGCGGCGATCGCGCCCATTCTGGTCTTCATCGGGCTCGAGATCACGGCTCAGGGATTCCTCGCGACCCCGCAACGGCACGGCGCCGCGGTCGCGCTCACGTTCGTGCCGGTAGCGGCCGCCGTCGTGCTGATCGAAACGGGAACGCTCTTCTCGGCGCTGGGCGCCTCGCCGGCTGCCCTCGGCGGTGAGGCCGCGCTCGGCTACCAGGCCCTCCTCCTCCTCGGCAATGGGTTCATCCTGACCGCGGTTCTCTGGGGATGGGCGCTGGCGTCGATCATCGACGGCCGACTGGGGACGGCCGGGGTCCTCTTCGTTGTTGCGAGCCTCGCCGCGCTCTTCGGCGCGATCCATTCGCCGCTCGCCACGGGCGCGCTCTTCTGGCCGTGGGCGGCGCACTCGGCGATGCCGGCGCGGCTGGCCGGCGCCTACGGGGTCCTGGCCGCGCTCGCGTGGCTCGCCGGAACACGCGCGCGTCGAATAACTGCTTGACCTCGTTCGTCTGAGGAGTGTTAAATGGCTTCGTTATTTGTGAACGACATCACGATGTTCGACCGCGCGAGCCGTAACGCGAGAGGAGGCGTCATGAGCCCGTTCTGGAAGTCGCTGAGCATAGCCGTCACCGCGGTCCCGCTCCTCGCTTGGGCCGGCGTGACGGCGGTCTCCGCCCAGGGGCCGTGGGTGGCGCCGGCGGACGCCAAGGCGACGAAGAATCCGGTGAAGGGTATCGGGAACGCAAAGAAGACGGTCGAGACGAACTGCGTCTCGTGCCACGGGGCCTCCGGCAAGGGCGACGGACCCGCGGCGGCAGCACTGCCTCCGCCGAAGCCGGCCAACTGGACGTCGCCGGCGATCCAAAAGGAGACCGACGGCGAGCTCTTCTGGAAGATCTCGAACGGGCGCGGCGCGATGCCGCCCTGGAAGCACCTGCCAGAGCAGGAACGCTGGGAGGTCGTGAACTACATCCGGACCCTGAAGGGAAAGTAGCCGCTTCGCCTTCTCGACTCAAACGCCCCGCCGGCGTGTCCGGCGGGGCGTTTTCGCGCTGACGCGTGCGGCTCGCCACGATCGACGTCGGTAGCAACACCGTGCGACTGCTGGTCGCCGACGTGCTCCACCCGGCGAACTGGCGGCTCGTCGACCAGGACCAGACAGTGACCCGCCTCGGCGAGGGCCTGGCCCACTCGGGCCGGCTTGGCGAGGCGCCGATGGCACGCACGCTCGCCGCCGTGCGCGCCTACGTCGAGCGCGGCGCTGGACTCGGCGCGCGCGATGTGCACATCGTAGCGACCAGCGCCGTCCGCGAGGCATCCAACGGCCGCGCGTTCGCAACGGCCATCGAAGCGGCGACCGGCCGGCGGGTCGAGGTCGTGAGCGGCGAGACGGAGGCCCGTCTCACGCTGCGCGGCGTGCAAAGCGCGCTCGGCGAGCTCGCCGGCAGCATGCTCACGTTCGACATCGGCGGCGGCAGCACGGAGTACGTGCTGGCCGAGGGCGACTCGATCCGGTCGATGGCAAGCCTGCGATTGGGCGTCGTGCCGCTGGCGGAACGCTTTCCGTTCCCGGGCCCGGTGGACGCGCCACGCTATCGGGCGCTGTGCGACGAGATCCGCGCCCGCCTCGACGGCGAGCTGCCCGCGGCCATCCGCACCGCCCGCGTCGGCCACCTCGTGGGCACGGCCGGCACGGTGACGACGCTGGCGGCCCTCGACCTGGGCCTCGTCCGCTACGACGGCGCGCGGGTACAGGGCCACGTGCTGAGCCGGGCCGCCGTCGACGGGCTCGCGGCCCGGCTGGGCCGGCTCACCGTCGCCGAGCGCGCCGCGCTTCCGTGTCTGGAGCCGGGCCGGGCGGACCTGATCGTTCCGGGCACCGCGATCGTCACGGTGACCATGGAGCTGGCGCGCCTCGAGCGCCTCAAGGTAAGTGACTACGGGCTGCGCGAGGGCCTGCTGCTGGAGGCGATAAAGGGCCGATCGTGATTTGACACTCCGGGAGGCGACGACTAGACTAGCTCGGTAAGTATGGATGAAATCGCGGTATTAGTGCTCAACTACACCTTCGAGCCGCTGCATTTCACCAACGCCCGCCGCGCGATCACGCTACTCCTGGCCGGGAAGGCCGAGGCCGTCGAGGCGTCCCCCCGCGTGGTGCGGTCCCCCTCGGTGACGTTCGCGCTCCCGGCGGTAATCCGGCTGGCCATGTACATCCGCAAGCCGTTTCTCGATCGGGTCGCCTTCAACAAGAAGAACATCCTGCGCCGGGACGGCTACACCTGCCAGTACTGCAACCGGCGGGGCGAGCGGCTGACCGTCGATCACGTCGTGCCGCGCTCGCGCGGGGGTGAGACGACCTGGATCAACGTGGTCGCGGCGTGCCTGCGCTGCAACTTGAGAAAGGGCAATCGCCTGCCCGACGAGGTCGGCATGCGCCTCATCCGCGAGCCGATCCATCCGAAGTTCGTGTTCTCCACGCACATGCTGCGCCACCCCCACGCCCACTCGCTGCTCGATTCGTGGCGCAAATACCTGCTGGCGGTTCCGACGCCGTCCTGACGTAGCCCGCTCGTGTTCCAGCTGTCCTCCGAATATTCGCCGCGCGGCGACCAGCCGCAGGCCATCGCCACGCTGACCGACCTCGTCCGCGAGGGCCGGCGCCACATGGTGCTGCGCGGGGTCACCGGCTCGGGCAAGACCTACTCGATCGCCAACGTCGTCGCCAACGTGGACCGGCCGACCCTGGTCATCTCGCCGAACAAGACGCTGGCCGCGCAGCTCTTCAGCGAGTTCCGCGCCTTCTTCCCGTCGAACGCGGTCGAGTACTTCGTGTCGTACTACGACTACTACCAGCCCGAGGCGTACATTCCCCAGTCGGACACCTACATCGAGAAAGACGCGCTCATCAACGACGAGATCGATCGGATGCGCCACTCGGCGACCAAGTCCCTGCTGGAGCGCCGCGACGTCATCGTCGTCGCTTCGGTCTCGTGCATCTACGGCATCGGCGAGCCCGACACCTATCAGGGGCTCCACCTCGAGCTGGGCGAGGGCGAGCGCATCGAACGCGACGAGATCATCCGCCGGCTCATCGCGGTGCAGTACGAGCGCAACGACTACGATTTCCACCGTGGCACCTTTCGCGTGCGCGGTGACGTGGTGGAGGTGTTCCCGGCGAACGAGGAGTCGATCGCGCTGCGGATCGAGCTCTTCGGCGACGTCGTCGACGCGATCTCTCGCATCGACCCCCTCCGGGGCGCCGTGCTGGAGCGCGTCGATCGGGTTCACATCTATCCGGCGAGCCACTACGTTACCGAGGCAAGCCAGCTGGCGCGCGCGTTCGAGACCATCCAGGAAGAGCTCGGCGAGCGGCTCGGGTTCCTCCGCCAGAAGAACCGGCTGCTGGAGGCGCAGCGGCTTGAGCAGCGGACCCTCTTCGACATCGAGATGCTCCGCGAGCTCGGCTACTGCCACGGCATCGAGAACTACTCCCGGCACCTGACCGGCCACCGGCCGGGGGAGGCGCCGCCTACCCTGATCGACTACCTGCCGAAGGACGCGCTGATCGTCATCGACGAGAGCCACGTCGCGGTGCCGCAGATCCGGGGTATGTACTACGGGGATCGGTCGCGCAAGGAGGCGCTGGTCGAGTATGGATTCCGGCTGCCCTCCGCGTTCGACAACCGCCCGCTGACGTTCGACGAGTTCACCCGGCGGACCGGCCAGACCATCTACGTCTCGGCGACGCCCGCAGCCTACGAGCTCGAGCTCGCCCCCGATGCCCTCGCCGAGCAAGTCATCCGGCCGACCGGGCTGATGGACCCGCGCATCATCGTGCGGCCGGCGAAGGACCAGGTCGACGACCTGCTGGGCGAGCTTCGCGCGCGCGCGGACCGCGACGAGCGGGTGCTGGTGACCACCCTGACCAAGCGCATGGCCGAGGACCTGACCGAGTACTACCAGCAGCTCGGGCTCCGGGTGCGTTACCTGCACTCCGACATCGACACGCTCGATCGAGTCGCGATCATCCGCGATCTGCGGCTGGGCAAGTTCGACGGCCTCATCGGGATCAACCTCCTGCGCGAGGGGCTCGACATCCCGGAGGTGTCGCTGGTGGCCATTCTCGACGCCGACAAGGAGGGCTATCTCCGCTCGGCGACCTCGCTCATCCAGACGGCGGGCCGGGCGGCCCGCAACGTCAACGGCGAGGTCATCATGTACGCTGATCAGATGACCGAGTCGATGTTGGCCACGACCCGGGAGACCGAGCGGCGGCGCGAGCTCCAGGGCGCCTACAACGAGGCCCACGGGATCACGCCGGAATCGATCAAGTCGTCGATCCACGAGCTGCTCCAGACGATCTACGAGCGCGACTACTACACGGTGCCGGTCGAGGAGAAGGCCCCGGAGACGTTCGAGTCGCCGGCGGCCCTGCAGGCGCGCATCGGCGAGCTGGAGACGCGCATGAAGGAGGCGGCCAAGCGCCTCGACTTCGAGCAGGCCGCCGAGCTGCGCGACCGGCTCAAGGCGCTCCGCAAGCAGCAGCTGAAGTGAGTCTCCTCGAAGACAAGCTCGCCCGGGTCCCCGACCAGCCCGGCGTCTACCTGTACCGGGACGGCAAGCAGCAGGTGCTCTACGTTGGCAAGGCCGCCTCCCTGAAGAGCCGCGTGCGCTCGTACTTCCAGGAGTCGCGTCCGCGCGATCCCAAGACCGACGCGCTGGTCCGCCAGGTCCGCGACCTCGAGTACATCGTCACCGACAACGAGCTCGAGGCGCTGATGCTCGAGGCCAACCTGGTGCGCAAGCACCGGCCTCGCTACAACATCATCCTGCGCGACGACAAACACTATCCCTTCCTGAAGCTCACCACCAACGAGCCGTTCCCGCGCCTGGTGGTGGCGCGGCGGGTCCAGCGCGACGGCGCCCAGTACTACGGGCCGTTCTATCCAGCCACCGCGATGCGCGAGACGCTCCGGCTCACGCGCCAGCTCTTCCCCCTCAGGACGTGCTCGATCACGATCGATGGCTCGCTCGAGCGGCCGTGCATCCAGTACGCGATCCATCGCTGCAACGCGCCCTGCACGGGCTGGGAGACCCGCGAGGGCTACGCCAGGACGGTGCAGGACGTCATGCATTTTCTCGAGGGCCGGGACGAGGAGCTGGCGCGCCGCCTCACCAAGGAAATGGAGGAGGCCGCCGCCGAGCTCAAGTTCGAGCGCGCCTCGGTGCTGCGCGATCAGATCCAGTCCCTCAACAAGGTGCGGGAGCGCCAGAAGATCATCTCGACGGACGACGTGGACCAGGACGTGGTCGGCGTCGTCCGCCAGGGCAGCGACGCCTGCGTCGAGCTGTTCTTCGTGCGCAAGGGCCGGCTGGTCGGGCAGGAGCCGTTCTTCTTCGACCGGGTCGCCGGGTGGAGCGACGGCGAGATCCTCTCCGCGTTCGTCCGCCAGTTCTACGGCAAGACGGTGCCGCCGGCGCCGGAGATCCTGCTCTCCGAGGAGCTGCCGGAGGCCGAGCTGACCGCCGAATGGCTCGCCACCCTCGGCGGCGGCCGCCGCGTCCAGATGCTGGCACCCCAGCGCGGCGCCAAGCGGCAGTTCGTCGCGATGGCCGAGGCCAACGCCGCCATCGCGCTCCAGAACCGCCTGCTCTCGCGCGACAACCGACAGCAGCTCGTCCTCGAGGAGCTCCAGCGCGCGCTCGGCCTGCCGGGGCTGCCCAATCGCATCGAGGGCTACGACATCTCCAACATCCAGGGAACCGAGCAGGTCGGCTCGATGGTCGTCTGGGAGAACGGCGGCCTCAAGAAGGACGACTACAAGCGGTTCAAGATCCGCACGGTGGCCGGCGCCGACGACTTCGCCTCGATGAGCGAGGTGCTCACGCGGCGATTCGCGAAGGCGCTCGAGCAGGGGAGCGTGCTGCCTGACCTCGTCCTGATCGACGGCGGCCGCGGCCAGCTCAACGTCGCGCTCAAGGTGCTGCAGGACCTCGGACTCGACTACATTCCGGCCGTCGGGCTCGCCAAGCAGGCCGAAGAGGTTTACCAGGCCGACAGCCTGCACCCCCTCGTGCTCGATCAAACTTCGCCCGCGCTCCACACGCTGCAGCGCATCCGCGACGAGGCCCATCGCTTCGCGATCACGTATCACAAGAAGCTCCGCGCGACCCGCACGATCCAGTCGGTGCTCGACACGATTCCGGGCGTGGGGCCGGCGATCCGGACGAGCCTGCTCAAGACCCTCGGCTCCGCGCGGCGCATTCGCGAGACCTCGGTGGCCGAGCTGGCGGCGGTGCCGAAGGTCACCCCGAAGCTCGCTCAGCGGATCTTCGACCACTTCCACCCCCCGGCCAGGGAACCCCAATCCACAGGGGACTGTTACAATGCGGAGAGCCTACCGGCTCAGGAGGGGGGTGACAGCACATGAGAAAGCTCATGGCAGTCACAGCTGTAGCGGTCGCGCTGGCCTTCACCAGCGGCGCCGCGTTCGCGAGCTCGTGTCCCAAGGTCATCAAGGAGACGCGGGACACCGCCGCCAAGATGAAGGCAGACGATCCGAAAGTGAAGAAGGCAGTGGCTCAGCTCGACGAGGCCCAGAAGCTCCACGACTCGGGCAAGCATGCCGAGTCGCTGAAGCTGGCCAACGAAGCTGCTGCATCCCTGAAGTAAGAGCTCGGTTCCGACGTGGCGCGGCCCGAAGAGCGGCCGCGCCACGCCGACCAGTCTCCCTCGACCTCGCCCCCGCCAGCACTTTCTTGCCCCGGCCTGCCAAGGATGTTAGAAATTTACGAAACATGGCCGACGACCGCTATCCGTTCCGCGAGATCGAAACGAAGTGGCAGGGGATCTGGGAAGACACCAAGCAATTCCGGGTCCGCGAGGATCCCGGCCGCTCGAAGTACTACTGCCTCGAGATGTTCCCGTACCCGTCCGGCCGCATCCACATGGGTCACGTCCGCGTCTACGCGATCGGCGACCTCCTCGCGCGCTTCAAGTGGATGCGCGGGTACAACGTGCTGCATCCGATGGGCTGGGACGCGTTCGGCCTGCCGGCCGAGAACGCCGCCATCGAGCACGGCGTGCACCCGGTTATCTGGACGTACGAGAACATCGACTACATGCGCAACCAGCTCAAGAAGATGGGCATCTCCTACGACTGGGATCGGGAGGTCGCCACCTGCGATCCGTCCTATTACCGGTGGGAGCAGCTGATCTTCATCAGGATGCTCGAGCGGGGGCTCGCCTACCGGAAGCGCTCGACCGTGAACTGGTGCCCGTCCTGCCAGACGGTGCTCGCCAACGAGCAGGTCGAGGACGGCCGGTGCTGGCGCTGCGACTCCGTGGTGACGCCGCGCGCGATCGACGGCTGGTTCTTCAAGATCACGAGCTATGCCGAGGAATTGCTCGAGTGGTGTGACCGCTTGCCCGGCTGGCCGGAGCGCGTGCTGACCATGCAGCGCAACTGGATCGGCAAGAGCGAGGGCGCCGAGTTCGACCTGCCAGTGGCCGGCGCGCCGGGTCTCTCGATCCGCGTCTTCACCACGCGCCCCGACACGGCCTTCGGGATGACCTACGCGGTGCTGGCCCCGGAGCACCCGCTGGTCGACCGCATCGTGACCGATCCGGCCGAGCGCGCGACGGTCGCGCAGTTCCGCGCCGAGGTCGGGCGCCAGTCCGAGATCGAGCGGACCGCCGCCGACCGGCCCAAGCGCGGCCTGCGTCTGTCGGCTCAGGTCGTGAACCCGTTCAACGGCGCCGCCATCCCGCTGTTCCTCGCCGACTACGTCCTGATGGGCTACGGCACCGGCGCCATCATGGCAGTGCCCGGCGAGGACGAGCGGGACTGGGAGTTCGCCGAGCAGCACGCCCTGCCGATCATCGAGACCGTCAAGCGCCCGGACGGGTGGACGGGCAAGGCGTACGCGGGCGACGGCGTCAAGATCAACTCCGGTTTCCTCGATGGCCTCACCGTCGCCGCCGCCAAGCGCCAGGCGATCGACTGGCTGGTCTCGCGCGGGCTCGGCACCGGCAAGGTGAACTACCGGCTCCGCGACTGGGGCATCAGTCGCCAGCGCTACTGGGGCGCGCCGATTCCAGTGCTCTACTGCGACGTCGACGGCATGGTGCCCGAGGCCGAGGAGAACCTCCCGGTCACGCTGCCGCGCGACGTGCAGCTCTCCGGCAAGGGCGGCTCGCCCTTGGCGAGTGTCGCGAGCTTCGTCAACGCGACCTGTCCCCGGTGCGGCGGGCCGGCGCGGCGCGAGACCGACACGATGGACACCTTCGTGGAGTCCTCGTGGTATTTCCTGCGCTACTGCTCGCCGCGCTACGAGAGCGGAATGTTCGAGCAGAGCGCCGCCGACTACTGGATGCCGGTCGACCAGTACATCGGCGGCATCGAGCACGCCGTGCTCCACCTCCTCTACGCGCGGTTCTACACGAAGGTCCTCCGCGATCTGGGTCTCACGAAGATCGACGAGCCCTTCATGGCGCTGCTCAGCCAGGGCATGGTCATCAAGGACGGCGCGAAGATGTCCAAGTCGAAGGGCAACGTGGTGTCCGACGACTTCGTTCGCGAGAAGTACGGCGCCGACACCGGCCGCCTCTTCGAGCTGTTCGCCGCTCCGCCGGAGAAGGACCTGGAGTGGAACGACCAGGGGATTGAGGGTGCTTCGAGATTTCTCAATAGAGTTTGGCGCTTCGTCCTGGCGCATTTTTCCGAGCTCGGGGGGGTCGAGACGACCCCCCCGAGTGCCCCCCCGGATCGCTCGAGGGCTGTAACGCTTTCGAGCCTGATCAGCGATTCGGGGAAAGCGTTTCGGCGGGTGATTCACGAGACCATCCGGCGCGTCACTGACGACATCGAGCGCGAGCACCACTTCAACACCGCGATCGCCGCGATCATGGAGCTCTTCA
>Ga0134127_10002614_pt1 | contig 12959 bp, 11 predicted proteins | sample KB31753_FD_96459 | JGI IMG/M metagenome (GOLD analysis project Ga0134127, IMG submission 96459) | Terrestrial soil microbial communities with excess Nitrogen fertilizer from Kellogg Biological Station, Michigan, USA - KB3-175-3 | ecosystem: Environmental > Terrestrial > Soil > Unclassified ...
CCGTGGGCGGCGGAGCTCTCGAAGAAGCGCGTCGCGAATCAGCGGTTCGACAACCCGGACGCGCTGTGCCTCCCGCAGGGCCCGCTCCAGTACCACTTGGATCCGCAGCCGCGAGAGATTATCCACACGCCTCGCAAGACGTTGATCGTCTACGAGTCGAATTACGGATTGCGGACGATCTACACCGATGGCCGGCGACTTCCGAAGCAGGGGGAACCGCAGCCGTACTGGCACGGGTACTCCGTGGGGCATTGGGAGGGCGACACCTTCGTGGTGGAATCGAACAACTTCCGCGGAGTGCAGGGCGGCAACGCCTCAGACGCGTGGCTGGACCAGATGGGCAGCCCGTACACAGATGCCTTACAGCTGACAGAGCGGTTCCGCCGCGTGAACTTCGGCAACATGGAGATCGATGTCACGATTGACGACCCGAAGGCGTACACCAGAACGTTCACTGTCAGGGTCGAGCACCGGATCGTCGCCGACGGCTGGGAGATGACCGAGTTCATCTGCCACGAGAACCAGAAGTTTTTAGAGATGACGGGGCGGGCGCTCGCAAGATAGATCAGGGCGCGAGACGTTCGCGGGCCCAGGAGCCGTCGGCCTGCCGGCGATACTGCAGCCGGTCGTGAAGCCGGCTGGCGCGTCCCTGCCAGAACTCGAATTCATCAGGCACGACACGGTATCCGCCCCACCAGCGCGGACGAGGCACGGCGTCGCCGTACAGGTGCCGCGCGACGTCGTAGCGTGATTCCAGCGCGTCGCGGCTCTCGATCGTCTCGCTCTGGCGCGACGCGTACACACTCCAGCGGCTCTCCACCGGACGCGTCGCGAAGTACGCATCCGACTCGGCGTCGCTGACCTTCTCGACGCTCCCTTCGACCCGGACCTGCCGATCCACCGAGCGCCACACGAACAGCAGGCTGGCGCGGCCGGTCTGGTCGATTTCCCGCGCTTTACGGCTGTGATAGTTCGTATAAAAGACGAGCCCCTGCGGATCGACGCCCTTCAGCAGGACGGTGCGCACAGACGGCCGGCCCTCGCGCGTCGCGGTGGCCAGCGACATCGCCGTCGGGTCCTGTTCGGTGGCCCGCGCCTGTTCGAACCAGGTCGAGAACTGGGTGAACGGATCGGCGTGGGCGTGCGCTTCGTCGAGCGGCTCGCCGGCGTATTCCCGCCGGATGTCGCCCAGCGTCATCGAAGCCGGATCTCGTCGCCGTCGACGACGATGCGGACGACGCCGCCGTCGGCGAGCGTGCCGAAGAGCAGCGCTTCGGACAGCGGTTTCTTGATGACGCGCTCGATCAGCCGCGCCATCGGCCGCGCGCCAAACGCGCGATCGAATCCTTTCACCGCCAGCCAGGCGCGCGCCGCCGGATCGAGCTCGATCGTCACGCCCTTGGACGCGACCATGGTGCGCAGCTCGTCGATCTGCTTGTCCACGACCTGTTCGATCTCAGCCGTCCCGAGCGCGTTGAAGTGGACGATGGCGTCGAGGCGGTTGCGGAACTCGGGCGTGAACGCGCGCTCCATCGCACCGCGCGCCGACACGCCGCTGCCGCTTTCGGCGAAACCCATCCGCCGATCCGACAGATCGCGCGCCCCGACGTTGGTCGTCATGATCAGGATGACGTGCCGGAAGTCCGCCTTGCGCCCATGCGAATCGGTCAGCGTGGCGTGATCCATGATCTGCAGCAGGATGGCGTACATGTCCGGATGCGCCTTCTCGATCTCGTCGAGCAGCAGCACGGCGTGCGGCGACCTCCGGATCGCGTCGATCAGCAGCCCGCCTTCCTCGTAGCCGACGTAGCCCGGCGGCGCGCCAATCAGCCGCGAGACCGAGTGCTTCTCCATGTACTCGGACATGTCGTAGCGGATGAACTCGACGCCGAGGATGCGCCCGAGCTGCCGTGCAAGCTCGGTCTTGCCGACGCCGGTCGGGCCGGTGAACAGGAAGTTGCCGATTGGCTTGTCCGCCGACCGCAGCCCCGAGCGGGAGAGCTTGATCGCCGAGGCGACCGCGTCGATCGCCGTGTCCTGCCCGAAGATCACCTTTTTCAGCTCGCCGTCGAGCGTGGCGAGCGCGCGGCGGTCGTCGGTGGACACCGCCTGCACCGGGACGCGCGCCATCTTCGCCACCACCTGCTCGACCTGCGGCTGCCCGATCGACGGCGCACGGTCGGCCGCCGGCAGCAGCTTCTGCGCCGCGCCCGCTTCGTCCAGCACGTCGATCGCCTTGTCGGGCAGGTGCAGATCTTTCAGGTGCTTCGCCGAGAGCGCGACCGCCGACTCCAGCCCCTCGTCGGTGTAAGTCACGCCGTGATGCTTCTCGTAGTGCGGGCGCAGCCCCTTGAGGATGTCGAGCGTTTCGGATTCCGACGGCTCGAGCACGTCGATCTTCTGGAACCGGCGCGAGAGCGCTCTGTCCCGATCGAACGACTGCTTCACGTCGCTGAAGGTCGTCGAGCCGATGCAGCGCAACGATCCGTCGGCGAGCGCCGGCTTCAGGAGGTTGCCCGCATCCATCGCGCCGCCCGACGCCGCGCCCGCGCCAACCAGCGAATGAATCTCGTCGATGAAGAGGATGGCGTTCGGTTCGCGCCCCAGGCGCTCCAGGACCTGCTTCACCCGCTCTTCGAAGTCGCCGCGGTAGCGCGTGCCAGCCAGCAGCGCGCCCAGGTCGAGCGCATAGACCTTGGCGCCCTTGAGCACGTCGGGCACCTCGCCCTGGTGGATGCGCAGCGCCAGTCCTTCGGCCAGCGCGGTCTTGCCGACGCCCGGCTCGCCCACCAGCAGCGGATTGTTCTTGCGACGCCGGCAGAGTACCTGGACCATGCGCTCGAGCTCGAGACGGCGGCCGATCAGCGGATCGATTTTGCCTTCCGCCGCTCGCGCGACGAGATCGGTGGCGTAGGCCTCGAGCGGATCCGCCGGCGCCGGCGCTTCGCCCTCTCCCTCGCCCGGCGGTGCGGGCATCGGCTGGCCCTTGGCGCCGTGGGCGATGACGCGAAGCAGCGTCAGGCGGTCGACGCCCTGGCCGCGCAGGAAGTAGGCGGCGTGGCTCTCTTCCTCCTGCAGCATGAACACCAGGAGGCTGCCCGTGTCCACATGCTTGGCACTGGACACCGCCGCATGGACGACCGCCTGCTGGATGACCCGATCGAGGCCCGCCGTCGGCTCGGGTTCAGGCGGGTTCGGAGGAGGAACCGGCGTGAAGGCTTTCGCCAGCACCTCGTCTACCTGCCGCCGGAGCGCCTCGAGATCGACGCCGCACATCGCCAGCACCTGGCGGCCGTACTGTTCGTCGGTAATCGCGCGCAGCAGGTGCTCGAGCGAGACGGCATCGTGACGCCGCTCGGTGGCCAGGCGGAACGCACGCTGGATCGTCTCGAGCGTTTCGGGCGCAAACGGGACAGGCGATTGTGCCATTACTGATTCACGTTCTCCGGTTCGGGCTCCATCGTCACGAGCAGCGGGAATTCGTGCTCCTCGGCCAGTTGCTGCGTCTTCCTGACCTTCGTATCGGCGACATCGCGCGTGAAGATGCCGGCGACGCCAAGCCCTGACCGATGCACGCTCATCATGATCGAGAATGCCTCGCCGTGCGGCTTGTTGAAAATCGTCTCGAGCACCCAGACCACGAATTCCTGCGTCGTGTAGTCATCATTGTGCAGGAGAACGCGCCACATCCGCGGGCGCTGCAGCCTTTCCTCGCTGCGGGTCTCCGACAGCGTCGACTCGCGGATGGACGGGTTGGCGCTCATGAACGCGTGTCTCCATTTTACTCACACGCTTTCCGCCACATCCGGCTCCAGCTTCCAGGGCGAGGGGGCGGCCGGGCGTGCGGTCAGCCGGGCGACGTGGCGCATGAACTCGGCGCGCGGGATTTCGCGGGCACCGAGCGACGCGAGGTGCGTCGTCGACATCTGGCAGTCGATCAGCTCGAACTCCCAGCGGCGCAGCTGGTGGACGAGGCACGCCAGCGCCACCTTCGAGGCGTCGGGCACGCGGCTGAACATCGACTCGCCGTAGAACATCCGGCCGGCGGCCACACCGTAGAGCCCACCGACGAGCTCGCCGTCGCGCCACGTCTCCACCGAATGCGCGTGCCCCTGCGCCGCCAGTTCGCCATAGGCGGCGAGCATCTCCGCAGTGATCCAGGTGCCGGCCTCATCCGCCCGCGGCTCGGCGCAGCCGCGAATCACCGGGTCGAACGCCGCGTCCAGCGTCACGGTCAACCGGCCCGATCGGATCGTCCGCCTGAGCGACCGGGAGACGTGCAGCTCGCCCAGCCAGAGCACCATGCGCGGATCCGGCGTCCACCACAAGACCGGATCGTCTTCACCGAACCAGGGGAAGATGCCGTGATGATAGGCGTCCATCAGGCGCGCTGGTGAAAGACCGCCTCCCGCCGCCAGCAGCCCGTTCGGCTCGTCCAGAGCGGCGTCCACCGGCGGAAACGGGTCGTCATCATCCAACCACGGTATTGTCATGACGATGTTCGACGATGCATCGAGATGACAGCCCGTCCAGATCTGTCGGTTCTTGCATCACGATTGGGTAGCCCGCCTGTCACGCGCTATGCGCCCTCCCCGACAGGGTACCTGCACCTCGGGCACGTCGTGAACGCGATTTACGTCTGGGGCATCGCCCGCGCATTAAAGGGGCACGTGGTGCTGCGCATCGAGGACCACGATCGCATCCGCAGCCGGCCGGCCTTTGAAAGCGCTCTGCTCGACGACCTTGACTGGCTCGGATTCAACGCCGACTCCGGACGCGCGCCGGTGAACCGGCAAAGCGATCGTCATCCCACCTACGAACAGGCGCTTCGATACCTTCGAGACACGCAGCAGGTCTACGCCTGCGGCTGCTCGCGCAAGGAGATCGGCGGAGAACCGTATCCGAATATCTGCCGCGCGTTGCGACTGGAAGAGCGCGCCGACCGTGGTTTACGCGTCGCAATCGACGCCGGCGAGGAAGTATTCGTCGACGGACTCCTGGGCACGCAGCGGCAATCACCCGCCGACGACTGTGGCGACTTGCTTCTGCGCGACCGTGACGGACACTGGACCTACCAGTTTGCCGTGGCCGTGGATGACCTGCGCGAGGGGATCACGCTCGTCATTCGGGGCGCCGACCTGCTCTCGTCTACTGGACGTCAGATGCGGCTCGCCCGGATGCTCGGACGGTCTGAGCCGTCGATCTATGTCCATCACCCGCTTATTCTGAAGCCCTCGGGCCAAAAGCTGAGCAAGGCGAGTGGCGACACCGGGGTACGCGAGCTTCGCGCGGCTGGGCTGAGTGCGGCTGACGTCATCGGGCGGGCGGCGGCGGCGGCGGGCCTGCAGCCGGCCGCGCGGCCAATTTGTGCTGAGGCTGTTGAGAAACTGTTCTAAGCAGCCGAGACGCGGCGCACATACTCGCCATCGCGCGCCTGTTCGAGGAAACCATCGCGGGTCAGGCAACTGAGCACCCACGACGACACCGTTTCAGACAGCCCGAACAGCATGCAGGCCTGGAGCAATGTCACGCGCAGGCACGGCATCTCCTCGAATTCACTGCGGACACGCCTCATCGTTTCGTGCCACTGATCGTCCGGGATCCTGAAGGGACTGCGGTCCTTCCATATTTGAATCATCGTCTATACGGCTGTCCTTCCCGAGCAGCGTGCTTCAAACCTCGTGCCTGTAAGGAACGCTCTATGCACCCGCAGACGCTGGAGAATTTTGAAGATGAGCATGGGTAAAGTGGCACTTCTTGCCCTGGTTGCGCTGACAGTCGCACCCGTCGCGAACGCGCAGTACTTTGGACAGAACAAGGTGCAGTACGAGAAGTTCGACTTCAAAGTACTGACCACCGATCATTTCGACATTTACTACTATCCCGAGGAAGAGCCAGCCGTTCAGCTCGCCGCGCGCATGGCGGAGCGATGGTATGCGCGTCTTTCCAAATTGATGCGCCACGAGCTCAGCGGCCGTCAGCCACTGATTCTGTACGCCGCGCATCCCCATTTCCAGCAAACGAACACTCTGTCCGGCGCCATCGGCGAGGGAACGGGCGGTGTGACCGAAATGTTCAAGCGCCGCATCGTCCTGCCGTTCGCCGGCGGCTTCGCCGAAACCGATCACGTGCTCGGCCACGAACTGGTCCACGCCTTCCAGTTCGACATGGCTGCCGCGCGCGATTTCGAAGGCAATCCGGTCGGCCCCGGCGTCTCAGCGCTGCCACTGTGGTTCATCGAGGGCATGGCTGAGTACCTCTCGCTGGGCCCGGTTGACGCCAACACCGCGATGTGGGTCCGCGAAGCGGCGTCGCGGGAGAAGATGCCGACAGTAGACAAGCTCGATGATCCTGATTTCTTTCCCTACCGCTACGGGCATGCGTTCTGGGCGTACGTGGCCGGCCGGTGGGGAGATGCGGCGGTCGCCGACATGCTGCGAGCCACCGGCCCGCAAGGTGACATCAAGGCCGCGATGGAAACCGTCCTCGGTGTCGATGAGGACACGTTCACAACCGAGTGGCACGATGCCACGCGGCGCACCTACGCGCCGTTCTTCGAGACGACGAGGAAGCCCGACGCATTCGGGCGCGCCCTGATCACCAGCCAGGGTACTGGCGGCGATCTCAATCTCGCCCCGGCCCTGAGTCCCGACGGCAAGCGGCTCGTCTTCCTCTCGGAACGGTCGCTGTTCTCGATCGACATGTACCTGGCCGACGCGGCGACGGGGCGGATCATCCGCAAGATCGTCGAAACGTCCGGCGATCCGCATTTCGACAGCCTCCAGTTCCTGAGCTCGGCCGGCGACTGGGCGCCCGACAACCGGCGGTTCGTCTTCGCCGCCCTGTCAAAAGGTCAGCCGGTCCTCTCGATCGTGGACGTCGACAACGGCAACCGCGAAGCGGAACACGAGTTCAAGGATCTTGACGAGATCTACAACCCGGCGTGGTCCCCCGACGGGCGGACGATCGCCTTCTCCGCGCTGCACGGCGGCGTGTTGGATCTCTACCTCTTCAACCTCGAAGACCGGACGCTCCGCCAGCTGACGAAAGATCCGTACGCGGACCTCGACCCCGAGTGGTCGCCCGACGGACGCTCGCTGGCCTTCGTCACCGACCGCTTCTCGTCGGACGTAAACACGCTGGAGTTCGGCGACTACCGTATCGGCCTCATGGACGTGCAGCGCGGCGACGTGCGTCCGTTCGCCGGCTTCGATCAGGGCCGCAATACCAATCCGGAGTTCTCGGCTGACGGCCGCTCGCTCTACTTCGTCGCCACGCCCGACGGGATCCCGAACATCTATCGCGCGTCGATCGCAGCCGGTTCGACGGGCCCGGTGACGGCGCCGACTCGTATCACGAATGTGATCTCGGGCGTCAGCGGCATTACGCCACTCACGCCGGCGCTCTCGGTGGCCGCTGCTGCGCCTCAGCTGGTGTTCACGATCTTCGAGGAAGACCACCACAACATTTACGCCACGACGACGACGGCGGCGCCGCAGGGAGGAACCGTAGCCGACCGCGACGCTGCCGTCCTGCCGCCGTTCAACCGGCGCACTGGCGATGTGGCGGAACTGCTTTCGTCACCGGGCACGGGACTGCCCGCGGCCACCGTGTACCCCCAGAAGGCATACGCGGCCAAACTCGGTCTCGACCAGGTCGGTCAGCCCACCGTCGGCGTCGGGGCGGATCGCTTCGGCGCCTACGCGGCCGGCGGACTCTCCTTCCTCTGGAGCGACATGCTGGGGAATCACGTGCTGGGCACGACGGTACAGGTGACCAACCGCCTGCAGGAATTCGGCGGGGCTGTCGGCTACCTCAATCGCACGTCGCGCTGGAACTGGGGCTTCGTCGGCGAGCAGACGCCGTACGTGACAGGAGGGTTCGCACGCGGCATCACGGACGTCGGCGGCGGCCAGGCCTTCGTCGAACAGACGCACCGCATCACGCAGATCAACCGCGCGGCGAGCGGTGTCGTGCACTACCCCTTCAGCCGCGCGCAGCGCGTAGAGTTCACCGCCGGTGCGCGGCAGATCAGCTTCGACCAGGACGTCGAGACCCGCGTGTTCTCCCTCATCACGGGCAACCAGATCGATCGCACCGTCGAAGAACTGCCGCGGCCAGACAGCCTCACCCTCGGCGAGGCGGGGACAGCGCTGGTGTATGACTCGTCGCTGATGGGCGCCACCGGACCGATCCTCGGCCAGCGCTATCGCTTCGAATTCACACAGACCACGGGAACACTCGCCTACTCGGGCGTGCTCGCCGACTTCCGGCGCTACTTCATGCCGGCGCGTCCGTTCACGATTGCGCTGCGCGGCCTGCACTTCGGCCGGTATGGGGCCGACGGCGACGATCCGCGGCTCGCGCCGATGTATATCGGCTATTCCGGACTGGTGCGCGGCTACGAGATCAACTCCTTCGACCCCACCGAATGCGTCGTCAACGCCGCCTCATGCGCGGCGTTCGATCAGCTCGTCGGCTCACGCATTGCCGTTGCCGGTGCGGAACTGCGATTCCCGCTCTTCGGCGTGTTCAGCCGGCGGTCGTTCTACGGACCGCTGCCAATCGAAATCGCCTTCTTCGGCGACGCCGGCACGGCCTGGACCAGGGACGACGAGCCCGCCTCGCTCGGCGGCAGCCGCGACTGGGTACGAAGCGTCGGCACGGCGCTGCGGCTCAATGCGTTCGGCTATGCGATTCTGGAACTCGACTACGTGAGGCCGCTGGATCGTCCCGGGCGCGGGTGGCTCTGGCAGTTCAACTTGACCCCTGGATTCTGAGGGTCAAGCACGAAGGCCACGAAAAAACGAAGGGCACGAAAACCTTGTTAGGAATTCGTGACCTTCGTCACCTTCGCATTCTTCGTGTTTGTGTTTTAAGGGGCCACGCGAATTCGATCGATCACCTGAACGACGCCATCAGTGCCGCGGGCCGCGGTAATCGCCCGCTGCTTGGCGGCGGCCGTCGGCGCCACACCGTCGAGCAGCACCACGCCGTCCTTCGCGGTCACGGTGACTGTGGCGGCCTTGAGCGACACGTCCTCACCAAACCGTGCCTGCACGCGCGAGGTGAGCGCTTCGTCGTCTGCTCTCGACGGTTCGGGAACTTCAGCCGCCGCGCCAGCCTCAGGCGCAGGGGCGTCGATCGCGGCGTTGACGGTGAGTGCGTCTTCCACCCGCTCGACACCGTCGGTCGTGCGCGCCAGCAGAAGCGCCTGCGCGCGCTCGTTGTCGCTGGCCACGTCGCCGCGCAATGTGACGATGCCCCCATGCGCGTCGACGTCGATGCGGCGTCCCTTGATGGTCTGATCCAGGAAGAATTTTGCCTGGATGCGGCTGGTTACGGTCGAGTCGTCAACCACCCCGCGCGCGGGCAGCGTGCCCGATGTCGCCACCGCTGAGTCGCCGGCGGGTGTCGTGGTCGCACGCGAATCGCTCGCGTCCTTGTCGGAATACGCGTCGTTGCAGGCCGCAACGGGTACGACTGCGGCGAGCAGCACGGCCGTAATGAACCCGGATCTCTCCATGTTTCCCCCTGGCTCATCTCGACGAAGCAAAAGGGACGCCTTTGTCGATTACCATTACCGTTGATGAGGTTGTGCCGTGTGTCAGGGACCGTACTTAGCTGGGTGCTGCTGAGCGCAACGGCGCTCTACGGCTCACCTCAGCTCCCGGGCACGCGCGCGTACACCGAAAGCCGCAAAGCCTGGGACGCCATTCGCGACGGGCACCACGAGGAAGCCGCGGCGGCCTTCGCGGCCGCACTCGACGCCGAACCGCGCGATCCCAGACTTCACCTCGGCGCCGGCCTCGCGGCGTATCTGCTCGGCCAGCCAACGGCGGCGCAGCACGCACTCGAGCGGGCGCTCGAGCTCGCACCCTCGCTCACGCCCGCCTCGCTGCTGCTCGGCGACATCCTTTATCGCGGCAGCGACATTGCGGGCGCCATTCAGGTGTACGAGTCGGCGCTGAAGTACGCGCCGGACGACAAGACGCTGACGGGACGGCTCCAGTCGCTTCGACGCGAAGCCGCCGTGCACAACGATTTCATGGCGTCCCACGGCACGCATTTCACAGTGCTGTTCGAGGGGCCGGCCGACGCGACCGTCGCGAACCATGCGATCACCATGCTCGAGGCGGCTTACTGGCGTGTGAGCACAGCGCTTGCAATTTATCCTGAACGCACGATTACTGTGGTTCTCTACACGAAGGAACAATTCAGGGACATCACCCGCTCGCCTCAGTGGGCCGCCGCCGCGTACGACGGACGCATCCGACTACCCATCCGCGGCGCCGACGCCGACCTGGACGAGCTCGAGCGTGTCATCACCCACGAGTTCACGCACGCCCTCATCCAGAGCGTGGCGCCCCGCGGCGTTCCTCTCTGGCTCCACGAAGGCCTCGCGGTGATGTTCGAGGCCGACGGCGCCGCCTGGAGCCAGCAACAGCTCGCCAAAGAGCCGGCGCGGCTGCCCTTTTCGCGGCTGGCCGGGAGCTTCGAGAACCTGTCGGGCGCCGACGCGCGGCTGGCCTACGCCCAGAGCGCGGCCGTTGTCCGCACCCTGTTTGACGGCGGCGGCCCGCTGGCGATTGGGGCGCTCCTCCAGGACCTGGCGCGCGGTGAATCGTTCGCCGCCGCCTTCGAACAGCGCTTCTTCCAGACCTACGAGAGCTTCATCGCAAACGTTGAAGCCTCCCATTGACCTTCTGAGATAGAATCAGGGACTTCACGAGGGAACCTTGGCAGTCCGTCTGTTCATCGGGAACCTGCCGTACGGCGCGTCGGAAGCGGATCTTCGAGCCCACTTCTCCGCCGTCGCGGCACCATCCCACGTCGTCATGCCGGTCGATCGGGAGACAGGGCGCCCGCGAGGGTTTGCATTTGTCGAGTTCACCGATCGCGCCCAGGCAGATGAAGTCATCCGTAAGTTCGACGCCCAACCCTTCCAGGGACGCAACCTGGCGGTGAGCGAGGCGCGCGCGCGCGAGGACCGGCCGCCCTCATCCCGTCCTCCGGGCGCCGGCTTTGGTGGTCCGCGGCCTGGCGGGTTCAGCGGTCCGCGGCCCGGCGGCGGCGGCGGCTTCGGCGGGGGCGGCTTCACCCCGCGAGTGCCTGGCGGAGGCTTTCCGTCCGGCCCTGGCGGGCGCGATCGCTCGGCGAACTTCGGTCCGCCGGCGCCGCCGAAACGCCTGCGCGGCGCGAAGAAGAGCTCGCAGCAGGAGCACAAGCCGAAAGGCCCGATCAAGGAAAAGGGCGGCGGACGCATCTACGCGGTGGATGACCTCGAGGACGATACGTCGATCGACATCGACAACGTCGCCACGAAGGCGCCTGCCGACGAGACAGAAGATCTGGTTCCCCAGGACGACGAGAGCGGCGACGGCGACGATCAGGTTTAGCGATCAGGCTTAGGTGAGTCGTTCGGTTCCGCAAGTCGTCTCGCTGGCGGCCGTCGCCATCGGCGTCCTGCTCTTCGCCGTCACCCTCTATTACATCGACCTCGACGAGACGATTGCCAGCGCGCGGCAGCTGGGGCTCGCCTTTCCCCTGATTCTGATTCCCGGCACGTGCTGGCACCTGCTGCGCACCTGGGGCTGGGCCGTGGCGTTTCCCGAGGGGTCGCGCCCGCCGTACACGCGGCTGTTTCGCGTACGTCTGGCCGCCGATGCGATCGCCTTCTTCACCGTACGCGGCATTGCGGGCGAGCCGCTGAAAGTGCTGCTGCTCTACGACCGCGTCAAGCCCGAGATCACCACCGCGGCGGTGGCGCTCGAGCGGCTGGCCTTCGCCGTCATCGGCATCGTCATCGCCGCCCTGATCTCGCTCGCGGCGGTGACGCGCCTGTCGCTGCCCGACGCCTGGGACACCCTCTTCACGTTGCTGATTGTCGGCGCCGTCCTTGCGCTCGGCTTCGGTATCGTCATTGCGCGCGGCGGGTCGGGCGACTACCTCGGACGGCTGGTCGATATGCTCGACCGCCGGCACCGGCTCGCCGGGATGCGCGTCGTGCGGTTCATCCTCGACGTCGAGGACGTGCTGCTGCAGCTCGTGCGCGGCGATCGGCATCGCCTCGTCACCCTCACGATTCTCGCGGCGGTCTGCTATGCGTTGATGGCGATCGAGGTATGGCTGGTACTCTGGGCGGTCGGGGCGCCGAGCACGGTGATCGAGGCGCTCACGGTCGAAACGTTCGCGCGGCTGGCGAGCGTCGCATCGGCGGCCATTCCCGGCAATATCGGCGCGCTCGAGGCGTCCAATGCCGCGGTGGTCGGCGCGCTGGGGCTCACGGGAGGAGGCGCGCTGGCGCTGGCGCGGCGGATACGCGCGCTACTGTGGGCGGCCGCCGGGCTGGCCTTGTATCCGCGCGTCCGGGAACGGCGTCAGTAAATCGCCTTCGAGCCGCCGATAGTTGAACCAGTCGGCCGAAAAGTCGAGCACCAGCGTGCGGAACACCGCCGCGCGGCCGCGTCCCTTGATCGTGAGCTGGGTGGGCAGCCAGAGATCACCGTCGATCCGGCGGCGCGTCACCGTCGCCACCGTTCCTTCGTTGATTCGCGCGATCAGCCCGTAACCGAAGGAAATGTCGTCGATCGCCTTCGCTTCCAGCCGCATCACTTCCATCGCGGCTTCGTCGATCCAGGCCGTGCCGCCGAATTTCTGCGCGATGCGGCCCTGCCGCGTCTCCGGCATCGCGCCGGGCTTCGGCGTGAAGGTCACCACGATCGTCGGGATGCCCTCGTACAGCGAGCGCCCCTGAATCTTGAACTGGAGCGCGCCGACCACGTCGGCAATGCGGCGCTGACCGCGCTGGGCGGCGCGCTCCGCCTGCCCCTCGCGGCGGCGCCTGGCATCCGGTTCCTCGGCGGCCAGCCGTTGAAGCACTTCGGACGCCCGCTTCTGGTATTCCCGATCCTGTTCGGCCAGTTCCTGTGACGTCAGCGGGACGCCATTGCGCTCGA
>Ga0134127_10002616_pt1 | contig 12953 bp, 11 predicted proteins | sample KB31753_FD_96459 | JGI IMG/M metagenome (GOLD analysis project Ga0134127, IMG submission 96459) | Terrestrial soil microbial communities with excess Nitrogen fertilizer from Kellogg Biological Station, Michigan, USA - KB3-175-3 | ecosystem: Environmental > Terrestrial > Soil > Unclassified ...
ACCTTTTCGCACGCGTTGCTGGATCGGCTCGCGGTGATCAAGGCCGGGCGTGAACCAGCGCGTCTGGTTGATGAGGAAGGCGAGCCGCTGCCGCCGCTGGGCGTGGAGTTCCTCGGCGGACACCGCATCGCCGTGGAGGCCGAAGCCGTGGTCAAGCGCGAAAGCATCGCGAACGGCGTGGGGTCGCTCACCATGATGTTGCCGCTGCTGTATCTGGTGTTCCGCAGTCCCTGGCTGCTGGCGGTCGGTCCGATACCCTCCGCTGCGGCGCTCCTGGTCGCGATCGGCCTGCTGGGGCTTGCCGGGATCACGCTTTCTGCCGCGGCCACCGGTGCCGCGGCTATGATGTTCGGCCTCGGCGTCGACGGCGTGGTCCTGATGTATGTCGCCTATCGCCAGGCGGCTGCGGCAGGTCTCGAGCCACCCGCCGCGATTCGCGCGTTGGGCGGAGCGGCCGTCAGCATGCTGCTGGGCATGTGGACGACGGCCGCCACGTTTCTGGGTCTCCTCGTGGTGGATTTTCCGAGCCTGCAGCAGCTGGGGCTGCTGATTGGTGTGGGCATGCTGGTGTGCGGGGTATTGACGCTGTTGATTGTGCCCGCGGCGCTGGCGCGCGCCCCACGCCTGCCTCGAACAGTCGAGCGTCGCTCGTTCGAACTCCCCGCACTGGCGTCTGCGGTCAGGCGGCATCGTGTACCGGTGCTCGTCGCGGCCGGTCTGCTCACGGTTGCGTCTGCCGGGTTGATGTCGACGCTGCGGGTCAACCCTACGCTTGAGCGCTTGCGGTCCGTCACTCCCGGAGCGCTCCTGACGGAGCAGGTCACTGAGGACTTTGGGCTGGCCGGCGACGTCGTCCTCGTGGTGGAGGCTGGCCAGGACTTGCAGACGCTGCTCGAGCGCAATGAACGGCTGGTGGAGCAGGTTCGGCGCGCTGTCCCGTCGCTCGAGATGGCCGCACCATCCACGCTGCTGCCGTCCGACCGGACGCAGGAGGCCCGACGCCGGGCCGTCCAGCAGGGGCTTCCGGCGACGGCGGTGCTGCGGACGTCGCTCGAAACGGCCTCGGCCGAGGCCGGGTTCCGCCCCGATGCCTTTGAATCGTTCCTAGAGCGTCTGCCTCGCCTGACCGAGCCTCAGCCCATTTCGTGGGATGCGTTTGCCGAGCACGGATTCGACGATATCGCTCGACGATTCATCTCACGCGACGGTGGTCGCTGGACCGTCGCCAGCTACGCGTTTCCGCACGGAGCGGACGATCTGAACGCCCTGCGGCGCGCGGTTGCCGCATCGGACGGATCGATGGTCCTGACCGGGCTCCCGCTGGTCAACGAAGAGCTGAGCGAGCACTTCATGCCGCAGTTCCTCCGCGGCCTCGGCGTCGGGAGCCTGATCGTGGTCGGGATGATTGTGATCACCTTTCGCAACTGGCGTCTTGCGTTGCTGACGCTGGTGCCGACGATTCTTGGACTGCTGTGGGCAGGAGGCTTTCTTGCGCTCATCGGCTACGAGCTCGACCTCTTCTCGGTCTTCGCTGTGATTACCTTCGTCGGCATCGGGGTCGACTACGGCGTGCACGTCGTGCACCGTTACCGCGAGCGGCAGGACGCCACGCGCGCCACTGCGGAGCTCGCCTCGGTCATCCTCGTGGCCGGCGCGATCACCCTTATCGGATACGGCACGCTCATCAGCTCGAGCTATCCGCCGCTGCGGTCGATCGGCGTGGTCTCGGTCGTCAGCGTTGTCGCGCTGATGGCCGCGTCGGTGCTGGTGCTTCCAGCGCTGCTCACATTGCTGCCCGAGAGACACGCGTGATGCCTCACGTTGTCGCGCTGATCCCGGCGTTGAACGAAGCTGGAACGATTCGAGAAGTCGTGACCGGCGTTCTACCACATGTCGGCAGCGCGGTCGTCGTGGACGATGGCTCGGCGGATGAGACATCGGCCCTGGCGAAGGCCGCCGGCGCGGTGGTGCTGCGGCACGAGTGCACGCGCGGCAAGGGCCAGGCCGTGCGCACCGGGTTGGGCCACATCCTGACGCGGCTGAGCGCCGACTACGTGCTGATGCTCGACGGCGACATGCAGCATCGGCCGGACGAAGCGCCGCGGTTGATTGCGGCCGCAGTAGAGACGGGCGCCGATCTGGTCGTCGGCGTGCGCCGCTTCGAGCGGAGCTCGATGCCCCCCTCGCGGTACCATGCCAACGTCATCGGCAGCCGTGCGCTGTCGTCGTTCGTAGGCGTGCCGCTCGAGGATACGCAGTGCGGGTACCGGCTGTTCCACGTCGGCCTCCTGAAGCGCATGCGATTGCGGGCAACCGGCTACGACATCGAAACGGAGATGCTGATTCGAGCGGGACGCCTGGGCGGACAGATCACACAGGTGCCGGTCAGCGCCGTCTATGGGGCAGGCCGGAGCAAACTGCGCCCCGTGCGCGATACCACACGCACCTGCTTTCGAGCCGTGTATTACCGCTATATCGAGCGCGCGTAGGCGCCCATGCCCGGCGGCATCCCTCGGCGCTGGACCCACCACTCGCTCAATTCCGGGCTCATTTTTGGCCTCACTGTGCGAGGTGTCGACGTCCTGCCGCGCGCGGTGTCATACGGCATCGGTCACGTCGGCACGTGGCTGGCGTGGCGCCTCATGGCCGAAACCAACGCAGCCGTCGCAGCAAATCTGCGCGCAGCCATGCCAGACGCCACCGACGAGGCGCTGCGGCAGCATGCGTTGAAGACCTATCGCAGCTACGCGAACGACACGATTGATTTTCTCCGTGCGTTGTCGGCCGGTGATCGGGAACTGCAGACCACGTTCGACATTCGCTCCGAAGACCGCGCGACGTTCGAGAGCGTGCTCGAACGCGGCAAAGGCGGGTTGATGGTGACCGGTCACTACGGGTGCTGGGAAATTGGCGGCCTGCTGATGCGGGTGCTGAATCTCCCGCTCACTGTCGTGGCGATGGCCGAGTCGGATCCGGAGGTGAATCGCCTTCGGCGCGAGACCCGGGCGCGGATGGGCGTTGACACACTCGAAGTGCGGCAGTCTCTCGAGACCGCCCTCCAGATCCGGCGCTTGCTCGGTCAGAATCGCCTCGTCGCGATGTTGATCGATCGCCATCTTGGGCGAGACCGCGTGCCGGTGACCCACTTTGGACGGCCTGCGTATTTCCTGCAGACCCCGGCTCTGCTGGCGTACCTGAGCGGCGCGCCGCTGATTCCGTGCTTTCTCGAGCGCATCGGGCGGGGACGCTTCAGAACGTTCGCCGGGGCGCCCGTTTACGTCGATTCGCAGTTGCCGCGCGATGCGGCCATCCAGCAGGCGACGCAGCGTGTCGCCGATGTGATCGAGTCGCGCGTACGGTTATCCCCGAACGCGTGGTACCACTTTTATCGCTACTGGGACGCGCAACGCGGCATCCTGCACGGCCTCGACTGACGCCCTGCCGATCGTCACACCGGTTTGGTGAGCTTGAACAGCACGTTGGCGAACGGGGTGCCGTGGCCCATCGGCCATGACTCGACGGTCCAGCCCGAATCGGCAAACATCGCCGTCCATTCGGTCGCCGTGCGGAAGTGGAATGTTGAGCGGAAGTGGCCGACGGCGATGTGCTTCAGCCGGTTGCCGATGCGTACCGCGTGGAACCCGAAGCCGGCCGCGGCGTCGACATCCCGCACGAGCACCGTACCCCGGGGCTCGAGGCGCTCGAAGACGTCATTCATCAATCGTTCCTGATCCGCCGGCCGCATCAGATGCAGGACGTCGAACACGAGCACGGCCGTCATCTGTGGCGGCAGACCACGCGGTGCGGCGTCGTGGACAATCTCGACGGCGGCGCCGAGCGCACGGCGAGCGATCGCGGCGACGCGCCCCCGTATTTCGATGCCTATCAGCCGATCGAACTGTGGAGGTGGCGGACGGTCGGAGGGCCAGTCGCCTGCCGGGACTGCCGCCGCGGCCTCGACCAGAACCGCGAGCGTTAGCCCCTGGCCGCAGCCGACGTCTACCAGCGTGGCACCTGAGGGCGGCAACGTCGTCAACGCCGCGGCGTAAATCGGGTCGCGCCGCAGCTTCGCACGCGCGAACTCCCACGCGGTGACGCCGACGTCGAGAAATCGACCGGCAGCCGCATCGAACAGCCGCGTGAGATGAGGTGCCAGTGGAGGAGCGTGTGCAACGCTGGCCCATGTGAGTGCCGCTATGCCGAGCCCGAGCACCGTGCCCACGATTACTGATCCGACCGCGAGATCAATGCCGTACACCCACGGCTCGGTGGCGCGGATTGCCTGGAGCGTTACATCGTGGAATTCGCGGCGCCGCACCCAGGCTCCGGTTTGAACCTCCGCCAGAATGAGCGCGGGCGCGAACAGAGGATTTGAAATGTTGGCCGCCACGTACATCCGCAGCCGGTTGAGGCCGAGCAGCCACCCGACGGCAGCCACGAGCAGCAGGTGAGCGCCATAGATCGGCAGGCATCCGATGAAGGCGCCAACGCCCAGCGCCGCCGCCTCCCTGCCGCGGCCGGCGCCTTCCAGCCGGAGATCGTGAAACAGCCGCCTCGCGTAGCGACCAGGAGCGCGGAGCGGCAGGCCGCGCATCGAGTCAGCGCGGCTCGGCTAGCGTCAGACCGCCGGTTGCGACGACCCGTCCGTCCGCGGTCACCTGTCCTTCAATCTTGAACAGCCCTCCGACGCGGCCCGTCACGCGCGCGGACGCTTCGAGAAGCTCTCCCGGACTCGCAGCGTCGCGGAACTTGCACGGTCCGATGGCGGCCACGCGCAGCTGAATTGGCGGATGCGTCTCGCCATCGGCCGGCGCGCCCGCAGCCAGCCCGCCGGTCTGGGCGAGCAGTTCGATGAGTACCACGGCGGGAACGATCGGATGGCCGGGAAAGTGTCCCTGGAAGAACCAATCGTCCCGACGCGCCATGCGACGACAGCGAGCGCTCACGCCGGGCACCAGTTCGACGATCTCCTCAACCAGACGCATCGGCGGCGCATGAGGCAGGAGATCGACGCTGGCCGGCACGGCTGGAGTATAACAATCGGCGCCGCACGTCGCGCCATCCGAAGACAGATGACACGGGTAATCGTCGAGGCCTTCAAGCACATCGAACGCGATCAGCCGGCGCGGCCGCTGATCTATTTGCCGGCGTCGAATCGTGCGATGACCGCCGCAGATCTCGCACTGCTGGCACGCACAATCAGCGCCGGACTTGACGCGGCGGGTGTCGCGCCAGGGAGCGTCATCGCCGCCGCGATTGGCAATCGTCCGGCCGCCATTGCGGCATTCCTGGCGTGCGCCGAACGTGGCCACCCGTGGCTGCCGATCGACGGCGGTACCTCCGCAGTCGAGATCGCACAGATTGCGTGTCGCTTCAACGCCGCGGGCGTGATCGTCGTGGCGCCTGGACCGGTGGCGGGGTTTGCAAACCGGCATCCGCTTGCCCACGAGGTCTGGCTGGCTGTGGCGGACCGGCCGCCCTCGGGGCCAGCGCTCGATGCCGCGGTGCTGAAATTGACGTCCGGAACGACTGGCGTGCCGCGTGCGACGCTGACGACGGAGGCGGCGCTGGTCGGCGACAGCCGCACGCTGATGGAGGCGTTCGGTATCGGCGCCGACCACACTCAGGTCGCCGCGATTCCCCTCTCGCACGCGTACGGGTTCGGCAACGTGCTCGTTCCCCTGCTGCTGCACGGCACGGCTGTCGTCATGCGGGAGGCGTTCGTGCCGGATCGGCTGCCAGAAGACGCGCGCGCAGCGGGCGCACGAGCGTTCCCCGGGGTGCCGTTCATGTTCGATTTCCTGGCGGAACATCCGCCACGCGATGGCTGGCCGCCGATGCTTACAACACTGCTCTCAGCGGGGGCTCCTCTCGAACGGGCATCCGCCGATCGGTTCCGCGCCCGGTTCGGGATCAAGATCCATTCGTTCTACGGCACGAGCGAAACCGGCGGGATCTGCTATGACCAGGGCGATGACGAGGTGGTCGAGGGTACCGTGGGGCGGCCATTGAAGAGCGTGCAGGTCTCGCTGGTGCCCCACGACGACGCGCCGCCTGGCGGCGGCCGCGTGTTCGTCCGCGGACCCAATGTCGCGCGCTCGTACGCCGACGGCGGGGACTCAGAGGTGTTCGCCGATGGCGGGTTTCTCACCGGGGACCTTGGTGCGTTCGACGCCCAGGGGCGGCTCGTGCTGTCGGGCCGCGTCTCGCCGTTTGTGAACGTCGCCGGTCGCAAGGTCCAACCGGGCGAAGTGGAGCAGGTGTTGCGGGAGCTCGCCGGGGTGGTGGACGTGCGTGTGATCGGGACCGCCGACGCGCGACGGGGCGAGCAGCTTGTGGCTTTCCTGGTGATGCGCTCCACACGGCCCTCGATCGTGGAGCTGCGGCGGTTCTGCGCCTCACGCATGGCCTCGTACAAGATTCCGCGGCTCTTTCTCTTTCCTGACAGGATTCCGCTGACGTCCCGGGGAAAAACCGATCGCGCCGCGCTTCATGCGGCGGCCCGGAACGCCATCACCGGTATGCTATAGTCCCGGCGTCGCAGGGAGGCCGCCGCGATCAATGCGCACATGGGAGCACAACGGATGAATGTGTGGAGACCGGTTGAGCATGTGCTCGCGGGTGCCGCGCGCATAGCATGGCCTCTCTTCCAGGCAGTCAATCGTCGAATCCCGTCGAAGACCTTCCAGCCCGCCTGGGCACCAGGACCACTCCTCAAGAGCAGCGAGCGATCAAAACCCGCGCTCGGCTGGCCACGAACCACCGATTCACTCTGTCCGACCTGTGTCAAGGAAACGCGGCAGCGGATCCTGAGCGGCGCGCAATCGGTTGAGGAGCTCGTCGCCGGGCATCATGGCGAAATCCGGGCGCATATCTTCGAGCGAGACGGATCGGTCGTGATCGAGAAAACGTGCCCGACGCACGGGACGTTCACCGACACGCTCGCGATCGACAGCGCCTTCCTTCAACGGATCGAGGGCCTCTTTCCTGGCCGCGACTTCCGCGCCATCGCCCCCGGGCTCCGCGATCACGGCACTTCCTCGATTCAGCACGGCCGCGGCGCGGTCCTCACGATCGACCTGACCAACCGCTGCAACATGATGTGCGACCCGTGCTTCATGGACGCCAACCAGGTGGGCTACGTCCATGAACTGACGTTCGCCGATATCAGGGAACTGCTCGACGACGCCATCACGATCAAGCCGCGGCGGCAGATGACGGTGCAGTTTTCCGGCGGCGAGCCGACCATCTCGCCGATCTTCCTGGATGCCATCCGCTACGCCCGTGAAGTCGGCTACTTCAGCGTACAGGCCGCGACCAACGGCATCCGTTTCGCGCAGGAGCCGGGGTTCGCGCGTCAGGCACGCGAGGCCGGTCTTCGCATCGCCTACCTGCAGTTCGACGGCGTCAGCGAGGAGGCCAACGCGCACCGCAAGGTGGGCAACCTCTTCGAGGTGAAGCTGCGGGCGATCGAGGCGCTGAACCAGGCCGGCATCGACGTCTGCCTGGTGGTGACCATCGTCAACGGCGTCAACAACGATCAGGTTGGGCCGATCATCAAGTTTGCGCTGCAGAACTGCGACAAGATCAGCTTCGTCTCATTTCAACCCGTCTCGTTCACGGGCCGTGACGAAGACATCAGCGACGCCGCCCGCCACGCGCAGCGCTACACCCTGTCCCACCTCGCCCACGACGTGAAGGCGCAGACCGGCGTGACCGAGCCGCTGCGCGACTGGTTTCCGCTGTCGGCGTCCAGCGTCGTGTCTGACGTGACCGATCTGCTGCAGGGCCCGGGCGCCGATTGGGGCACGCTCAAATGCGGCTGCCACCCCGATTGCGGAATCGGCACCGCCTTCATGGTCAGCAAGAAGACCAAGGAGTGGGCCCCGGTCTCGAGCTTCATCAACGTTGAGCGCTTCTTCGACGACGCCCGGATCATTGCCGACGCCGGGCGGGGACCGGCGCTGACGAAGGTGCAGACGGCGATGAGCCTGCTGCGCAACTACTCGCCCGGCCGCGTGCCGCGCGGGTTTTCGCTGAAAGCGCTGGTGCACAAGTTCGACAAGCAGAGCGGCGGCCAGCTCGGGGGCAGGCTCAGCGGAGCCGAGTTGCAGGACCGCAAGTCGGACGAGTGGCTGGTGCTGTTCGTCGCCGGCATGTGGTTCCAGGATCTATGGACCTACGACTTCCGCCGGACAGAGATGTGCATCATCCCGTACGCCACGCAGATGGGCGAGATCTCGTTCTGTGCCTATAACACCGGCGTGGGCTGGCGGCAGATCGTCGAGAAAATGCACCAGAACGCCACCGTAGCGGAGTGGTATCGCGAGCACGGCAAGCACCCGGTCTACGCCAACCCCCGCCACAAGGTGCCGCTGCCGGCGGAGGTGACGCCCCTGACGCTCAAGATTTCCCGCGACGGGAGACTCGTGGACTGGCCGCGCACTCACAGTCAAACCGTGACGTAAGAGGGAAAGCCGCAAGCCGAAACGGCCGATAACGCCGTAGACGTGCCACCACTGAGCTACGGCGAGGTTTTCCTGCGGCTGGCGGCCGCGGTCGGGGCGGGAGCGCTGATCGGCCTCGATCGGGAGCTTCGGCGCAAGCCAGCCGGGCTGCGCACGCTGGCGCTGGTGTCGCTCGGGTCGGCCCTGTTCGTGCTCGAGACCATTTCCACCGCGGGTGCCTACACCGACACGACCTCCCGGGTCATTCAGGGCGTGGTGACCGGCGTCGGGTTCCTGGGCGCCGGCTCGATCATCCGGGGACACGACGAAGAATCGGTGCGGGGATTGACCACGGCCGCGTCCATCTGGCTCGGGGCGGCGACGGGCATCGCCTGCGGCCTCGGGAACTGGCCGCTGGTCCTCGGCGCGTGCCTGCTTGGACTGCTCGTGCTGACGATCACGCCGGTCGAGCGCGTCCTTCACAATCGTCGCAAGACGGATCCCAAGGACCCGCCGCTCCCCTGACCGACCTACGGTTCTTCGGCTTTTCCTGCGAACAACTGCTTTCCGGTGCTGACCAGCGTCACGGTCATCGCCATCCCGTGATTGCTGCCGTCGCGGGCGTGAATCCCTTCGACAATGACCATGTCGCCAATTTTCATTGAGTTCCGGGTCCAGCCAGCCCGCATCAGCTGGTTCGGGCTTGGCAACTCCCAGCTCCAGTTGGCGACCTTGCCACCGTCGCCGGCGACGTCGATGAAGAAGATGATGTGCGGATTCAACCAGTTCAGCCTGGTGAGCGCACCGGTGATCTTGATGCGCTTGGCGGCGTCGAATTCCGCGGAGGCAGAATGATGGCCGCCCGCGGGCGCCGGCGTCGAGAGCATCCAGAGGGCGAAAGCGAAGAAACCCAGCCTCGTTCTCATCGCGTCGCTCCTTACTCGCGGGGGCTCGGCGGTTCCGGCGGCGGCGGATCGTCGCGGAAATGCTGCGCGATCGCCTGCTGGTTGTCGCAGAAGGCTTCGAGCAGCTCGGTGTCCGGCCGGAGCGTCATCGGGACCGTGTTCGTCCACGGCTTCACGAACGCTTTTCGATCGTCGATGGTGACGGAGATCTCCATGTGGCCGAAGTCCCGGCGTCTGAAGCTTTCGGTGACGTGGAGGGCGTCGCTGTGCGGGTGCGCCTCTCGCGTGCTGAGCCAGCCGCCGTCGCGCAGCCCGGTCGTCTCCACCACGAACGTGTCGCCCTCCCATCGCCCGACCGAGTACCCAAGCCAGGTCGGCTCGCTGTCGAGCGCGTTGGGCAGCGCACGTCCATCGGTGAACACCTGCCGGAACATCATGCCGACGTAGGTCTCGTAGAGAAGGAGCGTCAGCATCGGCGTCTGCACGATCTTGAACTCGCTGCGAAAGTTGATCCGCGGCACGCCGAGTGGAAGGCAAAAGGCGTACGGATCGTCGATGTGGTCGCGAGCCATACGCTGCTTGCGAACGCCGGCCGCCCAGGGCGTCAGCTGCACGTCTCCCGGCTTCAAGCCGTTGGTCAGGTCCATGTAGTAGTCGAGCGTCCCGGCGCTCCAGATTCCCGACAGGTCAGGATGGCCATCCGCGGTCCGGGCGACCGGCGCCGAGAGATTGGGCTTGCCGTCAGGCAGTCGCGGCGTACCTGGAGTGGGCCGGTTCAACCACTGTGCGCTGCTCGACGCCGACACCAGCAGCGCCGCGAGAGTGGCGATGGCCGTGCATTGTGCCCGCATCTCTACTCCATGGTCTGTCGTCCCGCGCTCGGACGAGGGCGCCATTCTACTGCGGGATGGCCGGCCTGGCTCACCGGAGCCGCATCTTGACAGCCGCGGCCCGAGATGTTATTTATCTACCTATGTGCTATAAAAATAACATCATGACAGCACCGACACTATGAAGCCGACACTTTCAAAACAGACGCCTGCTCACACCCTCAGCCGCCGTGAACGCCAGATCATGGACATTCTCTACCGCCGGGGCCGCGCCACGGCGGCGGAGGTGAACGAGGATCTGTCGGGCGAGCCGCACTATTCGACGGTCCGCACCCAGCTGCGGGTGCTGGAAGAGAAGGGACACGTGCGGCATGCGGAGGAAGGCCTCCGCTACGTCTACATGCCCGCCGTGCCGCGCCGCGCCGCGCGCAAGTCGGCGCTCAAACATCTCGTCGATACCTTCTTCGACGGCTCAGCGGAGAACGCCGTGGCGGCGCTGCTCGGCGGCGAAGGCGCGCGGCTCTCGGAGGCCGAACTGGATCGCATCGCCGACCTGATTGCGAAGGCGAAAAAGGAGAAGTCATGACCGCCCTCCTGTTGGACACCACCCTCAGAGTTTCAGTCGTGACCGCCGTCGCACTGGTCGGCGTGCTGCTCCTTCGGCGGCGATCCGCCGCGATTCGCCACTGGGTGCTGGCATCGGCCACTGCCTGTGCGCTGGTGCTTCCCGCGCTGCAGCCGCTGCTGCCCTCGTTGCCACTGCCGGTCGCGGTGCCTGCGCCAATCGCCCGGGCCGTGACGGCCGCACCCGCGCCGCTCACGCCGGCTGGGGGTGGGGCTTCGCCGCTTGTGCAAGCCGAGTCCTCGGGCGGATGGACCGTCGCTGCGGTCCTCGGCTGGATCTGGCTGGGCGGCACCGCGCTCCTTTTCGCCGCGCTGTCCGCCGGCCTCGCGCGGCTGGCGTGGCTCGCGTCGCGCGCGACGCCGGTGACGAATGCCAGCTGGCAGCAGCAGCTGCGTGAGCTGTCGCGGCAGTACGGAATCACGCGAACGGTGCGGCTGCTGCAAAGCACCCATCCGGCGCTGCTCGTCACATGGGGCATCCGGTCGCCCAAGATCCTGCTTCCAGCCGCTGCGAACACGTGGCCGGATCAACGCATCCGCGTCGTGCTGGCGCACGAGCTCGCACACGTCCGGCGCAACGACTGGCTGTCACAGCTTTCGGCGGAGCTGCTGCGCGCCCTCTACTGGTTCAATCCGCTGGTGTGGCTGGCGAGCCGCCGGCTGCGCGAGGAGAGCGAACGCGCCTGCGACGACGCCGTTCTCGAGACCGGTGTGGACGCGCCGGTATATGCCACGCATCTGCTCGAAGTGGCGAAGGGATTCTCGGCCTACCGCCGCGCCTGGTCGCCGGCGCCCGCGATCGCCTCACCGTCTCACCTCGAAAGGAGAGTCAGGGCCATGCTCAACGCTCGTCTCAACCGTCGTCCTCTCACGCGGCTCACGCGAGTCGCCATCGTGATCGCCGTCGTTGGCATCACGCTCCCGATTGCCGCTTTGGCCCAGGCCTCGTTCTCGACCTTCTCCGGCTCGGTTCTGGATCCGATGAACGGCTTGCTTCCAAAAACGACCCTTGTCCTCACGAATACCCGGACGCAGGCCAAGTACGAGGTCCGCTCCGACGCCTCGGGCCGGTTCGAGTTCGTCGGCCTGCCGCCATCCGACTACATTCTCGAGGCGGCCCTTCCAGGATTTGCCACGCTTCGCGGCAACGTCACCATAACCGGGCAGGACGTCTCCCAGGAAATCAGGCTGAACGTCGGTGAACTGGAAGAGACGATCACCGTCACCGATGGCGCGGCCCCGAACCGCCGACCCGAACAGGACACCGCACGAAAACGGCCGCTGCCCGTCTGCCCCGACGCGCTCGCCGGCGGCATCGGTGGACGCATCCGGCCGCCGCACAAGGTGCGGGACGTGCGCCCGATCTATCCGCAGGGTGTGGACGATGCGAAGGCCGAGGAGTTCGTTCTGCTCAACGCGGTGATTGCCACCAACGGTTCGGTCAAGGAAGTCCAGGTCGTACCGCCGGCGCATCCGGCGTTCGCAGCGGCCGCGGTGGAAGGCGTTCGCCAGTGGGAGTTCGATGAAACCCTGCTGAACTGCGCTCCGACCGAAGTCTCGATGCGCGTGAGCGTGACGTTCCGCAAGGAGTAGGGTATAAACCGGGCCCATGACGCGAAGGGCCCGGCTGACGATCTTTTTCACCTGCGCGGCGGCTGTCGCCGCCGCGCTCGAGCCGGCCGGTCGCCAGAAAGGCCCCGGCGCGCCAATCAGACAGCTCGCGTATCTCAAGGCGTCGAACAGCGACGCCTTCGACCATTTCGCGTGCGGCGGCTCGCTGCCGGGTCACATCGGCAACGCGCTCGCCGTGAGCGGCGACGGCAACACGATCGCGGTCGGCGCCCCGCACGAGAGCAGCGCGGCGCGCGGCATCAACGGCAATCAGGACGACAACTCGCTCTATAACTCGGGCGCCGTGTACGTCTACGTGCGGCGGGGCGACGCCTGGACACAGCAGGCCTACCTCAAGGCGTCGAACGCGGGCCAAAGCGACCAGTTCGGCCTCAGCCTCTCGCTCAGCCGCGACGGCAATACGCTGGCGGTAGCCGCGCCGTGGGAAGCGAGCGCGGCGACCGGCGTGAACGGCAATCAGAACGACGACTCGATTCCGCAGGCGGGCGCCGCCTACGTCTTCACGCGTGCCGGAA
>Ga0134127_10002620_pt1 | contig 12943 bp, 9 predicted proteins | sample KB31753_FD_96459 | JGI IMG/M metagenome (GOLD analysis project Ga0134127, IMG submission 96459) | Terrestrial soil microbial communities with excess Nitrogen fertilizer from Kellogg Biological Station, Michigan, USA - KB3-175-3 | ecosystem: Environmental > Terrestrial > Soil > Unclassified ...
CAACTGGATCTTCTCCGCACGCCACCGCCTGCCCGCCGACCGCTACGACCTCATGGTGGGCAAGTACCTCTTCTTCATGCAGAACAACCTGGGGGGCGTGATCGACGTGGGTGCGGACCCGGGGCTCGACCAGTCGCTCCTCGGCGAAGGCTGGGGCGTGCGCACGCCGTGCGCGGGAGCGGCTGACGGCGTCTGCCGGCCGGTGGAGGGGCGCGCCCGGCTCTTCGGCGCGCTGGCGGTTCCCGAGACGCTGGACCTCACCGTGCGCGCGGCGGGTCCCGGACGCTTGCGCGTCCTGGTCAACGGCGTGGCGGTCGCGGAACGCGCCCTCACGGAAGGCCTGGAGGACGTGACGGCCCGGGTCCCGGGCGCTCGCTGGCGGTCGGGCCTGAACGAGGTCGCGCTCGAGGCCGACCCCGGCGGGTCCCCCCAGGTGGACCGCGTCGTCTTCCGCCGCCTCGAGGGTGCGCCGTGAACCTGGCCGAGTACCAGCGCATGTACGACGCGGAGGAAAGGCAGTGGTGGTACGCCGGCATGAGGGCGCTCAGCCTGGCGCTTTTGGCCGGTCCGCTGGCCGACCGCGCGGCCGCGGGCGGGGCGCTCACCATCCTCGACGCGGGCTGCGGCACGGGCAACAACCTGCGCCACCTGGCCCGCTACGGCCGCGCCCTGGGCGTGGACCTCTCCGAGGAGGCCCTGGCCTTCTGCCGCACCCGCGGTGTGGCCGCGGCCCGCGCCGGCCTGCTGGCCCTGCCCTTCCCGGACGCCCGCTTCGACTGCGTCACGTCCCTGGACGTCATCTATCACCGCTGGGTGGAAGACGATGCGGCGGCGGTGCGCGAGATGGCCCGCGTCCTGCGTCCCGGCGGCCTCCTGCTTCTCCGCGTCCCCGCCCTGCGCCAGCTGTGGGGCGCCCACGACGAGGCCGTCCACTCCCGGCACCGTTATCGGCGCGGCGAGGTGCGGCGCCTGCTGGAGGGGGCGGGCCTCAACGTGCTGCGCGCCACCTACGCCAACAGCGTGCTCCTGCCCCTGGTGGCGGCGCGGCGGGCGCTCGACCGGCTCACCGGCCGGCACGGATCGGACGTGGGCTTCCTTCCCGGCCCGCTGGAGTGGGCCTTCCGCTCCGTCCTCCTGGCGGAGGCGCGCTGGGTGAAGCGCTTCTCGTTCCCGCTCGGGAGCAGCGTCTTCGCCCTCGCGCGCAAGCCGGGTGGAACGACGCCTCCGGTTACAATCCCGTCGTGAGCGGGGAGCGCGAGCCCGGCGACAGGGAGCGCATCGCCGACGAGCTGCGGAGGATCCGCGACGGCGTGCGGGATCGCGCGCTCGAGGGCGGGCGCGCACGGGAGGCGCCGAAGCCGCCCGCGGTCCGGGCGCCCGAGGTGCCGCGGATGGAGAGCCCCGCGCCCCCGTCGCCACCGCCGTCGCGCCCCGACAACGCGGGCGTCAACGCATCGTGGCGAATCCGCTCGGCGCCCGGGGGCGGCATCGCCGGCCGTCTGGCCCGCGCCGTGCGCGGCCTGCTCGGCCCCACGCTCGAGGCCCAGGAGACCTTCAACTCCCGGCAGGTCCAGCTCGACAACGAGATCCTGGCCTACATCGACGCCCGGCTGGAGGCCACCCACCGGCACTACGACGACGTGCTCGGGATCCACGGCCGACACATGGGCGAGATCGACGAGCGCCACCTGATCCTGCAGGAGGAGCTGGTGGCCCACGTGCACGACCTGGTGCGGCGCGTGGACCTCGTGCTGTCCGAGGCCGAGCGCGGGCGGCTCGGCCTGGAGTTCGCGCTCAAGGACCTGAGGACGCGCGTGGAGCGGGTCGAGGAGCGGCTGCGCGCGGCCGCGGAGGCACGGACCGCGCGCGGATGAAGACGGTCCTCGTGTGCGCGGCCCAGGCGCCGTTCATCGTGGGCGGGGCCGAGATCCTGGTCTCCGAGCTCAAGCAGAACCTGGAGCGGCGCGGGTTCCGGGTGGACGTGTCCGCCGTGCCCTTCAAGTGGTACCCGGTCTCGGAGATCGTGCGCCAGGCCCTGGCCTGGCGCCTGCTCGACGTGACCGAGAGCAACGGCACGCCCATCGACCTCGTGATCCCCACCAAGTTCCCCACCTACCTGGTCCGCCACCCACGCAAGGTGGCCTGGCTCTTCCACCAGCACCGCGAGGCCTACGACCTCTTCGGCACCCCGTACTGCTCGTTCACGGACAGCGCTGAGGACCGGCAGGTGCGCGAGGCCATCACCACGATGGACACCGCCGCGCTCTCGGAGTGCCGCTCCATCTTCACGATCTCGAGGAACGTGGCCGACCGCCTCTCGCGCTACAACGGGCTGCCGGGGACCGCGCTCTATCCGCCGCCGCACCACCTGGGCCGCTACCGCTCCGACGCCTACGGGGACTACCTCTTCTACGCGGGACGGCTGGACCGGCTGAAGAGGCTCGATCTGGCCGTGGACGCCATGATGCGCGTGCGCAGCGGGGCCCGGCTGAAGATCGCGGGCGCCGGCCCCCTGGCCGAGGAGCTGCGCAAGCAGATCGAGGGGCTGGGCGTGGCCGACCGCGTGGAGCTCGTGGGCTTCGTCTCCGCGGAGGAACTCCTGGACCTCTACGCCGGCTGCCGCGCGGCGTATTACGCGCCGCTGAACGAGGACTACGGCTACGTGACCGTGGAGGCCTACCTCTCGCGGAAGCCCGTCGTCACCACCACCGACGCGGGCGGCCCGCTGGAGTTCGTGACGGACGGCGAGAGCGGCCTGGTGGCCGAGCCCACGGCCGAGAGCATCGCCGCGGCCATCGACCGGCTGTGGGCGATGCCGCAGGCTCGCCTCCGGGAGATGGGCGAGGCGGGACGGGCCCGGGTCGAGGACATCAACTGGGACCGCGTCATCGACCGCCTGACGGAAGGGCTGGCGTGAGGCTGGCGGTGTGGAGCCCGCGGCCGCCCTCGCCCTCGGGGATCGCGGACTACGTGGCCGAGTCGCTCCCCCACCTGGCCCGCGGGGCGGACGTGCAGCTCGTCACCGAGGAGACGGAGGACACCGGCGCGGACCTGGACGTGTACCACATCGGCAACTCCGCGGCCCACGCCTACGCGTATCGCGCGGCCCTCCGCAAGCCGGGTGTCGTCTTCCTCCACGACTGGAGCCTGCACCATCTCGTGCTCGGCGAGACCGTGGAGAAGGGCGACGTCGCGTCCTACCTGCGCGAGATGCGGCGCGCGCACGGCGAGGCCGGCACGTTCGTGGCCGGGCAGGTCGCGCGCGGCCTCGGCGGGGACATGCTGCCCGCGCTCTTCCCGCTCAACGACCGGCTCCTGGAGGGCAGCCTGGCGGTGGTGGCCCTCACCGGCGCCGTGGCCGCCCGCGCCGCGCGGCGGCTTCCCGGCCGGCCGGTGCTCCATCTCCCCCACCACCTGTCGCTGCCTCTCGATCCCCTGCCCTCGCGCGCGGAGGCGCGGCGGGCGCTGGGCCTTCCGCAGGATGCGCTCCTCCTCACCGCGCCGGGACTGGCCACGGGGGCCAAGCGGCTCGACGTCGCCATCCGCGCCGCGGCGGTGGCGCGGCGGAGCCATCCCCCGCTGCGCCTGGTGGTGGCCGGGGACGTGGCGCCCGGCCTGCCGCTCGAGGCGTGGGCGCGGGCGGCGGGAATGGACGACGCGCTGCTCGTGACCGGGCGCCTGGGCCTCGAGGACTTCGTCCGGCACCTGTGCGCCGCCGACGTGGTCCTGGCCCTGCGCTTCCCCTCACACGGCGAGATGTCCGGGGCGCTGGTGCGGGCGCTCGGCGTCGGGCGGCCCGCTCTAGTCACGGCGGGATCGCCGTTGGCCGAGGACTTCCCCGAGGGCGTGGTGATCCCCGTCGATCCCGGCCCGCATGAGGAGGCGGAGATGGTCGCGCTGCTCCTGGCCCTCCTGGGCTCGCCCGATCTGCGCGAGGGCGTGGCCAGCGCCGCGCGCGACCACGTGCGCCGGCACCACGGGCTGCGCGAGAGCGTGGAGCGCCTGCTCGCCTTCCTGCGGCCGGTGCTCGCGGCCCGGGACCGGACGGTGGCGGCCCTCCTCGCCGAGCGAGCGCGCGAGGGGACGCTCCTGGCCTACGCGCTCGAGGAGGTGCGCTGGGCGGCCCGCGACCTCGGCCTGGCGGGTGCCCCGCCGGGCGTGGGCGGGGCGCTCCAGGGCCTGCTGCCGCCGCGGCCGTGAGCGATCCCTTCCTCTCCGTCGTGATCCCCGCCTTCAACGAGGCGGAGCGGCTGCCACGCACCCTCGAGCGCGTGGGCGCGTTCCTGCGCGCCTTCGGCCGCGGCCACGAGATCCTGGTCGTGGACGACGGGTCGAGGGACGGGACCGCGGAGAGGGCGCGCGCGGCGGGGGCCACCGTCCTCCGCAACGAGGCCAACCGCGGCAAGGGCCACGCCGTGCGGCGCGGGATGCTGGAGGCGCGGGGCCAGCGCCGGCTCATGACCGATGCCGACCTGTCCACGCCCATCGAGGAGCTGCCGCGGTTCCTGGAGAAGCTGGACGAGGGCTACGACGTGGTCATCGGCTCGCGCGCCCTGCCCGGCGCCAGGATCGAGGTCCACCAGCCCTGGTTCCGCGAGAACACGGGCCGGCTCTACAACCTCTTCGTGCGGGTCCTGGCCCTGCGCGGCCTTCGGGACACCCAGTGCGGCTTCAAGCTCTGGAGCGCCGACGCCGCCCGCGCCGCCTTCGCGGACGCGCGCCTCGACGGGTTCTCTTTCGACGTGGAGGCCCTCTACCTGGCGCGCCGGCGCGGCTACCGGATCGCCGAGCTCCCGGTCATCTGGCGCAACGACGCCGCCACGCGGGTCTCGCTGGGCGGCGGCTCCGTCGCCTTCCCCGACCTCCTGCGGATACGCTGGAACGATTGGATGGGCCGCTACGACGGCGGCGGGTCGTTGTAGCGGATCTCGGCCCCCGCCCGCAACTCGCCGACCCATTCCTCGATGCGCTTGTCGAGCTCCTCGGACTCCAGACGGGCGCGCAGCGCCGGCGCCGCCTCCTCGAACGGCGGCGAGTCGGGCCGCGCGGCGCGCGCCTCGTCCCAGGCGGCGCGCACCGCCGCGTCCTCCACCCTCACCTGGGGACGGAAGCGGAACTCGACGTACTTGAGGATCGCGGTCTGGCGGCGGGCCAGACGGCGCAGCTCCTCTTCCGTGGCCCCCGCGCCCGACGGTACGCGGGCGGCCAGCTCGCGGTAGACGCGCTCCTCCTCCTCGGCCGTCACCACCGCCTGGGGCAGGCGGGCGGCCTCGCGGAACATGAGCCGCTCGTCGATCAGGGCGTCCACGGCGGCCTTGCGGTCCAGACCGCGCAGGCGCTCCAGCACCCGCACCTCGGAGAGCAGCAGCGGACGGCCGTCGACCACGGCCAGGATCCGCTCGACCACGTTGCCCTGCGCGGCCCCCGGCGCGGCCAGCAGGCCGGCCAGGATGGCGGCGGCCGCCCTAGAACGCATGCCCGATCGTGAAGTGGACGTGGTAGGGCTTCTCCCCCACCCGGCGGTCCAGCTTGTAGCCCCAGTCGATGCGGAGCGGGCCCAGGGCGCTCTTGTAGCGCAGGCCCAGGCCCGCGGTGTAGCGCATGTCGGAGAGCGTCATGTCCGACACCTGCGGATAGACGTTCCCCGCCTCGGTGAAGGCGGCGGCGGAGAAGCGGCGGCCGACGTCGTAACGCACCTCCGCCCCGCCCAGCAGCAGGCCGTTTCCGCCGGTGGGGATCACCTCTCCCGAGGGCAGGACCGCCACCGGGCCGGCCAGGTCGGTGGCGAAGCCGCGGAGGCTGTAGTCGCCGCCCGCGAAGAAGCGGTCGGGCAGCGGCAGGCGCAGCGGCTCGTCGAAGCCGAAGGTGCGCCCGAGGCCCAGGCGGCCGGAGACGGCCAGCACGGTGCGCGCGGCCACGCGCTGGTAGGTGGCCGCCTGCAGGAAGCCCTTCATGAAGCTGTCCCCGCCCAGGACCTCGTGGGAGATCTGGACGTCGGCGCCCACGAACCGCCCGCGGTGCGGGTCGAGGGGATCGTCGCGCGTGTCGTTCACCACCGAGGCCGAGGGGCCGGAGAAAGTGGTGGAGCGGAACTGCCGGTCCACCTCGTCGAGGGGGACCTCGATGTTGAAGACGCTCGTCTCCTGGTAGGCGTAGCGGAGGATCAGGCTCCAGCTCGGGCTCAAGGTGCGCCCCGTCTGGAGCAGGCCGCCGTAGCGGACGAAATCGAAGGAGTCGCGGTCCTCCTCCTCCCGGAAGGCGGTGACGAACAGCTCGTGGCGCCGGCCGAAGAGGTACGGCTCGCGGAACGTCGTCTCCAGCCGGCTCCCCCGGAAGCTGATGCGCGCGAAGGCGGTGATGCTGCGGTCCAGCCCCCAGAGGTTGCGGCGGGTGACCTCGGTGCTGAAGCGGAGGCGCTCGTGCTCGGCGTAGCCGATGCCGTAGGACACGGCGGTGCGCGGGCCCTCGTCCGCGGTCACCACCACGCTGCGCGCGGAGGAGGACTCCGGGTCCATCTCGCTCACGGTCACCTTCTGGAAGATACCGAGGCTGCCCAGGCGGCGCTGGCTCTCCAGCACCTTCTGCGCGCCCAGCGCCCCGCCCTCCTCCAGCGCCAGCTCGCGGCGCACCACCTCCTCGCGCGTGGCCAGCAGGCCCGAGATCACGATGTGGTCCACCTGCGTGCGCGGCCCGGGCTCGACGCGGAGCACGACGTCCACCGGCCCGCCCTCCGGGGGGAGCGACACCTCGGGAACCACCTCGGCCTGCAGGTATCCCGCGTTGCGATACGCCGCGAGCACGCTGGCCCGGTCGCGCGCCAGGTCGCGCACGCGGTACGGCCCGCCCTCCCGGAGGCGCAGCTCGCGCAGCTCCTCGCCCGCGGGCAGGGACTGGGGCGACCGCACGGCGAAGGAGGCGACCGTGGTCAGAATGCCCGGGCGCACGCGGAACACGACGGGCAGATCGCCGCCGCCCTCGGGAACGTCCGCCTCCACCTGGGCCCGGGCATAGCCACGGTCCTCGAGGGCCCGCTTCAGCGTGGCCACGTCCTCTTCCACCAGCCGGTCCTGCAAGGCGGCGCCGGCGCGCAGCTTCAGGGGCGGCGCCAGGTCCGGGAACCCGTCCACCTCCACCGAGCGCACCCGGGCCGGGGCGCCCGGCGCGATCTCGTAGATCACGGCCACGGTCTCGGCCGGCCCGGCCTGCTGGTGATGGCTCACGGCCACGTCGCGGAGGCCGAGCCGCCGAAAGTGGTCTTCGACGAGCTCACGGCCCTGCTCGAGGGCGTCGCCGGCCAGGGCGCCCTCGCGCAGGCCCCGCTCCAGGGCGCGCAGCAGGCCGCCGGGCACGGCCGTGCCGCGGACCTCTACGTGCGGCCGCGGGCCGGGCGTGGCGTGGAACACCAGGGCCATCCGCGCCGCGGCGGGATCGTAGGTCTCCAGGAGCTCCACCTGCGCGCGCCACCACCCGCCCTGCGCCAGGTCGCGCCGCATCTGCTCGGCCGCGGCCAGGGCCTTCGCGCGGCGGAAGGGCTGGCCCATTCGCGGCCGGATGCGCTCCCGCAGCAGGCGCTCGGGGGAGCCCGCCACGCCTTCCACGGTGGCGGCGCCCACCCGCACCAGCGGACCCGGGCGGATGTCGAAGACGGCGTCGGCGCCGCCGGCCGTGCGATCGGCGGTGGCGGCCACCCGCGCCTCGAGGTAGCCGCGCTCCACGAGGGCGACGGCCACGTCCCGCGCCGCCTGCTCCAGCCGCGGTGGCCAGAGCGGCTCCCGCGCGCGCAGCCGCGCGATCTTGCGGACCTCGCCCGGCCGCACGACGGGCGTCCCCGTGATCCGCACCTCGGACAGCAACGGGGCGGGCACCGGGCGGAAGACCAGGTCCACGCCGGCCGGCCCGCGCCGGGCCTCCACGCGGACGTCCTCGTAGTCGCCCGTCGCGTGGAACAGCTCGACCGCGTGGCGCACGGTGGCGGCGTGGAAGGGCTCCCCCGGGCGCATCTCCACGTACTGCGAGAGGCGGTGGACGTCCTCCGGCGGGGCCTCGATGGTCACCGCCGCCAGGGTCTCTCCCTCCAGCGACGGCGCCTCCTCCGCGGGCTGCGTGACGGAGAGGAGGAGCGCCAGGAGCGGCCCGGCCATCACTTCGACTGCCGCAGGCGCAGGTCGAAGCCGTAACCGCCGGGATCGGCGCGGCTGACGGAGAGCGAGAACCGGTCGGAGAGCGTGTACTCCACCGAAAGGAAGGGGTCCTGCACGCCGCGCAGGTCGATCGAGTACAGGACGTTCACGTCGGGGGTGATGCGCTTGCCCAGGCTGATGCGCGCGCTCGGGTTGGTGACGTCGCCCTTGACCAGCGAGGGATCGATGGAGAAGCGGTTCAGCCCGAACAGGCGCTCGGCCCCGCGCTCCAGGCCGACCTCCTCGGCGATGCGCCCCGCGGCCAGGGTGGCCGCGCCGGTGGCGGCCAGGTTGGCCTGCCGGGTCTGCGAGGTGGCCAGGCTGGCCACGTCGCTCTCGTCGGCCCCGGCCAGCAGGTTCAGGATCTGGACGGCAGTCAGCGGAGGGTCGGAGCTGAGCGTGGGATAGGCGCGCTCCAGCGTGCCGTTGATCTTGAGCGTGACCCGGTACGAGCGGATGCGCGACTCGGCCTCGATGTCGAACAGGGGGTCGATCTTCTGCGGGTTGGAGAAGTCCAGCGTCCCGCGCCGGATCACGTAGGTGTTGCCCTGGAAGTACACGCGCCCGCGCTCGATCTCCGCCCGGCCCAGGACCACCGGCTGCTCGTAGCTTCCCTGCAGCGAGAGGTCCGCCCGGGCCTGCAGCGTGGCCAGGTTGTTGTCGATGCGCAGCGTGCCGGGGGCGCGGACCTTGACGTCGTAGCGCAGCCCCTCTTCGAGCGAGACACGCTCCTCGAGCTGCGCGCGCGTGTTCAGCAGCTCGGAGGCCAGGTCGTAGCGGCGCGTCCAGGCCGCCTGCTTGACGTCCACGGTGCCCGTCACCCACGGCTGCTCGGTGGTGCCGAGCAGGCGGAGATCGGCGTCCACCACGCTGCGCAATCCCTCGGGGTAGTGCAGCACGAGCCCGCGGCCCACGGTGCGCACGTCGAAAGACGCGGGCTTCCCCGCGGCGTAGGCGGCCTGACCCTCCAGCGCCACGGCCCCGCCGCCCAGGGTGCCCGTCATGTCCGAGAAGTGCGCGGCCTCCTCCGTGAAGCGCACCGCGCCCCGCAGGCCCTCCAGGCCGTGGGGGAAGCCGCGCACGCGCAGGCCCCCGCCCTCCACGTCCATCTGCCCTTCCACGCGCGGGTGGGCGCGCGTGCCCGACACCTTCATGCCGACCCGGGCCGACCCCCGGCTCCGCACCGGGCGGATGAGCGCGGACAGCGCGCGCAGGTCGGCCGCGCCGCTCACGCTCAGGTCCAGCGCCCCCTCGCCCACCACCACCGCCCGGCCCTCCACGGCCAGGTCGGTGCCCTCTCCCGCCAGGTGGAGGTTCCGCACGTCGACGGCGCCGTGATCGACCGAGAACCGCAGGGGGTCGCGGTTGTGGACCGGGTATTCGGGCAGCAGCACCTCCACGCTGGCCAGCGCGGCGTCCGCCGCGAGGTCGGCGGGACGGTCGAGCGGCCCGGACAAATCCACGTTGCCGCTGGTCACCAGGCCCACCGAGGTGGGTAGCGCGGGGTAGACCGCGCGCAGGAACGGGTCGACGCTCGTGGCGCGCGCGGTGACCTGGAGCGACGCCGCGTGGGGAGCCTCCGCGCCCACGGTCCCGCGGAGCTCCAGGTCCACGCGCGGCGATCGGCAGCGGGCCTCCACGCCGACCGCGCCGTCGCCCGCGCCCACCAGGTCCGCCTCCAGCGCCCCCACGCCCTCGTCCCCCAGGAAGAGACGGGGCGAGGTGACACGCGCGCGGAGCCGCGGGCGCGACAGCGGCCCCTGGAGAGTGGCCGTGCCCGACACCCGCCCGCCCCAGCGCACGCCGGACACGGCGGGCAGCATCTCGCCCACGTCCATGTCGGCGGCGGTGGCGGTCCCGTCGTACACGTCGTCGTCGGTGACCGTGCCGCGGAAGGTCACGCTCCCGCCGCCCACGCCCGCCCGGCCCGCGCGGACCTCCGTGACCGGTCCCTCCAGACGGGCGTCCACCTCGAGGTCGGAGTAGGGCACGTCGTAGTAGCGGCCGGAGGCGCTGGTGATCCGCACGGGGCCCACGGGCGCGCTGCGCCGGCCCGAGACCTGGGCCTCGCCCGAGAGGAGGCCGTCCGCCGCCACGTCCCACTCGAAGGCCTTGACGAAGTCGGCCGCGGGCCAGCGCGTGAAGTGGACGCGCACGTCGAGCGCGTCGTGCCCGCCGCGGGCCCCCGTCTCCATCTCGCCCTCGAGGCGCAGCTCGCCGCCCGGCCGGCGGAGGATCAGAGGCTGCGACCGCACGCGAAGGCCGTCCGCCACCCCCGTCCACTCCGTCTCGCCCCACCGGACGCCCAGGTACTCCACGCTCGGGCCCGAGAAGCGTCCCTCGAAAACGGGGTTGCGGACCGTGCCCCGCCAGCGGCCCCGGAAGGACCCCGTGCCCGAGAAGCCGAGCCGCTCGGCGCGCGGGTTGCCCAGGGCCACGCGCAGGCGCTGCCCCAGCGCGTCGCTCTGCGCCAGGTCGGTGCTGTCCGCCTCCACCGCGATGTCCGCGCGATCGTCCCGCGCGATCCGGCCGGAGAGGCGGGTCTGCGTGGCCGGAGTCCGCAGCTCGGCCGACTCGAGGTACTGCACGCCCGACTCGGCGCGCCACTGCAGCCGGCCGACGAGCGGCGTGCGCCCGTCGGACGCGGAGGCGAGGTCCAGGGCCACCCGCCCCGACAGGTCGCGGATGCGGCCGCGGGGCCAGCGGAGCTTCACCTCACCGGCGGCGGTGGCGCCCACGCCGGCGGCCCCGATGTCGAACACCTTGCGCGACAGCGCCTCGGCGTCCACGCCGCGCAGCGTGGCCTCCAGGCGGGCCACGCCCTTTCCGGGCGGGACGTCGACGTCCAGCACCCCGCTGCCCCCGAAGGCCTGGACCTCGAATCGCCGCAGGTGGGCGCCGTCGGCGTCCCAGGCCACGTCGCCCGCGTAGCGCGGCACGGGCACGCCGTCGAACACGCCCTCCGTGCCCTCGAGGCGCCCCTTGAGCCGGAGCCGGGACCCGTCGACCGACGCCGTGCCGTCGTAGCGGCCGCGGCCGCGCAGCCCGAACCCGCTGCGCAGGACGTGCGCGTCGAGCATGGCCAGGTCGACGGAGCCGCGCAGGGTCAGCTGCCCCTGCGGGCGCGCGGCGATCTGGATCTGCCCGCGGTACTCGAGGTCCGTGTCGGGGGCGCGGAGCCGGCCCGACTCCACCGTGAGGCGGCGGCCCTCGAGCACCAGGTCCACGTCGGTGCCCACGGGGAAGGCCGGCGCGGACCCGAAGCGGGCGGTCCCCGTTCCGAAGGAGAAGGTGCCGGCCAGCACGCCCGGCCGGCGCGAGGCCAGGCGGCCGCGGAAGCGCGGCAGGTCCAGCTCCAGGGGGATCCGCTCGTGGTTCACGACGAGCTCGCCCTTGTCCACGGTGAGCCGCTCGATGCGGGCGTCGGCCCCGGCCTCGCCGGCCGTGCCCATGGCGGGGATGTCGTCGCCGCCCTGCTCGAACGCGTTGACGCGGATGAGCGGGCGCTCGATGCGCAGCCGCGACAGCACGACCTTGCGGTCCCAGAAGCTCTGCGGCACCTCGGGGTCGAGCGGCGGCCGGCTGAACGCCGCCACCACGCGCGGCACCTCGAGGAACGGCGGGGCCTGGGGGGTCGCGCCCGCGACGCGCACGTCCGTGACCTCGACCTCGAGGGGGAAGAGGTGATAGCGCACGCGGCCCACCGTCACCGGACGGTGAAAGAAGGCCTGGAGCTGCGCGGACAGCACCCCGGCCGACCAGAGCGGCAGGCGGGCCAGGAAGAGCGCGGCCAGGGCGAGGACGAACCCCAGCAGAAGGAGCCGCCGGCGCCGGATCGTCACTCCACCACGACCAGCAGGGCCGCGGTCTCCACGGTCTGTCCCTCGCGCACGAGGAGCTCGGCCACCCGCCCGGCGCGCGGGGAGCGGAGCTCGTTCTCCATCTTCATGGCCTCCATGACCAGCAGGCCGTCACCCGCCTCGACCTGCTGGCCGGGCTGGACCAGGACCCGCACCAGGCGGCCCGGCATGGGCGCGACCACGCGCGCCGGCCCCGTCGCCGCCTTGCGGGGGGCGGCCGCCGCGCCCTGGGAGGCGCCGCAGATCTCCACGTAAAGGACGTCCTCCGCCAGCACCACGTTGTACCCGTCCGGCCGCTTCTCGAGGCCGGCCTCGTAGCTCCGGCCCCCGATGATCAGGCTCGCGAAGTGCGGCCCCGTCTCCTGATGGTCCACTTCCAGCGCGCGGCCGTCCAGGGTCACCACGTAGCGGCCGTCGCGCCCACGGACCTCCACGCGCAGGGTGCGTCCGTCGACGGTGGCGTCGAAGAGCATGCGGAGCGGCCCGGCTAGAAGGGGCCCTCCGAACGGCGCCAGTCCCGGCGCTGCCAGCCCGAGGATCCGGCCGCCGCGACCTCGCCCGCGCCTCGCGCCTGGAGCCGGTCGTTGTGGGCGCGGATGGCCGCGGCGGCCACGGCCACGTCCCAGGGCCGCTCCCGGTCGCGGTCCGACTGCGCGAACACCTTCTCCACGAAGCCGGTGTCGAAGTCCCCGGCCTCGAACGAGGGATGGTGGAGCACGCGGTCGAGGAACGGGAGGGTCGTCTTCAGCCCCAGGATCTTGAATTCGTCCAGTGCGCGCCGCATGCGCAGGATCGCGTCGCCGCGGTTGAAGCCGTAGGCCACGAGCTTGGAGAGCAGCGAGTCGTACTGGACCCCGACCTCGTAGCCCTCGTAGACGCCGGAATCGTCCCGGATCCCGGGTC
>Ga0134127_10002623_pt1 | contig 12928 bp, 11 predicted proteins | sample KB31753_FD_96459 | JGI IMG/M metagenome (GOLD analysis project Ga0134127, IMG submission 96459) | Terrestrial soil microbial communities with excess Nitrogen fertilizer from Kellogg Biological Station, Michigan, USA - KB3-175-3 | ecosystem: Environmental > Terrestrial > Soil > Unclassified ...
ACTCCTCGCAGCGCAATGAGCTGTAGCAGGCCATCACGGAGCCGAGCGACAGCTACACGATTCCCTGGAAGACCCACCAGTTCACCATCGGCACCAAGAACGAGTTCTACAAGGTGCGCAACCTATTCTCACAGAACTCGCTCGGTAACTTCACCTTCGGCAACCTGGATTCTCTCCGTCTCGACAAGCCGAACGCCGCGACTCTCGGGCTCAAGCTCGACAACACGGACGGCGCCGCGCACTTCACGGCGCGGACGCTTGGATTCTACATGTCCGACGTCTGGCAGAAGACGCAGAACTTCTCGCTGACCGCCGGCCTGCGTCTCGACATGCCAGGGCTGACCAACAGCCCGAGCCAGAACAACACGATCCTGGCCGCGCTCAAGCGCAACACGAGCGTCGTGCCCCACAACGTTCAGCAGTGGCAGCCGCGCATCGGCTTCAACTGGGACGTCACGGGCGATCAGGTCAATCAGCTCCGCGGCGGAACAGGCTACTTCATGGCCCAACCCGCCTATGTCTGGCTGAGCGATCTATACGGCAATTCAGGCGTGAACGGTTACGGCAACGTGTCCTGCAACGGTCCCGCCGTCGCTCCGCCCATGCAGAACGCGGGTGGCGCGCTCCCGGCCAACTGCCTCGGCGCGGCCAAGACTCCGGCCATCACGGTCAACACGGTTGATCCCAACCTGCACTTTCCCGAGGTTTGGCGCTCGTCGCTCGGCTTCGATCGCCGTCTCCCCTGGGACGTGATCGGCACGCTCGAGGGCATGTACACCCGGTCCGTGTACAACTTCTACTACCAGAACACGGGCATCACGCCGAACCCGATCGGCGCCGACCGGAACGGTCGCGTGCTCTACGGCGACATCACGTCGGCTACGAGCATCGTCGCGCCGACGCGCGTGAAGGATGCCAACGGCAACAACCTGGGTGACGTGATCGACCTGACCAACACGTCGACGCACGACTACTCGTACAGCTTCACGGCGCAGCTCCAGAAGCGTTTCTCGAACGCCTTCGAGGGCTCGTTCGCGTACACCTACGGCCGCGCGTACGACATCTGGGACCTGACGTCGTCTGTAGCTTTCTCCAACTGGTCCTTCGGCCGCTCGTACGCCGGCCGCCAGGACGCGCAGGATCTATCTCCGTCCAAGTGGGACACGCCGCACCGCTTCGTGGCGTCGGCCACCTACTCGTTCAAGACGCACACGGATCTGTCCATTACGGGCTTCGCCGAGTCGGGCACTCCGTACGAGTATGTCTACGGCAGCGACATGAACGGCGACAACGGCAGCGCCAACGATCTGATCTACGTGCCGACTGACACGCACGACCCGACGCAGATCCAGTTCGTCGCGAACGGTGGAACGACTCCGGCGCAGGAGGCGGATCAGCTCGACGCCTTCATCAAGGGACATTCCTGCCTGCAGTCGCAGCGCGGCACGATCATGAAGCGCAACAGCTGCCGGACGCCGTGGACCAAGGTGATGAACCTGTCCGCGCGCCAGTCGCTGCCAACGATCAAGGGGCAGAACTTCCTGCTGCAGCTCGACGTATTCAACTTCCTCAACCTGCTCAACAAGAACTGGGGCGCGCAGGACATCGGCAGCACGAACAGCCCGAGCCTGCTCACCCGCGTGGGTTGGGTTCAGCCGACGGCCGGCCAGCCGCTCAAGCTGATCAACGGCGCACAACCGACGTTCCGCTTGAACACGGTCAACCAGTTCAACACGCAGAACGCGTCGTCCAACTACGCGTTGCAGTTGCAGCTGAAGTACACGTTCTAACGCTGTAGAGTCGGTCGCAGGAAAAGATCAAAGGGTCAGAGCACTTGATCGTTCCGATCAAGATGCTCTGACCCTTTGATCTTACGCCGTCACCCGAGCGGTGATCACCGACTTGATCCCGCCGCGGATATTGAAATCCCCCACGACAGTCATCTTCGCCGGCTTGCACGCCGCCGCGAGATCGTCGAGGATGCGATTCACCGCCCGCTCGTAGAATATCCCGTCGTTCCGGAAGCTCCACAGGTAGAGCTTGAGGCTCTTGAGCTCCAGGCAGAGCTCCGCCGGCGTGTACACGATCCGGATGGTCCCGAAGTCAGGCGCGCCCCCGGTGAGCTGGCGCAGCTCGTCCGCATCGCTCTCGATCCCGCCCAACGGGCAGAGCGACGTGAACTCCGGGCACTCCATCGCGATCTCGTAGTCGCGACCCGGATAGGGGTTCGGAAAGGTCTCGAGCAGTTCGGATTTCGGCATCGTGCCAGAAGTTAGCCGGGGAGAGCGTCCGCGGAACCTGCATCGTCACCCCGAGCGAGCGGCTTACCGACTGTCATCCCGAGCGAGCGTAGCGAGAGAGGGACCTACTCGCCCGGCAGAGATCTCGCTTCGCGAAGTAGGTCCCTCGGTCGCTTCGCTTCCTCGGGATGACGGCCAAGGGATCGCTTCCTCGGGATGACAAGCCAGCCGCGTTACTCGCGCCCCGGCCCCGAATCCCGCAGCCGCCGCGACATCTCCTCGAGCACGTGCCGCTCGCTCTCGGTGAGGCTGGACAACCCGCTCACCGAAATCTTGTCGAGCACCCGGTCGAGCTCCGTCGGCTTGGTCGTCCGCCGCGGAACGCCCTGCGCCTGCTTGGCCGGCGTCGTGACGGCCGGCCGCTGCGCCGAAAGCGCGCGGCTCTCGAGCACGATCTCGTCGACGCGGTCCACACGCTCGCGCGTGCGCGGCATGACCCGCGGAATGGCGCGCGGCGGCTCGTCCGGATCGGGCAGCTCTGCCACGCGCTGCCGCACGGGATCCATCCCGCCGGCCATGGGCGTGCGCAGGTAGATCCACGCCGCCATGATGCCGCCAAGGTGCGCGAGCGTGACCACGTCGCCGCCCGAGCCGACCACGCCGAGCACTAATACAAAGGCGAAGAAAGCCACGGCCAGCACCCACGCGCGCATGGGCACCACCGCAAAGATGTACACCTCGTCCTCGGGCCACTGCATCGCGTACGCGGTGACCACGCCGAAAACGGCGGCTGTCGCGCCAATGAGAGGCCCGCCCGCGCGAACGAACAACACGTCGCACAACACGCCGCCCACGCCGCACAGCAGATAGAACCAGGTGAACCTCCGCGGACCCCAGCCGTGCTCCACCCGCGGGCCGAAGAGATAGAGCGCGTACATGTTCGCCAGCGCGGACACGAAGCCCACGTGCACGAACATGTAGGTGAGCACCGACCACCAGCGCTCGGGGAAGCTGCCCGCCGTGAACGCGAACTGCGACGCTATGTCGCTGTCCAGCGTGAGCTGCAGAAAGAGCACCGCCGCGTTGACGCCAATGAGCGTCTTGACCGCGGGAGTGAGCCGCGGGAACTCCTGGCTGTAGCTCGTGCCGTCAGCCGGAATCGAGGACGGTGGCTGCTGCGGGGGCGACATGGACGGCGTGGCGCGCGTGGAAGTGTGGCGGCGTTCCGGTGCTACGTATCGACGAGCGGACGTGCTCGAAAGTTAAGCGATCCCAGGCTCTAATTGCCGAACGCGGCCTGGGCGATCCGTTCACTTACGGATCGCCGCTTGTGCGATCCGTTCACATAACTCGGCGAAATCGATCCCCGCCGCCGCCGCCGCCTGCGGCACGAGACTCGTGTTCGTCATGCCCGGCAGCGTGTTGGCCTCCAGGCAGTAGAACCCACCATCTGGAGCCATCCGGAAATCGATCCGAGCGCACCCGCGCAGCTTGAGCGCCTTGAACGCGAGCCGCGCCTGCTCCTGCACGTGGGCCGCTTCCGCATCACTAAGCTGCGCCGGAAACACCTCGGTCGCCATCCCCGCCGTGTACTTGCACTCGTAATCGTACAGTTCCTTCTTCGGTATGATCTCGCCAACCGGCAGCGCGTCACCGTCGACCACGGCGACGGTGATCTCCCGGCCGGGAATGAACTGCTCGATCATCACCTCGTCGTCCCAATCGAACGCCTCGGCGATGGCCCTGTCGAGCTCGTTGGGCTTCTTCACAAGGCTCAAGCCGACGGTGGACCCCTGCTTTGACGGCTTCACGATCACGGGGAAGCCGAGCGTGCGAGTGACCTGCTCGACGGTCACGGGGGCCATGAGCCAGTTGGCCGTCTGCACGCCCGACTCGCGGAACAGGTGCTTGGAGATCTGCTTGTCGAGCGCTATCGCGCTGGCGAGGTGGCCGCTGCCCGTGTAGCGCGCGCCGAGGACGTCGAGGAGCGACTGGATGGTGCCGTCCTCGCCGGCTCCTCCGTGCAGGCCCAGGAAGACCACGTCCGCCCTGGCCGCTTCCGTGAGGCTCGAGACCATCCGCGGCAGCGACTCCCGCGTCATGCGCTCGAGATCCTCGCGACCGGGCGGCTCGGTCTGGACGACAGTGCGGCTGATCAGCGCCTGCTCGTCGGCGCTGGAGAGCGGACCGTTCGCGGGGTCGATGCTCGTGACATCGTGGCCCTTGGTGCGCAGCGCCTGCACGATGCGGATCCCCGAGGCCAGCGAGACGTCGCGTTCCGACGAGGTGCCGCCGAGCAGAACCGTGATCTTCATCGCGTCATCATGTAGTTGAGCATGTCGGAGCGGGTGACGATGCCCTCGAGACCACGCACACCGCGTACGAGCACGGCGGGATTGGATTTCGAGAGCAGCTTGGCCACAGCGTCGACAGGCTGATCGGCCGCGACGACGGGAAATGGAGCTTCCATCACCTGCGTCACCGTCGCGTCGAGCAGCTTACTGTCGTCGAGGCCGCGCGCTGTGAGAGACCAGTCGCTCACGGAGCCCACGCAGTTGTTGCCGTCCATGACGGGGAGCTGCGACACGTCGTGCTGCTGCATGAGCCGGAGCGCCTGACGGACGGTCGCGCCGGTGGGGACGCTCACGATCACCGGCGTCTCGCCGCCAGACCGCTTGGTGCGCAGCACTGAATCGAGCGTGGTCCGGTCCGCGTCGAGAAGCTGGTTCTCCCGCATCCACTCGTCGTTGTAGAGCTTGGATAGATACCGCTCGCCCGTGTCGGGAAGCACCGCCACCACGCAGGCTTTTGGATCATCCACCCGCCGCGCCGCGTGCAGCGCCACGTGCGCGATCAAGCCGCTCGAGCCGCCGACGAACAACCCTTCCTCGCGCGTGAGTCGGCGCGCCATGCTGAACGCATCCTTGTCGCTCACCGTCATGAAGTCGTCGATGAGGCCCATGTCGAGCGTGCCCGGAATCTTGTCCTGGCCAATGCCTTCGACCTTGTACGGCACGCCCTCTGGCTTGCTCTCGCCCTTGGTGCGCCACATCTCGGCGAGGATCGAGCCTACGGGATCACCGGCGATCACCTGCACCTTGGGGTTCTTCTCCTTGAGGTAGCGCGCGACGCCCGTGAGCGTGCCGCCCGTGCCCGCGCCGTAGACGAAATGCGTCACGCGCCCGTCCGTCTGCTCCCAGATCTCGGGGCCCGTGGTCTCGTAATGCGCCTGCGGATTGGCGTCGTTGTAGAACTGGTTGGCCAGGATCGCGTTCGGCGTCTCGTGGGCTATGCGCTTGGCCATGCTTGTGTAGCTGTCCGGATGATCGGGCGCCACCGCCGTCGGCGTGATGATCACCTCCGCGCCAAAGGCCTTGAGCAGCCGGACTTTTTCCTGCGACATCTTGTCGGGCATCGTGAAAATGCACTTGTAGCCCTTGAGCGCCGCCGCGATGGCGAGGCCGATCCCCGTGTTGCCGCTCGTGCCTTCCACGATCGTGCCGCCGGGCTTGAGCGAGCCGTCGCGCTCCGCCTTTTCGATGATGGGCATTCCGATCCGGTCCTTCACCGAGCCGCCGGGATTGAAGAACTCCGCCTTGGCGAAGACGGGCGTCCGGATGCCGCGCGTGACGCGGTTGAGCCGCACCAGCGGCGTCTCGCCAATGAGCTCCAGGATCGTGTCGTACGGCTTTGGATTTCGCATGCGCTCGTGTCTTATGAGATTGCTCAACTCTTGTCGTTCGACAGCGCGGCGCTGTCCCCGGGCAGCGGCCGCGCCTGCGGATGCCGGAACCAGACGGGCAGGAGGATCGTGAGCGGGACCGGCTCGCCGCGCAGCTTGGCCGGCACGAAGCGCAGCTCACGCGAGCCGAGCACCGCGGCGCTGTCGAGCGCGGGATAGCCGCTCGTCTCCTCGACCCGCGTCGAGTCGCGTGTCACGCGGCCGTCGCGATCGACGAACAGACGCAACGTCACGTTGCCCTGCACCTTGCGCGCATAGAGCGATGCCGGATAGTGAAAGGGGAGCTCCGTGTTCAGGAGCGACGGTGCCTCGTCTGGGTGCACTGTCGCCGCGGCGCCGCGCCAGGCCGGCGCGTGCAGCGTCTTGCCGCCGCAAGCCGTCGCCATTGCTGCGGCGGCGATGATGGACGCGGCGGCGAGACGCATTACCGAGTTCCCTTCTCGCGGGCCTGCTGCACGAGGGACGCGAGCATGGTCAGAGCCTGCATGGGCGTCATCTCGTCGACGTCGAGCGCGGCGAGTTGGGTCACGGCCGGATGCGGCGGCGGCGGCGCCGCCGCGTCGAAGAGCGCGAGCTGCGGCTGGGGCGCCGCTGTCTTGCCGCGCGCCTTGCCGCCGATCACAGGACTCGCGCCGCGCGCGAGCTCCTCGCCTTCCAGCAGCGCGAGCAGCGCGCGCGCCCTCGCAATCACGCTGTCCGGAAGTCCGGCGAGCCGGCCCACGTCGATGCCGTACGACCTGTCCGCGCCGCCGGCCTGCAGTCGGTGCAGGAACAGGATCCTGTCGCCCACCTCGCGCACCGCCACGTTGAAGTTGCGGACGCCGGTGAACTCGTCGGCGAGTTGCGTCAGTTCATGATAGTGCGTGGCGAAGACCGTCTTGCAGCCGATGCGTTCATGCAGGTGCTCGCTCACGGCCCAGGCGATCGAGACGCCGTCGTAGGTCGCCGTGCCGCGGCCGATCTCGTCCAGGAGCACGAGGCTCCGGTTGGTCGCCGTGTGCAGGATCGCGCTCGTCTCGGACATCTCGACCATGAACGTCGACTGTCCGCGCACGAGATTGTCGCTCGCGCCCACGCGGGTGAAGATCCTGTCGGCCACGCCGATGCGCGCCGCGCTCGCCGGCACGAAGCTCCCCATCTGCGCCATGAGCACGATCAGGCCGATCTGGCGGAGCACCGTCGACTTGCCCGCCATGTTCGGACCCGTGAGGATGATCGTGCGGACGTCGCCGCCGAGCGACAGGTCGTTCGGGATGAACGTATCGCGCGGCATCATGCGCTCGACCACTGGATGCCGGCCGGCGGTGATCTCGAGCGCGTCACCCGTGTGCATCGTGGGGCGCACGTAGGCCTCGCGCGCCGCCACTTCAGCGAGCGTCGCATATACATCAAGCTCCGCGATCGTCCGTGCGATGCGCTGCAACCGGTTCACCTCGGCCGCGGCGGACGCACGGAGCTGCTCGAACAGCCGGCGCTCGTGCTCCTCGATCTTTTCCGCGGCGGTGAGCACGCGCTCCTCGTATTCCTTGAGTGCGGGCGTGATGAACCGCTCGCCGTTGGTGATCGTCTGCCGGCGCTGATAGTCCGCCGGCGCGAGGTGCAGGTTGGCGCGGCTGATTTCTATGTAATAACCGAAGACCTTGTTGAAGCCGACCTTGAGCGACGCGATGCCCGTGCGCTCGCGCTCCTCGGACTGGATGCGCGCTATCGCGTCGCGTCCGCCGTCGCGCAGATCGCGGAGCCCGTCGAGTTCCGCGTCGATGCCCGGCGCGATCACAGGCTCGTCGCCGACGGCGATCGGCGGACGCTCCACGAGACTCGCGCACAGGCCGCTCGCCAGCTCGGCCGCGTTGTCCCACGCCGTCGCGAGCTCGGCCAGGCGGCCCGCGGCGGCGCGCTCGGAACCGAGCGCCTTCTCCACGACAGGCAGGCGGCACAGCGAGTCGCCGAGCGCGCGCAGCTCGCGCGGCGTGCTGCGTCCGGCGGCGGCTTTCGCCGCGAGACGCTCCACGTCGCGGACACCATCGAGCGCGTCGCGCAGCGCCTGCCTCGCGACCGCCTTCTCAACCAGGTGCTGAACGGCGTCGAGCCGCGAGTTGATCGCCTGTTCGTCCGTGAGCGGCGCGAGCAGCCAGTTTCGCAGCAGGCGCGCGCCCATGGGCGTCGTGGTGCGGTCGAGCACCGAGAGCAGCGTGCCTTCCACGCCGCCACCGCGGAGCGATTCGACGAGCTCCAGGTTTCGGCGCGTCATCTCATCCAGGGGCATCACGCCGCCCGGTCGTTCGATGCTCGGACGCGCGAGCTGCGGCAAGCCGGCGGGTTGGAGCTCGCGGAGGTAGCGCAGCAGCGCTCCCGCGGCGCCTATGGCGAGCGCGTCGGCCTCGCCGAGTCCGAGTCCGTCGAGCGAGAGGACGCCGAACTGCCGCGCGAGATCGTCGCGCGCGAGGGCCGCGTCGAACTCCCAGGCTTCGCGCTCCGTCACGAGCGCGCCCTCGGCGCCGCGCGCCGCGGGCACCTTCACGTCGGCCGCGCTTGATGGAAGCACCACCTCGCGCGGCGACAACCGCGCGAGCGTCGGATCGAGCTCGGCGACGGGCGTGAGCGCGAGCCGCAGCTCGCCGGTGGAGACATCCGCTGCGGCGACGCCCGCCATACCGTTCTGGATCTGGACCGCGCAGACGAAGTTGTTGCGGCCGCCATCGAGCAGATCGTCGCTGAACGCGGCACCGGGCGTCACCGTCTCGATGACCTCGCGGCGCACGGGACCTTTGGCGTTCCTGGGGTCCTCCATCTGCTCGCAGATGGCGACACGGTAGCCCTGCTGCACGAGGCGGCGCAGATAGTCCGCGCAGGCCTTGACCGGAATGCCGGCGAGCGGGACCTCGGCCGCGCCGCCGTTGTTGCGCGCGGTGAGCGTCAGGCCCAGGACGCGCGAGGCGGTTTCGGCGTCCTCATAAAACATCTCATAAAATTCGCCCATGCGAAAGAACAGGATCGCGTTCTGGTGACGCGCCTTGATCTCGCGATACTGCTGCATGAGCGGGGTCGCGGCCTGGCCGGCTTGACCCGCGGGCGCCGCACCCGGCGTGGCGATCGTCGCGCTCACGGGCGGGTCCCGCCGGCCGGCGCCGCGTGCGCACGTTCGGCGCCGGCGCGCTCCGTCACGAAGCCGCTGATCCCTTTGCCCTTGAGCCGCTTGGCTTCGGTGGTCGCGGCGGATCGCGTTGAATAGCTGCCGATCTGCACGCGATTCAGTTTGCCGGAGACGACGCGCGCTTCGTAGCCGCGTTTGCGGAGCTTGGCGGCGAGCGCATCGGCGGCGGTCCTGGACGGGAACGCGCCCACCTGCACGGTGAACCCGCCGGTTGGCTCCGAGCCGGAGGAGCTGTCGCCCCGCGCGCGCGTTGGCGGGGACGCGGACGGAGCGGCCGCGGAATCGGCCGGCTGGGCGCCGACAGTCGCGTTGGTGGTGTCCACGCCGACGCATCGCTGCGCGTCAAAGGCAATGCGGTTGCGGAGCTCCACCAGGCTGTCCGGCACCGCGCGCTGTGCGTGCGCGAGCTCGGTGCAGCCGCGCGGCATGTCGTTCCGCGCCAGCAGCAGCTCCGCGAGCATGTAGCTCGCCCGTCCCCGCTCCGGGTGATCCGGATTCTCGAGCAGGAACCGGTGGAGGTGCTCCGCCGCGCGATCGTTGTCGCTTTGCACCTGCTCGATCTGCGCGAGCTGGAGCAGGGCGTCCGCGCTCCGCGGGGAGAGCGGGTAGTCGACGATGATGCGGCCGTAGTCGCGCGCCGCGTCCACGTTGCTCGCCGCGAGCGAGGCGCGCCAGAACAGCGCGTCGGCATAGGAGAGGCTGTCTGGCGATCGCGTCGCGAGGACCGAGTCGACCAGCAGGCGGCCCGCGGCGGCGTTGCCGGCTTGCACCAGCGCCTTGGCGCGGGTGAAGACCGAATCGTCCGGCGCGGGGGCCTGCGCATGGAGCGCGCGCGGCAGCGTGGCCAGGGCGGCGATCGCGACAAGGCGCAGCACCGCCGCGCGGCGCACACGGCCGCCGAGCGAGCGGATCACGCGGCGCGGCGGCGCGAGGCGCGCCCGCTCAGCGTGAGGATCAGGTTTGCCAGGAGTTGCTCGTCGGACGAGAGCCGCGTGCCCTTGAGCGACGCATCCGCCTCGAGCAGGGCCTCGAGCGCGCGATCGATCTCGTCGCGGCCCCAGGAGTCGGAGGCGCGGACGCAGCAGTTCACCATCTCGCCCCACGAACGCCCGCTGAAAATCGAACCGGAAGTTTTGAGAACGCTGAACAACTCGCCGGACAGGCGCGACGCGGACATCCCGCGGTCGCGTGCCGCGCGCGCCCAGCCGATGCAGAGCATGTGGCTCGAGAGGGCCATCACGAGCGGAACGGCGCCGACCTTGGGCTGCTGCAACACGCCCGGCAGGAGCGCGAGCGCGGAGGCCGCCTCGCGGTTGACAATTGCATCGATCAACGCGCTCATCGTCTCGCCGGGCCGGATGCCGACCGCGGCGACCACGGCCGCCTCGTCAATTGCGGATTCGCCCGCGTAACTCGCGAGCTTGTCCAGCTCGAGTTTGAGCTGTGGCAGCTCCGAGCCGACGGCGTCCTGCAAGAGCGCGACGGCCTCCGGCGTGATGGTGGTCTTGAGATCGTGCTCAGTGTAATACGCGATCCATCGCGGGACGCGGTCGCCCGTGAGCGGCTCGAATTCCACGGCGACAGTGCTGGCGGAGAGATTCTTGTCGGCCTTGGCGCCCGCCGGCGCGGTGAGCAGCAGCAGCACGTCCGGCGCGGGGCGGTTCAGATATCGATCGAGCGCGGCGCGCGCGTCCTTCTTGAGCGCGGTCACGTCGCGCACCACGACCACGCGCCTGTCGGCCATCATGGGGGGCGTGCCAAGCAGCGATCCGAGCGCCTCGGCGCTCACGTCGGCGCCGCGCACGAGCTCGAGGTTGAAGTCGCGCGTCGCGGGGTCGACGGCCGCGTCGACCACCTGGCGGACCATGTCGTCCTTGAGGAATTCCTCGTCGCCGTGGAAGTAGTACGCGGCCTCGAAAGCGCCGCTCTGGAGCGCGGCGCGGAGCGACTTATGGCCGGCGGATTGGGCGGACGCCATGGTCCGGAATATAGGATCCGGAGGGGTCGTTCGCCCGCGAGCCGGTGGCTCGCGTCAGTGGCTCAGGCTTGTCTGTTCGATCGGCGAAAAGGCGCCGCGCGCGGGGGCGTCTTCTGACGTCAGCACTTCCGGCCAGACGGGGATTTCCGTGGACACGACTGAAGCGAGCGCGGGGCTGTCGAAGGACAACGACGTCGCGCTCGGGATCACTGTCGCGGTCATGACGGCCGCGGTCGACGTGGCGGGCTGCAATACTGTCCGCGCGACCTGGAGGGCGACGTATCCAACGGCCGCCAGCCCGGCGGCGAGCGCCGCGAAGTTGCCGACGGCCGGCACGTACGCGCGCGAAACGCGGCGGTCCTCGAGGACAGCGCCTTCGCGAATGCGCGCATGGAGCCGGTCCATGAAATCGGCCGATGGATGAATCACGGGCAGATTCCGCACGATCAGCAGGCTGCGTCGCACAGCGGCGTCGTGGCGCGCGCAGTTGCCGCACAGGCCGCGGTGGCGATCCATCGCCTCCATCTCCACGCCCGACAGCACGTCGTCGACGTAGCCTACGTGATTGTTCAGGAACTCACGACATCGCATCAGCTTCGGCCTGCGTGCACACCGGGGGTTGGGGGGTTCGGGCTCAGTCTCGCGGCTTTCGATACCCTGTGCGGAAAGGCCAGTTCCGTCAAGATCAAACGCGAAAACGGGCGGAGCCGTTACCGGCCCGCCCGCCTTCGTTTCAGAGTGCCCCCCCAGGCCCTCGTCAATCAGTCCATCTTCGGTTCGATGATAGAGGCAAACGCCGTGCGAGCGCGGTTCAAACGGCTCTTGACCGTGCCGAGATTGCAATCGGTGATCTCGGCGATCTCCTCGTAGGACTTGCCCTCGAGCTCGCGAAGCACGAACACCTGCCTGTGGTGCTCCGGCAGCTGCGCCACCGTATCCTCAACCAGCTCGCGCAGATGGCGCTTGCGGTAGAGGTCGTCGGGCCGCGCGCTCACGTCCTCGAACTGGAGCGGACGGTCGTCGTCATCCCAGTTGCCCTTAATGGTCTGGAAGAGCACCAGCGGGTTGCGCGAGCGGTTGCGGAGCTCGTTCTTGGCCAGGTTCGACGCAATCGTATAGACCCAGGTCGAGAACTTCTTCGACCGGTCAAAGCGCGCGATGTGGCGATGGACGCGGATGAAGACCTCCTGCACCAGGTCCTCGGCCTTTTCGCGGTCGCCGATCGTGCGATAGATGAAGTTGAGCAGCCGAGTCTGGTAGCGTTCGACCAGTTCGGTAAAGGCGCGCTCCTCACCGCCGAGGAACGCGGCGACGACGCCTGCATCGTCCGTGACCCGGAGCCGCTCTCTGGGAGAGAGCTCGTAGGATGCTGCGCGTTTGTGAGCGACTTGAGCCATATGAATCCGTGCCCCCTTGGCACCGCGAAAGGGTAGGATCTGACAGACCGGGTCGATCCGCTCGTCAGCCCTAAGCCAATGCAGCCATTCGGATGGGGAAAAAGCACTTCGTATGCCCATTAGACGCTCGCCGTGCCACGTCGTTAATACGTTGTGGCATCAGGATTTAGCCACCAGCCGAGTCCGCGCCGGGGAGCCCCGTTGTCCTCAGTTGGCTACGCCGGGGTGAGACAAACCCGTCCCTGTTGTCTCACTTTTGACACGCGTCTGGCACGCCCGGTTGCCCCGTTTTGCTGCCTGACCCCGTTTTTGGGGTCAGACACCGTTTTTGGTGCCTGACCCCGTTTTTGGGGTCAGACACCGTTTTTGGTGCCTGACCCCGTTTTTGGGGTCAGACACCGTTTTTGGTGCCTGACC
>Ga0134127_10002627_pt1 | contig 12916 bp, 4 predicted proteins | sample KB31753_FD_96459 | JGI IMG/M metagenome (GOLD analysis project Ga0134127, IMG submission 96459) | Terrestrial soil microbial communities with excess Nitrogen fertilizer from Kellogg Biological Station, Michigan, USA - KB3-175-3 | ecosystem: Environmental > Terrestrial > Soil > Unclassified ...
GAACCCCGGTTTCTTCATCATCATCCGCGCGCCGTAGCGCAGATCAATCCAGAAAGTGTTCATAATCACCCCTCAATGGTGCTGATTGTCGATTGTCGATTGCCGAATGTCGATTGCTGATTGTGCTACTTCTGATGAACAAGGAGCCGTGGACTGAATAACAGGTTGGGAAGGGTGGCTTGCCCCTGCACGCTTCCAAGTCCGCGCCCGTCCGAACTGTGGTCATACTTGCTGCAGGCGGGGGCAAGCCACCCTTCCCAACCTGTTATTCAGTCCGCTGCTCCTGGTTCATTGCTGTTGTCACATTCGCCAATCGTTAATCGGCAATCGCAATCCCATCATTCGTATCTTAGCGCGATCATTGGATCGACTTTCATAGCCCGGCGAGCCGGCAAATAACACGCAGCCAGAGCTACCGCCGCAAGCAGGATCGGAATCAGCAGAAAAGTAAACGGGTCCGTAGCTGTCACCCCGTACAACAAGCTTGTCATCACTCTGGTCAACGCCAAAGCTACCGCCAGCCCGACCGCCACTCCAGCCAGCGCCAACACCATGCCTTGTCTCACCACTAGCGCAAGCACATCTCGTTGTTTGGCGCCCAAGGCCATGCGTATGCCTATCTCGTGTGTGCGCTCGGTCACCGAATACGACATCACTCCGTAAATGCCAACAGATGCAAGAATCAAAGCCACAGCGGCAAACACTCCGAGCAGCATCGTGTACAGCCGCGGTTCAGCCACGAGATTCGCTAGGTGCTGTTCGACCGTTTCGCCGCCCGAAACCGGCAAGTTCTTATCAATCTCCCAAATCGCTTGCTGAACATCTTTCTTCAAGGCCATCGGATCGCCGCTGGAAGCGCGAATCACGAGCGCAATCCCGAACCACGGCATCTGTTGATAGGGAACATAGATCTCAGGATTGGTAGGGGCCCCCAGCTCTTCTTGCTTGATATCGCTCGAAACGCCGACTATCTCCTTCACAAGCCGGCGGCCGAGGTATCCAATTACGATCTTCCTGCCAATGGGCCTGCCGTCGGGGAAATACCGCTTAGCAAGTGCTTCGTTGACGATCGCGACCGACGGAGCTCGGCCGTCGTCGCGATCGCTGAAGTCGCGGCCTTCGACGATCTTCGCCCTCAGCACGCGAAAGTAATCCGGAGCCACTGAACTGTAACGGACGCTGGCATCGCCTTCAGGCAAGGGATCGTCGGCGAGGTTGAATTGAAAACTGAGAAGACCGAACCAGGCCGACGAACTTGCACTGATGCCTTCATTGCGAGGGATTTGAGAAACTTGTTCGATTACGCTCTTGAAAAAATTGCTTCTAGCTTCGTCGGTCGGATATCTGGTGGGTGAGGCGGGCACCCACATTGTAAGGAGTCCCTTTGGATCATATCCCAGGTCTACTCGTCTCAACTGTATGAAGCTCTGAACCAGCAAACCTGCGCCAATCAGCAAAACAAGAGCGACGGCAATTTCGGCAACGATCAGGGCGCTGCGAGTGCGCTGGTGAACGCGATTTGATCCAGCTCGGCCGCCTTCTTTGAGCCATTCGCTCACATCCGGCCTGGATGCCTGCCATGCCGGGACAAGTCCGAAAACAACCCCGGTTAGTATCGATATGCCAAGAGTAAAAATCATCACGGTACGGTCGATGTGCATATCGACCGGGAGCTGAAAGGCTTCTTTGCCGGGCAATATTCCAATTAAAAGGTCCAGTCCCCAGGCTGCCAGCAGGAGACCTACCGCGCCCCCCGTAACGCCGAGCACGACGCTTTCGGTAAGCAGCTGTCGCATAAGCCGGCCTCGGCCCGCGCCAAGCGCGAGGCGGATGGCCATTTCCTTTCGCCGGGACGATGCCCGCGCCAGCAAGAGGTTTGCGACGTTCGTACATGCTATTAACAGTACACAGCCCACCGCCCCGAGTAGCACCAATAACGCAGTCCTGGTGCCACCCATTAAGGCCTCTCGTATGGGAGTTAGCCGCGCGGTCCACCCCTTGTTTCTGGGGTTCTCCGCTTCAAGTTGCCCGGCTATCGCTCCCAACTCCGCTTGCGCGCTCTCGATAGATTGATCGCGGTTGAATCTGCCGAAAACATTGAAATAACGGTTCGAGCGATTGCGCATTTCTGACGTGTCGCGCGCGAGCGGGATCCACACTTCGGCAAAGCTTGGAAACTTGAAGTCAGGAGGCATTACGCCGATGACCGTGGTTCCCCCTTCGGAACTGACGAAGGTCTTTCCGACAACCGAAGGATCGCCGCCAAATCGCCGCATCCAAAGTCGATGACTCAACACCACTGTGTCCGGTGCGTTGAGCAGTCCGTCCTCAGCAACGAAGCCGCGGCCCAACAGCGGCTGAACGCCGAAGGTCTCAAAAAAATTGAATGACACACGGGCGCCATTAAAGAGTTCAGGCGGATCTGAGTCTCGTATGCTAAAGGAGCCGCCGCCCGAAAGCGTTGCCAGCTGCTCGAATGTCTGGCTCCGTTCTTTCCAGTCCCAGAAATCGGCGGGTGAGACTCCACCGATATCCTGTTGTGAGCTGAGCATATTGATCGATCCGATCGACACAAGCCTCGCTGCATCCGGGTAAGGCAACGGCCTCAACATTACGGCGTTGACCAAACTGAAAATCGCGCTGTTAGCTCCAATGCCCAGCGCCAGCGCCATCACCGCAACGATAGTGAATCCCGGCCGCATAACCAGCATTCTCAAGCCGTATCGTAAGTCTCTCAGCAACGTTTCCATCGTTCCTCCCATTGCCGATTGCCAATTGTCGATTGTCGATTGCGGACAAATAGAACACAGCGTATGAATCGGCAATCGCCAATCGCCAATCGACAATCAGATCATTCGTATCTCAGCGCGATCATTGGATCGACCTTGGTAGCCCTGCTAGCCGGCACGAAACAAGCTCCCAGAGCCACTATGCCAAGCACAATCGGAATCACCACGAAGGTCAGCGGATCGGTCGCGCTCACTCCGTACAGCAGAGACGACATCAGTCGGGTCAACGCGATTGCGCCGATCAAGCCGATACCTATTCCAGAAGCCGCGAGCAACATCCCTCGCCTCACTACCATCCCCAAAACATCGGTCTGCCCAGCGCCAAGCGCCATCCGAATACCTATCTCGTGAGTCTGCTGAGCCACTGAGTAAGACATAACGCCATAGATCCCAACCGCAGCCAGAGTCAACGCCAGCGACGCAAATACACCGAGCAGCAGCATGTTGAACCGCCGTTGGGACGACATCTCGGATAGTGTCTGATCCATCGTTTTGAGGTCGAAGACGGACTGATCTTTATCGATGGCCCACACCTCGCCGCGCAGGGTATTTGAAAGACTCGCAGGATCGCCGGAGGTGCGTGCGATTATCGTAAGCGTGCCGCTTGTGGCCTGCGAATGCGGCAGGAACGTTTCGGGGCGCACGGGTCTATCGAATCCTGTTCGACGCATATCCCCAACCACACCGACGATCGTGATCCATTGGTTGTTGTCCGGACCGGCCCCACCGTAAACAAAGCGCTTGCCGAGCGGATCTTCATCGGGGAAGAATCGGCGAACGAATGTCTCATTGACGATCACCACCGGCGTCGAGCCGCGAACATCGCGTTCATCAAACTCACGCCCTCTTTGCAGTGGAATACCCATAGTCCTGAAGTAACCCGGCGAAACCGAATCCAGGGGAACCTCGATCGAGTCCGCGCCGGTTGGCACCGGCCTGCCCTCGATTGAAAAGTTGGTTGAATTGGGGGTGTCGGAGAGAAAGACGTCCGAGATCGCGCCTACCGATTGAACTCCGGGCACCGATTCGATTCGCTCAAAGAGTTGCTTATAAAAAGCTTCGACCTGAGCCGCCTCGCGATACTTGGTTCCTGGTAATTGGATCCGCATCGTTGCAAGGTTGTCGGGATTAAAGCCCAAATCGAACTGCTGAAGTCTTATGAAGCTACGGATCAACAATCCGGCGCCAACGAGCAGCACAAGCGAAAGTGCAATTTCCGACACTACCAACAGATTTCGCACACGCAGAGCACCCGCCCCTCCGGTCGTTCCTCGTCCGCCTTCCTTAAGCGTGCTGTTTAGATCGGGTTTCGAGGCTTGAAGCGATGGAACCAGACCGAAGATCAATCCGGTCAGCAATGAGACAGCCAGCGTGAAAACCAGCACTCGCCCGTCAATTCCAGCCTGATCGAAACGGGGAATATCTCCCGGGCTGAGCGCTACAAGGACCCTCAAACCCCACACAGCCAGCAGCAATCCTGCAGCTCCGCCAACCAGTCCAAGCACTGCGCTTTCGGTCAACAGTTGCCTGATTATCCTCGACCTGCGCGCCCCAATCGCTAGTCGAATCGCAATCTCCTTTTCTCTAATGGCTGCCCGCGCCAGCAGCAGATTGGCGACGTTTGCACATGCGATCAGCAGAACGAACGCCACGGCCCCGAGCAGGACCAGGAGCGCCGGTTTCACGCTCCCCGTCTCCTGATCGCGGAGCATTACGAGATTCACCCCGTAGTCGGAGCGAGAATATTGCTCGTCCAGTCTTTTCGCGATTGCGCCCATCTCCGCCCGCGCCTGGGCCATCGAGACGCCGGGTTTTAGGCGCCCGACTGCTTTGAAGGAGATGGCGTTACGGTCTTGCTTTCGTTGGGGACTGATGGCCAGAGGTACCCAGACCTCGGTGGTCTTGTCGGGAAAGCTAAATCCAGCCGGCATCACGCCAATAACGGTTCGATTCGCCCCATTCATACTGATCGTCTGACCCACGATGTTGGGATCTCTTCCGAATCGGCTGCGCCACAGCCCATCGCTTAACACGACGACAAGGTCCTTGCCAGGTTCTTCTTCTTCTTCGGTGAATACCCGCCCATTCGACGGCGGTACTCCCAGAACAGAAAACAGGCTCGCTGTGTTCCACGCTCCCAGGACCCGCACCGGGTCTCCAGCACCTGTGAGGTTAAAGCTGCGATTGTTGAAAGCGGCCATGTCTTCGTAGACCTGGTTCTGTTCTTTGTAGTCGACGTAGTTGGGATAAGGGTGCCAGTCTTCCTTAACGCCAAGCTTCGGGTTGTCCATCCAGATCATCGAGATGCGATCGAAGTCCTTGTAGGGAAGCGGGCGAAGCAGGATTGCATTGACTACGCTGAAAATCGCAGTGTTCGCGCCGATGCCGATCGCCAGCGCAAGAACAACTATTGCTGTGAACGCAGGCTTCTTAAGAAGAACGCGAACCGTGTAGCGCAGGTCTTGAACTAATATTTCCATCATACAACCCTCCGAACTGCTTGTTTATTCTCCATTTTGGACGTTCACCGGCTTTGGATTTTGCAGCTGACCGGCGCACTGCCTTCAAACTCAGGGCGGCGTCTGAAATAGCAAATAGAAAATATCAAATCGAAAATAGAAAATAGCCTCTTTCATTCGTATCGAAGCGCCACCATTGGATCGACCTTGGTGGCGCGGCGAGCAGGCAAAAAGCAAGCTGTCAGAGCCACCCCCGTTAGCAGCAGCGAGATCACGAGAAAGATCAGCGGATCCGTCGCGCTCACCCCAAACAACAAATTGGACATCAGACGGGTTAGGGCGAATGCTGCGATCCCGCCGATCGCCACCCCAATCAGAATCAAAGTCGCTCCCTTTTTGAGCACCAGCCCGAAAATGTCGCGTGGCAGCGCGCCCATTGCCAAGCGCACGCCGATCTCCGGAGTAGTCTGTACGACAAGATAAGAAAGCACGCCGTAGATCCCAATCGAGGCCAGCAGCAACGCCAGCCCGGCGTAGGCCGACAGCAGGATCATTCCCAGACGGCGCGATCCGGTTTCCTTCGTCAATAGCTCATCCACCGTCGCGATATTGGAGACCGGTTGGTCAGGGTCGACGCTGCGAATCGCTTCGCGGACCGCTGACACCAGAGCCATTGGTTCGCCGGCTGTTCGAATGACGAGATCGCGGGGCCCGTACCATGGGTGCGACGCAATCTGTCGATACGGGAGATACATTTCGGCTTTCGCAGGGACATCCATTCCCATCTGCCTGACGTCCGCGACTATTCCCACTATCGTAAGCCACGGCGCGTTGGGCACTCCAAGCTTGAACCGCTTGCCGATCGCGCCATCGGTGGACCAGTACGCGCGCGCCATCGACTCGTTGACGATTGCAACCGGCTGCGATTGCTCAGAATCCCGCTCATCGAAAAAGCGGCCTTCGCGAAGACTGATGCCGATCGTTTGAAAGTACGTAGCACTAACCTGCCGGTGAATTGCATTAGGGACAACCCCCGGTTCCGCTTGATGCCCTTCGATGATGAAACCGTTTGCGCCCCCCTTCCACGCCAGGGGCACTGATGTTGTGTAACCCGCGTTGACAACCCCGGGCAGCGCACTCGTTCTTTCCAGAACCTGCTGGTAAAAAGCCAGACGTCTGGGGTGTTCGGTTCGAACGTACTGCTGCAGGTCGCGATACCTGTTGTCCGGAAGTGTCGTACGGAGGGTCAATAACTGTTCCGGTTGAAAGACCGAATACTGAGCCCGCAGATTGAAGACCGTTCTAATCATCAACCCGGCGCCGATCAATAACACGAGCGCGAGCGCAACTTCGGCGATAACGAATGTGCCCCGCAGCCGATGGCCGGGCGCTCCGTAGCTCGTGCGGCCGCCGCCTTGTTTCAACGCCTGGTTGAGATCGATCGTCGTTGCTTGCAGCGCCGGCGCCAAACCAAAAACGATCCCTGTCAGCACCGAGACCGCCATCGCGTAGCCAAGCACCGGGAGATCGATCTTCAACGCGGTGGAGTAGACCATGCCTTCAGGAATGAGTTGCCTCAATAGGCTGAAGCTCCACACCGCAACCAGCAAACCAATGCTTCCGCCCAGACCGGCCAGCAGAACGCTTTCAGTCAACAGCTGGCGGATTATCCGCAGACGGCTTGCGCCTAGCGCAGTCCGAACCGCGATCTCCTTTCGACGCGCTGCGGCCCGCGAGAGCAAAAGCCCGGCGATGTTTGCGCAGGCGATGAGCAGCACAAATCCAACCGCGACCAGCAATACCAGAAGCGATTGACGAACTCTGCCCGTCAGTTGCTCGTGCACCGGTACGATCACCGCCTTCAAGTTCTGGGCATCGTCAGGGAACGCTTGAGCGATGCGCTCGGATATCACTTGAATATCAGTCTGCGCTTGTTCGAGCGAAACGCCCGGCTTTGTTCGCCCGACGACCGTCAGATAGTGATTGTCACGATCCGCAAGCTGAAACGATGTGAGCGCGATCGGGACCCATACGCCGACGTCGCCCGCCAGGAATTGAAAGCCCGACGGCAATACTCCAATCACCGTGTACTTGTCGCCGTTGAGGACAATGTCTCGCCCCAGCGTCGCTGGGTCTCCTCCGTAACGCCCCTTCCACAACCCGTAACCGACGATCGCAACTCTTGGCGCGTCTGGTTTGTCCTCGTCGGGCGAAAAGTTGCGACCGATAGCCGGTTGAACTCCGAGCAGCGGAAAGAAGTTGGCGCTTGCTCCGTGAGCAAGGATCCGTTCGGGCTCTCCGTCGCCGGTGAGATTGAAGTTCTTCCAGTTGAGCGCGGCCATGTCCTCGAACGACTGATTCTGTGCCTTCCAATCTACGTAGTTGGCCGCCGCTACGTCAGCGCGCGGGAACCCGATTTGCGACTGATCCTCAAAAACCATCATCAGCCGCTCCGGCTCAGCGAAGGGCAACGGTTTAAGCAGTACGGTGTTCACCAGGCTAAAGATCGCGGTGTTTGCGCCGATCCCCAGAGCGAGCGAGACGACGGCGACGAATGAGAAGCCCCGATTCTTAATGAGAGTTCGAAAGCCGTAGCGCAGGTCTTTCCAGAATGTCTCCATAGGCCTCCCGGGGAGGGTTCAGGGTTCGGCGTTCAGGGTTTCTGGTTCCGATTCTCATGGGGCAAGACACTTTCGGATCTAGAGGCCGCTATGGATTCCAGAACCAGAAACCCTGAACTCTGAACCTGATTTTTCATTCGTATCTCAACGCGACCATCGGATCGACCTTTGTGGCGCGTCGAGCCGGTAAGAAACAGGCTGCCAGAGCCACTCCTGCCAGAATCGCCGAGATGACTGTGAAAGTTAGTGGATCGGTCGGACTCAGGTTGAACAGCATGCTTTGCATCAATCTGGTCAGCGCGAGCGCCCCGGCTACGCCTAAACCCACACCCGCTACCACAAGCTTTAATCCCTGCCTTAGGACAAGCTTCACAACATCTGACGCTTCGGCTCCAAGGGCCATTCGAACGCCGATCTCGTGAGTTCGCTGCGCAACCGTGTAGGCCATCAACCCGTAGATACCGACTGCGGCCAGGAGCGTCGAAAGCCCGGCGAACGCGACAAGCATCAGCATAATGAAGCGACTCACCGCGATTGACTTGGACAGCCGCTCATTCATGGTCTTGATGTCGAAGACCGGTTGATCCGCATCCAGAGCCAGGACTTGATTGCGGATCGCAGGGATCGCATTAACCGGGTCCGAAGCTGTCCGCGCGACGAGAGTCATGAAAGTGCCTGGATATTGCGAATACGGAAAATAGAGTTCGGGCTTCGGGTCAGCGTCCAGACTTCGGTGCTTCACATTCCCGACTATGCCGACTACCTCGTGCCAGATCTGCGGTTCTTTTGCTCTAAAGCCAAGCCGCTTGCCGATTGCTTCTTCATCTGGCCAAAAGCGTTGGGCCAGCGCCTCGTTGATGATGACCACCCGCGGCGCATCCTCCCGATCACTCTCGCTGAACGCCCGGCCCTTTAGAACCGGAATTCGCATAGCGTCAAAGTATTGCGAGGTGATCGTGCGTTCGCCTACCTCCGGCCGGTCTCCAACCGCTCGCGAAGGCGCACCCTCGACGACGAAGCCGGTCGTTCCGTCGCTACCACCCAGGGGAAGGGGATCAATGCCTCCAACCGCTTCGACCCCAGGGACCGAGCCGACGGCTTCGAGAAGCCGATTAAAGAAGGAGCTGATCGTCGCGTTCTCACCGTATTTTTGTCGGGGCAGTGAGATATTCATAGTCAGGAGGTTCTTCGGGTCAAAACCAGGGCTGACGTTTTGCAGGCGGGCGAAGCTCCTGATCATTAGACCCGCGCCGATCAACAGCACCAGAGCGAGCGCGAGTTCAGAAACGACCAGGAGATTGCGCATCCGGCTGCGGCCCGTTGCCGCAGCGGTTCGCCCGCCTTCTTTCAACGATTCGTTGAGATCGGGCTTTGATGCGCCGAGCGCCGGGGCGAGCCCAAACACCAATCCGTTAATCATTGATACGGCCAGCGTCCACACGAAGACGGGAGCGCGCAGACCGACCTCGCCAAGTCTCGGAACCTCAGTCGGCGCCATCGCCACCAGCAAATCAGTTCCCCAATACGCGATCAGCAACCCTGCCAGACCGCTTACGCTGGAGAGCAGAATACTCTCGATAAGAAGTTGTCGGACGACGCGCCAACGGCTCGCGCCGATGGCCATTCGAATCGCGACCTCTTTATGACGCGCGGTTACTCGGGCCAGCATCAGACTTGCGACGTTGGCACAGGCTATCAGCAGCACGAAGCCGACAGCCGCGAACAACAGCCTAAGATAAGGCTGAACCTTGCCGACGAGTTGTTGATGCAAGGAGACGATGTTGGCGCCTCGGCCTGAGTTTGTTTTTGGATATTGCTGCTGCAACTGACTAGCCAGGACATTCATTCCCGCTTGTGCCTGCTCGAGGGTAACTCCGCGCTTGAGCCGACCCAGCACATAAAGATAGTGACTCTGGCGATCGCTGTTCGAGGCCGCTATCCGCATCGGCATCCACATATCTACCTGCCGAGTGATTGGAAACTCGAGATCGAAGGCAGGGGGCATAATGCCGACTACGACGACAGGATTGCCGTTCAGCGTAAGCGTCTTTCCGATAAATTCCGGATCAGAGCCGAAACGATGCTGCCATAAGCCGTGACTGACTATCACAGTGCGCTGGCTGTCTGGTTTCTCATCTTCGGCGACGAACGCGTGTCCGATTGCCGGCTGTACCCCCAGCGTCGAAAATAGATTGGTCGTCACGACCGCGCCCTGGATTCGTTCGGGCTCGGCAACTCCGGTCAGGTTGACGTTCGAGTAAGTGAGAGCGGCGATCTCGTCAAAGGCGTCGACCTGAGCGCGCCAATCAAGAAAGTTTCCCATCGCGACTTCGTTCCGATCATTTACTTCCTGACCGGGTTGCGCGCTCGTCTCCCACAATGCGACCAGGCGCTCGGGTTCTTGATAAGGGAGCGTGCGCATGAGGACGGCGTTCACGACACTGAAGATTGCAGTGTTGGCTCCGATGCCGAGCGCCAGCGTAGCTACCGCGATGATCGTGAACGTAGGCCTCCTCACCATCAAGCGAAACCCATAGCGAATGTCTTGAATAATTGTTTCCATCGATGCCTTCCGGTTCATGAGTTCAGCGTTCAGTCAGTCAGAGTTTCTAGTTTCTAGTTTCTAGTTTCTGGTTTCTGGTTTCTAGTTTCTGGTTCAAACCCGGAGCCAGTCAGCGAGCTAGAAACAACAAACCAGAAACGAGAAACCAGAGACTAGAAACCAGAAACTCTGAACCCTGAACCCGTTCATTCGTATCTCAACGCGACCATCGGATCGACTTTGGCTGCCCGCCTGGCAGGCACCAAACAGGCTGCCAGCGCGACTCCTGTCAGTAGCACCGAAATCACGACAAAAGTCAGCGGGTCAGTCGCGGTCACACCGAATAACAATGTCGACATCAGCCGCGTAAGCAGAAACGCCCCCAACAGTCCTATTCCCAGACCAGTCGCAGTGAGCATCAACCCTTGCTTTACCACCAGGCTCATAACGTCGCGGGCTTCCGCGCCAAGGGCCATACGAATGCCAATTTCGTGCGTTCGCTGCGAGACGGAGTACGAGATCACTCCGTAGATGCCTACGCTGGCCAGGATTAGGGCCACAGCCGCGAAGATCCCAATAAGTGTTGTGCGGAAGCGAGGCTGCGCAATCGACTCAGAGAGGTGTTGTTCCAACGTGCTGATCTGGGTAACCGGTAACTCAGCATCGACCGACATGATTTCGTTGCGAACCGGGACGGTGAGGCTTAGCGCGTCGGCGGGTTCGGACTTGACGATAAGAAAAATGTCCCACGACCTGCCCTGAGCTGCTGACTGGTAAAGAGCGGGCTGAGTATTAGCTGCCAGCCCCGCGTACTTCACATCCCCGACCACGCCGACGATCGTAGCCCAATAGGGGTTGCTTTCGTCACCCATATTTACTCGCATGCCGATTGGATCCTGTCTCGCAAAGAATTGGCGAGCCAGTGATTCATTTACGATGGTGACGATGGGTGCGTTGCGGGTGTCGGCCTCGTTGAAGTAGCGCCCGCTGCGTAACGGAAGGCCGAGCACCGAAAAATAGTCCTGACTTACGCGGATGACGTCGGCTATCGGCGGGGTCTCGGTCACGGCAACTGGTTGTCCTTCGACTGTGAAGTCATCGGAGAACTCGGTCCTGTCGGGAGGAAGGCTATTGCTCACCGCGGCCGCACGGACGCCGGGCACCGATCTCACCCGTTCAAGAAGCTGATCATAAAACGCGTTGACCTGCTGACCGTTCGGATACCTTGGCCCACGCAACGTGAGCCGCATCGTCAGCACCTGTTGAGGGTTGATGCCCGGATCGACTCCTTGCAGTCTCATAAAGCTGTTGATCAGAAGACCGGCTCCGACGAGCAGCATCACGGCCATTGCCACTTCAGAAACCACCAACAGGTTGCGCCACTTACGCCGGGCGCCGGTCTCCGTAGTGCCGCGCCCCCCCTCCTTCAAAGTCTCGTTCAGATTGAGTCGGGAGCCATGCCAGGCCGGCGCCAATCCGAAGGCGACGCCGGTCGCCATCGACAGAAGCGCCGTCCAACCAAGCACGCGAGCATCTATGCCGATCTGGTCCAATCGCGGGATGCTCTCGGGTGCGATCCTGAGAAGCACGTCAACACCCCACATCGCCAATAGCACTCCGAGCGCGCCGCCGGCCAGTGCCAGCAGTAGACTCTCGGTCAACAACTGCCTGACGATGCGTGCTCGACTCGCGCCGAGCGCGACGCGAATTGAAATCTCCTTCTCGCGCGCGGCGGCGCGAACAAGCAGCAGATTGGCCACATTTGATGCGGCGATCAGCAGTACGAACGTCACCGCAGCCACCAATACCAACAGTGCCGTACGCACATCGCCGACAATGAATTCGTTGATTGCGAGAACGTTGAAGTCTAATTTCTCGTCGGTGAAGCTGGATTTCATTGACTCGAGTTTCGCGCGCGCCTGGTCCGGCGTAACGCCTGGCTTCAACCGGGCGACGCCTCTTAGGAAATACGGACCGCGACGGGTGGGAGGCTGCAATTGCAATGCGGTCCACAACTCGACATCTCGCGCGGGAAAGTCGAACGCGGCGGGCATAACACCGACAATGGTGTAGGTCGCCCCGCTAAGGCTTATGACGCGACCCAGGATCTCACTGTCGCCGGCAAAGTGTCGTTGTCGGAATGCTTCGCTGATGACGGCGACCCGCTGGGCGCCGGGACGTTCCTCATCAGGTTCGAAGGTGCGTCCGAGGGCGGCAGATGCACCGAGGATCGAAAAGAAATTGGAGGTCACTCCAGCGCCGCGCACTCTTTCCGGCAGTTCGTGTCCGGGGTAATTGAAGAATGCGTATTGGAAGGCCCCGACTTCTTCAGAAGATGTCTGCTGTGCGCGCCAATCGAGCAGGTCGGCAACCGCGAGGGGTGTTCGATCTCCACCTGCCGCTTCCGCCCCTTTATTCCAAACCATCACCAACCGCTCTGGTTCTCTGAAGGGCAGTGGTCTCAGCAACACGGCGTTGACTACGGTAAAGATGGCGGTGTTCGCA
>Ga0134127_10002628_pt1 | contig 12916 bp, 10 predicted proteins | sample KB31753_FD_96459 | JGI IMG/M metagenome (GOLD analysis project Ga0134127, IMG submission 96459) | Terrestrial soil microbial communities with excess Nitrogen fertilizer from Kellogg Biological Station, Michigan, USA - KB3-175-3 | ecosystem: Environmental > Terrestrial > Soil > Unclassified ...
ATGTTTGCCGTTCAGCCACTGTCGCAGCCGCTGTCGGGTGTGGTTGTCCACCGCCCGATAACTGCGGCTGACTGCGCCGAGGCAAAAGTAATTGCCCCAGCCTCGGAGTTTCCGATTCAACGCCCCTACCATTTCTTCCACTGTCTTATGGTAGTTCTCCCGGCGGGTCATTTCGCTGATTTCCTCACAGATGCGTTGCACCCGTTTGGGTGAGGGCTTGGTGCCGATGCAGGCCTTGCCATTCTTGGTCGAATAGCAGCGGCCCAAGGTGTAGCCCAGGGACTCCTCAGGAACTCGACACACGCGTGTCTTTTCCTCATTCACCTTGAGTCGCAGCCGCTCCCTCAGGTGGCTCATCTGCTGGCGCGCTTCGTGGGCCGAGTGTCGGCACAAAATCACGAAGTCGTCGGCATACACGGACCCGCGTACTACCGGGCCTTTGCACCGAAGGCTTCGAATGCTTCATTACTTCCACACTCGCCTCGGTTGCTACCGGCTGGAGCGACAGTTGCCGGGTGGGTTTGTCTTACTCTCCCACTGGAGTTTCGCGCCTTTCCACGGCGCACTTGAACGGGCTGTTAGGCATGCTCGCTTGCCAGCGCGCCGCTACGAACCGGCATCCCGCGCCAGAATCCGATTCATCAGCGCCTCCGCGTCTCGGAAGTCGGCGATGACCCCATCAGCCCCGACACCCAGCAGGCGCTGGCGTTTCCAGTCGTCGACGCGGCCGGAGCCGTTGTTCGACTCGTCGCTGGCGACGGCAATCGCCAGGCCGCCCGCTTCTTTCGTGTTCAGGATTTCGACATAGCCGTCGCCGAAAGAGAGAAGTTGCGCGCCGGGGATGTTGTTCTCGCGCAGGATGCGTTCTATCACCAGCTTCTTGGAGAAGTCCTGGTAGTTGTCGAGCGCGCCGTAGACACGCGGACCGAAGTATCGTTGCACATCGAGCAAGGCGGCTTCCTCCTTCAAGAAGACTTCGTCGGTGCCGCTGGCCAGGTAAAGGGGAAATCCGCGATGCGCCAGGAGTTCGAGCAACGCGCGGGCGCCGTGCACGAGAAGCTCGTCGGGCCGGACGCGCCCAGAGCGGAGGCCTTCCTTGCGAGAGGCGATGCGTGCTTCGAGGCGGCGCAGGTATTCGTGTTTGTACCAAAGCGGCTCCTTCGGTTCGCCGCCGCGCTCGCGAATGCGCTCGGCGAGCTGGATCATCTGGTAGATGGTCTGCTTGCCGTTGAGACGCATGATGTTGTCGAGGCACAGCTGGCGGCGTTGCGCGTCGGTCTCTCCCGGCTGCCGCGGTAGCAGTTCGGCAAACATGGGCGCCATGACTTCCGGCCAGCCCTCGCGAATGAGCGAGAGCGTGCCGTCGAAATCGAACAGCACGTGTGTGATGCCGGGCCGGGGCCTAAACGAAGGCGTGAATTCCACGTAGCCAGTGAATCCGCTTGCAGTGCCCATTGGGGCGGAAGGAAAGCGGGAGCGGGGAGAAAAAGCAATGGTGGCAAAGCGCTAACGCTTCAACGGGGTGCATTCCATTTTGGATGGATTAGGCCCTGGCCTCACCCCTCACCTCGGCCCTCTCTCCTTTGAGGGGAGAGGGAGCCGCGGTAAACGCTTGCCGAGATTCGCGAGCACGCCGCCGCGTCGTTGCCCTCCTGCGGCACGGAGAAGCGTCAAGGAGCGCGGTGACGATCGTTCCTGTCATCGGAGCCATCCATCGCGCTCCCTCTCCCCTCAAAGGGGAGAGGGCCGGGGTGAGGGGTGAGAACTCCCATGTTGGCCCCTTGCAAAAAAACTAGGATCCCTCGCTTCAACGCTTCCACGTCTCAACCCCGAACAAAAGTCTTGGCAAGGCCACTGGCTCGCTCACCATCCCTCGCCATGAACCTTTCCGCCCTGACCGACCGCCGCGCTTTCCTGAAGACCACTGCTGTTGCGAGTGCCGGTCTGGCGGCGGGCTTGGGTGCGCTGGCGCAGGACGGGCCGGCGCGTCCGACGAAGCGCAATATCAAGCTGGGCCTCGACAACTTCTCGGTGCGCGCCCTGGGCTGGAAGGCCCCCCAACTCATCGAGTATGCCGCCAAGCTCAAGACCGATTCGCTGTTCATCAGCGATTTGGATGCATTCGAAAGCCTGGAGGACAAGCCGCTCGGCGAACTCAGGGCCAGGGCGGCCGACCAGGGGCTGCAAATCCATCTGGGCACCTGGAGCATTTGCCCGACCTCGAAAGCATTCAAAAACAAGTGGGGCACCGCGGAGGAACACCTGGCGCTGGGTCTGCGCGCGGCCAAGGCGCTCGGTTCGCCGGTGTTGCGGGTCGTCCTCGGCAATCGTCAGGACCGCCAGACCGACGGGGGCATTGAGGCGCGCATTGAGGACACCGTCAAGGTCTGCAAAAAACTTCGCAGCCAGGCGGTGGACGCGGGCGTGAAGATTGCTGTCGAGAACCACGCCGGGGACATGCAGGCCTGGGAACTGGTCACGCTCATCGAGGCCGCCGGCAAGGATTACGTCGGCGCGAATCTCGATTCAGGCAACGCGGCGTGGACGCTGGAAGATCCCGTCGAGAGCCTGGAGATCCTCGGCCCGTTCGCGGTGACGACCAGCTTGCGCGACTCGATGATTTGGGAGACGCCTGACGGGGCTAAAGTCCAGTGGACGGCGATGGGGGAAGGGGTGGTCGACTGGCGGACTTACTTCGATCGCTTCGAGAAGCTGTGCCCGGGAGTGCCCGTGCACATCGAGACGATTTCAGGGTTTGCCGTGGAGTTTGGCTTTCTCAAGCCCGGGTTCTGGGGCCCGTTCCCGAGGGCTCGAGCGAAGGACTTCGCCCGGTTCCTCGCTCTTGCCAAAAAAGGAAAAGCCATTCTGCCCTTTCAGCCCGCGGAAGGCCAGGACCGCAAGCAGGCTGATCAGGAATACCAAAAGGCGGAACTGCAGCGAAGTCTGCATTATTGCGCGACATCGCTCGGCTTGGGGCTGAAGGCCGGAGCCGGGACGGGGGCGGGATAGACCTCGGACGAGGTCATGCGCGGCGGCGGGGCCGGGGCGAAGGCCAGCCGGCCGTTCGACTGTTGGAGCGTGCCGAGCAGACTGTCCGCCGCAATCGTCCCGAGTACCAGGAGCAGGTAAAAGTAGAGATGCCTCCGAAGTGGGGGGATTTCAGCCCATGAATAGTCTTGCTGCTCGGTTGGTGGTGTCATGCCCATGTCTTACGACGAGACAGGACATCCAACAATTGGGCAGCCTACACAGTGGAGGCGTAGTAGACCCACCGGTCAGCGGCCAGGGGAATTACGGTAGGGCGTGCAGCGAGCGCGGCAGCGCGGGCCGACTCACAATAGGAACACGCTAACACAAGACACGGATTGCACCGATTAACACAGGTTCATTGCGTGAAAATCCGTGTCTGCATTCTACTCTCCCCCAAAAGTTTGCGCAGGGTGCACAAAACGCCGGCGCTCCGCGCCGTTTCACACATCGCAAATCCCCACGCCCTGCCGTAGCGACGCAATGACGTCCTTCCGTTTCGGAATGAACTCCTGGGCGACGTGGCCCTTGAAGCCCGTCTCGACGATGGCCTTCATCACGGCGGGGTAGTGGATTTCCTGGGTGTCGTCGATCTCGTTGCGGCCAGGCACGCCGCCGGTGTGGTAATGGGCGAAGTGCCGGTGGTGCTTCTTGATGGTCGCGATAAGGTCGCCCTCCATGATCTGCATGTGATAAATATCGTAGAGCAACTTGAAACGCTCCGAGCTGATGCGCTGGCACAGTTCGACGCCCCACGCCGTATGATCACATTGGTAGTCCTTGTGATTGACGCGGCTGTTGAGCAATTCCATGGCGATGGTCACCTGCTTCTCTTCCGCCAGCTTCATGATTCGTTTGAGGCCCAGGGCGCAATTCTCCAATCCCTTCTCGTCGTCGAGTCCGGCGCGATTGCCCGAGAAGCAAATCAGGTTCGTCATGCCGGCGTCAGCCACCTCCCGGATGCGTTGCTCGTAAGCGCCGACCAACCGGTCGTGATGCTCGACACGATTCCACGCTCGCTCGATGCCGCCCAAACCTTCGACGACCGGATTGCTGACCATGGCGCACGTCAAGCCGTGCTTCTTCAATGTCGGAAAATCCGGCGGGTTGAGCAATTCAACGGAGGACAGCCCCATTTCCTTACCTGCTGTGCAAAGCTCTTCCAGCTCGAGTTTGTAGCACCATTTGCAGACGGAGTGGTTGACGTGCCCCTTGAGCGCGGCGCCTGCCGCAGCGTCTGCGGCGGCCAACCGCTGGTGAAGCGAGGCGGCGGTGGCGGCGACAACGGCGGCACTGCCGGCGAGTTTGCCGAGCGCCGAACGGCGGGTGATGGGCGTTTTCATAAGAAGTGGCTGAGTACAGCCCAAACCATGACGGGCGTCAAATGGCAAGTCGGTTGGGAACGTGAAGCGGTGAAACGGTGAAACGTCAAATCGTTAAAACGTTGAATCGTGAGTCGTTAAATCGTGAGTCCATGTCTCCAAGTTGCATTTTCACGATTCAACGATTCAACGATTTGGCGCTTCACCCTTCACGCTCGACAGCCTCGATGCTCGGGCGACGCTCACTGCGCCCACCGCAACCCCGACACAAACTTTTCCCACTTGCGCCGGAACGCCTCCAGGTCCGATTCGCCCAACACCTTCTTCAACGTCTTCACGCCGGTCGGGTCGTCCTTCGCGCCAGACGCGAAAGCGTGATAGAACTTCACCAGCAGCCCCTGCTCCTGAAGGTAGTAGCAAAGGTAGCGGGCTAGCGCGTAATGCTGGCTGTAGTTGCGGTTGTCCGAACCGCCGTAGAACTCGTCGTCTGACAAGGCCAGCAACTTCTCGAAGGGCAGCGTGTGGCCGGTCCGAATGGCTTCCTGCAACGCGGGCAAACGCCAGTTCGGATAACCGACGATGCGCCCGGCCTTCGAGCCGCTCTGCTCGTAAAGCGAAGCCAGCCCTTCATTGAACCACGCGGGACACGAGGGAAAGTTCGCCCGCACGAAGGGATGGACGATTTCGTGAACGAGCGTGCCGCCGCCCGTGCTGATGTTCATCAGCAGCGCGTTGTGCCGCGGGCTGTAATAGCCGTACGGCGTCGTCGGTGTGTCGGCGAAGAGTTCGCGCGCCCACTTCTCGTAGCTCGCCTTGTCCTTGAACAGCCAGATGTCGACGATGGGCGATGGATCGCGTTTGAAATAGTCGCGTTTGAGCCGGTCCACGGCCCACTTGACGGTGTTCGTAGCGTGCTGGCGCACGATGTGCGGCGCTTCATCGCCGAGCACGACGAAGGGAGGCTGCCACGTCCACGTGAAGCCCCGTGGCATTCGTGCCTGCAGTTGCTTGAGGTGATTCGTGAGGTCGGTCGAACTGACGGACGGACCGTTGGTCGGGTGCGACGATGTGGGCTCAGCGGCGCGGATCGTAGCCACAAGGAGCAGGATGGCAGTCAGCGCAAGGAAGGTATTGCCCATAGTGCCCATTGGCTGTTGCTCTTACTTTGCTGGGCTCTGGGACGCAATGGTGAAAGGCGAAATCGTAAATCGTTAAAATCGTTGAATCGTTAAATCGGCTCTCGGCCCTGCGTTTCAACGCTTCACAATCTAGCGATTCAACGATTTAACGATTTAACGTTCTAACGATTCACCCTTCCACCACCCTTGATCTCATCCACCTCCGTTCGCTACGGTCTGTCCGCGCCTGCGGCGCCACGCCGACATGAAAACCCGCGTTCGCTTTGCCCCGAGTCCCACCGGCTTTCTGCACATCGGCGGCGCGCGCACCGCGCTGTTCAACTGGCTGTACGCGCGGCACACCGGCGGCACGTTCATCCTGCGGATCGAGGACACGGACGCCGCGCGCAACCTGCAGGAGGCGGTCAACGTGATCCTGGATGGCCTTCGCTGGCTCGGCTTGGCCTGGGATGAAGGCCCGCTGACGGCCGACGCCACCGGCCCGTGCAAGGGCGATCGCGGCCCTTACTTCCAGAGCCAGCGCAAGGAGAACTACGCCCGTCGCATCGAAGCGCTCCTCTCCCGCGACCTGGCTTACGAGCACGAAGGCGCCGTGAAGTTCCGCATGACGCGCGAACCGATCACGATTCCCGATCTCGTCGTCGGCAATGTGACCCGCGAGCCAACCGACCGCGAAGCCGCTGACCCCGATTTCGTCATAGTCCGCTCCGACGGCCAGCCGGTGTTCCACCTGGTCAACGTGGTCGACGACCTTGAGATGGGCGTCACTCATGTCATCCGCGGCGAGGACCACCTGAGCAACACCGCCAAGCACATCGCGCTCTTTCGCGCGTTCGGCGTGGCGCCGCCGCACTACGCGCACATTCCGCTCATCCTGAATCAGGACGGCACCAAGATGAGCAAGAGCGCCACGGGCGCTTCGCTCACGCATTACATGCAGAACGGTTATCTGCCTGAAGCCGTCGTCAATTATCTCTGCCTCCTCGGCTGGTCGCCCAAGGGCAACCGCGAGAAAATGCCGCTGGCCGAAACCGTCGATGCGTTCGATCTCCCGCAAATCCTCCGGCACAACGCGCGTTTCGACCTCGAGAAGCTCAAATGGCTCAACGGCGAATACAGCCGCGAGCTCTCCGACGACCGGTTCCACGAACTGTGCGTCCACGCGCTAGCCCGCTCCGGGCTCGACACGAACCGTTTCCCGCTCGACTACGTGAAGGCCGCGCTCGACACTTGCAAGAGCAAGATCAACCTCTTCACCGAAGTCCCCACATACGCCGGCTTTTATTTCAAGGAAGAGTTCGACTACGACGCCGACGCCGCGAAGAAGGACTTCGTTCCCGAGAACAAGCCGCGCCTGCAAGAACTCCGTGCGGCCTTCGCCGCGGCAGAACCGTTCGATGCCGCGACTTTGGAATCATCTCTCAAGTCCACCGCGGCGAAACTCGGCGTGAAGAACGGCGTGCTCGTCCACCCCACCCGTCTCGCCTGCACCGGCAACACCTCCGGCCCGAGCCTCTACCATTTGCTCGCCGTACTGGGTAAAGACCGCGTGCTCGCGCGGCTCGATCGGGCGCTGACGCGGTTGGGGTAAGGACGAGAGCAACGCACCGGGACAGCTTGGCCGTGTCCCGGAGGGACAATCGACAATAGCCCCGCGTTTCAACGCGGGGTAAAGGTTATAGACAGATCAAGTCCCGAAGGGACGGTCGAAAGGCCCCCCTCGCGATTTCGCCCGCGAGAGCCTCATCAGCCGTCCCTTCGGGACTTGACTTTCTGGCTACACCTACCCGGCATTGAAATGCCGGGCTATTATCACGCTGTCCCTACGGGACAAGGAGCGGGCGGAATCTAAGGGCGCAGGACCATTTGCCGATGAACCAAAACGAATGGCCACTCGCCGGCAACGTCGGTGGATGATCGGAATCGCGCTCTTCGCGGTGACGGTTGGATGCATCGCTTTCTCGTTTGGTGGTGCCAACAAGATGCCGTACTACGAGGGCAAATCTCTTCAGGAATGGTTCGACTTGTTTCAGCCACACCACTCCGAAGAAGACCCGGACGTCAAAGCGATAATCGCGATCGGGAGCGAGGCCGTTCCGTTCCTCTTGCACGAATTGTGCGTTTCCGAATCACCGTGGGCGGAGCGTTCCCGAAGACTGCAGTGCAAACTGGGATTGGTGCGCCGCCCTTACAGCACGGCGAGTAGTCGAAACTATAGAGCGTACAATTGCTTACTCCTTTTGGGGACCAACGCGGACTCGGCTCTGCCTGAGTTAATCAAGGTCGCGAGGGACGAGGCGCACCCGAGTCTGGCAATCGGATTACTCGGGTTCAACCGATCAAGCCCAACAACCATAGTGCCTGTACTGGAAAAAAGGATAGCAAATCCCCCAAATCCCCGAGCGCCTGGCCCCTTCATGGCCGCAATCAGTTCGCTTGCAACGCAAGGCACAAACGCTCATTCCGCCCTTCCTCGGCTGAAGGAAATTGAGGGCGATGCCAGAATTCCTCTTCAAATTCGCATTGAGGCCGCCTGCGCCAGGCTGTCAATCGATCCTGCAAATCCCCAACCACTGGACTTCATCGTCGGGCAGTGGGAAAGCACAAATGACTCCAGGCGATGGATTATTCAAGCGTTCCGCTTCCTGGGAACCAATGCCATCCCGGCGCTTCCCGCAATGCGAAGGATGTCTCAAAATGGATCCGACACGTACGAGAGTTTTGCGTTGAGAGGCTCGATGCGTTGGCTCGAAACGCTATCCGGGACGGAGTTATCCAGCACCAATGAGACCATTTGCGTGCAAGATTTGATTCGTCCTTGAACGAAGCAGCCCGAGGCTGCCTGACTTTCCAGTGGAACTTGGCGCCTATGGAGTGCGCCGGCAGAGCGCAGCGACGACGGCGCTTTGGATTCGGCGTTGCGGCTGGACTTGCCATTCTTTGAAAATTCTCCAAAAAATCCTTTGACCCTCACGTAACGTCATCCCCGACCGTGCGCGCAGCCTTCGGCGCCACGGTGGCGGCGGAGGAGAAACGAACGATGGCTCATACAGTCAAAAAGGTTGCCGCGATGTCGGGCGTCAGCGTGCGCACGCTTCATTTCTATGATGACGTGGGCTTGCTGAAACCAGCCTATGTCGGCGCCAACGGGTATCGCCATTACGAGGAGGCGCAACTCCTGATGCTTCAGCAAATCCTCTTCTACCGGAAGCTGGGTTTCGAGTTGAAGCAGATCAAACGCATCCTGAGCCGGCCCGACTTCGACAAGGTCGCTGCGCTGGAATCGCATCGGAAGGTGTTGCGCAAAAACCTCGCCGAGACCCGGCGGCTGATTCAGACCATCGATGAAACCATCGAACACTTGAAAGGGAAAAAGAAAATGAAGAGCCAGAAATTGTTTAAGGGCTTCGACCCGGTTCAGCAGGCGCGACACGAGCAGACTCTAATCGATCGCTTCGGCGAGGGAATGCGGGAGAGGATCGAGCAATCCAAAAGGAAGGTCCAGCATTGGACCAAGGCCGACTGGGAAAAATCGGGGCGCGACTTTGCGGCCATCTGCCAGGAGCTTGCCCGCCTGATGGACCAGCGACTCGCCGAGGATTCGCGCGAAGTGCAAGCCGTGGTCCGCCGCCATTACGAGTGGCTCAAGCAGTTTTGGACGCCGAACCGGCAATCCTACGCCGGACACAGCAGGATGATTGAGGACTCTGAGCTGGGAAAGGCTTATGAGCCCTACCATCCGCAACTTCCCAAATTCATCGCAGCAGCGATCAGGACCTTCGCGGAAAAGGAACTCGACTGAACTAAGAGCCAATCAATGAGTGGTCAACGCGTCGCTCCGGGCGTGCCTGAACAGACCCAAGGAACGCCACGGCGACCGTTTGACAACACTCATAGTAGGGGGCACTTCCCGGGATGGGATCAGCCGCAACTCTTTTCAGAAGAGGTTCGTGCAGGCTTCAGACCACTGCGCAGTGCCCGTTCGACTTGTCACTTTGCCCGCCCGTTTCCTCCCAAGCCGTCTTGCGCCCGTTGTGTGGCGCGGAGTATTGAAGGGGAACCGGCGTATCGGAGTCCAACAAGCGATGAAAAAATGGCTGAGGTCGTTGACCGGCTTGTTTGCGGTGATACTCATGGCTTCTGGAGGGATGGCCGGGGCGGCGGAACCGTTCTTCTTCATCCAGCTCAGTGATCCACAGTTCGGCATGTTCACGGGGAACAAGGATTTCGTGCAGGAGACGGCGAACTTTGAGTTCGCCGTGGCCACGGTCAACCGGCTGCGCCCGAGTTTCGTGGTCATCACCGGCGACCTGGTGAACAAGCCGGGGGATGCGGCCCAGATCGCGGAGTTCAAGCGCATCGCCGCGAAGGTTGATCCCGCCATCCCGGTGCATAACGTGGCCGGCAATCATGATGTCGAAAACGTGCCGACGCCGGAACTCATCGCCGCCTACACGAACGGCTTCGGTCCCGATCGGTATGTGTTCCGGCACGGCGGGCTGGCCGGGCTGGTGCTCAATTCGAGCGTCATTCATTCGCCGCAGAAAACCACCAACGAGTACGCGGCGCAGGAGCAATGGCTCAGGACGGAACTGGAGCACGCCCGCGCCGACGGCGCGCAACACATCGTCATCTTCCAACACCACCCGTGGTTCCTGAAGACCGCCGACGAGCCAGACGAATACTTCAACATCCCGAAGGAGAGGCGCGCGCCGCATCTGGCCCTGTTCCGCGAGTTCGGAGTGAAGTATCTCTTCTCGGGCCATTATCACCGCAACGCCGTGGCCCGCGATGGCGAACTGGAAGCGGTGACGACCGGCCCGGTGGGCCAGCCGCTGGGAGACAAGTCCGGCCTGCGCGTGGTTATCGTGCGGGACAGCGGCTTGGAGCATCGCTACTACCATTTCGGCGAGCTGCCCACCCGCATCGACCTTGCGCCTGCGAAGCCGGCGCCCCAGCCGGCGAAGTGAATGAACCCGGTGCCAATCTAGATCCAATCACGGCCTCAGAGGCCGCGAGCTAGTCTAATCGGAGCGCTGAAGTAATAGTAACCCTTATGCCGAGCTCGGCATAAGGGGTATTTTTTCTAGCCATAGGCTGCGGCTTGGGCGGTGCGTAAATCTGGTTCGAGAAAAAGCACCTTTCCCTGTCCGATTTCTGACCCGGCGGCTAACATGCAATGAGTGACCGATCAGACCGACAGCCTATTGCTGAAAGCCTACGTCGAACGCAGGCATGAGGCCGCGTTCAACGAACTGGTCCACCGCCATGTGGACCTTGTCTATTCGGCCGCCATTCGAATGGTTCGTGATCCGCAGCTTGCCGAAGACGTGACCCAAGGCGCATTCATCGCCCTGGCCAGGCAAGCTTCCGAACTGGTGGAGCGGGCGACCTTGGCGGGGTGGCTGCATCGCACGGCGCAAAACATCGCCGCCCAGACCGTCCGCACCATCGAACGCCGTCGGGCGCGCGAGCAGGAAGCCTTTGCCATGAGCGAACAGATTTCAACTTTACCGGATGTCTGGTGGGAGCAGATCGAACCGCACCTGGATGCCGCGCTGGGCGAATTGAGTGACGCTGACCGCGATGCCGTGGTCCTGCGCTATTTCCATAAGAAATCCGCTGCCGAAATCGCCACCATTCTCGGCGTGAGCGACGATGCCGCGCAAAAACGTGTGAGCCGTGCGGTGGAAAAACTGCGCGAGGTTTTCGCGAAGAACAAAATCACGATCGGCGCGGGCAGTCTGGGAATTTTGATTTCCGCGAATGCCGTGCAAGCTGCCCCGGCAGGACTGGCTACGAAAATTTTAGCCGCAACTTCGGGACTAACCGCGACGGCTGGAATAACCATGATTCAAAAATCTTTAATCGCTGGGTTGGCCGCTGTCGTGATTGGCGGTGGCATTTACTCGTTTCATTTGCAAAAGCAAATCGCCGCGTTACAAGAACAACAAACATCGCTGAACCAGCAAATTGCGCAAATGAGCCAGGAACGCGACGACGCAAAAAATCAATTGGCGGCGGCACAACGGGAAAATGAGCAGCGACAAAACAATCAGGATGAACTCTTGCGATTGCGCGGCGAAATCGGCGTTTTGCGGCGGCAGCTAGGCGAAGCGACTAAAACAAATCGCGCGCTGCCGGCCGCAGTTGTGGCAATGAACACCAATTCGTCCATGCCGCAAATCGTCATTGAAGCCAGATTTCTGACGATGCCGAAAGACGCATCTGCCGGTTGGTATGACTCGACCAGCGCCGGTATTCTTACCAGCGAAAACCTCTCAATCGCGTTAAAGCAATTACGCTCACGCAATGATGTTGAAGCTCTCGCCGAGCCGAAAGTGGTGACACTCAGCGGACGCCAGGTTCAAATGCGGGCAACACAGATGATTTCTGTCGTGACCAATTTTTGCCTTCAAGAAACAAATGGCGCTTCCAGCATTGTTCCTCAAGCTAGGGCTGTCGAGTGTGGCCCGATTCTGGATGCGGTGCCGAAAGTCTTGTCCGACGGTTATACAATCGAATTGCCCGTCATCGCTTCGATCGTTGAATTCTTGGGTTACGCGCCATCTGCAAACACGACGCTAGCTTACAATTCAGTTGGGCAGAAATTTGACGTGCCGACAGTCTCGCCTCAATTTCGCGTCCAGCAAATAACGAATTCAGTGAATATCCTGGACGGCCAAACGCTGGCTTTTAGATTGAATGATAATCAAATGCCTCCGGCGGCCGCGCTTGCAGAGCTTGATGGCAGCAAATCAAACTCTCTTAACCGGCACACGCTCGTGTTTGTCACCGCATCCATCATTGACCGTGCAGGCAATCGGGTGCATGCAGATTCCGAAAGTTATACAAATATTCCGCCGCAACCAGTCAGCCAGTGATGGTTGTTTGCAGATTGAAATGCCTTCGCCGCGATGTCGGGGCGGGACGGCGACATTGCAATGGTCATCTTTGCGAGTTACGTCCTCGGGCAATTCATGCCGCTGTTTTATTGAAGAGTGAGTGCAGGAATAGGACCCAACTACGATCGCGCGCTGACAAAATTCATTGGCGGGCCTGTTCTTCAAACCGCTGAGGTTGTTGGGTGTCTGGGCCAAATGAGCCTGATCTTCCGGATGGTTTTCCTTGCGACAGCGCTGCCGGTTTTTTCCTTTTACGCCAGGGCGAACAGCGCGGACGGACCAGTATCATGAGGTCCGTTTGGGCGCAAATGTCCGAATCAATGCCTTGACCGTCTGGCGGGTTTTCCAGGCAGCGATGCCGCGGTTGCACGCGACGAGCACGGCAAAGTCAATTTCGGGTGCGATGACCACGCCGCAGTTCCACCTTCCGTTGCTTCCGGCGTGCCAGAGGCGGCGGCCGGTGTCTCCAGGCTGGGTGCCTTTTGCCCAACTGGCTGTGCTGATAAACCATCCGGCACGGTAA
>Ga0134127_10002629_pt1 | contig 12914 bp, 10 predicted proteins | sample KB31753_FD_96459 | JGI IMG/M metagenome (GOLD analysis project Ga0134127, IMG submission 96459) | Terrestrial soil microbial communities with excess Nitrogen fertilizer from Kellogg Biological Station, Michigan, USA - KB3-175-3 | ecosystem: Environmental > Terrestrial > Soil > Unclassified ...
AAGTTGCTACTCGGGCCAAGAAATGTGTCCCATCTCTGGTGTGGCACGACCGCAAGTTCTAGTTGATCGGCAATCAGCTCTGCCAAGGTGAGAAACAGCTTTTCAACAGTCTCAAGCGATGTCGCTGTAAGGTGTTGAAGATCCGTCAGCACCACTGCCGCGCCTGCTTCGCGCCTCTGTTGCATGCCTCTTGCCAGCAGCGAAGTCTTGCCGACCTGTCGAGCGCCTTTAACCAATACGATGCTGTCGTGACGAGCTAGAGCGTGATGGAACTCACCGTCCGTCTGTCGCTCAATGTAGAAATTCGAATGTAGAGGCATAGCGCCGCCCGGTGGGTCTGGTTCTTCAGGCGCACATTGGATTGTATATGCCGCATACGGATCGGCGGGTATTACCCTTACATCCATCGCAAACCGATAACCGCGGCGCGAGACGGTTTCGATGTAGACATCATTGCCGATGCTCCGTCGCAATGCATTGATGCTGACCGTGAGATTGCTCTCTTCGACCTCTGTGTCTGGCCAAAGCAAATGAAGCAGCTGTTCTTTTTCCAGCATCTGGCCGTGGTGTTCGACGAGAATGACAAGCAGATCGAATAGCTTTGGTCGCAGTGTGACTTCATGTCCCCGGCGTAGTAGACGGCATTCGCCCAAATCCAGACGGTATGACCCAAATTCGTATATCACGCGTTTCATCGGGTAGCACCAAATACGAGAAAAATTTATCGGTGTTTAACCATAGTTTTCCTGAGGCTTAATGAAAGTGAATGCGCCATCATCTAATCTTAACCGCGTCAGGAAAAGATTTTACGGTACATCCTGAACTCAGCACTGGCGCACGCTGCGATTCACTAGCGAGCGCATTCTACACCACACGCTGAGGACTGCAACAACAAGCGCCAACTCACGTGCTGCCAAACACACGCGACGGCGAAATGGTGTAGTCATTAAGGAGATACAGTATGAACCCAGGATATTTGAGATTTCAAATCCAGTTCGGCAGGCTGCGCATAAGTGAGGCTTGCCTATTACTTTGGACACTTCGCTAATAAAGCAACCCGTTGAACAGCGAGTGTCTGTAACACTTTCTAAGGTCTCGAAATCGCCAGGGAGGAAAACATGAAGATAAGACTTCTTATCGCTGTGCTATTTCTGGTTTGTGCGAGCGCAGAGGTGCAAGCGCAGACTGAGAACTCGACCCGGAATTCGGACGGCAGGTTGAATGACTATCTTCGCTGCCAGTTTAAGACAGCTGAAGAGCAGGCGTTTCGGCAGGATTCTTCGCTTGATGCCGCCAAACAGGCTGTTCGGGCAAAGGCCAGCAGTCCAGAATTCAAAAACCGAATCGCGTCGGATCAGTTTGCCGCGCTGATGCAGTCGGTGGAATGAGATCTGAAGATGGTGCCAGGCCTGCGATTTGCGATTCTCCCCTCAACTATTCCCCTCCATCTTCCGAATTAACCTCCTGAATCTGAACATGGTGCCAGGCCTGCGATTTGCGATTCTCTCCTCAATTCTTAAGCTCCGCGTTACGAATCAACCTTTTGATTCGCTTCACAAGCTTCTGCAGTTTGCTTGAGTCTTTCATTTTGCTCTTTGCTGCGTCGAGCCGCCTGCTAACTAACGAACTGTCTGCCCCCATCAGCTTGGCAATCGCTGTGTTGCTGGCGCCCAGTTCGTGCGCAACAAATATCATCGCTTCCTTCGACATCACAGTCTGGCTCCTCTTGCTGCGGCTGCAGATCTCTTCCGGGGTCAAGCCAGATGCTCTTGCCGCCGACTCTATCAGTCCTTCCAGATTGGGAGCTGACCGATTCTTGACCTGACGTCTAGCACCTCTTGGTATTTCCCCCACTCGCTTCTTCGTCTCATCAACGAACTCTTCCATCCCCAGTAGTCTTCCTTCCTCCGCTTGGTAGAACTCCTCACGATGACCAAGCTTGATGCCCGCGTTTACAAAAGCCGCGAACCTTTCGCGCGCCAGCTTTTTCGTCGCCCCAAAATGTCGTAGTACCGGTTCGATGTCTACCAGCCCTGGCTCGTCTAATCCCAAGTACGCGCGATGACTGCTGTAACGGTAAGCCTCCGGCGTCCGAACTATTTTCGCTCGCACCGGGTTCAAGTGAATGTACCGAACGAGTTCTGCGAGATACTGATCAGTCTGACACAGTATTCCCTTATATCGGCTTTGAAATAAGTGACCGACCCTTCCGTATCTCTTGTTGTAGTATCGACTGTAGCCGGTGAGCAGCCGATGCATCACTCGGCCTATTGCGGCTTTCCGACGTTCCACCAAGAGGTGGACGTGATTGGGCATCAAACAATAAGCGTAAAGGAAGAACGGCAATTTGGCCTTCTGGGCCGCCAGCAGCCGGAGGATCTTTTGATAGTCGTTGTCGTCACCGAAAATGCGCCGTCGATTGTTTCCGCGCGTGAGGATGTGGTACAGACCACCCTCCACTTCGAGTCTGGGTTTTCGAGCCATAATGTTTCGTCTCCAGTCGTGCGACTCCGGAATCGCAAAATTGCAGGCCCGGCACCCAGTTTCCGAGCAGATGTTTTGATTTTCCGCGACTCTACGAATCGCAGAATCGCAGGCCTGGCACCCAAAACAAAAGAGCCATTTTTCGCGACTCTACGAATCGCAAATCGCAGGCCTGGCACCCAAAGAGGAGAGCGCCCGGTCGAAAAAGTCAGAGCGGCCTTGGCTGCTCGTACTGACAGCAGAGTTACGCCCAGAAGTTACGATCGAGCGTGCGGTACTGAATCGCTTCGCTGACGTGCGCCGGCTCGATTCCTTCTTTTCCCTCAAGATCCGCAAGCGTGCGACTCACTTTCAATATCCGATCATAGGCCCGAGCCGATAACCCAAGCCGGGTGATCGCGTTCTCCAGCAGCCCCTTCGAAGCCGAATCGATCACGCAGTACTTGCGAATCAACCGCGGCGACATCTGGGCGTTGCAGAAGATTCGTTCGCTCGTGAAGCGTTCCAACTGGACGCGGCGTGCTCGCACCACTCGGTCACGGATCTCGGCGGAGCTCTCGGCCGGCGTGTCGCTCGCGAGCTCTTTGAACTTCACCGCCGGCACGTCGATGTGAATGTCGATACGATCGAGCAGCGGACCCGAGATCTTTGATACGTATCGCTGAACTTGTATCGGCGAACACTGGCACTCGCGAGTGGGATCATTATGGAATCCACAGGGACAGGGATTCATCGCGGCCGCGAGCATGAATCGCGAAGGGAAAGTCAACGACATCGCTGCCCGGCTGATCGTCACCTTACCGTCCTCAAGCGGCTGACGAAGCACCTCGAGCACGTTCCGCTCGAACTCGGGCAGCTCATCGAGAAACAGCATTCCGTTATGTGCCAGCGACACTTCACCGGGCCGCGGCAAGGCTCCGCCTCCAATCAACCCGGCATCGGAGATCGTGTGATGAGGCGCGCGAAACGGCCGCGTGGTGATCAAACCGTGTTTCTCTGTCAACCCGACTACGCTGTGGATTTTCGTGCATTCGATCGCTTCTTCAAACTCCAGCGGTGGAAGAATGGTGGGCATTCGCTTCGCAAGCATGGTTTTGCCAGACCCAGGAGGGCCGATAAGAAGAATATTATGGCCTCCGGCTGTCGCAACTTCTATGGCTCGCTTGGCATGAGGCTGGCCGCGCACCTCGCGAAAGTCATCCGGATAATGATCTAGATTGGCTAGCAGAGCTTCGGTGTCGATCCTCAGAGGCAGCGGCGGCCGCTCACTGTTGATTAACTCGACGACGCTGTTGAGTGTTGCCACCGGGTAGACTTCCAAACCCGTCACCACCGCAGCTTCGTGCGCATTCTCTTCCGGCACGATCAACCGTTTCACACCGTGTGCTCGAGCCGCCACGCCCACCGGCAATGCCCCCTTGATCGGGCGCACCCGGCCGTCAAGAGACAGCTCGCCGACTATCAGCGTGTCACGCAGTTCTTCGCGCTGGAGATCGCCGTTGGCGCCGAGTATCCCAATCGCAATCGGCAAATCGAAGCTCGAGCCTTCCTTCTTTACATCGGCCGGCGCGAGATTGACGGTCACGCGGTGGATGGGGAAAAAGAAATTGCAGTTGTTGATGGCCGCGCGGATCCGCTCGCGGCTTTCGCGAACGGCGGCGTCAGGCAGACCTACCATTGTGAACACCGGCGTCAGGCTGTCGCCGGCACGCGGGGTCAGGTCAACTTCGACATCGACAACATACGCATCGATGCCAAATACTGCGGCGCTGATAGTTTTGAACAGCATTCCGACTTCCTCCTTCGGGATCCGTTTTGAATAAAGGTGGGCCGGGAACCCAGGAAGTCAGAATTTCATCCCTGCCGACTAAAGCAAGTATGTAATACCTCACGGACGCACGATGTGCAATGTCAAAAGGCGCACTGATCTGTTCCGCGCAAAGAGGCTAAGAACCGCTAAGACGCAAAGGAACTGTTATCATTGAGCCTGCCTTCGGTGGACTGATCCTGATTGCAGGGGTAACTAAAGAAATGGACAAAACAACGCGTCGTGTCCTGAATCTATTCTCGCAAATGAACGAGGACACTCTGGATCTGCACACGCTCTTTGAGGCAGGCGGAAACGATCCGGAAGCTCGCAGCCAGGTGCTGGATGTCGTGGCGCGCCTCGTTCGCGAAGGACTGCTCGAAGAGCGCGGCAGCGATTTCTACAAGCTAACAACAAAGGGGCGTTCCGCAATGGGCAATAAATGAAGGGACTGAGCGATACTCTGTTGACCATCGCAGTGCTAGGAGGAATCCTGATCCTCAGCGCGATCTTCACAAACTGGTTCACTCGCAAGATGTATTACAAATGCTCCGAGTGCGGAAACCTCAACGCAAAGCGAAGGATGCGCTGCAGAATCTGCGACAATCCTTTGACATAGCAGAACCAGGCCGCTTCTTCATCCTGATGGTTTCCCAGATGACTCCGACCCAGATGACGCCGAGAATGATTCGGATCGCGGGCAGGATCGGCGGCGCACACGCTCTAAAAGCGATCGGGCGCACGGACCAGACTCGAATGTTGTCTCCCTGCAAAACTCTGTTAGCCATTTTTGTCTCCGGTTCTTAGGCGGCTTGCGGCCTCAACGGGGACGCCGCAAGCCGCGCGGGGGCGAAATGCGGCCTCAACCGAGCGCCGCAACCGCACGGGGCGAAATGATTCCTCTCTAATACAAAGACCGAGAATTCGGTGTAAATACCCTCACACTCCACAAAAAAAATGATGAGAAAAATAATTCCTGTGCTAAACTCGCGAGCGGACTTGCTCCAAACTTTTCGGCCTCGAACCCCCAATTTCGCAACGCTCCTGGCAAGAACAATGCAAACAGAGCATGCGATAACCCAATTGCTGGTGAAATGGAGCGCTGGCGACAAAGCGGCATTCGACGAATTAGTGCCGCTCGTTTATGAAGACCTGCGCCGGCATGCGCAACACTTCCTGCGCCAGCGCTCGAGCAACCATACCTTGCAGGCAACAGCGCTGGTCCACGAAGCTTACTTGCGGCTGGCTCCGCGGCAAAATACGAACTGGCAAAACCGCGCCCAGTTCTTCGGTCTAGCCGCCAAGATTATGCGCGATCTGCTCGTCGACTATGCTCGCTCGCAAAGGACAGCCAAACGCGGCGGCTCCCAGCTGCGGCTGTCGCTTTCCGCTGCAGACCGGATCAACAACGAATCGACAATAGATTTATTAGCCCTGGATCTTGCCTTGAAGGAGCTCGCAATCTCAAATCCTCAGTACGGCCAGATCGTCGAGTTGCGCTATTTCGGCGGACTGACCATCGAAGAGACCGCAGCAGTGCTCGATATCTCACACACCACTGTCGAGCGCGGCTGGAAATTTGCCCGGGCGTGGCTGCGAGTCCAACTCAGCTGATAATGAAGACCCCTAACCGCATGCGGCTAATCGAAGAATCGTTTTTCGCCGCGCTTGAACGCGAGCCCGACGAGCGCGCGGCTTACGTTGCCGCATTATGCGGCTCGGACAACGAACTCCTCGAGGAATTGCAAAAGCTCATCGCCGCTCATGAACGCGTCGGCAGCTTTATGGATTCGCCAGCCTACCAGTCATTTGCTGATGGTCGAACTGATTTCACCTGGCAGTTAGAGATTGGCCGCCAGCTCGGGCAATATCGCATACTCGGTATGATTGGCCGAGGCGGCATGGGTGATGTATATCTGGCCCAGGACAGCAAGCTTCGCCGCCGCGTGGCGCTGAAACTGTTGCCCACCCGCGTCACCAGCAACGCGCACCATCTAAAGCGATTTCGACAGGAAGCTTACGCCGCGTCTGCGTTGTCTCATCCAAACATCCTCACCGTCTATGACATCGGCGAGCAAGATGGGTTGCATTTCATTGCGACCGAGTACATCGAGGGCGAGACGCTGCGCGAGTTGATGAAGCGCGGCAAGGTGAAACTGGAGCAGGCTCTTGAGATTGCCACACAAGTCGCTGCCGCGCTTTCCGCTGCGCACGCGGCGGGAATAATTCATCGCGATATTAAGCCGGAAAACCTCATGCTGCGGCCGGATGGCTATGTCAAAGTTCTGGACTTTGGATTGGCCAAGCTGACTGAGCCGCCCACGCCTCAGACCAGTGCCTCCTCGTTACAGATGGTCGATACGGATCCGGCGATGCTGATGGGCACTGTCCATTACATGTCACCGGAGCAGGCGCGTGGCCAAACTCTCGATGCGCGCACGGACATCTTCAGCCTCGGCATCGTGATGTATGAACTGCTGACTAATTGTGTGCCGTTTGCAGGCGAGTCCGGTGCTGATGTCATCGTTGCCCTCCTCGAGAAAGAACCGCCGCCCCTGGTGAGCTATTTGCCGGATGTTCCCTCTGAGTTGCAACGCATTGTCAGCAAGACGCTCCGAAGACCGAGAGAAGAGCGATATCAAACGATGCAGCGTTTACTGGATGACCTGAAGACGCTGAAAGAAGAAATTCAGTTGCGAGCCACGTTGGACAGTTTGGAGCCGGGCAAAGCCGCAGCCAATTCTGGAGGGCTTGCGGTTGGAGTTAGCACGACCGGCGCGACACATGCAGAGGGGACTGATGGTGCTGCACCGCTCACGACATCGAACACTTATCAGGTAGTCAGTGAAATCAATCGATCCAAGAAAGCGCCTCTGCTTGCTATGCTGCTCGTCGTCATCGCCGCCCTAAGCGTTGGATATTATTTGCTATCGAAAATTTCAGTGTCCGCTCTTGACTCGATTGCGGTGCTGCCCTTTGCAAATCAGAATCACGATCCCGAGACAGAATACCGTTCAGACGGGTTGACCGAGAGTATCATCAACGATCTGGCGCAGCTTCCGGCTTTGCGAGTGATCGCTCGCAGTTCGGCGTTCCGCTACAAAGGAAAAGAGACCGACCCACTAGTCGCCGGTAAAGAGCTGGGTGTACGCGCCGTGTTAACCGGGCGCCTCCTGCAACGCGGAGACGGGCTAACTATCAGTGTCGAACTGACGGACGTGCGCGAGAATAAGCAACTCTGGGGGCAACAGTACGAGCAAAAGGCCGTCGACTTGCTCGTTATGCAGCGAAACATCGTCAAGGATATCTCCGCCAACTTGCGTCTGAAACTGTCGGGTGCAGAACAAAACCGCGTTAACAAGCATTACACGAAGAACTCCGCGGCTTATCAGCTTTACCTCAAAGGGCGCTTCTACTGGAACGAACGGACAGCAGAGGCGCTCAAAAAGAGCATTGATTATTTTAACCAGGCTATTGAACTGGATCCCGGGGATGCACTGTCTTGGGCCGGGCTGGCTGACACCTTTGTCTTGATTCCCAATTATTCGGCCGGCGCGCCACAAGAGTTTTACCCCAAAGCGAAAGCCGCGGCCAGACGTGCCCTGGAGCTCGACGAGACGCTCGCCGAAGCGCATACGTCGTTGGCCCAGGCGCTCTTTGCCTACGATTGGAATTTCGCGGAATCCAACCGGGAATTTCAACGAGCCCTTGAGCTGAATCCGAATTACGCGACTGCGCGCCACTGGTATGCCAACAGCGTGTTGCTGGCAATGGGCCGATTCGATGAGGCAATTGCGGAAGGCAAGCGAGCCCGCGAGCTTGACCCACTGTCTTTGATTATCAACGCCGATCTGGGCGCAGACTACTTCTACGCAGGCCGGTTTGACGACGCAATCGAACAACTGCGCAAGACCATCGAGATGGATCAAAACTTTTACACAGCGCGCTATTTCCTGGGCATGGCGTATGCGATGAAAGGCGCTTTCCCAGAGGCAATCGCTGAATACAAACGGGCACAGTTATTGAGCGACGATCCGTTCGTACTTGCGTATCTCGGCCACGCCGAGGCTGCCTCAGGAGAGCGTTCAGAGGCGTTGAAAACGCTCGCTGAACTCGAGGTCATTGCAAAACGCCGCTACGTCCCGGCATACAGCTTCGCGATTCTGTATGCGGCAATCGGCGACAAGGACCAGGCGTTTAAATGGCTCGAGAGGCTTTATCAGGATCGAGCTTTCGACATAGCCTATCTTCAAGTCGACCCGTTCTTCGACACACTCCGCAACGACTCGCGTTTCACCGACCTCGTAAAGCGTGTCGGTCTCTGATCCCGCAAGCGAATGACCTCGAAAAGAGGGGGAGAGGGGGAGAGGGGGCGACGGGGACAAGGATTGAAAACTGCAAATTGAAAATTGAAAATTGAAAATTTGGCGCTACCCGATGCTCCTCCGCCCGTCGCCCCGTCACCCCGTCGCCCCCTCTCCCTTTCACTCCCGACTCTTATTGAAGATTAGCCGCGCGAGCGCTCTCTTCAATTGCCTCAAACAATTGTTTGCGCTCATTGTCGTCTCGCGCGGCTCGGTAGGCGCCAAGAAGTTCCTTCAACGACGCGAGTTCTTTATACAACCCGGCGTTCTCGATCGGCGGCGTCAGGTACGAGACGAGCTCCGCATATGATCGCCGCTTCGCGATCGTGCCTTCAGACGGATTGTTGACGCTGTAGATGTATATGTTCGGCAGCTCTCCGATTAATCGATCGGGCCAGCAAGTCTCAGACAGACCGACTTGCTTGCCCGGCATGAATTCCAGTGACCCGTGAGTACCAAAGTGAACAACAGCGTCGGCGCAGAAAACCTTTTCGAGATAGGTGTACAGCCCCATAAAACCGTGATGAGGTGCGCCGCTCTCGGCCGCAAGCAGTCGCATTGGATCGCCTTCGTATCCAAACGTCGGCTGCAACCCGACAAATACATTGCCGAGCTGAGCTCCCAATACCAGGATCTCTCGCCCGTTCGAGTTGATGCCGCCCGGCGCTCGTCCCCATTCACTTTCAATGTCGTCGACAAACGGACAGAGCCTTCGGTAATCATCCACACTCAGCCGGTAGGCGACGTTGCCAAGCGCGCCAAATTCGCTCGAGTTGCCTTCGAGCAGCATTTCCCGCAATCTATCGGGACTATCAGGAAGTTCGATTTCGTAGCCGTCTGCTTTCAGCTTGGTTAACACTTCGAACACGCTGGGGAAGACATCAAGATCCGCAGCCGTTCCAATGTTTCCCTTGTTAGGCGGAAAGCAAAACATCACCAGCGCAAGCCGCAGCTCGCTTCGGGGCGCCGTCCTCAACCGGTTCCACCGCGCCAGTCTCCGCGCGATTCGCCGGCATCGCTCTTCAATCGGCTCCGGTTGATGCCCGTTTGCGGGAAGCCCGCCGTAAACAAACGGCTCGGTCGACCCGTCAATCTCAGGAATCGCGACTTGCACCGCCGCTTGAATAGCGTTTAGTCCCAGCCTGCTCTGTTTCCAGTGCTCGATGGTCTGGACGTCGAGCGAAACCACCGACCGGAACGGGACGTTCAGCTCACCTAAAAACTCCGCCGCCGCCTGGCTGTCGTTCATCGCCGGCCCGCCCACGAAACTAAACCCCGTCAGCGAAACAACCTGACTCACTCGCGCCCTCGCTGAAGGTCGGTCCGAAGGCAAGGCTTTATTCCGTGTTTTATTGACCCCTTCTACAAAGAACTCGCGGCACGCGTCGCGGTTGTCCATAAAGGTCGAGATAGCAGGGATAACGCTCAAGCCTTCCTCCTCGATCGCTCGAATCAGTCCGTCGTAATGTCGACGCGCATCGCTGATGATCTGTGGGCGCATCAGCAGCAGCCCGATAGTCTGATCAGCATCGAGCGCTAGCCGGCGCTTGCGGCGATACCATTTCTGATATGCCTCAAACGTATCGAACAGGCTCGGTGCGTCGGGATGATAGATTCCGACCAGAGGCAGAGCTTCCGCGGGTTCGACCTTTATCGAGCGATGATTTCCGGGCGCGTATTGCTTGATCGCGTAGAGGAGCATCGCGGCTATGTTGTTGGGCGTGGGCTGAAGAAAATAGCCGAACAGCAGAAGATAGTTCTTGATGTCCCGGAGCCTGCCTGTGCCAGGCACGAACTTCAGAATCGCTGGCAGCCGGCCGATCAGCTTTATGTAATGATCGGTCTTTGCCGGCGGCCCGACTCTGGCAGGTCCCTTACCGTGACGCGCCGGGGTACGGCTTTTTACGAAGTCGCTCATCCACGTACCGAGCTTTTTGGTGAGGCCCGATGCTGATGCTTCTTCGCCGGCCTTATCACCGGTCGCGCGCGGCTTCATCAGCTTGCCGAAGTCGAGTTTCCCCATGCGCGTTCGACGCATGAGGTCGGGCATACAGTTGAATGCGATCGCCGCGCTGTACCGCTGGCCATAGCGATCGAGCGCTGAGGAGATTCGAGTGGCGTTCTCACCCTCGGTCACATGAATGACGAAAACGATATCGCTGTCGGCGAGGTTTTGTTCAGCGGATTCCCATTCGGGTTCCGTAAGCGGAGCTCCGCAGTTGTAGGGCGCGACTTGCAGGCCAAGCTTGTGACTGGAGTTGATCTCGGCTTCAGCGCGCTTGAGCGGCGCGAGTAAGCTGGTTCCTACGTAGAAAATGGTGATCTTCATCGGTCCGGAAATATTTGCGATTTGTTATTTGCGATTTGCTATTTGTTTACTTGGCAGCAAGCCGCGAGCCTCGGAAATGACAAATAGCAAATCGCAAATATCAAATAAGGAATCTGTCGCACACCAATCACAAACTACTGCGCCGTCTTGACTTTTTTCACCGCCGGTTTTGGCGCCGTCCAGAACTTTGGATCGCCTGCCGCAAACTCCTTCGACACGTTACTCATGTTTGGATTGAAAGCATAGACGTTGTTTTCCAGACTCAGAAATACATCGCCCGCGGTCTTCATCAGGTTCTTCATATTCTCCTCGCCCATCGCCTGGACCATCGAGCCCTGGCTCGCGTAATCGTCATCGAGGTCCTTCAGCGATTTCAGCGGAAAGAACAACAAATAGGTTCCTTCAGCCGCTCCCATTATCACCTGATACATAACGTACGGGATATCGCGTTTCATCTTCTCGAAAGCGTTCTGAAACTGCTTCGAACCGGCTTCGAACTCCGCGTCCTTGCCCGGACGGACGCGGAATGTCTCGATCGCAAAGTAGCGGCATTGTGGCAAAACGCTCATAAAACGGTCGGACCGGTAGCTCAAGTCGGGACGCAGCAAAGCTACAGTCGAACGCACGCCGTTTATCAACTCGGCTTCCTGCCGAATCAATGACTCATACTCAGGCCCGTTCGCTGCTCTGCCGAAGGCCTGATAATCCTTCTCCATCGATGCAAGGGAGTCATACCCCGATATGAACATCACTTCGTTGGGGTTGCCCGACCATGCTTCGAGCGCCAGAAACGGCTGAACCTTCTGCCTGGCCCAGAACTGCGCGAAGCCCTGTTCAACTTTGCTGTGGGCCGGACCGCGCGCCGGTTTGCCGTCTTCGCGATAGATCAGCAGCACGCGCGCCAATTCGGGCGGATTTTGCCCAATCGCAACTGCAGGCCACAGGACCGCAACTGAAATCACAAACAGAAACCAGCTCCTCATGAGTTAGTTACCTCTCTTTCCAGGTTGTTTAAGTGGCCTTAGAGCTCGCGCGAGGGAACGCCAAACCTAGCTCTCAGAGAAATGCAGCGGGGATATGGGTGACTATTCGAAGCCGACCCGCTGAATGCGTATACATTGGCAAACGATTAATCTCCGCCACTCGGTTCAAGGCGCCTGGAGCGCGACGAACCGTATTCAATAAGCCAGTCGATATCGCTCTTCAGCCGGCGAGCCGAACCGTAAATCGCGTGTACCGCTTCTCGCTGCTCGGCGGTGAGGTTGCCGTACGATCCCCGCTCAAGCAGCTCAGCCAACCCGAGGACTGATTGGAGTGACGCCTCCATCTCGTGCCCGGCGTTAACTATGAACTCGCTCTTGAGTCTGTTGATCTCGAGCAACTGCTGGGCTGAACCCTGCGCCTGCTTATGCTCCTCTTGAAGGCGCTCGAGCTGCTGCTTCACCTCGCTCTCAGAGCGCCGCAATGCGTCCGCTTCAGCGCGGGCGGTTGCCTCGAGCACCGATGTTTTCTCGAGCATCCGCCGAGCCTCGGCTTCGACGCTGCGCGATTGATAGAGCGCGCGCTCGATGCCCGCGAGCTTTTCTTCCAGCTCCTTAATTCGCTCAGGAGCTTCGCGGTTGATCTCAACTGCGCGCTGCGCATCGGCGCGAGCTCGTTGCGCCTCGCTGAACGCCCCGTGCAAAGAACTCAGGTTCGAAAGCGACAGTGACAATTGACGGACGACGCGTTCCGCAAATTCCACCTCTTCGGGCTCCCAATCTCTGACTCTATCGCACTGGTGGACATATACGATTGCGCGCGTTTTTCCCTCGACTCTTATTGGCGCCGCGAGCTCCGACAGCATACTCAGCTCAGCGGCGGTCTGGGCGCCGGCAAGCGACCGCTCCTGTGAGCGGGCGATCGCAATCGGTTCACCGCTCTCCGAGGC
>Ga0134127_10002630_pt1 | contig 12908 bp, 10 predicted proteins | sample KB31753_FD_96459 | JGI IMG/M metagenome (GOLD analysis project Ga0134127, IMG submission 96459) | Terrestrial soil microbial communities with excess Nitrogen fertilizer from Kellogg Biological Station, Michigan, USA - KB3-175-3 | ecosystem: Environmental > Terrestrial > Soil > Unclassified ...
AGCAGCGGCGCGCAAAGCAGCGCCGCCAAGGCAATACGAATACCGGTGACCGATTTACCCACTGAGCGCACCCTGAGTCGTTCTTCCGGGACTGACTACCATAACATCATGGCGTTAGCCCTGCAACCTGAGAGACCTTCTCGTTTTTGCTGCGGTAGCGCCTTGGAAAGCAAGGAATTCTTCCTCGCCGCTGGAGGCCTCAGCGCAGTCCGGAATCGAGCAAAATCCGCACCATTCGCCGCAGCGGCTCGGCCGCGCCCCAAAGCAACTGGTCGCCGACGGTGAACGCGGCGAGATACTCCCCGCCCATCGGCATTTTTCTCAGCCGCCCGATCGGCACCGCGAGCTTGCCGCTGACCGCCGCGGGCGTGAGTTCCGCAAGCGACGCGTCGCGCTGGTTCGGGATCACCTTCACCCAGTCGTGCGCTTCGGCGAGCATGCCTTCTATTTCGCCAAGCGGAACATCCTTTTTCAGTTTCACCGTCATCGCCTGGCTGTGGCAGCGCATCGCCCCCACGCGCACGCAGATGCCGTCGATCGGAATCGGCCGCTCGCTGCGTCCGAGAATCTTGTTGCCCTCGGCCTGCGCCTTCCATTCCTCGCGGCTCTGGCCGTTGCCCATGTCCTTGTCGATCCACGGCAGCAGGCTGGCGGCCAGGGGATAGCCGATCTCGCCCTTCGGCAGCGCGCCATTGCGCAGCGCCGAAGTCACGCGCCGGTCGATGTCGAGGGCAGTGGCCGCCGGGTCGTCGATTGCCGGCTTCGCAACTTCGCCCAGGTGGCCCATCTGCTGCGCGAGTTCGCGCATCTGCGCGGCGCCGCCGCCCGAGGCCGCCTGGTAGGTCATGCAGGTGATCCATTCCACAAGGTCCCGCTGCAGCAGTCCCGCCATGCCCATCAGCATGAGACTCACGGTGCAATTTCCGCCGATGAAATCCTTCCTGCCGCGCGTCAGGCCTTCCTTGATGGTCGCCATGTTGACCGGATCGAGAATGATCACCGCGTCATCCTTCATGCGCAGCGAGCTCGCGGCATCGATCCAGTAGCCCTGCCAGCCGGCGGCGCGCAGCTTTGGATGGATGTCGCTGGTGTAGTCGCCGCCCTGGCAGGAAATGATGACGGGCAGCTGTTTCAGCGCGGCGAGATCGGTCGCGCTGGCGACGGCCGTCGCGCCCTTGCCGATATCGGGACCCTTGCCGCCCGCCTGCGAGGTGGAGAAGAACACGGGTTCGACGTGGTCGAAGTCCTTTTCCTCGCGCATCCTCTGCACGAGTACCGAACCCACCATGCCGCGCCAACCTACGATGCCGATCCTCAACATGACCACTTCCTTGACTTACAGCCGTTCCGCAACCGCCTTCGCCATTTCCGCGGTGCTTACCTTCCTCGTACCCGCAGTATATATGTCCGCGGTGCGGTAGCCGTCGCGCAGCGTCTGCTTCACCGCGCGCTCCAGGCGCTGCGCGGCGGCGCCCTGGTTCAGCGAATGGCGCAGCATCAGGGCCGCCGAGAGGATCGTCGCCAGCGGATTCGCCACGCCCTTGCCGGCGATGTCGGGCGCCGAGCCGTGGATCGGCTCGTACAGTCCCTTGTTGTTCGCGTCCAGCGAGGCCGACGGCAGCATGCCGATGGAACCCGTAAGCATCGAGGCTTCGTCCGACAGGATGTCGCCGAACAGATTGCCGGTCACGATCACATCGAACTGTTTCGGGTTGCGCACCAGCTGCATGGCGCAGTTGTCCACGTACATGTGTGACAGTTCGATGTCGCCGAACTGTTTTGATTCCTGGGTAACGATCTCCCTCCAGAGGCGCGACGTCTCCAGCACATTCGCCTTGTCGACAGAACAAACCTTCTTGCCGCGCTTGCGGGCCGCCTCGAACGCCACCCTTGCGATCCGGCGGATCTCGGCCTCCGTGTAGCGCATGGTGTCGAAGCCTTCACGCCCACCGGTCGCGTGCTGGCGGATGCCTTTCGGCTCGCCGAAATAGATGTCGCCGGTCAGTTCGCGCACGATCAGGATGTCGAGCCCTGCGACGACCTCGGGCCGCAGCGAGGATGCATCCGCGAGTTCCTCGTAGACCTGCGCCGGCCGCAGGTTCGCGAATAGCGCAAGTTCTTTCCGCAGGCCCAGGATCGCCTGCTCCGGGCGCCTGGAAGATTCCAGGTTGTCGTACTTCGGGTCGCCGACCGAACCGAAGAGGATCGCGTCGGCCTGCTTCGCCAGCGCAAGCGTCTTCTGCGGCAGCGGATGGCCCGACGCTTCGTAGCCCGCGCCGCCGACGGGAGCCTCTTCGAACTCGAATTTCAGCCCGAGACGCCCCAGCACCTTGAGAGTTTCGGCAATGATTTCCTTGCCGATGCCGTCGCCCGGCAGCACCGCGATCTTCATGTGGGCGCTACCTGAACAGCCAGGGAAACTGCGCCTGCCGGCGCGCTTCGAAGGCGCGGATCTCGTCGGCATGGCGCAAGGTCACGCCGATCTCGTCCAGCCCGTTGAGCAGCGAATGGCGGCGCGAAGGATCCACGTCGAACTTGTACGACTTGGAGCCATCGGTGGTCGACACCGTCTGCCGCTCGAGGTCCACGACGAGGCGGAATCCGGGCAGCGCACAGTCGTAGAACAGGCTATCCACTTCGGATTCGGAGAGCACCACCGGCAGGAAACCGTTCTTGAAGCTGTTGTTGAAGAAAATGTCGCCGTAGGACGGCGCGATGACGCACTTGAAACCATACTGCTGCAGGGCCCAGGGCGCATGCTCGCGCGAGCTGCCGCAACCGAAGTTCTTGCGCGCGAGCAGGATCTCGGCGCCCTTGTAGCGCGGCTGGTTGAGCACGAAATCCGGATTCAGCGGGCGTTTCGCGTTGTCCATCCCGGGCTGGCCGATGTCCAGGTAGCGCCACGCGTCGAACAGGTTCTCGCCGTAGCCGGTGCGCTTGATGGATTTCAGGAACTGCTTCGGGATGACCGCGTCGGTATCGACGTTGGCGCGGTCTAGCGGCGCGACGAGTCCGTTAAGAACCGTAAATTTATCCATCACCGCCAGCTCCTGACGTCGACAAAATGTCCGGCGATCGCCGCGGCGGCCGCCATCGCGGGGCTCACGAGATGCGTGCGCCCGCCAGCGCCCTGCCGGCCTTCGAAATTGCGGTTCGAGGTGGAGGCGCAGCGCTCGCCCGGCTCCAGCCGGTCCGCGTTCATCGCGAGGCACATCGAGCAGCCCGGTTCGCGCCATTCGAAACCCGATTCCCGGAATACCTTGTCCAGGCCTTCCTTTTCCGCCTGTGCCTTTACCAGGCCGGAGCCCGGCACCACCATCGCCACCTTGATGCTGGAGGCGACTTTTCTGCCCTTCGCCACCGCGGCCGCGGCGCGCAAGTCCTCGATGCGCGAGTTGGTGCACGAGCCAATGAAGATCTTGTCCAGCTTGATGTCCTGGATCGGAGTGCGCGGCTTGAGGCCCATGTACACCAGCGCGCGTTCCATGCCTTCGCGCTTGATCGGGTCCTTTTCCTTGTCGGGATCGGGCACGCTGGCCTCGACTGTCACAACCATCTCGGGCGAAGTGCCCCAGGTGACCTGCGGCGCGATGTCGCGCGCATCCAGCTTGACCTCGCGGTCGAATTTCGCGTCCGGATCGCTCGCCAGCAATCGCCAGGTGGCGACCGCCTGGTCCCACTCCGGGCCGATCGGCGCGAAGGGACGCCCCTTGAGATACTGGATCGTGGTGTCGTCGACCGCCACCATGCCCGCGCGCGCGCCCGCCTCGATCGCCATGTTGCACAAGGTCATTCGGCCCTCCATCGACAGCGCGCGGATGGCGCTGCCGGCGAATTCGACGGCGCTGCCGCTGCCGCCCGCGGTGCCGATACGGCCGATCACGGCGAGCGCCACATCCTTCGCCGTCACGCCGCGCCCGAGCTGGCCTTCCACGCTGACGCGCATGTTTTTCATTTTTTTCGTCACCAGGCACTGCGTCGCGAGCACGTGCTCCACTTCCGAAGTGCCGATGCCGTGCGCGAGGCAGGCGAAAGCGCCGTGCGTGCTGGTGTGGGAGTCGCCACAAACCACCGTCATGCCGGGCAGCGTCGCGCCCTGCTCCGGTCCGATCACGTGGACAATGCCCTGGCGCTTGTCGAGAAATGGAAAGTAGGCCTTGGCCCGGTGCTCGCGCATGTTGGCGTCGAGCGTCTCGACCTGGATGCGCGAAGTCGGGTCCTCGATGCCGGAAATGCCGCGCTCCCAGCCGGTGGTCGGCGTGTTGTGGTCGGCCGTCGCAACGACCGAGGACATGCGCCAGGGTTTGCGCCCGGCGAGCTTCAGGCCTTCGAATGCCTGCGGGCTGGTGACTTCATGGACCAGGTGGCGATCGATGTACAGCAGCGCGGTGCCGTCGGCGTCCTCGCGCACCACGTGGCTGTCCCAGAGCTTGTCGTAGAGGGTTCTCGCGGTCATGAGTTATGGAGTTATGACGTAATAGTCATTTCGGCGTATGATTGTCAGACAATTTAATCAGACCATGGCATCCCTGTCAAACCCGCGGCACCGCCACGGCGAAGCGGTCGACGTCGTCTTCCGGACCATTCGCGACGGTATCGTCAGCGGCCGTTTTGCGCCGGGCCAGCGCCTGGTGATCCGCGACCTCGCCGAGCAGATCCCCTATAGCCGCAGCACCTTCCGCGAGGCGTTCCGCCGGCTCGCGGCCGAACGCCTCGTCAGCCTGGTGCCGAATCGCGGTGTCGCCGTGCAGCGGCTGACGCCGCCGGAAATGGCGGACCTGTTCGAGATCCGCGCCCTGCTGGAGGGCCAGGCGGCGCGCCGCGCCGCTGAACGGATCGGCGATGGCGGGCATCGCAGGCGTTTCACGGCGATGTGGGAGAAAGTCAGGCGCTGCGATCCGTCCGACCGTGCCGCCTTCATCGAGCACAACCAGCTGTTCCACGCCACCATCGTCGAGCTGTCGGGCAATTCGCGCCTGCCGGAGATGCTTGGCCAGCTCCAGATCCCGATCCTGATGTTCCAGTGGCGCACGATCATGACGCGCCAGGAGACCGAAACTTCCCAGGCGGAACACGGGACGATCGCGAAGGCGATCCTCGAAGGCCGCCCGGAGCAGGCCGAGGCGGCGATGCGCAGGCACGTGCAGCGCGCCATGCGGCGCACCCTGGATACCCTGCCCTAGGTCACACGCGCACTTTCCAGGCGACCAATATTGCGCCCGCCGCCCCGAACAGCGCGCTGAGCGCGAAGCTCATCGACGGCCCGAGCGCCACCCAGGACCAGCCCGCGACCAGCGAGCCCGCCGCGCCGCCAAGGCCGTAGGCGATACTGGAGTAGAGAGCCTGGCCGCGGGACGCCAATCCGCCCGGAAATAGACGGTGCACCGCCGCGACGGACGCCGCGTGGAACACGCCGAAGGTCGCCGCATGCAGCAACTGCGCGGCGGCCAGCAGCAGCAGCGATTCCACGCCCCAGCCGATGGCAAAAAACCGCACGATCGCGCAAATAAAGCTCGCCAGCAGCAGCGCGCGCAATGAGAAGCGCCGCATCACGGCCGGCAGGCGCAGGAAGAGAACCACTTCGGCAACCACGCCGACCGTCCACAGCACGCCGATGAGCGTCTTCGAATAGCCGGACTGCTCCAGGTAGATCGAATAGAACACGTACAGGGTGCCGTGCGCCGCGGTCATGCAGAAGCAGGCGCCGAAAAAAGCCAGCACCTCGGGCCTGCGCAGCACGGCGCCAAGCCGCTGCGCGGCCTGCGCGGCGTGCACCGCGCCGGCGGGCAGTGCGAACGCCGCGAGGCAGGTCAACGCGGTAAGCGCGATCATCACGCCGGTCAGGATCGACGCCCCGGCGCGGTCCATCCAGGCGCCAACCGCGAGCACCGCGAGAATGAAGCCGATCGAACCCCACAGCCGGATCGGGCCGTACTCGCCGGTGCGGCCCTGCAGCAGGGAAAAAGTGATCGCCTCGGCCAGCGGCGCGGCGCCGGCGGAAAAAAAGCTCAGCAGGAGCAGCGTGAGCGCGATCGCGGAGGTCCGCTCCTGGAACGGCAGCGCGATGAATCCGGCCAGCATGGCAAACGCCGAGAAGATGATGATCGCGCGCCGCGCGCCCGCGTAGCGCTCGCCCCAGCTGTCGGCGAGCCAGCCCCAGAGCGCCGGCGCGACGATGCGCGCCGCCTGCGGCATGGCGACGCAGAAGGCGATCTCGCCGGCCGTCAGGCCGCGCGCCGCGAGATAGAGCGAGAAGTACGAGACGTAGGCGCCGGCGTGCGCGAAAAACGCGAAGTAGTAGGCGGCAAGGCGCGCGGCGACGTGCATGATCGCAGCATGATATAAGCGCCGCCATGGCGCCGTCGCATTTTTCCCCCGTAGCGTTCTATGTCCTGTTTGTCGCCTCCGGATTCGCCGGGCTGATCTACGAATCCGTCTGGACGCATTACCTGAAGCTCTATCTCGGGCACGCCGCCTACGCTCAATCGCTGGTGCTGATCGTGTTCATGGGCGGCATGGCGATCGGCGCCGCATGGTGCGCGCGCGTATCGACGCGCATCCGCAATCCCCTCGCCGTCTACGCGGCGGTCGAGGCGGTCATCGGCCTGTGCGCGCTCGTGTTCCACGAAGTCTTTGTCGCCGCCACCGACTGGTCGTACGCCGCCATGCTGCCCGCGCTGGGCGCCGGCTGGCCGGCGCTGGCCGCGAAACTTGCGCTCGCCTGCACACTGATCCTGCCGCAATCCGTGCTGCTGGGCGCCACCTTTCCGCTGATGAGCGCGGGACTGGTGCGCGCCAGCATGAAGGACGGGCGCCGCGCACCGGGCGAAGCGGTGGCGATGCTGTATTTCGCGAACAGCCTGGGCGCGGCGGCGGGCGTCCTGGCGAGCGGCTTCATCCTGATCGCCTGGGCCGGCCTGCCCGGAACGCTGCGCACCGCGGGTGTCATCAATCTTGTTCTTGCAGCGGCCGTCGCGCTGCTCGCGCGTTCGGCAAGCGCGTCGACGCCGATTGCGCCCGGCAGCGGTGAAGCCGCGGGCGGCACGCCGCCGGCGCGCATGCTGCTCACGATCGCATTGCTCACCGGCCTCGCTTCGTTCGTTTACGAGGTCTGCTGGATCCGCATGCTGTCGCTGGTCCTGGGCGCCTCCACCCACTCCTTCGAGCTGATGCTATCGACGTTCATCTTGGGCCTGGCGCTGGGCGGCCTGGCGGTGCGCCGCCTGGTGGATCGCGCCTCGAGTCCGGAATGCCTGCTGGGCTGGGTGCAGGTCGCGATGGGCCTGCTGGCCCTGGCGACCCTGCCGGTCTACGACCGTACTTTCGAATTGATGCAGTACTTCATGAAGGGCCTGGCGCGCACCGACGCCGGCTATCTGCTCTTCAACCTTGCCGGACAGGGCGTCTCGGCGCTCGTGATGCTGCCGGCGACGTTCTGTGCCGGCATGACATTGCCGCTGATCACGGGCGCGCTGCTGCGCGCCGGCGCTGGCGAGCGCGCCATCGGCCAGGTGTACGCCGCGAACACGCTGGGAGCGATCGGCGGCGTGCTCCTTGCAGTGCACGCCGGCTTGCCGCTGCTGGGCCTCAAGGGGACGCTGGTCCTGGGCGCGTTGATCGACGCCGGCCTCGGCCTCGCGCTGCTCTATCGATTCTCCGCGCAGGCCTGGCCGTTCGCCGCCTCGGCCACCGCCTGCGCGCTCGCCTTCGCCCCGGTGGTGCTCCTGTTCGAACTCAACGTCAACAAGATGACCGCCGGGGTCTTCAGGCACGGCGATCTTTCAAGTTCCGCGGACGCCGAGATTCTTTTCAACAAGGACGGCAAGACGGCGACCGTGCACCTGGTGCGCTACAGCGACGCGACGAGCATCCGCACCAACGGCAAGTCCGACGGCTCGATCAACCTGAACCCGGCGGGCGCGCGCGGTTCCGACGAAATCACGATGACGCTCACCGCCGCGGTGCCGCTGGCGATCAAGCCCGATGCGAAGAGCGCCGCGGTGATCGGCATCGGCACCGGTCTGACGATGCACACCCTGCTCCAGGACCTGGCGCTGGCGAGCGTGGACACGGTGGAGATCGAGGCCGAAATGGCCGAAGCGTCGCGCGGCTTTGCGCCGCGCAACAACGCGGCGTTCCTCGACCCGCGCGGCAGGATCTGGATCGACGACGCCAAGACCTTCTTCGCCGCGCGCGGCAGCCGCTACGACATCCTGATCTCGGAGCCGTCGAATCCCTGGGTGAGCGGCGTCTCGAGCCTGTTCACGCGCGAGTTCTACCAGCGCATCCGCGGCCACCTGAACCCGGGCGGCATCCTCGTACAGTGGTTCCAGCTCTACGAAATCCATCCCTCGCTGCTCGCGTCGGTGATGCGCGCGCTGGGCGAAGCCTTCCCGCACTACGTGCTGTTCGCGCCCAGCGACCACGACGTGCTGATCATCGCCTCGGCCAGCCCGATCCCGCTGCCGCCCAAGGCGGCGGTGTTCGAACATCCGGCGCTGGCGCAGGAACTGCGCACCGTGCACGTGCTCGGCCCGGGAGACCTGGACGCACGCTACCTGGGCGACCGCGCAACGCTGGAACCGCTGTTCACGAGCTACGGCATGCCGGCCAATTCGGATTACTACCCGGTGCTGGACCTGAACGCGGCGCAGGACCGCTTCACGGAGAAGAGTGCCTCGGACGTCGTGGCGCTGCTGAACGCAGGCATACCGGTGCTCGACATGCTGCAGCCCGCGCTGCAGCGCCGCCCGGTGAATCCGCTGCACCTGGGTGCCGCCACCTTCGAGCGGGTGGAGAACACGCGCCTCGCGCGCTACGCGCGGGATGTCCTGCTGGGGCCGAAGCCGCCGGATCCCGAAGGCATCTCGACGCTGCTCGAAAAAGACCTGGAGCTCTCGAAGCTGCGCCTCATCGAGTGTCGCGAGCCGCGCGACCAGGACGTGTGGCTGCACAGCATGATCAACATCGCGCGCACCGTGAATCCCTACCTCGTGCCCGCGGAAACCCGGGCGCTCTGGGCGCAGTTCACGGGCGCGGCCTGCTTCGCCACGCTGCGCGAATTCCAGCGCCGCTGGATCCTGCTGTTCGCCGCGGTCGGCCTGCGGGACGCCGCGAGCAGCGCCGAGCTCGCCTCGGCGCTGCTCGCCAGCCAGGAGGAACTGACCCGCGACGCGCGCGAGTACCTGCTCATGGCGGGGATGGCGGGCCACATTGCGGCAGGCAATCCGGAACGCGCAAAGGAACTCTGGACGAAATACGAAGAGCGGATTCGTGGCGCGGGCAAGCCCGTATTCAGGCTGCTGCGCTGCCGCGCGGAACCCGGCGACCCGGCCGCCTGCGCAAAGGCATTCGCGGCCTATGCACGTGGTTGAGCCGTTGTTCCTGCAAACCTGACGGATCCCAGCACGCTGCGGACAAACGCCTCGCGGTCGCGCCCCTGGAACGCCGCCGTCGCGATGCGCTCCCCCATCAGCAGCAGTGCCAGGCCGTGCACCAGCGCCCAGGCGGCGATCGACGCATCGCGCGCGCCGTGCGCTTCGGGCAGGCGCGCGGACAGGGCGCCCGAGAGGCCCGCGAAGGTCCCGGTCGCCACCGCGCGCAGCCGTGCGTGGCGCGCAATCGAGATCTGGCCGCCGAACATCAGCCGGAAGCGCTGCGGATGGTCGAGGGCGAAAGCGACGTAGGCCTCGCCCATGGCGCGCAGCCCGCCCGCCTCCCCGGCATTGCGCTGCGCCGCGCCCAGCCGTTCGAAGCCCTCCGCGGCGAGCGCCGCGAGGAGCGCCTCGCGTTGCGCGAAATGCCGGTAAGGCGCGTTATGAGAGACCCCTGCGCGGCGCGCCACGGCGCGCAGGCTGAGTGCCTCAAGTCCTTCTTTTTCAAGGATATTCCCGGCCGCGCGCAGCAGCGCCTTTTCGAGATCGCCATGGTGGTAGCTGCGCTTGCCGGATTTCGATGTTGACATTGACCACTTATCATACTAGAGTAATGTTTACGATGTCAACATTAGACAAAACGAGCATCCTGTTCCCGATGGTCGCGCTGGTGACGCTGACTTTCGCCGTGCTGCTGCTGATTCCGGTGCGGCGCTTCCGCGCCGGATTCGCGGGGCAGATCAAATACGACGATTTCAAATATGGCGAGTCCGAGCGCGTGCCGCCCGAGGTCAGCATTCCCAACCGCAACATGATGAACCTGCTCGAGCTGCCGCTGCTGTTCTACGTCGCCTGCCTGACCTACCTGGTCATCGGCAAGGTCGACGCCGTGGCCCTCGCCCTCGCCTGGGCCTACGTCGCGCTGCGCGTCGCGCACAGCGTGATCCATGTCACCTACAACCGCGTGCGCCACCGGCTGATCGCCTTCGCGCTGAGCAACGTCATCCTGGTCAGTTTCTGGACCAACCTGATCCGTTCGTTCTGAAGATGGCCCAGGAACTGTCGTTGCCCAGTGCAATCCACCTCGCGGCGGTCGTGCCCGCGGTTGCGCTCGGCGTGACGCAGTTGTTCCTGGCCAAGGGCACCCCCCTCCACAAGACGATGGGCTGGATCTGGGTGCTGGCCATGCTGGTGGCCGTGATCTCTTCCTTCTGGATCATGGAGATCCGCAAGGGCGCGGGCCTGTCCTTCATCCACCTCCTGTCGGCCTGGGTGCTGTTCACGCTCGGCGCCGCAATCTGGCACATCCGCCGCGGCAACGTGCGCGCGCACAAGGGCTATATGGTCGGCACCATGGTCGGCCTTGCCGGCGCTGGGCTAGGCGCGCTTGCGCCCGGACGCTTTCTCTCGGTAGCGCTCTTTTGACCTGCCCCCGGTCTTGACGCGCGGCGCCGACTTGCTGTGTCCCAGCGTGCGCTTGCGCGCCGGGGCCTTGCGCTTCTCGTCGTAGGGATTCCTGCCGGTGCGCAGCTCGATGCGCAGCGGCGTTCCCTGGAGCTTGAATTCCTCGCGGAACCAGCCTTCCAGGAACCGCTTGTAGGCGTCGGGCACATGCTGCAGCGAGTTGCCGTGGATGATGACGCGCGGCGGGTTGGAGCCGCCCTGGTGCGCGTAGCGCATCTTGGGCCGCGCATAGCCCCTGCGGTGGGGCGGCATCTGGCGCTCGACCGCGGCGATCAGCGCGCGCGTTAGTTTCGGCGTCGATAGCTTCGCCATCGCCGCTGCGTAGGCGGCGTCCGCCGAGCGCAGGACCTCGTTCACGCCCTTGCCCGATTTGGCCGAGATGAACAGCGTATCGGCGAAGCCGAGGAAGCCGAGCTGCCAGCGCAGCTCGTCCTTGAGGCGATCGCGCATCGACTTGTCCGCGGCCTCCCACTTGTTCACCGCCACCGTCACCGCGCGGCCGCGGTCGAGAATGTAGCTCGCGACGTGCGCGTCCTGCTCCGTGATGCCCTCGACCGCATCGAGCACCAGCACCGCGACGTTCGCCGCCTCGATCGCCTGCAGCGTCTTGACGATGGAAAACTTCTCCACCGCGGCGCCATGGGACCGGCCGCGCTTGCGCAGCCCCGCCGTGTCCACCAAGGTGTAGCGGCGGCCGCTGCGCTCGAAGGGCACCTCGATCGCGTCGCGCGTCGTCCCCGGCTTGTCGAACACCAGCACGCGTTCTTCCCCGACCAGCGAATTGACCAGCGTGGACTTGCCGACGTTCGGCCGGCCGACGATCGCGACGCGCGGGTTTTTCGCGTCATCCACGGCCTCCGGTTCGTCCGGAAATGGCCGCAGCACGGCCTCGATCAGCTCGCCCACCCCGTTGCCGTGCGCCGCCGAGATCGCGGCCGGATCGCCCAGGCCGAGTTCGTGGAATTCCGCCGCCGCGGTGGCCGGATCCATGCCCTCCGACTTGTTCACCGCGATCCACACCCGGTCCTTCAGGCGCCGCAGCTTTTCCGCGATCACGCGATCGCCCGGCGCCAGGCCGGCGCGCGCGTCGGTGACCAGCACGACCGCATCGGCCTCGACGATCGCCTGCTCCGTCTGGCGCGCCATCTCGACGTAGATGTCCTCGTCCGAGTCCGGCTGCAGGCCGCCCGTGTCGATGACGATGCAGGAGCGGCCGCCCAGCAGGCCCTCGCCGTAGTGTCGGTCGCGCGTGACGCCGGGAATGTCGACCACGATCGCGTCGCGCCGGCGGGTCAGGCGATTAAATAGAGTGGACTTGCCGACGTTGGGTCGGCCGACGAGGGCCACAACCGGCTTCATGCCGGTTCCTTCGCTTCTGGCTTCACTGCAAGTTCAGTGCAAACAGGCCGCCATTCTGCGTCTGCACGAGCACGCCCTCGGCCAGCCGGACCGGGGAGGCACGCACCGCGCTGCCGTCGGTCGCCTGGCGGCCGATGAAAGCCCCGGATTCGCGCGCCACGAAATGCACGTAACCCTGCAGGTCGCCGACCGCGACCTCGGTGCCCAGCGGAATGGGCAGCGAGAGCTGCCGGTTCGCGAGGCGATCCTGCTTCCAGATGCTGCGGCCGTTGCCGCGGTCCAGCGCGTGCAGCGCGCCCTTGTCGTCGCTGACGAACGCATAGCGCGCATCGAAGGACACGCCGGTCAGCGTGGACATCTCGCGCGCCCACAGCTGGTTGCCGTTTTGTGCGTCGTAGCACGCGACGCGCCCCTGGAACGCCGCGCTGCAAACTTCCCTGCCCTGGGCCGACGGATCACCCACGATGTCGGTGACGCGTTCCAATTCGGTCGCCCCCTTGGGCAGCGCGACTGTGGCCTCCCAGCGCGCCATGCCATCGGCGAGCGCGATTGCAACGAGCTTGCCGCCCGAGAAGCCGGCGTAGGCGGCGCCCTGGTGCGCGGTGAGCCCGACCGGAGAGCGCACGATGAGCGCCGCGGCGGGCCTCTGGTAGACCCAGCGGCGCTTGCCGTCCTCGATGCCGAACGCGAAGATCTTGCTGTCGGCGCTGC
>Ga0134127_10002631_pt1 | contig 12907 bp, 12 predicted proteins | sample KB31753_FD_96459 | JGI IMG/M metagenome (GOLD analysis project Ga0134127, IMG submission 96459) | Terrestrial soil microbial communities with excess Nitrogen fertilizer from Kellogg Biological Station, Michigan, USA - KB3-175-3 | ecosystem: Environmental > Terrestrial > Soil > Unclassified ...
TCGAGCGGCTTATGGTGCATCTTGTTTTCGAGACCCAGTAGCTTCAGCACGTCGTGTCTTCGCGCGGGGTCCTGGTTATTGTTGCCGGAATAGATCCGTTCAGCCAGCTTCAAGTTTCCCTCGGCAGTCAGGGTAGGGAACAGATTGAAGCGCTGGAAGACGAACCCGATCTTGCGGCGTCGGAGATCGGTGCGTTGGGCATCAGTCATCGCCGTAAGATCTTCGCCTTCGATGATCACTCGTCCTGAAGTGGGTTTGAGCATGCCCCCGACGATATGCAGGAACGTAGACTTTCCGCATCCCGAAGGACCCATTATTGCGACATATTCGCCCGGCTCAACCTGGAGCGTTGCGCCGCGCAGCGCAGGCACTTCCATCTTGCCTACGTGGTAGACCATTCTGAGATCGACTGTTTCTAGTACGGAAGTCATTAACCCCTTAATCATAACTTATCGCTTCGACCGGATCGAGGTTGGCGGCGCGCATTGCCGGATAGATTGCTCCGATGATCCCTCCCACAACTCCTACTAACGCTGAGATCACCAGCCACTTGGGCTCGAAATTCACCATCAATCTGGTGTTCGCTTCAAGCCAAAGTTTCCCGATCACCGCTACGCCGAAGCCGAGCACCACTCCCATCGCGCTGATCAGCGCGGCTTCTTTCTCGATCGTCATCACGATGTATCTCTTCGAGGCGCCGAGGCTCTTCAGAATACCGATCTCCCGGGTGCGCTCGATGATCGTCGTGTACATCGCAAGCAGAATAACCAGCACGCTTATGATAAGGCCCAGCCCTATCACTACCTTGAGAAATATCTCCACCGGCGCCAGGCCTTGCGAGTATAAAGCCGGAATGTCATTCGTCAGAATGGCGTGGTTGCCGGGATAGTAACGTCTCAGTTGTTCAACCACACTATCCGCAAGCTCAGGGCGCTCGCACTTTACCATAACGAACGTGCAGTTCTCGGCACCCCCAAGCAGCTGCTGCATCGTGTACAGAGGTATCTTTACTCGCGCGAGGACCGATGGTTCGTATATTCCAACTATCGTGAACTCGTGTCCGAGGACCGTGATGCGGCTGCCGATTCCGATAGGCCTCCCGTCGATGTCTTTCGCGCTGCGCGAATAATAGCGGTCGACGATGGCTTCATATTCAGTACCCGGGGTGCGGCCATCTCCAAGTCCTCGTCCCTTTGATATGTCCAGGTGAGTCGTTTCGACGAAGGTTGCGTAATCCAAACCATCAACCATCTCGAAGCCGATGCCGGCTACGCTGCCCTGGACGTATTCGCCGACCGCGGAGGTCGCCGCAACCCCCGATATTGGAGGCTTCGGTTCGAGGTCGGGATCTTCAGCCGTAGGTTGAACGCCGTTAAGAATAGCCTCAGCGTAGCGCGCTTGCAGCATCAAGGGGTTGCCGGCCAGTGAGACATTGCCGCCGGGCAGAAAGCGGACTTCCGCATCGACGCCCGCCTGCCGCTGCGCGGCATCGTGCATCATTCCCCGGGCGAGCCCGACAAACAAAGTCACAAGGACTACTCCAAGCGCAACTCCAATGACACTTATGGCCGTGCGTAGCGGACGCTGGCTGATGTTTGCTGCTATGAGGCTGTCCATTATCTGTTCGCGAGCTTGGGATTGTTTGGCTTGGGAGGTTGTTGGGTTGCGGCCTTGCGCGGCGCGTCCAGATTAACCTCTTGAAGATTCTCTGTGTTTTCGAGGGTGAAAGTTGTGAGCGGCAACTCGGCGTTCACCTCAACCGTCTCGGATTCAAGTCTTAAGTCGAGGCGGTATCCGTCGTTTCGCCGATCGATGACAACCCGGCCCGGCAATGCCGCTGCGCTGTTCGCCACAGTAAACCATCCTGAATAAGTGACGTCGCTGGCGAGCCTCCCGGCTCCATTCTCGAAAGTCTGCTGGCGCATCAACGGGGCGCCCGGTTGGGTACGGTCAAACCAGAACTTGCGGCGGAGCTTCAGCACGCCCTTTTCGTCCTTGTCCAGGACATACACCACATAGTAGCTCCGCTCGACGAGGCGTTTCTTCTTGCCCGGTCGGGTGTCGGCCTCCACCTGCCGAACCTCCTCGCGAAAGGCGTAAGGGCGATCATCGTCGGTGATCGGCTTGATGAGAAAAGAATCCGTGATGTGCTGGGGCCGCATATTCACCAATCCACCAGCCTTAGCCATCTGGGCATCATTGCTCTGTTTGATTTCTGCCGCGTTCAAACGTTCGAGGTCAGTCAGGTTGGTGCCGTAGATGAAACGGCGCTTGTCCTGCGGTCGATACATCGCCAGCTTAAAGCTGCGGCCGTCGCTCACCATTTCGGCGACCCTGGCGCCGAAAAAGGTGACATTCATTCGGGTATCATCCGGACGTTTGAATCGAATCTGGCCAATGGCCTGTGGGAACTCGTCCGCCTTCGCACCCTCGCCGGTGAAGTAATTCCAAACCGTCACATCGGCCTGGGCCGAGAAAGTCTGAATTTGGCTGAAGGCGTTGATCCGATCGATGAGGTTTTCCGTGGTCAGCGTCTCTCTGACCGGCAAGATCTCGTTGACGCTGACTCTGCGGACGCAGGCCGACCCGCCCAAAGCGGCCACGGCAATCAACACGAATAAGAAGTATCTATTGCCTATCATTCCGAACACGTAGCTGTACACTCGAGTGCTGTATCCAGAGGCCGCCAGCTAACACCGCAAATTGAACCTAACAAAGTATTCAAACGCTTGTCAACGAGGGGTCTCGGGTTCCCCACGATCAGTAGAGCCCCGATTTCGTTGCGGCAGGGATGTTCCGGCCTTTAGTATTCACTCCAGGAGTCGATTTATGGCAAGGCTTAAGCGCGTTACGATCCCGGCTGAGCAGCCGGGAAGCTTGTTTGACGACGGCGAGCAACCATCCACCGCCAGCAACGATCAACCGGACGATCAGTCAAAGGAGCGGCCCCTTGCCGACAGAATGCGGCCAAGAACCCTCAATGACCTGGTCGGCCAGCAGCAGATAGTCGGCCCTGGCCGCGCCCTTCGCAAGATGATCGAAGAGGATCGCTTGCAATCGTTGATTTTCTGGGGTCCGCCGGGTACCGGCAAAACCACGCTGGCGCGAATCATTGCCGACCAGACCGCAGCCCGTTTCGTATCCTTCAGCGCGGTGTCCGCGGGTATTCGCGAGGTTCGCACCGTCATGTCCGAGGCCGACGAGTATCGACGACGTCTCGGGAAACGGACTCTGGTGTTTATCGATGAGATTCACCGCTTCAACAAGGCTCAACAAGATGCCTTTCTGCACTACGTCGAAAGCGGTGGGATAACTTTGATCGGGGCTACCACGGAGAATCCGTCCTTTGAGGTTAATTCAGCTTTGCTTTCCCGATCGAAGGTTTTTGTTCTGGAGCCGCTGACCAGGGATGAAGTCGTGACAATCCTCCGGAGGGCGCTCGCCGACACAACTCAAGGGCTTGGAGCGCTGCGCATCGATCTGGGAGAAGACATCCTGACCGCAATCGCGATCTATGCGTCGGGCGATGCGCGAGTTGCGCTCAATACGCTCGAGCTGGCGGTTTCAATCGCAGAAGTCGATTCCATCGGGGCGAGGGTTATCACCGACGCGGTGCTTCGCGAAGCTATGCAGCGGGCGGCAATCAGATACGACAAGGCTGGAGAAGAACACTTCAACCTTATCTCCGCCTTCATAAAATCTATTCGCAACTCCGACCCGGACGCTGCGGTCTACTGGCTGGCGAGGATGGTCGAAGGGGGTGAGGATCCGATGTACATCGCGCGCAGGCTGGTCGTTCACGCCTCGGAGGACATTGGATTGGCGGATCCGATGGCGTTGGTGGAAGCGGTTGCAGCTATGCAGGCAGCGCACTTCGTAGGATTTCCAGAGGCCAAGCTCGCGTTGACTCAGGCGACGCTCTATCTGGCAAGAGCTCCCAAATCGAATTCAGTGTTAGCGACCTATTATGCGGCGCAACAGGACGCGGTAGAGACCGAACGCGAACCGGTACCGTTGCACTTGCGAAATGCGACGACCGGTTTGATGAAGCGATTCGGGTACGGTGAAGGTTATCAGTATGCCCACGAATTTGAGTCCGGCCGGGCCGAAGAGATGGACTGCTTACCCGAAGGCTTAAAAGGCCGCAAGTATTACAAGCCTTCCAAACGCGATAAACCCGCACAGTAACAATTTCTGGGTGTGCGATCCTTGCGCCGCTAGCGCGTACACACAAAGGCTCGTTGGGCTTCCGTTTTGGGAGGTTATCAATGACAGAGGTCGTTGTTTCTTCGAAAGGCTACTTGAAGCAGGAGATTACTGCGGGGCCGCACGTGATCATCGCCGATGAACCAGCCGACGCCGGCGGCAGTGATGCAGGGCCCGATCCGTACTCCCTATTGCTCGCGGCGCTTGGGGCTTGCACGTCGATGACTTTGCAGATGTATGCTCGGCGAAAGGCATGGCCGCTCGAGCAGGTTGTGGTGAAGCTGCGGCATTCGCGCATTCACGCGAAGGACTGCGATGACTGTAGAACCACGCAGGGCAGGATCGATCAAATCGAGAGACGCATTTCGCTTGCGGGACAACTTAATGATGAGCAACGAGCGAGGTTGCTCGACATTGCTCGACATTGTCCAGTGCACAAGACACTGACCTCCGAGATCTCGATCAGAGACTTTCTGGACTGATGCGTTGGTCCGCCAATCATGAAGCGTCGATTCAGGCGCGGGTTGGGACCTCAGTCCTGGGTGCGACCTTTCTCAATACCAGGAGTATCAAACACCCAACCAGCCAGAATACCAATGGCGCTATCACAAACCCCACGAGCAGATGAGCCCCAACGTGGCCCCAGTTCTTTCCCTCGCCTCCACCGCTGTACTCGGGTGCGCTGAAAATGTTGTCTTTGTTGGTTAAGATCGCCAGCACTATGCTTGCCGCGACGATCAACTGCGACAACGCCCCCTGAATAACCAACAACGGGAGGAGATGTTTGTAGCTGCCAAATTCGGTTGCATGCACTTTGATGGTGCAATAGACCGCGCCTACCACGATTACGGCGGTGATACTCAACCACTTTGCGCTGGAGTTAGGAACGCCGGCCAGTGAAAGGGCCAAACGCCCGATTCCGACGATCACGATCAACCACAGTATGACCTTTTGGAAACCGACATATTCAGAAAGGCTTTTTCCAAATATCCTCATTGGCTCCTCCTAAGGTGTTTGCTTTAGACGGCATAGTATCACCGTTGAAGAGGCCAACAAAGCTAGCTTCGGCGAGTAGGAACAACGGCGCTCATGAGCGCTGAAGGAGCAAGCGCGACTAATTTGATTACCTCGTTTTTGGGGGGTACTATTGGCGCGTCTCTATTGCGAGGTGAGTCTAATGTTCTGCCCTAACTGCGGCCGGGATAACCTGAAAGAGCAAAAGTTCTGCGCTACTTGCGGAACCAACCTCGAGGCTGTGTCACAGTTGCTCTTCGGCAGTGAGACAAACTTCTTTACGCGAATCGATACGGGTCTCGATCAATTCACAGCCCGTTACGCTGAACACGTTTTTAAGGATGCTCCTTCGCTGGCCGGCGATCGTACAGTCGGTAATTCATGGAAACTTCTAGGTAAAGGCATTCTGACTTCATTTCTCGATCTGTTTTTGGCTGTGGTGCTCTGGAATTTCTTCGTCTTCAGATTTCATATTCTCTGGATCTCCACTCCATTCAGGTTGCTTTCCGAGCGAAGCCGGCGGCAGAAGAAGGAAAAGCTCCGAATTGATACCGAACGGCCGCTCAGCTTGCCCGAAGAGCTACCGGCGAACTGGATCTCAGGCGCGGCCCCGAGCGTCAGTGAGCACACTACCGACAGACTTCAGGAGTACCGAATACCAAATCAAGAACGATCAGGGGAGAGCTAATGCCCAAATCGCGCGGCGACAAAGGATCTGTCGGCATCGGGCTGCGAGCAAAAACCGGTCGCGCAGTAGCAGTCGTTCTGAGTGGCGATGCTGATACGCCGCGGATATTGAAGCGAACGGAGATCAGGCTCCACGATCCGGCGTCGCCAGCGACCTTTCAGCCTTATCACGAAGTTCTTGATCTGCCGTGGGACAAAGCACAGATCGCAGTGCGGAAGATTGCCTCCAAGATCGAGAAACTCGCTACCAAAGAAATTGCCCGACTAGTGCGGGAATCACAGATAGATGGTATGACCGTATGCGGGGTCGGAATTGTCGGCGCCGGAGAGCGAAACCTGGAAAAAATCGGAAGCACTCACATCAGAGCGCACGCCGCCGAGGGTGTACTCTTCCGCGCGGTTCTCGAAGCCGGCGCTGCGGCTAACGATCTGCCAAATCGACGGTTTGATGAACGAAACCTTGATAAAACGGCCGAGTCGGAACTGAAAATCTCAGCAGCGAAGATCAAAGCAACACTTGCGGAGATGGGGCGATCCGCGGGAAGTCCGTGGCGCGCTGATGAGAAGGCGGCAGCCACCGCCGCGTGGCTTGCCTTGGCTTTGCGCACCTGACTGAAACGCAAAACCTTCTTTTTGCGGAGTTCATCACTTATCGTTTGCGCCATTATTAAACCAGCGCGGTCTCGAACTCGTAGCCAACCCAGCTGAAAGATATTCTCACGCGTGAAGAGGCTAAGGAGGCTGCGGACATGAGTAATCTGCGCGCGTTTGTTTGGTCGGAGCCGTCATTCGTATCAAAATACGGTCAGGCAGGAGAAAATCAAATTATCGATTACCAACGCGATCACGGGAATCTCTGAACCATTCGCATCCGGAGAATCGTATGGCACCCAAGGCCCTGACATACAGCTTACTTTTGCTTGTATTACCTCTGATGTGCTCGGCGCAGTTGCGAATACAGCGTTCTGCCGTTCCGGATCCCAAGCTGATAAGAGCAGGCCGCATCCTCGACGTCAGAAGCGGGCAATACCGGCTCGATCAGGGGATTCTCACCGAAGGTGAAAAGATAAAAGAAATAGGGCCGTGGGCGGATGTGCAAACGCACGCGCCAGGCAACGCGGTAACGATCGATCTGAGTCGTGCCACCGTACTCCCTGGTCTTATTGACTGCCACGCACATCTGCTCATCTCGGGCGACCTGGGCCGTCTTGATCCCGGCGAACTGCTGATGCTCGCTGTGACCCAGATGAGCCCATCAAAGAGGGCGCTGCTCGGTGCGCGAAATGCGAAGGAAGTCCTCGACGCAGGTATCACCTCGGCCCGCATCCTGGGACACTCGGGAATCGACGGCGACGTCTCCCTCCGGGACGCTATCGATGCCGGTTGGACTTCCGGGCCGAGGCTTCAGGTTGCGGGCCGCAAGATCACAGCGATTGGCGGGCAGGCGACAAGCCTTCAGCCTGTGGCTCCAGCGGAGATCCTGGCTCAGGAGTTTCTGATTGTGAGCGGCCCGGAGCAAGCTCGCGCAGCTGTACGCGAAAACCTGGCTAAGGGCGCCGACCTCATCAAAATCGTTGTGGATTCAGATGCCGGACGCAACTGGAAGACTCGATACATGCCGATCGAGGACGCGAAGACGATTGTGGAAGACGCCCATCGGCTCGGCATGAAAGTCGCCGCTCATGCTGCGGACAACGCTGCTGTTCAGACGGCGATCGATGCCGGAGTTGATTCAATCGAGCACGCCTGGACAGCCACAGATGAGCAACTCAAGCAAATGAAAGCGAAAGGAATCTTCCTGGTCGCCACAGAATTATTTGTCAGTGCTTCGGGAAAGGACCGGCTGGAGCGAGCGATGAGAATCGGCGTGAAGATCGCAATGGGCTCAGATGCTTGGGCGGCGGTCCCTGGCAAGACTCGAGGCGAAACAACTCTTGTTGAGCTTGGAAAACTGCGGGAGGAAGGTATGCCGGGCATTGAAATTATTCGCAGTTCGACGATCATTGCAGCGGAAGTGATGGGTTGGTCTGATAGGGTGGGGGAAGTTGTGGCAGGTAAGTTTGCGGACGTTATTGCAGTCGAAGGAGACCCGGTTCAGGACATCGGTCTCTTGCAGAACGTGCGCTTTGTCATGAAGGGCTCGTCAATCATCCGAAACGACCTTGCTAAGAAATGACATCACGATTGTCTGACATCACGATTGCTGACATCACGATTGTCTTTGCAAAGGGCCGCTGGTCGTCTAAACTGACTATGACAGAATGCTTTGGCCCTAACCCCGAGACACTGGTAACTATGTCCACGAGTCCGATCAGAAAGCGGCTGAGATTCGACCGCGCGGAATTGACGGAAACAGCGACGGGGCAGTCCCGCGTGACAGTAACGCTGACACTTGGACAGCTCATTTTTCGGGCGAGCGCTGAATCTGACACGCCCGGAGACGGGAGCCCCTTGAAAGCGGCTGCGCAAGCCACTTTGGAGGCCGTGCAGGAAGCAGCCGCGAACAAATTTGCATGTTCGCTAGCGGACCTCGATCACGTGAACGCGCTTGGGAAGGATCTGATAGCGGTTCTGGTGGACATCAGATCGCACGGTCGCGATGTCCAGGTGTTTGGGAGTTGCCAGATAGCGGATAACGAAATCGACTGCGCGGTTAAGGCGGCTTTGAACGCTACAAACAGAATGTTTGAACTGGCGACGCGAGAACAGTAAGAACCCCTTGGATTTGATGTTTTCGATTTAATATCTGATTTGATATTGCATCGCCACCTCTCATTTGCGGTTGTTATTCTCTATTTGTCACTCCTCTAAACATCAGCTGCTCACCTATCGCAAAAGCCCGTGACTTGTCATACTGCCTGTGAATGGTGTAGCAAACAATGACCGATGATCAAATGACAAGTGACAAATGGCAAATTGGCAAATGCCAAATAGCAAATACCTAATAGCTGATACCAAATACATCCACTAATGACCTCTCCCCCAGCCAAACTCGGCGATCCTATCCTCCGCGTCGAAAGCATCTCCTCGACCAATGATATGGCCAGAGATCTCGCCCTCTCGGGCGCAGCCGAGGGACTCTGTGTCATCGCCCGCGAGCAAACTTCAGGACGTGGGCGCCAGGGCCGGTCCTGGTCTTCTCCGCCCGGGGAAGGCCTCTATATGTCATTGGTGCTTCGCCCAGAGGTCGAAGCTTCGCAGTCGGCGCTGATAACTCTTGCCGCTGCAATTGCCGTTGCTGAGAGTCTCAGACTTGATTTCGACGTCCACGGAGATATCAAATGGCCGAATGATGTGCTGGTGAATGGCCGGAAGATTTGCGGCATCCTGGTAGAGGCGGCGATTGAACGCAACAGACTGCAGTATGCAGTAATGGGAATTGGTGTAAACGTTGGACAACTCTTGTTTCCTGAGCAAGTCCGGGACAATGCGACTTCTATTATGCTCGAAACGGGCAGAGCGATTGAGCCGGACGACTTCGCCCAGGCCATGCTGCCGAGACTCGACCACTGGTACGCAGCGGCGCTATCACAGCCCGATCGTGTGATTACGCGTTGGGAAGAGCTCTCGTCATCCAGTCATGACTCTTTGGTTCGTGTCGAATCTGCGGATACCGTTATTGAGGGTTTGACTCGGGGATTGACGGCAGCCGGAGCTCTGGTAGTTGAGCTGTCAAACGGCGAGCGATGCGAGATCGTCTCCGGTGAAGTAAAGGTGAGACCGATGAGTTCGTAGCCTCGCACCGAATGTTCGAGGGAGCTGACTATGCGGCGCCGGCCAAAAACTCGGGCCGAGGAGAGTGACTTATGTTGTTAGTTCTCGATGTGGGAAACACGAACACGACGCTCGGTGTCTATGAAGGGACCGCGCTTACGCACAGTTGGCGGCTGACCTCCGAACGACAGCGAACCGTGGATGAATATGGCATCATGTGCCGAACGCTCCTGCAACTTGACGGGTTGGATTCTTCAGCTATCAACGGTATAGCGATTTCGTCGGTCGTGCCGCCGTTGGACTTCACGCTGAACAAGATGGCTGAGGTTTACTTTCATATCCAACCGCTTTTTGTGAATGCGGCAAACGCGGGGATACCGGTACTCTATGATGATCCAGGCGAAGTCGGGGCGGATCGCATCGTCAATGCGGTCGCGGCGCTTTCTCGTTATGGCGGCCCGTGCATAGTCGTCGATTTCGGGACCGCTACTACGTTTGATGCTATTTCACGAAACGGGGAGTACCTGGGCGGGATCATCTATCCAGGCATCCAAATCTCAGCCGACGCGCTGTTTCAGCGGGCCGCCAGGTTGCGCAACACCGAAATACGCCGGCCTGAGAGGCTGATTGGAACCAACCCGACGGCCAGCATTCAGTCTGGCCTCTACTACGGGAATGTTGCGCTGGTTGACGGCGTACTCAAGAAGATGGTTGAAGAGCTGGGGCCGGACACGCGGGTAGTTGCGACAGGCGGCCTCGCGCCGCTAATCAGTCGAGCCTCTGAGCTTATTGAAAAGGTTGAGGCTGACATCACCCTCGAGGGCTTGAGAATAATCTACGATCGGAATGTCAACGGTAGTCCACGTTAGTGGCGGAAGGGAAGGCGCCGGGGCGCATGAGAACGCGTGCAGCTTCAGCGTTCCCATGCGCCCCGGCATTTTGAGGTGTCATACCGAAAGGTTGACGGGCGACGAAACTGTTCCATTCGGATTCCTGACTACAACCGAATGAGTTGACGGTGACACGAATATGTCACGGACCCGCTTGTTGCCGGGAGTGCTTCTGACGCCTTTGAAAACCTGCCAGAACTCGCCGTTCTGTTCTAACGTGAAGATCTCGACGCCGTCGACGATCAAGGTCGCGCCGCTTACGACATTCGAACCTGCAGCCTGGAAACGCAGGCCTCTCTTCCGGAACTCCAGCCCAACCACTCTCGGAACGACCGTCTGAGCGAGGCTCGTGCCTTTGAGCGGGATGAACGTCAAAAGCGAGTCGGGATCATTGCTCACTACCGTAAATCCGCCGGTAAACACGCCGAGCGTCGTCGGCGCAAAGTTGATCATGATGGTCTTCTTTTCGCCGTTCTTGAGCACTCCCGTCCCGACGCCGCTTAGCGAGAAGGGCGCGCGCGGCTGGAAGATGCTCGAGATCACCAGATCCGCTTCGCCGGTGTTCATCAGTTCGAAATTTATCGAAGTCGTCGACGTGCCGAAATCGACGAGCCCCAGACTGGTAACCAGATTCGGTACCGGCGCTCCCACGCCGATGCCCTGCAAGCCCACAGAGACAACCGGATTGAGAGGATCGTTGCTTCCTATCGCGAACGATGCACTGGTAGGTCCGATCGACAAGGGTGCGAACCGAACGCTCAAAGTTACGCTCCCGGTGGAGAGAATTGTCAAAGGCAAAGCAGGCTTATTGACGATGCTGAATTGTCCGCCGGGATCGCTGATTGACGAGATGATCAGGTTGGCGGCGCCGCCGTTGGTGATCGTAACCGTTCTGGTGTCCGCCTGGGTGATCCGCACCGAGCCGAAGTCAATCGCAGTGGGCTCGACAATGATGACCGGATTGACCGGAATTGGACTTGGGGGCGTCTGTGCGAAGGCGATGTTTGAGGGCTCTGAATTCCCGAAGTTGTTAAAGGCCAAAACTCGGTAGAAGTAGAGAGTATCGGGAGAAACAGTGTTGTCGCTGAACGAAGTCACGTTGGTAGCGACCGTTGCGATTTCGCCGAAGGTAAATGCGTCCAGGCTTCGTTCTATTCGGAAGCCCTGTTCATCACCCGAGTTGTCTTGCCAGGTGAGATCGATTTGGGTCGGCGACACTGCGGTCGCTGCCAGATTGCTCGGGGCAGCCGGTGAACGGGGAATCGATGGCGTGAGTGAAAAAGAAAAATCGCCGGCATCGCCGCCGAACCCGTCAATGACGATGAAATAGGTCGTCCCGGCACTCAGATTCTGAAGGAGTGTTTCCACGCTGCCCGCGCCGCCAATGTCGTGACCCGAACAATTGGCAATAGTCGAGCAGTCCGTCGTGACGTAAATGGAGACGTCGTAGTCGGCCAGCGGGGTCACGGTCAGGTTATAGACCTGGGTGTCGCCGGGCGTAAACTGGTAAACAACATCCGCGCCCTTTGTGGATTGTGTTGATGTGAAGCAGGATTGTCCCGGATCGAGATCGTTGCCCGCTCCGAACGTAGTGCTGATAGTCGAGAAAGGCAACCGGCTGGTATCGATCACCGACGCGGTTGCGCAAGAGTCGTTTGCAGGCCTCCCCCGTCGAAGCGAAAAGTGAAAACCGTTGGCTCCCGGATCTTGAATCACGCTGTCTACTACAATGAAGTACTGCGTGCCGGCGTTGAGCGATGGAGTGAGAAACTCGCCTCTACCAAACCCAACGGCATTCGCTCCCGCTACGCACGTGCCGACAGGATTGGCGCAGTCGGTCACTATGTACAGGCTCAGGTCGAAGCCTGTGGTTGGAGCCGCGCCGATCGTATAAGTATCAGTTGCCGCAGGGGTGAATGTATAAACAACGTCATTGCCGGCGCCGGGTGCGCAGCCGCCAAACCCCGGATCGATATTATTTGTAGCGCTGCTAAGCGTCGCATCCTCGGCGAACGGCAGGGCGCCCGCGCTGATCGCGGTTGCCTGTCCACAAGTATCCCCGGCGAGCGGATCGACGAACGAGCCTGCTGAGGACGCCTGTCCGGTTTTCATAAGTCCGGCGGCAGCAAGGATAGTCAGAAACATTAATGACAGGCCGAGCGCCGAGCGCAGCCGCTTTGATTGTCGCGTGAGGATAAAATTCACCTTCATGAATAACTTACTCCGTCCAAGGTTATAGCCAGACATGGACCAGGCGCTTACACACCAAGCCACTGCCGTGTCGGTTTAATCCCGCTCCTGCTGATTACTGGAACTGGGCCTGCGAGAGCGGCATTATATAGGAAGTCAAAGTTGATCGTAAAGGAGCGAATTTGACGATGAATGGATTTGGCGAA
>Ga0134127_10002634_pt1 | contig 12894 bp, 15 predicted proteins | sample KB31753_FD_96459 | JGI IMG/M metagenome (GOLD analysis project Ga0134127, IMG submission 96459) | Terrestrial soil microbial communities with excess Nitrogen fertilizer from Kellogg Biological Station, Michigan, USA - KB3-175-3 | ecosystem: Environmental > Terrestrial > Soil > Unclassified ...
CTCGCCTAGGCGCCCCTCGAGATGCTCGTGAATGGCCTGCAGCATCCAGCGCGGACGCGGCCAGCTCCCGATGTTCATCACCGCCAGGGCGCGGACCGCCGGCGCGGGCGCGGGCTGCGGCAGCACCGGGGGCACCGTGACCACGACCGGCTCTCGGGAGGGCGGTACGAGCTTCGCCATCCGCGCCTGCCGACTCGGCTGGGGCCGCTCGGCGAGCTTGCCCTTGCAGACGAGAAAGCTGCGCTCCTTGCCCCGTCGCACGAGCGAGACGAGCTCGTTGCCGGTCATCCGGCACCAGGCCGGGAAGTCTTCCTCGACGGAGATCTCCGTGGAGCGGAACTCCAGGAGCTGGCCCCGCTCCAGCGGATCGATGTGCTGCCGGATGAGGAGCAGGAGCCCGTTGCCGCAGTCCAGATCGCCGCCGTCGAACCTGACGTCGGCCTCGAGCGGATGACGGTCAACGGGCTCCATCGGGTCTCAGTAGCTGACGGAGGGGCTCCCCTCCGAGAGGAACTCGACGAGCTTCGCGCCGCCGACGATGGCGGCGCCGGCCACCAGGTTGCTCTCGTCGAGCTTGCGCTTCTTGAAGCACGGCGAGCAGACGTAGATGGAGCCGCCCGCCTTCGCGAAGTTGTCCATCAGCTCACGCAGCGGCGCGAACCCCTCCTCGCGGATGTCGTCCGCGTAGCCCTTCTGCGCGAGGCGGACACCCTCGACGCTCAGGAACACGAGCGTCTCCTTGCCCGAGCCGACCGCCGCGTTGGCGACCACGAAGGCCACCGTCGCCTTGTCCTGGTTGTCCTTCGCGTGCGTGAGGCTGACACAGAATCGGTTTGCCATGGCTCACTTCTCCTTTCGACGGATCTGGTACACGGGATGCTGCGCTGCGATCAGCGCGTGACCGGTCATGCGGCACCACGCCGGAATGTCGGCGCGGGCGCCCGGATCGTGGGCGGTGAGGGTCAGCACCTGACCGGGCTGCATCGCTTCCAGGCGCTGCCGGAGCTCGAGCACGAGTTCGCCGCACCCCAGGTCGCCCGCGTCCCACCGGGCGCTCACGCCTCGCTCCGCTCCCCGTTCTTCTCGTAGATCTGCTCGATCGTGCGCGCGTCGAGCCGCGAGGCCGCGGCGTCCTCGACGATGCGGCCGTCGCGCAGCGCCACGATGCGGTCGGCGTACGCGCGGGCCAGGTGCACCTGGTGCAGGCTCGCGACCACCGTCACGCCGGTCGAGACGGCCGAGCGGAGCGACGCCAGCACGGTCGCCGAGGATTCGGGGTCGAGGCTCGCCACCGGCTCGTCGGCCAGGATGATCTTCGCGTCTTGCGCCAGGGCGCGCGCGATGGCGACTCGCTGCTGCTGACCGCCCGAGAGCTCGTCGGCCCGCGTCCCGGCGCGGTCGACGAGACCGACGGTGTCCAGGCACCCGAGCGCCAGCTGTCGATCGCTTCGGGTGAAGCAGCGCAGGACCACGCGCCACGTCGGCACGTCGGCGAGGCGGCCGACCAGCACGTTCTCGAGGGCCGACAGCCGCCGGATCAGATTGAACTGCTGGAAGATCAGCGCGAGCTGGCGGCGGGCCGACCGGAGCTCGCGCGGGCTCCGCCAGATGTCCCGCCCCACAACGCTGACCGTGCCGGCGTCCGGCCGCGTGAGACCGGTGAGGCACCGGAAGAGCGTCGTCTTGCCGGCGCCGCTGGGCCCGAGCACGGCCACGAACTCGCCGGGCCGGACGGTGAACGACACGTCGGCGAGGGCGGTGACGGCGGGCGGGTAGCGCTTCGTCAGCCGCTCGACGCGGGCGACCGGCTCGAGAGACCGGGACGCCGGGACTATTCGAGCTTCCGTCGCAGCCATTCGCTCGTGTGGTCGATGACGGTGACTGTTACCAGGATCAGCAGAATGATGGTCAGAAGACGCGGGAAGAGCAAGAGGTCCATCGAGTTCTTGAGCTCCTGGCCGATGCCGCCGGCGCCCACCACGCCGAGGACGGTCGAGGCGCGGACGTTGAACTCCCACCAGAAGAGGCCGACGGACACCATGCTCGGCGCAACGTCCGGCAGGAGCGCGTAGGCGATCACCTTGACCCGCGAGGCGCCCGTCGCCGCCGCGGCCTCGAGGGGCCCCGGCGGGATGTTCTCGATCGCCTCGGCCCAGAGCTTCGCTGTGCTGCCCCAGGTGTGAAACGCGATGCCGAGGACGCCGGCGAACGGCCCGAGACCCACGGCGGCGACGAAGAGCAGCGCGAACACGAACGAGTCGACGCCGCGCAGCGCGTTGAGGAACCAACGGGCCGGATAGTAGAGCGCCAGGCTCGGGGTCACGTTGCGCGCCGCGATCACGCAGAGGGGGAGCGCCAGCAGCGCGGCCGCCGTCGTGCCGATCGCCGCCATCGCGATCGTCTCGGCCGTGCGGAGCAGCAGGATCGGCAGCTCGTCGGTGGCGGGCGGCCACGCCTTCGCCGCCCAGCCCGCCATCTTCGGCACGCCGGTGAGAAGCCGGCCCGGGTCGACCTTGGCGAGATGCCAGCTAGCCGAGTAGAACGCGCCCAGGAGTACCAGGGCCACCACGAAGCGGAGCCGGCGCCCCGACCACCACGTTACGACGGGCTCGGGGTACTCGCCGGCCCGTCGTGCGACCGTCGCCATCTACTTCTTCTTCAGGCGCCCGACGAGAATCCCGGCTTCCTCGATCATCCGGTAGTTTTCGTGGGTGGCCGCCACGAAGCCCGTGTAGTGGTTCGGCAGGATCGTCTTGGCCTGGGCCTCGCTGATGCCGACCAGCGTCTTCTGGATCCGATCGGCGAGCGCGGCGTCGAAGTCCTTCGGCACGGCGATCGCGTCGTTCGGCAGGGGATCGGAGGTCCACACGACCTCGGTCGCGTTCCGCTCGAGCTTGCCGCTCTCGATCATGGCGTTGCGGTTACGGTCGAAGTCGGTCGCGCAGTCGACCTGGCCGCTGGCGACACCGATCTCGTTGGCCGCGTGCGTGGCGCCGTCCGAGTAGGTGAACAGCTGCTTGGGGTCGATATTCCGGCGCCTGAACCACGAGGTCGGGATGAGCCAGCCCGAGGTCGAGCCGACGTCGGCGAACGAGACCCGCTTCCCCTTGGCGCCGTCCGGCCAATTCTTCACGAGGCCGGGCTTGCACACCACGATCGCGTGGTAGATCGGCTTGCCGTCGTACTTGGCGGTGGCGATGGCGCGGGCGCCGGAGTCGTCGTTGGCGAGGACATAGCCCCACGGACCCATCCACGCGAGGTCGACCTGCTTGTTGGCGAGCGCCACGGAGATGCCGGCCCAATCCGTTGTGGCGGTCAGGTCGAAGTCGCGCCCGAGCTCCTTCGCCAGGTAGGCGAAAAAAGGCTCGTAGGCCTTCTTCGTCTCCGACGGCGTTGGCTGCAGCGGCCCCACGCCGAAGCGTAGCTTGCTGCCCTGGGCGTCCGCGATGGACGAGAGCCCGCTCGCCGCGATCAGTGCCAGGCCGAGAAACAGCAATCGACAGTGTGTTCGCCCTCTCATGACCGTGTCCGTCTCCTTAATGGAACGCCGAGCTTCTGGTGGTCAGAGTGGGAGCCTATAGACAATTCCCGCTTTTGCAAATCGGGATTGCCGATAGGAATCGCCGCACCGCATCGACGGGCGGCGCTCCGCTCAGGCGCGCTTGAGGGCGGGCAGCACCTTCTCGGCGAAGAGCCGGATGTTCTTCTGCGCGAGCGCGTGGGGCAGGGAGCCGAACTGGAAGAGCCCCACGAGCACCCCGACGCCGAGCTCGCGGGCCTGGGCCTGGATCTCGCGGACGACGTGGTCGGGATCACCGATGATCGTCAGGCCCTCGCGCTGGCAGAGGTCGAAGTCGAGCTCGTAGAGCGGGATGTCCTCGGCCTTCTCGACTTGCGCCGGCCGCGGCGGCGCCGACTGGCCCATGAGCGCCATGGAGCCGCGGTGATAGCTGAGGAGCTTGTGCCAGAAATAATCGATATGCGGCTCGGCCTCTGCGCGGGCACGCGCGTTCGTCTCGGCCACGTAGACGTGGCGCACGAGGTGGCAGTGCTCGGGCCCGGGCGTCCAGCCGTGCTTCCTCGCCGCCTCGCGGTAGCGATCGAAGACGGCCCGAACCCGCCGATTCGATCGATAGGCCGAGCCGGTCGGCACCCGGCGGCTGGCGGCGATCTCGAGGCCCTCGTCGCTGTCGGCGGGCAGGATGATCGGCGGATGCGGCTCCTGGAGCGGCCTCGGCCAGATGGAGACGCGATCGTAGTCGAAATACTTGCCACGCCACTGAAAGGGCTCTCGCTCGGTCCACGCCTTCACGATCAGGTCCCACGCCTCGCTCAGGCGCGGCCGCGCGTCCGCGAGTGGCACGCTGTAGGCGAGGAACTCCTGCGGCACGCCCCGCACGAAGCCGGAGATGATGCGCCCGCCCGACATGACGTCGAGCATCGCGACCTCTTCGGCCAGCCGGACCGGATTGGCGTGGAGCGCCGGCAGGTTGCCGAAGATCCCGATCTTGATCCGCTTCGTTCGCTGCGTCATCACCGCGGCGATCAGATTGGGCGAGGGCATGAGCCCGTACGGCTTGGCGTGATGCTCGTTGATGCAGATCGCGTCGTAGCCGCACTCCTCGTAGAGCTCCATCTGCCGGAAGTGCTCGTCGTAGACCTGCCGACCGAGCGCGGGATCGAAGAGCCGGTTCGAATCGGGGTAGTAGGACGCCTCCGCGAGGTGCGGCCACGGCATCAGGTCGAACGCGTAGACTTGCATGCCACCTACCTTGAGCCGCAGGCTATCATCAAACCGACAACGCCGACCCGCGAACCATCGTCACCAAGGAGGGCTCCATGGCAGCCAAAGCCGAGGCGCTGGCGAAGCAGTTCGAGGCGAAGGTGCAGGAAGCGACGGCGGTGCTCGAGCGCCTGACCGACGCCGACTGGAAGAAGACGACGGCCTCGGAGAAGTGGACGATCGGCGTGGTGGCGCATCACCTGGCCGGGGCCCACGAGGCGATCGCGGGCATCATCAAGACCGTCGCGTCCGGACAGGCCACCAACTTCACGATGGACATGCTCCACGACATGAACGCCAAGCACGCGAAGGAGCACGCCAACGCCACGAAGGCCGAGACCGTCGCGCTGCACAAGAAGAGCGCCGCCGCCGCGTCCGCGCTGCTGCGCGGGTTCAGCGACGCCGACCTCGCCAAGAGCGGAGTCGTCCTCACGGGCATGCCGCCGATGAGCGGTGAGCAGATCGTGCAGGCGATCCTGCTCAATCACATCGAGGAGCATCTGAAGAGCATCAAGGCGACTGTCGACAAGTAGACGGCCGCGCGCGCGGTGACCGCGGCTAGGCCGAGAGGCCGGGCCGCGGCCGCGTTCGAAGATCGACGACGAGCAGGCCGAGGGCGACCAGCACCACCGCCGACGCGCTGAGCGTGAGCGACCACTGCACGCCGATCACGGCGCCGAGCACGCCGACCGTTACTCCGCTTCCCACGCGCAGACCCAGCATCGAGGTATTGAAGAGGCCCACCATGCTGCCGCGCAGGTGCGGCGGCGCCAGGAGCTGGATGATCGTCTGCGCCATCGACGTGAACGCGATGTTGAAGATGCCCGCCAGCACCAGGATGGCCACCGCCGTCGGATAGCTCGCGGTCACCGGAAAGAGCGCCATCAGCACGCCCCAGACCCCCGCGCAGGCGATGGCCGTCCGCGGGCTCAGCCGGATGAACGCGGCGCTCTCGAGCAGGACGGCGCCGGCGATGGCCCCGACCGCGTTGGCGGCGAGCAGCAGGCTGTACTGGGTGCCCGCGTCGTCGGTCCCCAGGTGATGCGCGTACTCCGGCATCTGCGCCTGGAACGCGTTGCCCACGAAGAACGACGTGGCCCCGCCCAGCACGATCATCATGACCATGCGAGTGTCGGCGCGCGCCTCGGCCAGCAGGCGAGGGAAGTCGGCCAGGCCGAGGCGGGTCGCGCGACGGCTCCCTGAGTCGCGCAGGTGGCCCGTGTAGGGGATACGCAGCAGGAAGAGGGTGAACGGCAGATACAGGACGATGTTGGCGAGGAGGCCGCCGCCCGGGCCGAGCAGGAGCATGAGCCCACCGCCGACCGCGGGGCCGAAGAGGATCGCCAGGTACCGGGCCGTGGCGTTCAGGCGGATGGCGCTGGGCAAGCGTTCCGGGCCGACGATGTCGTGAATGATCAGCTGCGAGGCCGTTCCGCCGATCACCCCCGCGCCGCCGTGGATCAAGAGAATTGCCGCCGCATGCCAGACGCGCAACGTTCCGGTGAGGAACAGCACGGCCCACGACAATGACGCGAGCGCGAACAACGCCTGCGAGATCTGGATGAGCTTGCGGCAGTCGAAGCGGTCGGCGAGGGCGCCGGCGTGGACCGAGAACAGGAGGAACGGCACCCAGTGGCTGATGACCGCGAAGCCGGCGAGCGTCGGCGAGTGGAACGCCTGGAAGATGACCCAGTAGCTGATGACGTGCTCGATGTTGTCGGCGGTCCCGCTGAGGAGCACCAGGAGGAAGTAGCGCCGGTAGTCGCGATGGTGGAGCGCCCCGAACTTGGTGGCCGGCGAGGGCTCCGGGGCGGCGCGCGGCGGTCGACTCACTGCCAGCGATTATAATAGGCGCCTATGAAAGGCGTGACGTTACCGACCGAGACCGTGTTCGTGATGGAAGCCTCGCCGATCAAGTTCGGGCTCGGGGCCACGGACGAGATCGCCTACGACGTCCGCCGGCTCGGCCTCAAGCGCGTCCTGATCGTGACCGACCGTCACATCGGCGAGCTCGGGCTTCCCGACAAGATCCGTCTGCTCCTCGAGGAAGAGGGCATCAAGGCCGACGTCTACGACGGCGTCGAGATCGAGCCGACCGACCGGTCGATGGAGGAAGCCGCCGAGTACGCGCGCCAGCGCGAGCTCGACGGGCTCATCGCCGTCGGCGGCGGCAGCGCGCTCGACACGTGCAAGGCGGTCAACCTCCTGACGACCTATCCGGCGCCGCTCCTGGACTACATCAACCAGCCCGTTGGAAAGGGCCGCCCGGTGCCGGGCCCGCTCAAGCCGCTGATCGCCGTCCCGACGACGGCGGGAACCGGCAGCGAGACGACCGCGGTCGCGGTGACTCACGTCCTCGCCCACCACGTGAAGGCCGGCGTCTCGCACCGTCTCCTTCGCCCGGCCCTCGGGATCGTCGACCCGCTCAACACGCTCACCGCGCCGCCGGAGGTGACGGCCGCGGCGGGGTGCGACATCCTGACGCACGCGATCGAGTCCTACACGACGCGCCCGTACAACGCGCGCGCCAAGCACCATCCGCCCGATCGCCCGGCGTATATCGGCGCGAACCCGGCGAGCGACATCTGGTGCGAGAAGGCCATCGAGTACGTCGGCAAGTACCTGCGCCGCGGCGTGCTGAGCGGGCTCGATCTCGAGGCGCGCGTCAACCTGGCGCTGGCCGCCAACTACGCGGGCGTGGGCTTCGGCAACGCGGGCGTTCACATCCCGCACGCCCTTGCGTATCCGATCGCCGGCCTGGTCCGCGACTACGTGCCGAGCGGCTATCGAACCACCCACGCCCTCGTCCCGCACGGCATCTCGGTCGTCGTGACCGCGCCGGCGACGTTCCGGTTCACCTACGCCACTTCGCCCGAGCGGCATCTGCGCGCCGCGGAGCTGATGGGGGTCCCGACCGCCGGGCTCTCCGAGCGCGAAGCGCGCGAGGCGCTGCCGAACGCCTTGCTCGCGCTCATGCGCGACGTCGGGGTTCCCAACGGCCTCGGCGAGCTCGGCTACGGCGAGCGCGATATTCCGGCGCTGCTCGAGGGCACGCTGAAGCAGCCGCGACTCCTGAGCGGCGCGCCGCGGACGGTCGGCGTGGCCGAGATAACGGGGATCCTGCGCGACTCGCTTCGCTGCTGGTAGAACGCTGAATTAGTGCTCTCCGCGCACCGGATAGCTCGGCGGCACGATCTCGTCGAGCGGCTTGCCGGTCCAGTGCCACTGCGGGATCGCTTTCCAGAGCCGCTCGCCTTCGGCCTGCACGTCGCGTAGCAGCGCCTGCTCGTCCAGGCGCGTCGCTCGGCCGTGCTCCACGAGCGTTTGACCGTCGACGATGACGGTCTCGACGTCGCGTCCGCTGCCGCAGTCGACGAGCGCCTTGATCGGATCGTGCACCGCGCCGTAGTGCAGGTGGCGCAGGTCGACCACGATGATGTCGGCCTTGGCGCCCGGCGCCAGCCGCCCGAGATCGTCGCGCCCGAGATGGCGTGCGCCACCGAGTGTCGCCGCGTCGAAGACGTCCTGGGGCCGGCCGACCCGGAAGCTTCCGTCCGCCACGCGGCACATGAGCGCGGCCCACCGCATCTCGTGGATCAGGTCTTGCGGGTAAGTGTCCGTCCCCAGGGCGAGGTTGATGCCGAGCGCGCGGTAGCGCTCGAACGACTCGAACTTCACGCCCATCTTGGCGTACTTGTAGGGCGCGTGCACGACGGTGACGCCGCTGTCGGCGAGCAGCTTCAGGTCGTCGCCGTACGGGTAGTGGCACCAGGAGTGGTCGTTGTGGAACACGCAGTGGCCGAGGCCCGTGCGCGGCTTGAGAAAGCCGATCGAGTGCAGGAGCTGAATCGGGGTCTGGCCGTGCCGCTCCAGAATCTGATGGAACTCGCGCTGGTTCATCGCGGCGTGCAGCTGCATCGGCACGCCGAGGTCGTCGGCCCAGCGCCGCGCCTGGCGGAGTAGCTCGGGCGTGCAGGTATCGAGCTGACCTGGATAGAGCATCGCCTTGATGCGCCCGCCGTAAGCGCCGTCGTGCTCTTTGATGAAGGCCACTGCGCGCTCGAGCCCCGCGAAGCCTGCGGCCTCGTCCCATTCCCAGACAATGCGGCTTCCGTCGAAGGCGTAGCTGGCTGAGCGAAACGCGGGGCCGACGTAGGCACGGACGCCGAGCTCACCCACGAGCTTCGTAAACGCCGCCGGGCCGCCGGGCATCGTGCCGACGTCCATGATGGTCGTGGCGCCGGCGCGTAGCGCGGACCAGAGCCCGTAGGTTCCCGCCACATCGGCGCGGTCACCGGCCCGGGGCATCGCGGCGCCCCGGCGGGGCGCGACGTAGCCGACGAAGTTACTGCCGAAGTAGTCGGCCTTGAGCCCGTCCAGGAAGACCGCCTGGCCCGCGTTGGTGGCGGCGTGAAGGTGACAGTTGATCAGGCCCGGCGAAACGAGCTTTCCGGCGGCGTCGATCCGCCGATCCACCGGCCCGTCGAACGTCCCTCCGACGTGGACGACGCGGTCGTCCTCGAAGACCACGCAACCGTTCGGAATGAGCTCGTGCCCGCTTCCCGCGTAGCCGACCACCCAGCCGCCCTGGATCAACGTTCGCATCGTCGTTCCACCTCCGGTGAGCGGATGTCCTCCGCCCAGAGATCGGCCACCGGATGCTAGGCGGCCGTGTCCGGCGTTGTCAACGCGCAGAAGATTCCCGTGACACGCCGGTTGTCCGCGCTGTAAGTGGGTCGATTCGCGCTGGCCGGCAAGCACTGGACGCCACCGTCATGTTCTCGGACATCCGTGGCTTCACGGGTCTCGCGGAGTCTCTCGCCACGGCCGACACGATCCAGCTGCTCAACAACTACTACACCCTGATGTTCGACGCCATCGAGAGCGAGGGCGGTGTCGTGAATCAGATCGTCGGTGAGGGCTTGATGGCGCTGTTCGGGGCTCCGCTGCTCCTGACGATCATTGCGCGCGGTGCAGGCGGCGCTGGATATGCTGGGGCTAGTCGCGGACTTCGAGCGCGAGCAGACAGCACCAGGAAGGCCAGTCATCAAGATCGGCATCGGGATCCCGTCGGGGCAAGTCATCGCCGGCTATACCGGGACCGAGCGGCGCGTGACGTACACGTGCGTGGGAGACACGCTCGTCGTCGGCGCCCACCTGGAGCAGCACACGAAGGTCCTGGGCCGGCCGATCCTGATCGACGAGACCACGCGAGCAGGGCTGCCCAGCGACGTGCGCGTGGAAGATCACGGGCCGGTGCAGCTGAAGAGCCATGCTCAGCCCGTCCGCGTCTACTCCGTCATTTTCGGACGCTAGCCTGAGGCGCGCTGAAGCTTCGCGCGCACGAGCTCCAAGCGGGGGTTCCCGACACGAATCCTTGCCCCAAGTTAGAGCCGAGTTTCAGAAGGCGCTTCCCTGCAGTCATAGTCGGTGCGGGGTGGTTGACTGGCGAGTTCGCATGCTGATCAAGCGGCCAATGACGTTGCCTTAAGACGGCAGGCTGCCCGACTGGTCGGGTTTTATGCCGGCTGTCGTACTGAGCTTCGCCGCGAATTCGGTGATTACCAACCAATAACTTCAACCCAGTGCCCCGGCACGCCGCATGCAGAGGTGACTCCAGCCTTAGCCCGGGTGGCTGAGCCGGGGCTGTTTACATTAGTGACTTCCCGAGCGGGCACAGAGACTTGGTCCAGGTCAAAGCAAGATCAAGGCGCTTCGCTGAAGAGTCAAAGGAGAAAGGACGATGGCACTGAGCGACGATGTGGTCGGAATTCTCAAGGACGAGCACTGCCGTAAGATGGACTTCTTCATCGCCGGCCTGCACATAGACGGCACGGGCCTGGGCGAGGTCGCCAAGCAGATCGCAGATAGTGGGATCGCAGTCTGCGGCCGCGACGACTTGAAGACCCCCGGTCGCTACCGGGCCACCCGGGACGAGCTGCAGGTGCAGAACGACCTCGCTGGCGCGCTCACGGACGAGACCAAGCGGGCGCTCCTCGTGCACGAGGCCGTCCACGCTCTCTCCGACATGCGCAGCCAGAAGATGAACGACATGGAGGCCGAATCGGCTGCGTTCATCGCCCAGGCGCTCTATCAACTGAAGTACCGCGGCGGGAAGACGTGGAAGAGCAAGGTACCCATCTTCGTCGCTGCGCTCGACGTCGTGGTCGCGAAGCAGCTCAACGAAAAGACGGGTGTCACGGTCGCGTGGGACGACTACACCGAGCTGCGCAAGGCGATCCAGGCGGATGCCAACTACGGCAAGAAAGACCTGAACGCCTCCGCCGGCTACAACGGCATCAAGAAGCACAGCGGAGCGCGCTGTCAGTGAACGATGCGCCAGGACCCGAGAGGCGCTCGGGTCCTGGCACGCGGGTCGCTCCCGCGAGCTGACCTCAGGCCGGCAGAAGTCGGTCGAGGAGCCTTACGCCTGCGCGGCGAACCCCTGCGGCGTCAGGCGAAAGGCCTTGGCGAACTTGCTGGCGAAGGTCTGGTAGCCGACGATGAACGTCAGCTCGACGACCTCGGCCTCCGAGAAGTGCTCCCGGAGCCTGGCGACACAGGCGTCGGTGACTTCACGGTCCTCGCGAACGATCGCCTCGGAATAGGCGAGCGCGGCGCGCTCGCGCGCGGTGAACCGCTCGCTGGTCGAATACTCGGAGAGCGTTTCGAGCTTCTCGAGGGGAATGCCCTGCTTCGCGCCTACGGCGCGGCGGATATCCATTCAGTACGCGCTGCCGTAGAGCTCGGCGACGTGCACGTTCAGGAGGGCCCTGAGCGGCGCGTCGATCCGGCCGAACCACTCCATCGAGCCGTAGAGCGCGCCGAGCCCCAGCATGAGCGGGACACGATGGGCCATGATCCGCTCGGGCGTCGGCACCTTGCCGAACATCGCCTCACCGATCTTGTAGAAGGCGCGAACCGCCAGCCCCGGCCGTTCCAGTTCGGAGATCGTGGTCATGGGCGTCCTCCTTTGCTGACTCCAGTCTCCCACCCGGCGCCAGAAGTCCGGGCGGGAGCGTGTGATAACGTGGGTGACCGCATGAGCGCCGCACGCGGATCAGCCCTGGAGCAGCGCCGGCTCGGCCAGACCGACATGGTGGCGAGCGTGCTGGGCTTCGGTGGCTCCGAGATCGGCTATCAGGGCGTGAGCGGCCGGACCGTCGGCCGGCTCCTCGGTGGTGCGCTCGACGCCGGGCTCAACGTGATCGACACGGCCGAGTGCTACGACGACAGCGAGATCCTGATCGGCAAGGCGATCGGCTCGCGGCGGCGCGAGTTCTATCTGTTCACCAAGTGCGGCCACGCCGGCGGCTGGGCGCGCGCGGACTGGCGGCGTGCTCCGCTGCTGGCGAGCGTCGAGCGGAGCCTCAGGCGCCTGGCGACCGACTACGTCGACCTCATCCAGCTCCACAGCTGCTCGCTCGAGACGCTCCGCAAGGGTGAGGTCATCCAGGCCCTCGAGCAGGCGCGCGAGCGCGGCCTCGCGCGCTACATCGGCTACAGCGGCGATGGCGCGGCGGCGCGCTACGCCGTCGAGTGCGGGCGCTTCGACACGTTACAAACCTCGGTGAGCATCGCCGACCAGGAAGCCATCGAGGGCACGCTGCCGCTGGCGATCGCCGGGCAGATGGGCGTGATCGCCAAGCGTCCCCTCGCGAACGTTGCCTGGCGATACGAGAAGAAACCGTCCGAGCCGTACTACCAGACCTACTGGTCGCGGCTCAAGACGCTCGACTATCCGTTCCTGAAGGCCGCGTCCGAGACGGCCGCCGGCACCGCGCTGCGCTTCACGCTGAGCGTGCCCGGCGTTCACACCGCGATCGTCGGCACCACCCGGCCGGAGCGGTGGCAGGAGAATGCGGCGCTCCTCCAGGCGGGCGGGTTGTCGCCGCGCGAGTTCGAGCAGATTCGCGCACGCTGGCGCGAGGTGGCGGAGCGGTCGTGGGACGGCCAGGTCTGATGCCGCAGATCATGGCCGCCGGTCCGTCGATCTACGCGCCCGCGACCCGGCGCGAGCGCGCCGAAAACTTCGAGCGCTACCTGACCTATCTCCGAGACAAGAACGGCGATCTCTCCGAGGAGGAGAAGGCTCTCGCCGAGAAGCAGAA
>Ga0134127_10002637_pt1 | contig 12886 bp, 9 predicted proteins | sample KB31753_FD_96459 | JGI IMG/M metagenome (GOLD analysis project Ga0134127, IMG submission 96459) | Terrestrial soil microbial communities with excess Nitrogen fertilizer from Kellogg Biological Station, Michigan, USA - KB3-175-3 | ecosystem: Environmental > Terrestrial > Soil > Unclassified ...
CGGCGGATGCCGAGCTGCGCGTTGACCACCGGCGGGTTCACGAAGAGAAAGAACTTTTCGCCACGCGGTGCGCCGCTCTCCGACACGAGCTCGAAGGGCTGCTCGACGAGCGCCTCGGCCAGCTCGCGCGGATTGGCAATCGTCGCCGAAGAACACACGAACGTTGGCGTCGATCCGTAATGCCGACAGATGCGGCGCAGCCGCCGCAGCACATTCGTCAGATGACTGCCGAACACACCACGATACGCGTGCAGTTCATCGATGACGACGTAGCGGAGGTTCTCGAACAGCTTCGCCCACCGCGGGTGATGCGGCAGAATCCCGGAGTGGATCATGTCCGGGTTGCTCAGCACGATGTGCGCACGCCCGCGTATCGCACGTCTCGCATCCTGCGGGGTGTCGCCGTCATAGGTGAACACGCCGATCTCGAGTTCGTTCCGTCGCGAGAGATGATCGGACAGGTCGTGCAGCTCGGCGAGCTGATCCTGCGCCAGCGCCTTGGTCGGAAACAGATAGAGCGCGCGCGCTGACGGGTCGCGCAGAATCGTGCTCAGCACCGGCGCGTTGTAGCAGAGCGTCTTCCCTGACGCCGTCGGGGTCGTCACGACCACATGACGGCCGGCGAGCGCGTGATCGATCGCGAGGGCCTGGTGCGTGTAGAGCTGATCGAGGCCGCGGTGGCGGAGCACGTCGCACAGACGCGCATCGAGGCCGTCGCCAAACGGTGCGTACCGCGCCTCGAGCGGCGCCAGGCGACGGATGGTGGTGATCCAGCCGTCAGGGTTGTCGGCGCGATCCGGGGCTCCGCCGGTCAGGCGATCGAGGGCGGCGCTCAGTGCCTGATCGTGCGCGGGATCGGTGCGGTGCGCCGGAAACATGGCTGACGATCATAAGGCGAAAGCCTGGAGGCTTCAACGGCTTTCCGACGCTGACCATACTTCGAGCTCGGCGATCGTCCAGGGCGCGTCGTTGCCGCCGGAGGCCGCGCGCATGCGGATGTACCGCGCCTGGCGCGGTGGAAAGTCGACGACGATACGCAGGCGTTTGGGGTCGTCCATCGCAGCGAGGATCGTTCGCTCGAGGACAGCGCCGCTCCACCCGGGGTTCCACAGCGTCCCGTCTTCGGACGTTTCGACCGCCAGCGCGGCTGGGAACAACCATGAGAACGCTCCGAGATCGTTCACAACGGATCCCACGGTACGCACCTCGCCGAGATCGATCGTGAGTGCCTGACGCTCGTCCCAGAGCGCACACTGCCAGATTGAAGTCTCATCGCGGTCCATCGCCTTCGACAACTGTTCCGACGAGCATGGCGATCGCAGTTCGCGCGGCTGCAGCTGTTGTCCGGCGGGACGAGGAAGCCCTCCGCCATGATGGGCCGGCAGACGATAGACGATGAGCGCGTTGTCGCCGGCGACGCGTGTGACACCGGGCTGCTCCTCGATCATCGCGCGTAGCCGCGGCGCGTCCTGCCCCACCAGCACGTAGAGCTCGCCCAGACGCTGGAACGGCGTGAGCATGCCATCCGATTCAGCGCGGCCCGCGCCGACGAGCGCGTTGTAATAGCTCGGTCCCCACCCGCTGTAGCCGTTCACGGCTTTCCATTCACCATCTACGGCTCTGAATACCGACCGGATGTCGCGGAAGATCAGATCGGGCGGCGCTTCGAGGACCGTTTTGCCGGCAAGCCGATCGGCACCGGGGACGGGCGGCGGCAGTTCGGCCGCACGAATCCGATCGATCCAGCCGTCGCTCAACACGGCCAGCCCCACAATGACCGCCACGATGGCTGCCGTTCGCTGTGTTCGCTCGCGCATGAACTCGGCGACGACGAGCCCGGCAAGCACCGACAGACAAATGGTCGTCATCAGCCAGAAGCGCGCCGGTACACGCAAAGCGTCTACACCGGGCAGCGACATGAGCAGGTGATACGGTCCCGGGATCCCCGGATCACCCATGAACGTCGTCATCGGCCCCAGCGCCAGCGCCCACGTCATGACGGCAGCGAGCAGGTAGAACCACATCGTGCGCGACTGACGCACCATCGCGCGCACGCCGGGAGAGAGCACCAGCGCCAGAAGAACGGTGAGTGTCACGACCTGCACGGGCTTGCGGTACGTCGAGGCCTGGATGCGCAGCGGACCGAGGTCGAACATGAACGGGCCCAGGAGAAGCAGGACCAGAATGACGATCGTGTAGACCGACGCGACGAACAGCAGGACGCGCCGGAACCACGTGACGACAGTCCCGCTCTCGACCGACTCGGATCGCCACGACCGCACGACCATCCCGACGAGCCCGAGTGCCGACAGCACCATCAGCGCGACGCCGGGAAACAACTCGCCCTCGGGCCCGCACTTCACACGCACCCATCCCCAGAACGTGAGCAACTCCGGCGCGCACAGCAAGCCGGCGATGTCGGCGCTGAAGCCGCGGATCTCCCAGTAGCCGCGCACGAAACCAAAGTGGCTGTGCACGCTGGTGTACCTGTAGAGCACGGGTGCGAGCGGCAGAACTGCGACCACCGTCGCGAGCCCGATCATCGCCAGCGCGTGCCACTTGCGGCTCAGGATCACGAACCACAGCGTCCACAGGCCGACGAGAAACGAGAACATCACCAGCGCATACCCGTTCGACGCACCTTGAAGCACCCACGACGCGGCGTACAACACGAGCCAGCGTGGTCGTCCAGTCTCGACGTAGGCGTGCAGGCCGAGCAGCGCCAATGGGGCCCAGAATGTCGCCAGCATCTGGATGTGCGGCAACTGCGAGATGCGATATGGCGCAAACGCAAAGGCGAGACCCGCCACGAACGCGCCGGCGGCGCTACCAGTCAGGCGATAGACGAGCGCATACATCGCCATCGCGCAGAGCGGAAACGTCAGCAGCAGGACCAGGTTGTAGGTGATGACGAGATTGCCGGTCAGCCAGTAGATCGGTGAGGCAATGACGCTGAGGCCGAGCAGGTGCTCCGAGAATGTGAGCGTGTCACGCGTCGGATAGAAGATCGGGAACTGATACCACGCGTCAGTCAACGGCACGTGAGTGGCGTTCCACTTGAGTATCGCGGCGGTCAGCAGCGGGTCGCCGGGGTCGTTCGCGATCGCTGATCCGAGATGCGTCAGCACGTCTCGGCCGATGACCATCGTGATGATTGTGTAAGCCAGCAGGCTCAACGCCGCCGCTGGTAACCAGGCTCTCCTCAACGCCGCTCCATCCTGATCCTCTAATTCCCGAGTTCTGATTCCCGCGTCCTGATTCCTGATTCCTGATTCCTAGGTGGTTATGGTAGCGTGCCAGAGGACATGTCTCACGCCAATCACGTCGATCGACGCCACACGCAGACCCAGGAGCAGTACGCCGCCGACGATCTCGAGACGATGCAGGCGGCACGCCGGTACAGCGCGCATCTGTTCAATCTGTTTCGCGCGCACATCGGCAAGCGGGTGCTCGAAGTCGGCTCCGGTATCGGAACGATGAGCCGACCGCTGGCGGAGGCCGCTGACCTGGTGGTGGGCCTCGAGCCCAACGCCAACTGCGTCAGCCGGCTGAAGGACGCCATGCGCGGGCAGTCGCGCTTCGTGCTGCGCGCCTGCCATCTGGAGGAATGCGAACGCGGTGAATTGGCGGGCCACCGCTTCGACACCGTGGTCTGCGTGAACGTCCTCGAGCACATCAAAGACGATACGGGTGCGCTGCGGACGTTCAAGGACGTGCTGATTCCGAACGGACGCGTGTTGATTTTCGTCCCGGCCGTGCAGGCGGCGTACGGGCCGCTCGACGCGGAATTGGGCCACCACCGCCGTTACTCGAAGCCGACGCTGACGAAAGCGTTTCGCGACGCCGGGCTCGATCTGCTGACACTGCGTTACACGAATCCGATCGGTCTGCTCGGGTGGATGTACAACGCCCACATTACCAAGTCCACGGCACACAGCCTCACGCAGGTGAAGCTGTTCGAAACGCTGGTTGCGCCGTGGGCGTTGCCGCTCGAACGGCTCATCTCGCCGCCAATCGGGTTGTCGCTCGTCGCGGTCGGCCAGAAATTACGCTAATAGCTGGTCGCGGACGCTAGCAAAATCGACGTCTCGCTCGAGGCGCCACTGTGTGAACTGCGGCAAGCGACTCATGGGCAGCGCCAGATGCTCGCGTGTGTGTTCGATATCGCCGCGACGCGCGTACACCGCTGCGATGTAGTAGCGCGTCGCTGGATCGTCGGCACCGGCGGCCACGCGGCGCGCATGGGCCTCAATCGCACGGTCGCCAAAGCGAATCGCCTCGGCTTCTTCACCGCGCGCGTGATGCACCGCGCTGATTTTCTGATGCAGCTCGATCACCGTGCGTTCGCGCAGGGCGTGGTCGCTCGTATTCAGCCACTCCAGTTCGCGGCGGAACTCGGCATACGCCGCGTCGTAATTCCCGCGCAGGTAGTACACGTAGCCCAGGCGCGAGTACGCGCCGACGATCAGCAACCCTTCGGTGCCCGACATCGCCCGCTCTTGAAGCTCGATCGCCTGACGCGCCGACTCCTCCGCCGCGTCGAGATTCCCGCTGAGTGCCTCGAGCATCGACAGCTGCAGGTGCGTGTACCCCGCTTCGGGATTGAGCGCCAGGGCCTTGCGCAGCTCGGCGATCCCCTCGGGCACCATCCCCTTGCTCAGCCAGTACGCGCGCGCCAGCGTTTGATGTGCATCAGCATTGTCAGGCTCGATCTCGACCGCTGTGCGCAACGAGGCGAGGCCCTCATCGAGCTTGCCGGTTCCCAAGAGCGCGCTGCCCAGCCAGACGTGCGCATTCGCCAGTTTCGGGTTGAGTCCAAGTGCCCGGCGCAGTGGCTCGATGGCCTTCTCGAGCAGCTGCGGCATACCGATGAACCCGCCCTTCAACGTGTAGGCGCCACCGAGCGCTGCCCACGCCGACGCGTACTTCGGATCGAGCTGCACGGCGCGCTCGAAGAGCGCAATCGCGCGATCGATCGCGTCGCGGCCGGCGGTTCGCAGGTTCAACACGCCGCGTGAGTAGGCCTCGAACGCTTCGACCGACGAGGTCTCGTCGCGCTCGATCGCCTCCGCCTCGGCCTTCCCCAGCTTGACGTTCAGGTTCCGACTCAAGTCGAAGACGATGCGGTCCTGGAGCTCGAAGATCTCGTCCACACGGCCGTCGATCTTCACCGTGCGCAGCAGCGTGCCCTTGAGCACTTCGACAACCTGCGCCGTGATGCGGATGCGATCGCCGATACGTTGATACGCGCCCGAGACGACCCACCAGGCCCCGAGCCGCCGGCCGATCTCGATCGCCAGGCTGTCGCCGCTTCGGCCGGTCTCTGCCTGCGCGTTCTTCAATTGCTCGAACACCTGCCCTCGACCGATCACGGTGACATCGCGGACGTTTCGCAGGTCCGAGGTCACCGTCTCGGCGATGCCGGTACCGATCCAATCGTCAGCCGCATCGCCGGTGACGTTCGTAAAGGTCAGCACCGCAATCGTCCGCTCGCCGGTCTCTACATGCGCCGCCGGCCGCACACCCGTCGACGAGGCGCCGGTCTCGATCTTCCGGGCCGTGTGACGGAGCACGTTGTACATGTCGCGCGCGGCGTTGTACCGCGACACCGGCGCCTTCTGCAGCGCGCGCCGGACAATGTGCTCGACGTCGAGCGGGATGGTGGGATTCACCTGCATAGGCGACGGTGGATCCTGATGAAGGATCTGATCGAAGACGGCGGCGAGCGTGCTGCCGCGGAACGGCAGCGTCGCGGTCAGCATCTCGTACAGGACGACACCAAGACCCCAGAGATCGACGCGGTGATCGACCGCATCGCCCCTCAGCTGCTCTGGCGCCATGTAGGCGATCGTGCCGAGCACCATGCCTGGCGCAGTGACGAGGATATCGGGCTGCGTCTGCAGCGTCGCTTCGACAGACGAGGGGATCTCCATCTTCGCCAGACCAAAGTCGAGGACCTTCACGAGCCCGCGACGTGTCTGAATCAGGTTGGCGCTCTTGATGTCGCGATGAGTGACGCCGCGGCCGTGCGCTTCGTCGAGCGCGTCGGCAACCTGGGCGGCAATGTCGAGCGACTCGGACACGGGTATGGGACCGCGCGCGACGCGATCCGAGATCAGCTCGCCCTCGACATACTCCATGGCGATGAACATCGCATCGTCGTGCTCGATGAGGTCGTAGGTGACGGCGATGTGCGGTGATTGGAGAAGCGACGCGGCCTGGGCTTCACGGAAGAGCCGGGCCCGGCTGTCGGTGTCTCGCCGGCGATCGGGCGGGAGAAACTTCAGCGCGACCTGACGTCCAAGGCGCCGGTCATCGGCCACATAGACCTCGCCCATGCCGCCAGAACCGAGTCGAGGGCCGATGTGGTACTGCAGGATGGAAGTGCCCGTCAGGGCCGCCGTGCTGCTCACGCTGCTCTCATTCTATTGGCTTACCCTACTGAACACTGATGACCATCAGCTCCCCCGATACCGGCACGGATACAAAGCTCGTCCGGCGGCTTGGGCTCTGGTCGTCACTCGGACTCGTCATCGGCATTACGATCGGATCGGGCATCTTCCGCACGCCGGCGGTGATCGCGACCCGTGTACCTGATCCGACGCTGATGCTGGCGGTTTGGGTTCTTGGCGGGCTGATCTCGCTGTGCGGGGCGTTATCGGTCGCCGAGCTGGCCGCGTCGCTTCCCCGGACTGGCGGCTGGTATGTCTTTGTCCGTGAAGGCTGGGGACGCCTCGCAGGGTTTCTGTTTGGCTGGTCCGAGCTGGTGCTGATTCGCGCCTCGGCCACCGGAGCCGTCGCGACGGTGTTCAGCGAGTATCTCCAGCGGTCGCTTGGCTATACGCCGGTCCCCGCGCGCACGAACATCATCGCAGCTGCGACCATCGCCTTCTCGGCCATCGTCAACATTCGTGGCGCGCAGGTCGGTGCCGCGTTTACAACGGTCTCGACGGTGGCCAAGTTCAGCGCCCTCACCTGTCTAACGCTGCTGGCCTTCCTGCTCGGCGGGCCTGACGCGTCGTTCGCGCACGTCACGGCATCTGCCGCACCGGTCCAACCAGGTCTGTTCGGGCTGGCGATCATCTCCGTGCTCTACGCCTACGACGGCTTCGCCGATCTCGCTTTTGCCGCCGGAGAGGTCAAGGACCCGCAGCGCACGCTGCCACGCGCCATCATCGGCGGCACGCTGGCCATCATCGCGATCTATCTCGCGGCCAACCTCGCCTACTTGTATGTGAGTCCGATCGAGCGGCTGGCGCGGTCACCAGTGATTGCGGCGGACACGATGCAGGCGATCGTCGGCCGCTTCGGCGGCGCATTCGTCTCTGTCGTCGTCACCGTGTCCACGTTCGGCACGCTGATCGGCATCATGCTGACGGCGCCGCGAGTGTTCTTCGCGATGGCCGACGAAGGCCTGTTCTTCAAAGCGATGGCCCGCGTGCACCCGACGTACCGGACGCCGTACGTGGCCATCTCGCTCGCCGCACTGCTCGGCATCGCGTTCGTCCTGACTCGCACGTTCGAGCAACTCTCCGACACGTTCGTCCTGTCGATCTGGCCGTTCTACGGGCTCGCCGTCGCCGGTCTGTATCGATTGCGGCGGCGGCCCGATCTGCAACGTCCGTACAAGGTTCCCGGCTACCCGGTACTGCCCGCCGTCTTCATCGCTGGTGTCGCGTACCTGGTTGGCAATGCATTGATCACCGATCCGCTGTGGACCAGCGTGACGTTCGCGATCGTGCTAGCGGGGATTCCTGTGTACTACGTCATCTTCGCGACGAAGAAGATAAAGACTTAACGCAGAGGCCGCAGAGCTCACAGAGGATGTTACGGGTGGCCCGCGCCAGCTGCTTCTGATTCTTCTCTGTGATCCCTGCGACCTCTGCGTTTCAAATCGTACTGATAGAGTTCTCCTGATGGCACATTCATTCAGGTCGCGGCTCCGTGCCGGTGAGACGCTCTTCGCGCCGTTGATGACCCTCAACTCCCCCGCCGTCGCCGAACTGATGGCCGAAGCGGGATTCGACTGGCTCTTCATCGACGCCGAGCACTCGACCCTCGACGCCTCGCAGATGCAGTCGCTACTGCAGGCCGCCGGCTCGACGCCGTGCGTGATTCGCCTCACGTCTGGCGACGATGTGCCGATCAAGAAGGCACTCGACATCGGCGCGGCCGGCATCATCGTGCCGCAGGTCAACTCCGCGGATCAGGCGCGACGCATCGTGCAGTTCGCGAAGTACGCGCCGATTGGTCAACGCGGGCTGGGCATCGCCCGCGCCCACCGCTACGGCCTGAAAGTTCGTGAATACATGCAGAGCGCCAACGACGACACCGCCGTCATCGTTCAGGCCGAGCACCGGGATGCGGTCGCCGATATCGAAGCGATCGTGCGTGTCGACGGTGTCGATGGCGTCTTGATCGGGCCGTACGATCTCTCGGCCAGTCTGGGATTACCTGGCGCGGTGGACCACCCCGATGTGCGCGCCGCGATCGAACGCGTGCGGACAGCCTGCCAGGCCGTGGACCTGCCGCTCGGGATCTTCGGCCTCACCGCCGAAGCCGTGCGGCCGTACATCGACAAGGGGTTCACGATGATTGTCGCCGGCGTGGACACGGTGCTGCTTGGCAACGCGGCGACCACGCTGGTGGCGGCGCTCCGCGCGGCTACGGCGTCTGGCGCCGCTACGACTCTCCCCCGATAAGGGCGCGCGCGATCGCCTGCCAGGCGGCGGTGTTGCCGACGGGAATTCGCAGCACCTGCTCGACGACCAGGAGGAGACCGCCCCACACGTACGCGCGATGCACGGTGCGCCGCGATGCCACGTCGTACAGAATCGCCGCCAGCAGAAACACGTCGGTGGTGGGTAGATAGTTCCAGTTCGAGGTCCGCAGGAACTCGAACGGCAGCCGCGCGACCGCCGCGTCGAGAATGCTAATCGTGGCAAGCAGCATCAGCCGTTTGTGTGTCTGCGGATCGCGGCGAAATCTGATCGCCGCTGAGACACACGCCGCAAACGCCACCATGGAAAAGAGCGGCGTCGTGAGAAACGCCTGCGCTTGTTCGGCAAGTCCGGCATCGACCTGACGGCGCATCGACCAGATCCCTGCCGTCGTGCCAACGACGACCATCACCGTGGCGAGTGCCGCCATCGCCCAACCCAGACGACGATGCACGTGCGTCCGCCGCGCCGCCACTAACGACGTCTGCGCGATGAAGAGCGCGATCCACGCCGTGAATAGGAAACCGTGCACACGGAGATACGTGGGCAGCGGCGTGGACTGGTAGCTCGCGCGCAGAAAGAACGTCGGCGCAAAGCCGACGAAGACGACCACCGCCGCGGCGATGGCCATGCCGGTGTAGAACTGCCGATCGTAGAGAGCGCCGATCGGACGAGGAAGTGCCGGAGCTTCGACGGTCATGGGAGTGAACTGCGGTCTACGGTCGACGGTCTACGGTAGCTGTCTCAGAGACTAGCACCGAAGACCGAAGACCGAAGACTGATATCGTTTCCCGTGTGCGCATTCCACCGCGCGTACTCGACATCGAACTGCCGCCTTTCGATCCACTCAACGTGCGCGCCGCGGAGCTGCGGGCACAGGGACACCACGTCATCTCGCTCGGCCAGGCGCTGCCGTTCTTTCCGCCGCCACCCTCCGCGCTGCGCGCCGCCGAGGCCGCCCTCCAGGCGCGCGACGTGCACTTCTATTCAACGGACCCGGGGCGTCCGAAGTTACGGGCGTTACTCGCCGAACGGCTGGCTGAGTTCGGCATTTCCTGCGGCTTCGAGGATCTGGTCATCACGGCCGGGGCCAATCACGCCTTCGCCACGGCATTGACGACGCTGGTGAACCCGGGCGACGAGGTCGTGCTGCCGGCACCGTACTTCACGAATCATCAGATGCAGGTGCAAGCGTCAGGTGCGGTCGCCGTCGAGGCGCCGCTGGTGGATCAACAGACGTATTGCCTCACCTGGGACGACATCGCCCCGGCGCTCACACCGCGCACGCGCGCCGTGGTCATCTGCAATCCGAGCAATCCCACTGGTGCACCAGTGACCGCCGAGCACGGGACGCGCATCGTGCGGGAGCTCGCCAGCCGCGGCATCCTCGTCATCAGCGACGAAACCTACATGCAGTTCGTCTACGACGGCGACCACTGGAGCGCCGCATCCGTGGCCGACTGGCGCCGCAGCGTGGTCGTGATCGGCACGTTCTCGAAGTCGTTTGCGATGATGGGATGGCGCGTCGGCTTTGTGCTTGCCGATCGCGTGGTGTGCGAGCAGGCAACGAAGATTCAGGACGCGATGATCATCTGCGCGCCGACGATCTCGCAGATGGCCGCCGAGGGCGCGCTTCGCGACGACTGGTCGTATGCCACGCAGTTTCATGCGGAGTTCGTGCGGCGGCGACAGCTCGTCGCCGAACGCATCGCCACCATCCCGACGTTGTCGTGGTCACCGACGGGCGGCGGCTTCTTCGCCTTCGTACGTGTCGAGGGATGCACCGATTCGACGGCGCTCGCCAACCGGCTGCTGGAGGACGCGCATGTCGTCACGATTCCGGGGGCCGCGTTTGGCCGAAGCGGCGAGGGCTGCCTGCGGCTCTCGTTCGGTTTTGTGTCGGATGACGATCTCGTCGAGGGATTGGATCGTCTCGAAAAATTCTTCTGACGGAGAGACGATGCGACCGATGCTTCGCGTGTGTCTTGGGCTCGCCTTCGGATTGGCAAGTGCGCGTGTCGAAGCCCAGCCTGCCACGCCGTCAGCCGCAGGCCGGTGGGAAGTGGAGGTTCATGGCGGAGGCCTGCTCTCGTCGACGCCGGAGAGCGGGACGTTCGCACTGCCTGCAGCGGGACCACTCGTACCTCCGAATCTCAATCGGCCGGTGTCTTCCTGGTACTTCGGCGACGGCTCGTTCCAGTTGAATCAGTTCCCCAACGTGCGTCTGAGCGGCATCCTGACGCCGCTCGACGGGACGTTGCAGAGCCGCCTCGCGACGCGAGGGTCGGACGGAGTCATCGGCCTTCGCCTGACCCGTCGAATCACGTCGCGCCTGTCCGCCGAGTTCAACCTCGATTACGCGCTCGGAGCACTGGCGTTCTCGAGCGATGCGACGTCGGCCATGGAGGCGGCTCGGGCGAGCTTCATCACCGCGTTCAATGGCCTGTTCGTCAGCCCATTCATCGTGTCGAGGACGGTGAACGGCACGCTCGCAATCACCGACGACGAGGGTTCGCAGATACTCACCACAGGCGCAGTCCGGTTCGAGGTGCTTAATGCGCGAGGGTTCGCGCCGTACGTGGTGGGAGGAGTTGGTGCGCTCTCGGTCCATGGCGACGCGCCGCGTGCGGTGCTCACCGGCACTTATCAAGTCCTGTTCAGCATCGCCGGCTCACCGATCCCGCCGTCGACGATGACCCAGACCGACCCGGTCACGGTGACGTCATCGGTGGAGTCGGGAGCCGTTTGGGTACTCGGCGGAGGCGTACGCCTGTCGATATCAGATCGATGGGGACTGCGGATAGACGTGAGGGATCACATGCACGGCAACACGCTCACGACGCACGTCAGCGCCTCACCCGTGCTGCCTCCGTCGACGTTCGGCACTTTCTTCACGACGACGCTCACTAACCCGCCACTCGTATTCAGCGGGAGCCCGCTCACGCCGTCCACGCTGAGCGTCCCGCTCAACGACTTTGTCACGTTTACCGGCTCGGGCGTCGTCCACCAGGTCGGCGTGACAACGGGGTTGTCCTGGCGGTTCTGAGTTCCAAGGTGGCGCTGACGGTCGCGTCGGGATCTCGCCGCGTGCTACATTCCGGCACGCCGCGCCGCATCAGTCGACCCGATGGTGGCCCTGCGGAGACTGTGAGCCCCCGTCGCCCATTCCGACGCGATATGGGCACGTACGGAGTGTGCATGCGATACGGAATAGCCATCGTGTTCGTGACGGCGGTGTTGAATGCCGCCGTGGCATCGACCGCGCACGCCCAGGACCGGCGAGGGTTCTGGATTGGCACCAGCATCGGCGTCGGATCCATTGATGCATCGGCCGCCGGTGTATTCGACTTCGATCGAAGCCCCATCGGCGCCTTCGACATTGAGACAGGCTGGACGGTGAATCGGCGACTGCTCGTTGGGGTCGAGCTGAACGCGTTCGCGGTCACCCTCTTCAATGGCACCACAATCCGCGACATTGGCATCACCGATGTCTCCGCGACGGTCACTTACTATCCGCGGCAATCTTCCGGTCTCTTTGTCAAAGCGGGAGCCGGTCCATCTTTCGCGTATGAGATAGGTGACTCGCCGGCCGGCGAGGTCAGCGGCAGTGGCATGGGCGCGATCGTAGGAGCTGGCTACGACTTCTATCTCGGCCGCAACTTCTCACTCACAACGGGCGTGGATTTCCGATTCGGAAACATCGGCGAACTCGCGCTCGGTCCGCAGGCTGGGTTCAGGAGCTGGAAGCACAACGTCCTCGACGTGACCGTTGGGATTAAGTTCAACTGATCCCGTCAGATACGCACCGGCGGCGCCGAGTACAATGCGTCGCAGATCGCCGAGGCGCTTGCGCACGCGCATGCCAAAGGGACCTCGTCCGACGAATGAAGTTTCCCGAGCGCGTCAGAACGAACGGCTCTGACACCCATCCACGACAATCGAGGTGCCGCTGATCCAGCTGGCGCGCGACGACGCGAGGAACGCGACGACGTCGCCCACTTCATCGGCGCGACCGAAGCGGCCAAACGGCAGCTCGCGCCTGACGAACTCGGCGATCGCCGCCGGGTTCTCCTGCTGCCGCTTCCACCACGATCCGCCCTCGAACAGGATCGATCCTGGTGATACGCAATTGACGCGGATATTCGATGAGGCCAGCTGCTGCGCCA
>Ga0134127_10002639_pt1 | contig 12877 bp, 12 predicted proteins | sample KB31753_FD_96459 | JGI IMG/M metagenome (GOLD analysis project Ga0134127, IMG submission 96459) | Terrestrial soil microbial communities with excess Nitrogen fertilizer from Kellogg Biological Station, Michigan, USA - KB3-175-3 | ecosystem: Environmental > Terrestrial > Soil > Unclassified ...
CGCCGGAGACGACGCCTGGGACCGCGCCTGGCAGATGCCGCTGTGGGAGGACTACCAGGAGCAGCTGCGCTCGAATTTCGCGGACATGGCGAATATCGGCGGCCGCCCGGGCGGCAGCATCACTGCGGCCTGCTATCTCTCGCGCTTCACGCGCAAGCTCAGGTGGGCCCACCTGGACATCGCGGGCACCGCCTGGCGCAGCGGCAGGGACAAGGGATCCACCGGGCGTCCGGTGCCGCTGCTGGTGCGGCTGGCGCTGCGCAAGGCCGGTCGAGGGAGCTGACCCGGGCTTGACCTCGATTGACTTCTATTTCAACGCGGACGACCGGCTGGCCGTCGCCTGCCGGCTCGCCGGCAAGGCACTGCAGCAGAAAAAGCGCGTGCTGATCTACGCCGCGGAGCCGGAGACTGCCCAGAAGATCGACCGCCTGCTCTGGACGTCGCAGGCGGTTTCCTTCCTGCCGCACTGCTATGTGCACGATCCGCTGGCGGCCGACACGCCCGTGCTCATCGCATCGGGCGATGCGCGGCCGGCATCGGCCTGCGACGTCCTGCTGAACCTCGCGGCTGGATGTCCGCCGTTCTTCGAGCGCCATGAGCGCGTGCTGGAGATTGTGGACCGGGAAGAGGGCCAGGTTCTCGCGGGACGGGCGCGCTTCAAGTTCTACCGCGACCGGGGCTACGCGATCCGCAACCACGACCTGTCCGCGGAGGCGCGCCGGTGAGCGAAAGCAATCCCGAAGGGCGCGACCCGAACCGGCTGATCCAGCGCGTCGACGCGCTGATGAAGCGCCAGCAGGAGGACTCGCGCCGGGCGAGCGAAGAGGTGCCGCTGCTCACCGAGATCGTCGCGCCCGACGCGGCGCAGACGCCGGAAGCGGCGAACGCCGAGAAAGCGCTCGCCTCGGACATCGAGCGCGTGCTGCTCGTGCGCCTGATCCCGGAGCTGAACAAGCAGGTCAACGACCTGCGCGCCGGAATGGAAAAGGAAATGCGCCGCTCGGTGCGCAAGGCGATCGAACACGCGCTCGCGGAGCGCAAGGCAAAGCCGGGCAAGAAGTGAAATGGCGTTAGAGAAGAGTTTCGAGCCGCATGCGGTCGAGGGCCGCTGGTACGCGCGCTGGGAATCCGCCGGCTGGTTCGCGGCGCGCGCGAAAGATGCGGCTCCTGCTTACTGCATCCAGTTGCCGCCGCCCAACGTGACCGGCACGCTGCACATGGGCCACGCGTTCCAGCAAACGCTCATGGACTCCCTCATCCGCTACCACCGCATGCGCGGCGACAACACCAGCTGGGTGGCTGGCACCGACCACGCCGGCATCGCCACCGAAATCCTCGTCACGCGGCAGATCGAGGACGAAGGCAAGCGCAAGCGCGACCTTGGCCGCGAGGCGTTCGTGAAGCGCGTCTGGGAATGGAAAAAGCAGTCCGGCGCGACCATCACGCGCCAGATGCGGCGCCTCGGCGCCTCCTGCAACTGGACCTACGCGGACACGGAGGGACAGAAGGCCGGCTACTTCACGATGGACGCGAAGATGTCGCGCGCGGTCACGGAAGTCTTCGTGCGCTGGTACGAGGCGGGCCTGATCTACCGCGGCAAGCGCCTCGTCAATTGGGATCCGGTGCTCGGCACCGCGGTTTCCGACCTGGAGGTGGAAAGCGAAGAGACCGTCGGCACGATGTGGCAGATCCTCTACCCTTTCGTCGACGGGCCGCAGCCCTCGCGGGACAAGGACGGCAGGCCGGTCTCGCTGCCCGGCATGACGATCGCGACGACGCGGCCTGAAACCATGTTGGCCGATGGAGCGGTTGCAGTTCACCCTGAGGACGAGCGCTACCGCCACCTCATCGGCAAGCAGGTGATCCTGCCGCTGTGCGACCGCAACATTCCGATCGTCGCCGACACCATGGTGGAGCGCGAGTTCGGCACCGGCTGCGTCAAGATCACGGGCGCGCACGACTTCAACGACTACGGCGCGGCGCTGCGCCACAACCTGCCGCTGATCGTGATCTTCACGCTCGACGCGAAGGTCAACGAGAACGGACCGAGGCAGTTCCAGGGCATGGACCGGTATGCCGCGCGCAAGGCGGTGGTCGCCGAACTCGAGCGCGGGCACTACCTCGCCGGCGCCGAGAAGCACAAGATGGTGCTGCCGAAATCCGGCCGCAGCGGCGCGGTGGTGGAGCCGATGCTCACCGAGCAGTGGTTCGTCCGGATGGAGGGCCTCGCCAAGGCGGGCCTCGAGGCGGTCGCGACGGGCGAGGTGCAGTTCTTCCCCGAGCACTGGACCAGCACCTACAACCACTGGCTGGAGAACATCCAGGACTGGAACATTTCCCGGCAGCTCTGGTGGGGCCACCAGATTCCGGCGTGGTATGACCGGGACGGGAATGTTTTCGTCGGACGTTCCGAACAGGAAATTCTTCAGAAACACAAACCCAAAACCCCGCTCACGCGTGACCCGGACGTGCTCGACACCTGGTTCTCGTCGCAGCTCGTGCCGTTCAGCTCCCTCGGTTGGCCGGAAAAGACGCCCGACCAGGAAACCTACCTGCCCTCCTCGGTGCTGATCACCGGCAACGACATCATCTTCTTCTGGGTCGCGCGCATGATCATGGCGAGCCTGCACTTCACCGGCAAGGTGCCCTTCCGCCACGTCTACATCAACGCCATCGTGCGCGATGCCGAGGGCCAGAAGATGTCGAAGTCCAAGGGCAACACGCTCGATCCGCTGGACCTCATCGATGGAATTGACCTGGATTCCCTGGTAAGAAAATCAACGGCCGGGCTGCTGAAAGAGGAGCATTCGAAGAAGATCGAGAAGTACGTCAGGAGCCATTATCCGGACGGCATCCCGGCCTTCGGCGCCGACGCGCTGCGCTTCACCTTCGCCTCGCTCGCGAGCTTTTCCATCACGCTCAACTTCGACCTCGGCCGCTGCGAGGGCTACCGCAATTTCTGCAACAAGCTGTGGAACGCGACGCGCTTCGTGCTGATGAACGTCGAGGGCAAGGATTGCGGCAACGACGAGGCGCTGCCGCTCGAACTGTCGACCTGGGACAGGTGGATCATCAGCACCCTGCAGCGCACCGAGGCGGAAGTGGAGAAAGGGTTCGCCGAATACCGCTTCGACAACGTCGCGGGCGCGATCTACCGCTTCGTCTGGGACGAATACTGCGACTGGTACCTCGAGATCGCCAAGGAACAGCTCGTCAAAGGCAATGAAGCACAGCAGCGCGGCACGCGCAGGACCCTGGTCCGGGTGCTGGAGACGGCACTGCGTTTGGCTCACCCGGTCATACCGTTCATTACCGAAGAGCTCTGGCAGGATGTCGCGCCTCTTGCGGGCAAGACGGGCGAAACCATCATGCTCGCGCCCTATCCGAAGAGCCAACCGGAGAAGATTGACGAGGCCGTCGAACGAGAGATCTCCTTGGTAAAGCAATCGGTACTTGCCAAGAGAAACCTCAAGAGCGAGATGAAATTGCCTCCAAACAAGAAGACGCCGCTCTACACGACCGAAATATCATCGGTGCCCATGATGACCGCGAACGTGGCGCTCGTTGCGTCCGAGGTAAAGATCGTCAGCGACGAAGATCTCGCGAAGTTCGAATCTTCGATTGGGCTGGCGAAGGATCACCGGTTTACGTTCAAGGTCGAGCTGGACAAGGCGGCAGAGCGGGAAAGGTTGAAGAAGGAAGTCGCGCGCCTCGAGGGAGAAATCGCGAAGGCGAAGGCCAAGCTTGCGAACGCCTCATTCGTCGATCGAGCGCCCGCCAAAGTGGTCGAGCAGGAACGCGCGCGGCTGGCGGGCTTCGAGTCGACGCTCGCGAATTTGCGCGGGCAGGTGAAGAAGCTTACGACGAAGGCCTAGTACCTTCCGGGCTGGCCTTCCGTCCTCATTTCAAAGGGCGGCCTGCGCCCGACGAGGCGTTCCAGCATGCTCAGTTCCGCGTCCGTGTGATTCACGACCGGCGCGCCCATCAGCATCTGCGGTGCCCCGGTTCCCATGACGTACCGCGGCTGCTCATGCCGCCTGGTGCGCACGGTCTCGCGCGCCGAGGGATCGGCCGTGGAAGCGATATCCGCCTCGCCATAGCAAGTGCATACGTAGGTGCGGGATTCTTCCGCCTCCAGGTACACCGCGGTACCCCGGATGCCGATGGTGGCCGTCGCGGTGCGCAGCACCTTGGGCTCGCCCGGCGTAAACACCGACAGGATGGCGCCCGTGACGACGCGCAGGCCCGTCAGGACCAGCGCGCCGACGACACCTTCCACCTCGACGCGCGAGTTGGCGCGGATCAGGAACGCGTCATTGCCTGCGACGAATATCGTCTCGCTGCCCGCACCGGTGGTAATGACGTCGCCCGCCCTCACGTCCATGCCTTCGGCTGCCGGCCTGCCGTTGATGCGCACGTCGCCGCGCACCCGATGGACGCCCTTCGCCACCGATCCGGCGGCCAGCGCCTCGCGCAGCCAGGCCATCTGCAGCGCGATCATCGCCGCCGACAACCGCAACAGCTGCCGCCTGCCGGTTTTCATTTTGCGTCGGCCGGCTCGCCGGCCAGCCCATCTGCGATCACGACAATTTCGGCCTCCGAGAGCCAGGCGGTGTCGAATTGCCAGCCGTACTGCGCTTCCACGCGATGCCGCAGGAGTTCCATGAATTCGCCGCCCCAGGCGACAAAGTCGGCAACCACCACGGCGCAATCCCCGATCGCCGCCGCGTTGACGCCGGTGATCGGCTGCCCGCTCAGGCAGATCCGGTCTGCATCGGTATAGGCGCTCAGCCCGCAGCGGCGGTACGTCGCGACCAGCGGTGACAGCGCCCAGGAGCACCAGCGGGATCTGCGCCCGGGCAGGTGCTTTCGCGGGGCGACGATCGAATACGCGTGCCGGTTGTCCTCGATGTGAGCCCAGAGCGCGGCGGGCGTCGAGTCAGCCCCCTGCGCCCGCGCAAAGCCCGCGCAAGCGGCACGCATCGCTGCCAGGCCGGGTGGATGCAACCGAATCCAGCGCGCGGCGGTCGCCATCGGCGGCCTATTTCTTGCGCATGAAAAACGTGAACTCGCCGTTTGCCTCGGCCTGCGACAGCAGCGCGTGGCCGGTCTGCCTTGCAAAGGTCTCGAAATCCTTGACCGACCCCGGGTCGGTCGCGACGATCTTCAGCACCTGGCCCGACTGCACTCCGGAGAATGCCTTCTTGGCGCGCAGGATGGGCAGCGGGCAGTTGAGGCCCCGCGTGTCGATTTCCTTGTCATGCTCCATGGCGTTCCTAATTTATCACGCCATCGATTGGTAATAGAGGTTCTGCGGATGCCGCGCCTCGGCGAAAAAGTACCAGCGCTCGGCGAGCAGTCCGGCGAACTGGAGCGCGAACGCCGCCAGGAATACCTCCAATGATCCGCCGCCCCAGCCCAGCAGCCAGGCCGGCGCCGGGAAGATCAGCGCGAGGAACAGCCAGCGCACGGCGCCCAGCACGGGCTTGGGCTTGCCATGGAAGAATTCGCGCGTGTTGAAGGAGCCGCCCATGAAGCCCTGGGCTTTTTGCGCGATCTTCGGCTGCGCGATGCCGATCGCGCTCTGGATCGTGGACTTCGGGCGCAGGCGGGCATTGCGGATCAGCGTCGCGACGCGCACGATCCAGGCGAGCGCGCCGGCGCCGAAGGCAGCGAGCGCGAGCGGCCCCGCGAACTGCGGATAGCGCAGCACCGCGAGCGGCACGGCGAGCGTGAGCCCGGAGGCGACGCCGAGAAGCACGAAATTCACGAAGGTCAGCGGCGTATGCCATTCCTGCAGGAACTTGAGGCAGGCATAGATCATCGCGGTGCAGACGAACAACGCGAGACACAGGACGGCAGCGATTGTTCCGGCGACCCGGGATTCTGAAGCGGCATATACGAGAACCATCGCCATGAAAGCCGGGAGGACGATCACTTCCCGCGACAGCCACGAAGTGCGCCACATCGCCACCGCGCGCCAGGCACGCTCCGGGTGGCCCAGGTGAAAGAACGAGGCAGCGAGCCCGGCGACGAGCAGCGCCAGCGAGATTCCACAGGAAAGGACTACGAAATCCCTCGGTGGAGACCTGAGGACATCAAGTGCAAAGACAATCAGGAACAGGCCCTGTGCCGCACCGATCAGCGTGGTCAGCAAGATAACCGACCAGGCTGGCCTCATGCCTTGGATTCGGTCTTGCGCCGCGGCAGGTACTGGTTCGCGGGCTGCGTTTCCCACTCCGGCATCAGCGCGTAGCCGCCGCGTTCGCGAATCGCCTTCGACACCACGGATTCCGGGTCATGCACGTCGCCGAACAAGCGCGCATTGGTCGGGCAGGCCATGACGCAGGCCGGCTGGCGGTCCTGCGGCGGCAGCAGCTCGTCGTAGATGCGGTCGACGCACAACGTGCATTTGGTCATCACCTTTTCCTGCTGGTCCATTTCGCGCGCGCCGTAGGGGCAGGCCCAGGCGCAATACTTGCACCCGATGCATTTGTCGTAGTCCACCAGCACGATGCCATCCTCGGCGCGCTTGTAGGAGGCGCCGGTCGGGCACACCGGAACGCAGGGGGGATCCTCGCAGTGCAGGCAGGACTTGGGGAAATGCACCGTTTCGGTATCCGGGAACGCGCCGACCTCGAAGGTCTGCACCCGGTTGAAGAACGCGCCGCTCGGGTCCTTGCCATAGGGGTTCTGGTCGGTCAGCGGGCCGGCTTCGCCGCCGTTGTTCCATTCCTTGCAGCTGGTGACGCAGGCGTGGCAGCCGACGCAGACATTCAGGTCGATGACCAGGGCAAGCTGTTTCTTTGTCATGCGGCGGAAATCCTCACGCGCACGTCATACCAGCCCGCCTGGCCTGTGAGCGGATCCGAATTGGAAACGCCGTCCGGCAGGCGATCCGACATTACGTGGTTCAGGATGAACCCCTTCGTGAACTCATTTGCGTCCGGGGCAAGCTTCCATGCGCCGGGTGATTTGCCGATGGCATTCCAGGTCCACACCGTGCCGGGCTCGACCGCCTCGCTGTAGCGCGCCATGCAGCGCACGCCGCCCCATTGCGACTCGACCCGCATCCAGCCGCCATCGGCAATGTGCTGCGCGCCCGCGGTCGCCGGATTCACGAACAGGTAGTTGTGCGTATGGATCTGCCGCAGCCAGGCGTTCTGCGAATCCCAGGAGTGGTACATGGCCATCGGCCGCTGCGTGATCGCGGCCAGCGGGTATTTATCCTTCTCGGTGGCCTGGACTTCCAGGGGAAGATAGAAAAACGGCAGCGGATCGAAATACTTTTCGACCCGTTCCTTCAGGTGCGCCGGAGGCCGCCGCACCGACGGGCCGCGCCCCTGCGCCGCAAGGCGGAACCGCTGCAGCACCTCGGCGTAGATCTGGATCATGATCGGGTCCGGGTGGCGGCGCAGCTTCATCTGTTGCGCCCACTCGTGGTAGCCCTGGTTCCAGTTGCGCATGTACTGCATCGATTCGGGCATCGGAAAGTGGAAGAAGCAGTTGTTTTCGGCGTACTTCTCCCATTGGCGGGGGTTGGGCTCGCCCACCAGCGCCTTGTCGCCGTCCTTGCCGCGCCAGCCGATGAGAAAACCCTGGCCTGAGCCCGGCTCGGTCTCAAAATTGACGACGAAATCCTCGTAGTCCTTGAACTTCGGTTTTCCGTCCCTGGTGAATGCCGGAAAACCCAGTCGTCCCGCAAGCTCGATAAGGACGTCCTGGAACGGCTTGCAGTCGCCTGTGACCGGCACCACCGGCACGCGCACGGAATCGATCGGCCCGTCGAATTCCGATATCGGCCGGTCCAGCAGCGACATGACATCGTGGCGCTCGAGGTACGTGGTATCCGGCAGCACGAGATCGGCGAAGGCGGTGGTTTCGGATTCGAAGGCGTCGCAGACGACCAGGAAAGGAATCTTGTATTCGCCGTTCGCGTCCTTGTCGATCAGCATGCGGCGAGCATCGTCCGCGTTCATGCTCGAATTCCAGGCCATGTTCGCCATGAAGAGCATCAGCGTGTCGATGCGATAGGGATCGCCGCGCCAGGCATTGCCGATGACGTTGTGCATCATGCCGTGCACCGCGAGCGGATATTCCCAGGAGAAGGCCTTGTCGATGCGCACCGGCTCGCCATTGCCGTCGATGAGCAGGTCCTCCGGGCCGGCGGGAAAACCGAGCGCCGCGCCGTTGAGCGGCGTGTCGGGCTGCACCGCGTCCGGGCTGTTCGGAATGCGCGCGTAAACCGGCGGCGTGCCGCGCGGGAACGGCGCCTTGTGGCGGAATCCCCCCGGGCGATCGATGGTCCCGAGCAGCGACATGAGGATCGAGAGCGCGCGGATGGACTGGAAGCCGTTGGAATGCGCCGCCATGCCGCGCATCGCATGGAACGCGACCGGGTTGCCCCGCACGGCCTGGTGCTTGCGACCCCAGCTGTCGGTCCAGGCGATCGGCAACTCGAAGCTCTCATCGCGCGCCGTGCGGCCCATCTCGCGCGCAAGCGAGCGGATCTTCTCCGGCGCGATGCCGGTGATCTCCGCGGCCCATTCGGGCGTGCATTCCTCGAGCCGTTCGCGCAGCAATTGGAAGGCGGGTTTGACCGGCATGCCGTCGGCGAGGCGGTACTCGCCTTCGAGCGCCGGCACCGCACCCTCAACATGATTACGCACCGCCCTCGCGTCGGCCAGGTCCCACCAGAGCTGGTCGTGGCGCCGGAATGGATTGGTCTTGTCCTCCGCCTTTTCGCAGGCAAACAGGCCCTGCTGCTCGCTCGCAGGGTCCACGTTCACGAGATAGCCGGCGTTCGTGTACTGCGCGAGGAAATCGCGATCGCAAAGATCCTCTTTCACCAGCTCGCGGCACAGCGCCATCATCAGCGCGCCGTCGGTGCCGGGACGGATCGGAATCCAGTCGTCGGCGATCGCCGAATAGCCGGTGCGCACCGGGTTGACGGAGATGAAACGCCCGCCCGCGCGCTTGAATTTCGAGATCGCGATCATGAGCGGGTTGGAATGATGGTCTTCCACGGTGCCGATCATCACGAAAAGCTTCGCCCGATCGAGGTCCGGGCCGCCGAATTCCCAGAACGAGCCGCCGATGGTGTAGATCATGCCGGCGGCCATGTTCACCGAGCAGAAGCCGCCGTGCGCGGCGTAGTTCGGCGTGCCGAACTGGCGCGCGAAGAGCTGCGTGAGCGCCTGCATCTGGTCGCGCCCCGTGAAGAAGGCGAATTTCTTCGGGTCCTCCGCGCGTATTTTCCGCAGCCTGTGCTCGAGAATGGAAAATGCCTCTTCCCACGCGATGGGTTCGAACTCGCCTGCTCCCCTTTCAGATCCCTTTTTCCTCTTCAGCGGACGAGTCAGCCGCGCCGGCGACTTCTGCTTCATGATGCCGCTCGCGCCCTTGGCGCAAATCACGCCCTTGTTGATCGGATGCGCGGGATTGCCGTCGATGTAGCGTATGTCGCCGTCTTTCAGGTGCACGCGGATGCCGCAGCGGCAGGCGCACATGTAGCAGGTGGTGGTTTTTATTCCGCTGCGCTGCGCTTCCATGGCGTTCATCTTACTTGGCGGCGCGTTTCTTGGCCGTAACTTACGTATCGCGCGCCGCCTGAGCTATGATCGAAGAAATGGACAATCCACCGCCATCCGAGAGCGGTCGCTGGCTGGTGCTGGTTGCGAGCCTGCCGACGGAGGATCCGGCCGCGCGCATGCGCGGCCTGCGCACGCTGGAGGCGCTCGGCGCGGCGGTCCTGCGCGAAGGCGTGTATCTGGTGCCCGAGACCGCCGCCACGCGCCAGGGGCTGGAATACCTCGCCGATTACATCTCCAAGGGCTCCGGCAGCGCGCAGGTTCTGGCTGTGGTGCCGGTTTCGGAGGCGCAGCAGCTGGCATTCCGCAAGATGTTCGACCGCTCGGCGCGCTATACGGAGCTGCTCAAGGTCGTCGATAGCCTCAAGGTCGGCTACGGTATCGCGGATCCGAGCGCGGTGCTTCGCGTGCTGCACAAGAAGCGCCATGATTTCGAGGCCATCAGTGCGCTCGATTTCTTCACCAGCGACCTGCAGGAGCGCGTCAGGACCTCGCTTGCCGAGGCCGAGGCGGCGGTGCACAAGCTGCTTTTTCCCGCGCAGGCGCAGGCCAGCGGCGCGCCGGACCAGCCGATGCGCCGCAGGGTCTGGGCGACCCGCAAGCCGGCGTGGGCCGACCGGCTCGCATGCGCCTGGCTGATCCGGCGCTTTGCGGACCCCGAAGGCACCGTGGTGTGGCTCGACAAATCCCACGAAGTCCACCCGGACTCCGTCGGTTTCGCTTTCGGCGGCGCTCGCTTCAGCAACAGCGCCACCAAGGTGACGTTCGAGGTGATGCTGCAGCATTTTGGCCTGGCTACGAACAACGCCCTGGTCAAGATCGGCGCCATCGTCCACTACCTCGAGGCACACGACACGCCGGTGGCGGAGGCCGCTGGCGTACAGACGCTGCTGCAGGGCGCGGCGCGGCGCTCGACCAGCGACGACGAACTGCTGGCGGAAGCTGAAAAGACCTTCGACCTGCTCTACGAGGCCTATTTCGAGGCGCCTACGGCCTAGCGTTTTTTCGCGTCCTGCAGGTCCCGCGCGTGTTCCGCCCGAAGTTCCTTCAGGCGCGCGTCCACCACGGAGAGCTCGTAAAAGTTTCCCTCGCCGGAGCTTTGCGCAAATTGCAGCTGCTCGATCGCCGCGGGCAGGCTGCCCTGCAGGATGTAGAACTCCGCCTGCGCCTGGTGCTGCAGCAGGCGCTTGCCCTGCCCGGCATAGGCCTTGGCCCGGGCTTCGTGCAGTTTCGGATCGCGCGGATAAAGGCGCAATGGCTCGGCGAGCGCCGCCAGCACGTCGTCGTAGCGGCCCTCGTCCTGCAACAGCCCGAGGATCGCATAGAGAATCGAACGCCGGTGCGCGTAGCGCGCATGCGCCGCCTGTAGGATCGCCATCGCCCCCGCGTGGTCGCCCAACGCCAGCCGCGCGCGCGCCGCCAGCGTGTCCACCATCGGGCTGGCGAGCCCGCTGGCGCGCAATCGGGCGATTTCCGCTTCCGCGCGCTTGGGCTCCTTGGCGCGCAACAGGGCCACCGCGAGCCCGTAACGCGCGCCAGGCTCGTTGGCGAAGCGGCGATCGGTCACCGCATCGCCGAACGCTTTCACCGCCTCGTGCACATCGGCCGCCTCGGCGCGCAACTTGGCGCGCACCAGGTGATATTCCATCGAATCGGCGCGCTGCCTGAAGGGCATGCCCTCGGCGCGATTCTGCGCATCGGTGATCCGCTCCACCGTCACCGGGTGGCTGCGCAGGTATCCGGGAACGGCGCCGCTGTCCATGATCCGCGTATAGCGCTGGAGTTTTTCGAAGAAGGTCCCCATCGCGCGGACATCGAATCCCGACGCCGCCATTGTCTGGAAGCCGATGCGGTCGGCCTCGCGTTCGAAGTCGCGGTTGAAGCTCAGCTGCGTCTGGATCGCGCTTCCCTGGACGGCCATCGCCGCGCCGCTCGCCAGGTCCGGGCGCGAGCGCGCCAGCAGGAGCGAGGCCAGCATCGCGATCGTCATCGGCAGCTGCATCTGCTTCTGGATGCCGAACTGGCGCGCGATATGGCGCTGGGTCACATGCGCCATTTCATGGGCAATCACCGAAGCCAGTTCCGATTCATTGTCCGATGCGCTGATCAGCCCGGTGTGCACGCCGACGAAGCCGCCCGGCAGGGCGAATGCATTGATGCTCGGATCGCGAATCGCGAAGAACTCGAAATCCTGGCGCATCCCCGTGCCGGCGTTGCTCAGGCGCGCGCCCAGGTCGTTCAGGTACTCGGTGACCTCGGGATCGTCCAGGTAGGACGGCTCGCGGAACTTGATGTCGCGCATGATCGATTCGCCGATCTTGCGCTCGGTCTGCGGCGACAGCTCCGCGCCGCTGGCATCGCCCAGGTCAGGCAACCGCGCTGACGGCGCCGGCGGCGGCACCGCCGAATACTGCGCAAACGCCCGCGGCGAAAGAGCGAGAGTCGCAGCCAGCAGCCATGCCATGAAACGCATCCAATTATGATACCGTCCCGACGGTCAAGTTCACTCGCCCACGCTTCGGAGGACGGATTGGCACGCAAGCTTTCGCCGCAGCTCACCCACTTCGATCGCAAAGGCAGCGCCCACATGGTCGACGTCGGCGCCAAGGGCGATACGCACCGTGTCGCGGTCGCCTCGGGGCGCATCACGATGCGCCGGGCCACCTTCCGCATGGTGGTCGAGGGCAGCGCCTCGAAGGGTGACGTACTCGGCGTGGCGCGCATCGCGGCGATCCAGGCGGCGAAGCGCACGCCGGACCTGGTGCCGCTCGCGCATCCGATCTCGATCACGCGCGTGTCGATCGATTTCAAATTCGATGCGCCGCGCAGCGAGATCATGCTGCTCGCCACGGTGGAATGCCGCGGCCGCACCGGAGTCGAGATGGAGGCGCTGACCGCCGCCGCGGTGGGACTGCTCACCATCTACGACATGGTGAAAGCCGTGGATCGCGCGATGGTGATCCGCGACCTGCAGCTGGAAGAAAAACGCGGCGGAAAATCGGGCCACTACCGCCGCGCCGCGAAGTGAACTTCATGGCCGCGCGCGGCGCGCGGCTGCTGTCGGTCTTCGCGCTGTTGCTGGCGTCCTGCGCGGGCGTGCCGCCCGCGCCGACCTACCTGAATCCAGTCCTTGACCGGGATTTCCCGGACCCGGCGGTCATTCGCGACGCGGAAGGCTGGTTCTACGCTTTCGGGACGCAGAGCGAATCGGCCGGCCGCATGCTCAACGTCCAGGTGGCGCGCTCGCGCGACCTGGTGCTATGGGAACACCTGGGCGACGCGTTGCC
>Ga0134127_10002640_pt1 | contig 12875 bp, 11 predicted proteins | sample KB31753_FD_96459 | JGI IMG/M metagenome (GOLD analysis project Ga0134127, IMG submission 96459) | Terrestrial soil microbial communities with excess Nitrogen fertilizer from Kellogg Biological Station, Michigan, USA - KB3-175-3 | ecosystem: Environmental > Terrestrial > Soil > Unclassified ...
CCCGGCACCGCCGCCGAGATCCTCGACGACGAGGTGCGCTGGGTGCTGACCAAGGGCAAACTTCCGACGTCGATGTGGATCGAGGTCGTCACCACCGCCCACGAGGTCGGGCTGCGGTCGTCGTCGACGATGATGTACGGCCACGTCGACCAGCCGCACCACTGGGTGGGGCATCTCAACGTGTTGCGTGGGATCCAGGATCAGACCGGTGGGTTCACCGAGTTCGTGCCATTGCCGTTCGTGCACCAGAGCAGCCCGCTGTATCTGTCAGGCGGCGCGCGCCCCGGGCCGACGCACCGTGACAACCGCGCGGTGCACGCGCTGGCGCGGATCATGTTGCACGGCAGGATCTCCAACATCCAGACCAGCTGGGTGAAGCTCGGCGTCGAACGCACGCAGGTGATGCTCAACGGCGGCGCCAATGACCTCGGCGGCACGCTGATGGAGGAGACGATCTCGCGAATGGCGGGCTCGGAGTTCGGCTCGGCCAAGACGGTCGAGGAACTCATCGACATCGCTGCGGGCATCGACCGGCCTGCCCGCCAGCGCTCGACGACATACGCGCCGCTCGCCGCCTGAGTCGAGCGCGATCGTGAACTAGCTGCCACGCTCGGTACGTGTACATCACGAACCGACGCTCAGGAGGGCCATGACCACGATCACCGGTATTCCCGCACACGCGCTGCTTGTGCACGCGATCGTGGTGCTGGCGCCGCTGACCGCGCTGCTCGAGATTCTGTGCGCGTTCTGGCCGGCGGCCCGTCGGCGGTTCGTATGGCTGGTCTTGGCTTTCGCGGCGGTGACGCTGGTGCTCACACCCCTGACGACCGAGGCGGGGGAGTGGCTGTACAACGAGCAGTCGCAGCCCAGCCCGATACTTCAGGAGCACGCTGCGCGCGGTCACTGGATGATCTACTTCTCGATCGGTCTACTCGTGGTCGCGATCGCGCTCGTCGTGCTGCATTGGCTGACGAGCAGATCGGACAAGCCGAGAACGGCAGCGGCGGTGATCGTCGCGGTCCTCGCGCTGGTGGTCGGCGTTTCGTCGATTGTGGGCGTAGTGCGGATCGGCGACGCGGGCGCCGAGGCGGTGTGGGGCCGGCAGAGTTGATAGACGCCCGCCGGCCCCACAATGTCAGGCCTGCTTGAGCGCCTCGATGTCCAGTGCGATGGTGATCTTGTCGCCGACGACCGTGCCACCCGTCTCCAGCGGCATGTCGATGTCGATGCCGAAGTCCTTGCGGTTCAGGACGACTGAGGCCTCGAAGCCGGCGACCTCACCGTGGCCCATCCCGGGGTTCACTCCGTTGAACTCGAGGTCCAAGCTGACGGGCTTGGTGACGCCCTTGAGGGTGAAGTCGCCGTCGACCACATACTTGTCGCCGCTGGTCCGCACGCCGGTGGACCGGAACGTCGCGGTGGGGTACTTCTCGACCTCGAAGAAATCAGCCGACTTGATGTGGGCGTCGCGCTGCTCGTTGTTGGTGCTGATCGAGTCGACCGCGATCTCGGCCGTCACCGACGGGGTGCCGTCCTCGGCGACGACGATCGCGCCGCTGAAGTTCTCGAAGCGGCCTCGCACCTTGCTCACCATGAGATGGCGTACCGAGAAGCTGATCGACGAGTGAACCGGGTCGATGGCCCAAGTCCCCGCGCTGAGCTGGGCGGTTCCTGCGGCATCAACGGTTGAGGTCATGACTATCTCTTTCACCTAAGGGTGTCGGCCTTCCCGACGCCTTCGATGAAGCAAACGGACCGTAGTCCGAATCCATTCCCGTCCCGACGAGCAGGCATGAAATCCACAGATTCGTCGGCGCGTCGTGGGCAGACACAGCGGTGGCGGGGACGGCAGACGGGTTCGGCGCTAGGGCGGGTTTCAGTCGATCACCCCGCCCTGGCGTCACACCAGGGCCGCTACCTAGAACATGCCTTCAGACCTCGGTTCGACAGCTACGGGCCGTCGGCGCCATCGTTGCCGTCGGCGCCGCCGACGCCGCCTGCTGCTGAGGGTGTGTCGGTGTGTCGGCATACGAACACGACCGCTCAGGGTGTTCGGCCTACAGCCTCGCCGCCAGTTCGGTGCCTTGCCGAATCGCTCGTTTGGCGTCGAGTTCGGCTGCCAGCGCCGCACCGCCGATGACGTGCGGCTCGATGCCGCGGCCGCGCAACCCGTCTTCGAGATCGCGCACCGATTCCTGGCCCGCACAGATCACTACGTTGTCGACCTCGAGCAGGCGCCTATCGGATTGATCGGGACCGAAGCTGATGTGCAGGCCGTCGTCGATGCGCTCGTAGTTCACGCCCGACAACTGCTGTACGCCCTTTGCCTTCAGCGAGGCGCGGTGCACCCAGCCCGACGTCTTACCCAGGCGCGTGCCCTGCGGGCCCTTGGTCCGCTGCAGCAGATACACCTCGCGCGCCGGCGGCGCAGGAATCGGTGTCGCCAACGCGCCGCGTGCCTCTTGCGGATCTGCCGCGCCCCACTCCGCCTTCCATTCCTTGAGAAGGATTGACGAAGACCTGTATTCGTCGGCCGGCCCAGCCGACGCGGTGACCAAGAACTCGCTCACGTCGAAACCGACCCCGCCCGCGCCGACAACGGCCACGGTCTTGCCGACCGGCTCGCCCGTGATCGCCTCGGCGTAGGACAGCACCATCGGATGGTCGATGCCGGGAATGTCGGGCATCCGCGGCGAAACACCCGTCGCCAATACCACCTCGTCGAAGCCTGATAGTTCGTCCACCGTCGCGCGCGTCCGAAGCCGCACATCGACGCCGTGCTTGTCCAGCATCCGCGTGTAGTAGCGGATCGTCTCGCTGAACTCCTCCTTGCCGGGAATCCTTCGGGCCAAATCGAATTGGCCGCCGATCACATCGCCCGCCTCGAACAGGGTGACCGCATGTCCGCGCTGCGCGGCCGTGACAGCGGTCGCCAGGCCTGCCGGTCCCGCGCCCACCACAGCCACCCGCTTGGTGCGCCGGGTCGCCCCGAGAATCAACGTCGTCTCGTGGCCTGCCCGCGGATTAAGCAGGCACGACACCGTCTTGTGCACGAACACATGGTCAAGGCACGCCTGGTTGCAGGCGATACAGGTGTTGATCTCATCGGCCGCGTCGGCCTGCGCCTTGACTACCCACTCGGGGTCGGACAGCAGCGGCCGCGCCATCGAGATCAGCTGCACGTTGCCGTCGGCGAGGATCTGCTCGGCGGCTTCCGGCATGTTGATGCGGTTAGACGCGACCACCGGAATCTGCACGTGCTCGGCGACCGCGTTGCTGATGTCGACGAACGCGCTATTGGGCACCGAGGTGACGATGGTCGGCACCCGCGCCTCATGCCAGCCGATGCCGGTGTTGATGATCGTTGCCCCCGCTGCCTCGACTTCGGTTGCCAGCGCGATGATTTCGTCCCAACTCTGCCCGCCCTCGACATAGTCGGCCATCGACATCCGGTAACAGATGATGAAGTCGTCACCGACCGTGGCGCGGGTTCGACGCACGATCTCGACCGGCATCCGGCGGCGCTTCTCCGGCGTCCCACCCCAGGCGTCGGTGCGCTTGTTGGTGCGCGGCGCGAGGAACTGGTTGAGCAGGTAGCCTTCGCTGCCCATCATCTCGACGCCGTCGTAGCCCGCTTCGCGGGCGAGTTCAGCACAGCGGACGAAGTCGTCGATGGTCCCGTTGACATCGCGCAATGCCCGCGGACGGAACGGGTTGATCGGCGCCCTGATCGACGATGCGCTCACCGAAAAGGGGTGGTACGCATAGCGACCCGCGTGCAGGATCTGCAGCAGGATCTTGCCGCCCGCGTCGTGCACCGGTCCGGTGATCCGCCGGTGCCGACGGGCGTCCGACGACGAGAGCATCTGGGCGGCGAACGGCAGCAGCCAGCCGGTGCGGTTGGGGGCGTAGCCGCCGGTGATGATCAGCCCGACGCCGCCGCGGGCGCGCTCGGCGAAGTACTCGGCCAGCCGGTCGGTGTCACGGGCCCGGTCCTCGAGGCCGGTGTGCATCGAACCCATCACCACACGGTTGCGCAGCGTGGTGAAGCCGAGATCCAACGGCGACAACAGGTTCGGATAAGTCATCGAGTCTCCTCCATGGCGGTCGCCACTTCGTCGAGCCAGTCGATTGCGCTTTCCTCCGCGCGAATGCCGCCGCGCAACACGAGGTACTGATGCAGTGCACTGCCTGCCAACGCACTCGGGTCGGGGAACTGGCGCTTCTCGAATCCCCGATAGGTGTCCAGCAATTCGGCGCGCTCCGCACGCAGCGCGGCCACCTGGGCGTGCACCGCATCGATGTCGCCATGTTCGGCACCACGAATCTTCACTGCGATGTCGCGCGTGCGGTTGTCGGCCACCGAGCTACCGCGCCCCGACAGCGGTTCGGCAATCCAGCGGGCCAATTCGGCACGGCCGGCGTCGGAGACGGCGTAGACCTTCTTGTCCGGTCTGCCTTGCTGAGCGACGGGTGTGACCGACACCCAGCCGTCTTCCTCCATCGTTTTCAGCGTCCGATAGATCTGCTGATGAGTGGCTGCCCAGAAGTAGCCGATGGATCGATCGAATCGGTGGGCCAGCTCGTAACCGGAGCCGGCCTGTTCGCACAGCGACACCAGGATCGCGTGAGGAAGCGCCACGTGGGCAGCATAAGTCGGCCGAGCCTCCTATGCAACTTGTTGCACTGCAACCAAGCGCATAGACCGCTCGCTCGTCAGATCAGCACCAGTTCACGTCCACGTCGGATCCGCGGTAGTTCACATGCACCGCGCAATCGACGGGCCGAAACGTGCCGCCGTGGTTATGCGACGAGTAGACGTCTTCCCGTCCCGGGACTACATAGTCTGGCGACGCCATGGCGGGGCCGGCCAAACCGATGGTGATCGCCGCGAAGGCGCCAGCGCCGGCCAGGCCGAGGGCTAGTTTCCTCATTCCTGACTCCTTGAATTGGCTTAGGTCACCCTAAGCAGACTGATACTTGTTTGAACGCACGGTTAGGCGCCGACTCTTCCGCTCGGACCCCCGTTTTGCCTGGTTGCGTCGAACATCACAGTCCGTTTCGAGCGAGACTGCTCGCCACAGGTCGCCGCGAAGCCAAAAGCAGGTGTCTCTCTAGGCGTGCTGTATGTGCAACGTCTAGTATCAGTAACCACGCGGAACCCTTAACCGGCGACGTGGAAGTTAGGGCACACTGAGACGCGTGTCCAAGTAACGGCAACGGATACTTGGCAGCGACTTTTCGGCGGGCCCGACCAAAGGACTGGCAGCCCCACTGACAGGAGATCGAGGAGACCTCAGTGACGTACACGATTGCCGAACCCTGCGTTGACATCAAAGACAAGGCATGTATCGAAGAGTGCCCTGTCGATTGCATCTACGAGGGCGCACGCATGCTGTACATCCACCCGGACGAGTGCGTCGACTGCGGCGCGTGCGAGCCGGTCTGCCCTGTCGAGGCCATCTACTACGAAGATGACGTGCCCGATCAGTGGAGCGGATACACCCAGATCAACGCCGATTTCTTTGCCGAACTCGGTTCGCCCGGCGGCGCCTCCAAGGTGGGGCTGACGGAGAACGATCCGGAATCGGTCAAGAGCCTGCCGCCTCAAGGTGAGGACTCCTAACGGCTCGCCCGGACATTCGGAGGCGCGTTAGTGCGTCATTGCCGGTGTTCCCCTGGGACACCCTGGCCGACGTCACCGCGCTCGCACGGTCGCACCCCGACGGCATCGTCGACCTCTCGGTGGGCACCCCGGTCGATCCGGTGGCGCCACTGATCCGTGAGGCATTGGCCGCTGCCAGTTCGGCACCCGGTTATCCGACCACCGCCGGCACGCCGGTGCTACGTGCGTCGGCCATCGCGGCCTTGGGCCGCCGATACGGCGTCACCGGGGTGGCCGACGACGCCGTGCTTCCGGTCATCGGGACCAAGGAACTGATCGCGTGGCTGCCGACGCTCCTCGGCCTCGGTCCCGACGACCTCGTCGTGGTGCCCGAACTGGCCTATCCCACTTACGAAGTCGGTGCTCAACTGGCCGGCGCCCAGGCGGTGCGTGCGGATTCGCTGACACAGCTTGGTCCGCAGTCGCCCGCGCTGGTGTATCTCAACTCGCCGAGCAACCCGACCGGCAAGGTGCTGGGCGTCGACCATTTGCGCAAGGTCGTGGGCTGGGCCCGTGAGCGCGGCGCCCTGGTTGCCTCCGACGAGTGCTATCTGGGGCTCGGTTGGGACGCTCAGCCGTACTCGGTGCTCCATCCCGACGTCTGCGACGGCGACCACACCGGATTGCTGGCCGTGCACTCGCTGTCGAAGACGTCGTCGCTGGCCGGGTACCGCGCAGGCTTCGTCGCCGGCGACCCCGACGTCGTGGTCGAGTTGCTGGCGGTGCGTAAGCACGCGGGCATGATGGTGCCCACGCCGGTGCAAGCCGCGATGGTCGCCGCGCTCGATGACGACCCGCACGAAAGCAAGCAGCGGGAGCGATATGAGCGGCGGCGGGCGGCGCTCCTGCCTGCCCTTCAATCGGTGGGGCTGACGGTGGAAGACTCCGAGGCCGGGCTCTACCTGTGGGCCACCCGCGGCGAGCCGTGCCGCGACACCGTTGCGTGGCTGGCGCAGCAGGGAATCCTGGTGGCGCCAGGCGAGTTTTACGGACCGCGCGGGTCGCATCACGTCCGGGTGGCGTTGACGGCGACGGATGAGCGGATATCGGCTGCGGTGCAACGGCTTACGGCCTGATTGGCCCACGGACTCCGGGCGGAAATGGCCCGGCGCTCGTCGATGCGGCGACGCTACCGTCGGGGACATGCCGCCGATCGGACCGTCGCCGACCAATACGCTCGACGTTCTGCTGCACCAGAATCCAACGATCGCAGCGAACTCCTGCGCGATGGTCGCCACGGTCACCATCCCGCCCGGCGACCCGGGCAGCGGCCCGCACCGCCATTCCGGTCCGGTCGTCGGCTATGTGCTGGAGGGCGAGATCCTGTTCGAACTCGAAGGCGATGAGCCGTATCCGGTGAAGGCCGGTGAAGCGTTCTGGGAACCGGGTTTCGACGTCGTGCACTATCAGGCGGCAAACCTGCGATCCGACATCGCCAGCAAGTTCGTGGTGTTGATGCTGTGCGCACCGGATGTGCCGATGATGACCTACCTCGACGAGGACGAGATCAATGCGCGGGCTCATCTGCGGCGGCGCTACTGAGGTCCGGCCGAACGTTCCTTACCGCTCGAAAATCTGGCGATTCTTCGAGCGGTAAGGAACGTTCGCCGGACTGTTTAGCGCTCGGTGGCCCGCAAGCCCAAAGCGAGGACCAGCCGGTCGTCGGGATCGTCCAGGGACGTCGACAGCAGCTTTTCGATCCGGCGCACGCGATAGCGCACCGTGTTCGGATGCACATGCAGTCGCTGGGCCACCGCTGCGATGTCACCGAACCCGTCGAGATACGCATGCAGCGTGTTGGCCAGCATCGGCTCTTCGTCGCGCAGTTGCCGCACCCGCGGGTCGACCAATCGGGGCTGCCCTGCCACCTGCGAGACGATCTCGTCGAGCAGCACCGTGGTGCGGGCCTCGTCGAGCGAGCTGACCTGTCCGATGGCGCCGGGGTGGCGCGCGGCGCTGTCGAAGACGCGGTCCACTTCGGCGCGGGCCGCCGCGGCGCCTGCCAGCCCGGCCAGGGGGCTGGCGATGACCGCGCGCAGGGTCAGGCCGAGTTCGCGGCGCAATGCTGCGACCACGCCGCGTACCCACGACGTCACCGATGACGCCCCGCCGGTCTTGGGCAGCAGCACGTACACCCGCTCGCCCATCGACGCGATCTGGGCGTCGGCACGAAAAGCGCTGGCGCTCAACGCAATCACATCGGCTGGCACTGAGCTCTCAACGCCGACGAAGCCGATCAGCGCGGCACGCCCATCGAGTGTGATGCCCAGCTCGCGGGCGATCGCGCCGATGTCCGCTTCCTCGGTGGCCAGCCCGAGCAGTTCATGCACCCGCACCGTGTGGGTCGACGGCGTGGCCGCCAGCCGCGACATGATGCGGGCCGCCAGCACCGCACCACCGCGCAGGATGTCCTCGACGTCGTCGGCGAGTGGCGCTGATCCCTGCTGCAGCCAGATCGTCCCGGCGAACCCCGGCCTGCGCCGTGAATCCGTCGGCGGCAGATGAATTCCGACCGCAAGGCGCGGTCGCAGCCCCAACTTCGGGCGCTCGGCAACCCGCACCACGTCGCCGCTGGCGCGCAGGGCGTCGAAGATGCCCCACTGGCCGATCCACTCGAGGTGTTCGGGCGGGCCTGCGCGTCCCAGAATCGTCAGGCGGCGCAGCTCGTCGGCCTCGTCGCTGGAGGCCGAGTAGGCCAGGACGTGGGAGTCCGCGTCCTCGATGCTGATCATCCCGCGGGTGCGGTCAGCGATCGACTGCGCGAGACCGAACAGGTCGGTGCCGGAGTCGTATTGCGGATCGCCGCGGTCGCCGTGGTGCTCGAAGGCGTGGTTGACGAGTTTGTAGAGCAGTTCCCACCGTGCCCGCGGTTCGACCGCCACCACCGCGATGCCGAGTGCGACCGCGCGCTTGATCGCGGCGGCGGACGGCTCCTTGACGAAGATGGCGGCGGGGACACGCCCCGTCTGCTGGCCGATCCAGCGCACGGCTTCGGCGTCCGACACGCCGAGCAGGAAGAACAGGTCGGCCGAACCGGCACCGACGGCGAGCCCGAGCCGGATGTCGTCGGCGTCGACGAGCGCCACGGAGCCGACCGGCATGTCCAGGCCGCGGGGCGCCTCGACCAGCGTCACCATCGTCCGGTCGAGGGCGAGCAGAAGCTGGCCTAGACCCAGCCCCGACGCCTGCACCGCCATGCCGTGCTCCTTTGTCCGATACGACTATAGATGCCTGGGTGTGTTGTCGGATCAGCCATCGGTTTCGGTGCCGCAAGACGGGCATCCTTGCTGCATGGACGCCATCACCGACGTGCCCTTACCGGCCAACGAGCCGATCCACGACTATGCACCTGGTTCGGGTGAACGCACCCGGATCACCGAACAGCTCCGGGCGCTCGCACAAGACCCGATCGACCTGCCCCACGTCATCGGCGGCACCCACCGCATGGGCGGCGGCCAACGAGTCGACGTGGTCCAGCCACACCGGCACTCCGCGCGGCTGGGCACCTTCACCAACGCCGAGCACTCCGACGCATCCGCCGCGATCGAAGCGGCGATCGCAGCCAAGGCCGCATGGGAGGCAACTCCCTTCGACGAACGCGCCGCCGTGTTCCTGCGCGCCGCCGACCTGCTGGCCGGACCGTGGCGGGAGAAGATCGCCGCGGCCACCATGCTCGGTCAGTCCAAGACCGCCTACCAGGCGGAGATCGACTCACCGTGTGAGCTCGTCGACTTCTGGCGGTTCAACGTCGCATTCGCGCGGCAGATCCTGGCGCAGCAGCCGATCAGCACCCGGGGCGTCTGGAACCGCACCGACTATCGCCCACTGGAGGGCTTTGTCTACGCGATCACGCCGTTCAACTTCACCGCGATCGCGGGCAACCTGCCGACCGCGCCCGCCCTGATGGGCAACACGGTGGTGTGGAAGCCGTCGCCCACACAGACCGTCGCCGCCTACCTCACCATGCAGCTGCTGGAGGCGGCGGGCCTACCCCCGGGTGTCATCAACCTGCTTGCCGGCGACGGCATCGCGGTTTCCGATGTGGCACTTGCTGATCCGCGTCTCGCCGGGATTCACTTCACCGGATCGACGGGTACGTTCCAGCACCTGTGGCGCGAGGTCGGCACCAACATCGACCGGTACCAGACGTACCCCCGGCTGGTCGGCGAGACCGGCGGCAAGGACTTCGTCCTCGCCCACACGTCAGCCCGCCCGGATGTGCTGCGCACAGCGCTGATTCGCGGTGCATTCGACTACCAGGGCCAAAAGTGCTCGGCGGCGTCGCGCGCGTTCATCCCGCGGTCGGTCTGGCAACGGATGGGCGACGACTTCTTGTCGGCCACCGAGGCGTTGCCCTACGGCGACGTCACCGACTTGACCAACTACGGCGGGGCCGTGATCGACGAGCGGGCGTTCGCGAAGAACGTCAAGGCCATCGAAAGGGCCAAGAGTGCGGCCAACGTGACGATCGCCGTCGGCGGCGAATACGACGACAGCGAGGGCTATTTCGTGCGACCTACAGTGCTGCTGTCAGACGACCCGACCGACGAGTCGTTCTGCACCGAGTACTTCGGGCCGATCCTCTCGGTGCATGTTTATGCCGACGGCGACTACGACAGCATTCTCGACGTCGTCGACAAGGGTGCGAAGTACGCCTTGACCGGCGCGGTGATCGCCGACGACCGGTCGGCAGTGCTTGCCGCCGAGCAGCGGCTGCGCCATGCTGCGGGCAACTTCTACGTCAACGACAAGCCCACCGGAGCGGTGGTGGGGCAGCAGCCGTTCGGCGGGTCGCGGGCGTCGGGCACCAATGACAAGGCTGGATCGGCACTGAATCTGCTGCGCTGGACCTCGGCCCGGTCGATCAAGGAAACCTTTGTCCCGCCGACGAACCACGACTATCCGCACATGGATTCCGAATGATGGCGGAGCTTTTCCACCGGGTCGCGCGCCCAGTGATTCTGGCCGCCAGCCGGCAGGAAGGCTTACGGCGGACCGCGGAGCGGCTGCCCGTCACCCGCGAGGTCGTGCACCGCTTCGTGCACGGCGAAACGATCGCGGATGCGATGAACTCCGTTGAACAACTGCGGTATTCGGAACGCCTGGTCAGCATCGACTACCTCGGCGAGGACGTCACCGACGTCGACACCGCGAACGCGACGGTCGCCGCCTACCTCGAATTGCTCGATCCGCTGGGTTCCCGCATCGAGGCAGCTTCGCAGGTCCGGCCGCTGGAGGTGTCGCTGAAGCTGTCGGCGCTGGGTCAGGCGCTGCCGCGTGACGGCGCGAAGATCGCGCTGGAGAACGCCCACACCATCTGTGAGCGCGCGCAACGGCTGGGCGCATGGGTGACGGTCGACGCCGAAGATCACACCACCACTGACTCGACCCTGTCGATCGTGCGGGATCTGCGCACCGAGTTCGATTGGCTGGGAACGGTTTTGCAGGCATACCTGAAGCGGACCGAGGACGACTGCCGCGAGTTCGCCGCGGCTGGGGCGCGGATCCGATTGTGCAAAGGCGCTTACGACGAACCCGCGTCGGTGGCTTATCGTGACGGCGACGACGTGACCGAGTCGTACCTGCGCTGCCTGCAGGTGCTGATGGCGGGGTCCGGTTATCCGATGGTGGCGTCCCACGATCCGCAGATCATCGCGGCCGTGCCTGCGATCGCTCGTGAGAATGGGCGCGGGGTAGACGATTTCGAGTACCAGATGTTGTACGGCATCCGCGACGGCGAGCAGCGCCGGTTGACCGACAGAGGCAACCACGTCCGGGTCTATGTGCCGTTCGGTACGCAGTGGTACGGCTACTTCGTCCGCCGCCTTGCCGAGCGTCCAGCCAACCTGACGTTCTTCCTGCGGGCGCTTGCGGAGCGGCGGCACTGACCTCAGCTGCGCTGAACACCCACGGCACACCAGTCACTCATACAGCATCTGGCTGCGACGTACCGCTGATTGACTTGCGTATCAGATCTGAGCGGACCTCCAGCAATATTGTCTCGTCAGTCAAAATGCGTGGGATAGTAGCCACCGAACGCCATATCGGCGGTGATCACGACGGACCTCGGGGGCGGTCACGATGTCAGCGAAGGAGCACCGCGAGCAAGCTTCGCCCGGCGGGAACAGAAACGACCCTGCGTTCCCCGCCAGTAAACTCGCTGAGCCGGGATGCGCCAACGCGAGGCCGGCGAGGATTTCGTATGCCAGATACGTCGGCCGCATCGGCGCTCTGGCAGTCGCCCTTGGGATCAGCGGTGCGATGGCCACCACCCCTGCCCTGGCTTGGGCCGATGAATCCTCGACGTCCGATTCCTCAAGTTCGTCCGAGTCGAACCACGAGTCGTCTTCTGCGGACCCGTCATCGACACCCGGATCGTCTTCCGGGTCAAACCACGCCTCGATTTCTTCGGACCGCTCCACCGCGGAAATCGGGAGGCGGTGCTCGCGCGAAGGACACATCAAAGTCGCTGTCCGAGAAGATCAAGGCCGCCCGATCGGGCGTCATCGTCCGTAGTTCGGGCGGCGGCACAAAAGAGACGACTAACCCGCAGCAGCCCGCCGGGAGTGAAGGACTTCCGGTAGTCCAGACCGCCACGAAAGCGCGAGCCGACGGAGGCTCGGACACAAAGCGGGCCATATCGCCTGATGCAGGCGTGACCGCGGTGTCGCCTGAGACGCATGCCAACGGTCAACAAACTCGGGTATCGAGGAACGCAACCGCGGCTCAGCTCAACACCCCCTCAGGCCCAGGTGGCGACACCGCGGATCTGACCAACCAAACGCTCGCCAACGCTTTCACCACGCTGTCGACAACGACATCGAGTGCGCGGGAAGAGACTGCCACGCCGATCGCGCCAAGCACGTTCATCAGCGTGGCGAGGAATCTGATCAGTGCCGCCGTCTCGCCATTCTTCGCCCCTGATCCCACGACGATCCCGCCGGAGTCGCCGCTGGTTTGGGCTGTTCTCGGGTGGGTGCGCCGGCAGTTCGCCCAACCGTTCGACGAACAGACACCCGCCGCTGCCGCGACGTTGACGAGTCAGACGGACGCCCTCGGGTCGGTTTCGCCGTTGGCCGATCCCATGATGAGCCCGAACCTGCTCGTCAACCCGGGCGCCGAACTCGGTGATGCGTCGCTCTCGGGCTACAGCTCGGTGACCGTGCCGGGCTGGACGGTGACCGGAATTCCGACCGTCATCGAATACGGC
>Ga0134127_10002641_pt1 | contig 12874 bp, 16 predicted proteins | sample KB31753_FD_96459 | JGI IMG/M metagenome (GOLD analysis project Ga0134127, IMG submission 96459) | Terrestrial soil microbial communities with excess Nitrogen fertilizer from Kellogg Biological Station, Michigan, USA - KB3-175-3 | ecosystem: Environmental > Terrestrial > Soil > Unclassified ...
AGATTTGGGTAGATATTTTAGGATATAGAGGGCTGTATCAATTAAGTAATTTAAGGAGAATAAAAAGCGTTAAAAAATATTCAGTAATAAATGAAACTATTACAATTAGACCAGAAAAAATATTGTCTCCATATTTAATAAACGGTTATTTTAGAATTAAATTAACTAAAAATGGCATAGCTAAATCATTTACAATTCATAGGTTAGTGGCTATTCATTTTATTAAAAAACGTAAAGGGAAACTAAGCGTTAACTATATAAACGGAATTAAATGTGATAATAGGATAGAAAATTTAGAATGGTGTACTCAAAAAGAAAATATGAGACACGCATTTAAGTTAGGATTAATTAAAAGTTCTGAGAAGTCTATAAGAGGATTAGTCAAAAGAAATAAATTGCGGTCAGGTGCAAAACATTACATGGCAAGACGGGTTTTAAATACAGAAACAGGGGTATATTATGCTACCGTAAGACAAGCGGCAAAAGAAACAAATAATAAATTAAGTGCCTTATATGAAAAATTATTGGGGAAATATAAAAACGATACAAGTTTAGTATATGCCTAAAACATTATTGAAGACTTTTAATATTATTATACCATGACAGATATTCTTTTAGTTTTAATCTTAATATCAATAAATGTAATTGGTTTAGGCAAAAGTTATAGCAATCAAATGGAAGAAGATATAAGGTGGCTTCGGAATTATTTTGAGAAAAAGTCAACTAATAAATGGGACAGCACATTTTATGATCCAACAACAAAAAATAGATGAAAAAAGACTTATTAATCTGTATTGCGTTTCATTATAATAAAGAAAGGGCCAAATATTTATTAAAGGTATTATCTAATTTTTTATTTGAATATAAGTGCAGTTTAAAGATTATTATAGACACTAATGAAAAGAAAAGTTGGGAAGGTATATGGCCTTTAGTGACTTCATCAAGAGAGGTTGAAGTATGTTACCATACTGAATTAGAACACCCTTTTCATCTTACTTCAATACACAGACATCACATAAAAGATAACATAGACAACTACGAAAACTTTATGTATATCGAAAATGATATTCTTGTACCTTACGAAAATTATCTTAACTATCTTGAAAACTTTAAATTGCTCTACCCAAAATATGTTCCTTCATTTATAAGGATTGAAGAAAAAGGTGGAGTTGAATATGTAAGTGATGTTTTAGAAAAACAAAATTTGAATGTAATATCAATCGGGGATAAAGTTTTTACCGCATTACCTTTCCCTTATAATTATCATGGATTTTGGATTATGCCACAAAAAGAATTACGTGAAAGCATAAACGAAGATTTTATAATGTTATCTGATGGCAGAGAATTTAATGCGATGTGGGTTGGGTGGGGACTTGGTAAACCTGCTCTTGTAGAAATAGAAAATGGGCAAGTAAGTGAAAAATGTTATAGTTATCATTTACCAAATAATTACGCATTAGCTAATGGATGTAAAAACGGTAAAATAAAAGCAAAAGAAATATTTATATGACAATACAAGAAATAGAAAACAGGTATCATGAACTTTGTAATATAGAATCGGATATAAATACGCACTTACCAATATTAAGAGAATATGCAGAACAATGTGTTAAGGTGACTGAATTAGGGGTACGCGGCTGCGTTAGCCTGTATGCTTTTCTTTCGGCTTACACAGTTGAAAAAGTAGTTGCCATTGATATTTTAAATGTATGGACACCGGATGTTTCTAAACTGCAATTTATTTGTGCTGATGATTTAGCAATTGAAATTGAACAAACAGAAATGCTTTTCATAGACACAGTTCATAATTACAAACATTGCATTCAGGAATTAAATTTACACGCAAATAAAGTAGATAAATTTATTGCCTTCCATGATACATTTGTATTTGGTGAATATGGTGACGATAGCGAAAAAGGGTTATTATATGCGATTGATGAATTTTTAGAAAAAAATAAAGATTGGAGGATTTGCTATATGACAGAAAAAAATAATGGCTTAACTATATTAAGAAAAAAAAGATAATGGAACATTTCTATCAGGATTTATTAGGATGGGCAAACGAAAAAGAACAAGGTAAATTATTAAACAAGATTCTTGAAATATTGCCGGATAAGAATAATCTACGGATTGCTGAAATTGGGGTGTTCAGAGGTAAGGGAACAGCATTGTGGAATGTAGAGTTAATAAATCGTGGTATCAATTATGAATACTATGCTATTGATAATTTCTTAGGATATGGCGAAGGTGAAAGTGATGCAGAAGATTTTTATAAAATTGTTATTGAAAATCTGAAACAAATTGAAGGGAAATATAATCTGATTAAAAATAATTCAGTTGACGAAAGCGAAAAATATCCAAACAATTATTTTGACATTATTTATATTGATGCAGAACATGGGGAAGAAGATGTGGATGCAGATATTAAAGCATGGCTACCAAAATTAAAAAACGGTGGCGTTATTTGCGGGGACGATTTTACAGAAATATGGATAGGAGTAATGAGAGCAGTAATTGGTAATTTTGAAACGGTAAATGTTTTTGGTAAACAACAATGGTGGAAACAAATATGAAGAAAGTATTGATACTTGTGATCGGCTGTCAACTTCCACCGTGGGATAAGATGGCTTATACATCTCTTTATACATGGGATTCGATTCATTCCGAAGGATGCGAAACTATTTACTATTTCGGAAACCCGATGAGGGCTAATACAGATAAATTTATTTACTTCCCAATTAATGAAAGTTATAATTCAATGGGAACAAAAATGATAATGGCTTTTGAATGGGCGTTAGAAAATAAAGAGTTCGATTATATTGCAAGAATAAATTCAAGTTGTTATGTAGACAAAAAAGAACTTATAAATTATGTGATAAGTTTACCAACTGAAAATGTATTTGTTGGTGGCATAGTTGCGGAATCAAAAGATAACCCTTCATGGTGTTGGGGCGGCTTACAATACATTATTTCAAAAGATGTAATAGAAAAGGTAGTTGAAAATAAAAATCATCTTAATTCGTCTCTAATGGAAGATCAGGCATTATCTTATTTAGTTTCATTTTGCAAAGTGCCTTATACAAGTTCTGTAGGTGCTTGCTCAATTGATAAAACAAGTGATGGGTGGAATTTGATCTCCTATGGTGGTGAATCAATTACCTTCAAAGATTTTATTGAGATAAAAAGATTAAACAATCATTTTTATAGATGCAAAAACGATGCAGACAGAAATGTAGATGAATATGTAATGCAACAATTATTCAATATTTTAAAATGATAAATACCGTAAATATTAAGAGTGAGCAATTAGATAACACGTATCTAAAAACGGGTTGTGGCGCAGAAAATATTTTGATTATGGGCTCGTGTCGTGTTGCACCATACGTTAATTTTTTTAATGAATGGAATAATGCAAACGGGAACAAATTTACAATATATAGCCTTGACCCTTTTAACAACAACTGGAATGCAAAAGATGAAAGGACAGATTATAACCAAGCATTATTAAAACTTGAAACAGACGAAAGACTTTTGAATATGTTTAAATCAATAGATGTTTTCGTGCATGAATATTATCAAAATTCTGGGATGTTTAATGTAAAAAAGGGAGACGGCAAAACTATTTATGATTTCGGGATATCTCCAAAGATTGATGTGTGCATACCTTCATGGAATGATGTATTTGTATTGTTCAAAGATATAGTTTCATTTGATTTAGATATAAGAAAAAAGGCTATTCAGGATATAAACGTAATAGGTAAGTTGTCTTGGCAAACCCAAAGTGAAATATACAATATTAGTCGTAAAGGGCTTCGTAAATTTTCAGATGTTTGTTTATTATCAGATATACCTGAAATGGATAAATATTTTATTGAAAATTTTAATAAAAAAAGAATGTGGCATTCATACAACCATGTAGCTAAACCATTTACTGAATTTATATTTAATATTCTTTGTGATCGCTATTTGGGCATAAAATTAAATGGTTCTTTTTATGATGATAAAGAAGATATGTTCGCCAACAGTTTTACACCATTAACGGAATATGATATTGAATGGTATGGTTATGAATGGGGTGAAGAAATAAAATCTATTTTATGATTATCCAAATGATTGAAATAAAGAAAGGTTATGTTCCATCTAAAGAAGGTGTGTATTTGATTAGAACCGAAAGCAATTTATTAAAAACTGTTCATTATATGGATGCATTTATAACTATAAAAGATGACACTTTTTCAATTGGAGTTAAAAACCAAACCGTAACACATATTTCTGTAATCCCTGTTTTATGAGAAAGGTTGTAATATATAATTCATATCGTCCTGAAAAGTATGATTTATTTATGTCCGAATTAAAACGTCAAGGCATAGACGATTTTGAAATATTCTTTTGTGAACAAAATAAAAATCATAATATAGTAGAAAGGATTTCAGAAAGTTTTAAAACCGTCATTCGTGATGCAAAAGAAAACGGAGATGAAGAGATTTGTATAATGGAAGATGATGTAATGTTCCCAAATGAAAACGCATGGAATTACTTTATGAAGCATAAGCCAAATTATTATGATATTTATATTGGTGGTTCATATATGATAGATAACCGAATAAATTATAAACCTCCAATAGTAAAAGTACCAACTTATATCGGGAATCATTGTATTATAGTTAACGAAAAATATTATGATACGTGGCTTAATACAAATTCATTAGAACATTGCGATGGAGTTCATAAAGATGGAGATTTCTATTTATGTTTTCCAATGATAGCTTTGCAACGTCCTGGTTATAGTGCAAATCATTCAAATGCAACAAATCAAATAGTAAATTACAATCCAAGAATAACAGAATTTCATCCTGAATATATTTATTAAATGGCAGAATTTGTGACTTACAAGGAAGATGATAAATATTTTATTCTACAAAAAGAATTCCCGCATTTCGTTTGTCAAATATCAGAACAACCAATAGTAAACTTTATTCAGCCATTACCTATATCAAATTATAATTTATGGATTATATTTTATGCAACACTTAGAGGTAATATGATACCTTCGTATAAAGATATTCATAAAGAAATTGTATCAGTAATGAATGCAATGGCTATATGGTATTATGAACAGAGAATTTTGCAAAACGAAAAAAAATACAAAAAATGGAAGATACAATAAAGCAGGAAGATGTAATTTATCCTGAAATATTATTTGCAGAGGATGAAAAAACAATGGTAGTATGGACAAGACTACGTAAAAGAAATAATGGCATTTATTACTTTTGGGATTATAAACAAATTGGGTTTATAAATCCAAATGAAGATAGGGTAGTAGCAAAGGAAAGATTAATGACCCAATTGCACTTTGAAATTTACATGATTCAAGTAATGGGTACAATAAATAAAACTGTAAGAAAAGAAGATGGCAGTCCATTGTGGGAAAAAGATGTAAGTCAAAAATCAGAAGAAAAAAGATTAATAGAAAAATATCAAATGAATAATCAATCTAATTAAAATGGAAAAAGAAAATAAACTTTCTAAAAAAGATGTTGCCTTTTTAGATGTTATGAATGCAGTTGAAAATTATGTTAATACACCACAGAAACAGTGGACTATTATACTAAGTGCAAAAACCCTAAAATCTTTTGAAAATGCAATTAAAAAATGTCTAAAAAATAATGATACAAGCAACAGAAAATAATTTAATTGTTTCAGTAACTACGCAATATATAAAAAATATCAGCAACATTTTAAAGGTAGCTGCTATTGAAAATAACAGTAGTGTTGATCCGAGCGATCTTGTCCAAATAGTTGGTGAAGTAGTTTCAATACCTGAAAGAATAACAAATGAATTAAGAGGGTATGAAGGCTTTTCAACAAAAGATATTCAGATAGGAGATACCGTTATATTCCGGTTTGATGTTATTTGTCAGTTTACTAACATTTCAAAAGTAGGCAGAATATATAAAAACCGCATTTGGTGGGAAGGTAAAGAATATTGGAATTGTGATATTCAAAAAGTATTTGGAGTAATTCGTAACGGTGAAGTAAAAATGCTAAATGGCTATGTTATGCTTACTGATTTTGAAACTTCAAAAATAGTTTTATCTCATGCAAATGCAGGGTTACGTGGAGCGCAAAGTAGTGTTGTAATGTACTACGGTAATCCAAAAGAAAATGAAAAGCCTATTAATATTTCGCAAAACGATACAGTATATTTCAATTCAAATTTAGCTGCTAAATATCAAATAAACGGCAAGCCATTCAGGGTAATTCAGCAATCTTCAATATTAGGAGTAGAAAAATAATACTTTGATATTATGTAAAAAAAGTTATTTTTGATTAGCCGTTTACCAAAACTAACTTTTTAATGTGAATATTTCTGAATGTTTCGACTTTCTGAACTTCTGGATTAATAAAAACACCGGAGCGTTTTTTACCATCCCGGAACTAACGATGCTTTTGGATCGAGGGCAAATTGCGCACTACACAGATTTAAAGCCAAAATACGCAACTTCACAGTATATAAAAGATGCACTTGCGCCTTTTCGCCGTCCTTACAATTTTACTCCAACAGATACCATTTCAGGCTACATAGTAGTTCAAGACCCGGATTATCTTGATTTATTGGATATTCAAATTCAATACCAAATAAGCAATCTTACAGTTTATTATCCTGTGTCATTAGTAAATGAAGATACAAGGTCTATACGCTTAAATTCACAAGTAAATCCCGTAACAATTACAAGCCCCGTTGGGGAACAAACAGCACAAACATATTTCAGGCTTTATCCGCTTTCCGGTTATACTGGAACGGTAACGTACTTTAGGCGACCCGTAAAGCCTGTTTTTGGATATTCAACAGTTTCTGGAAGAATTATAGTTTATGACCCAAGCACATCTGTTCAATTAGAATGGCGTGAAAATGAGATCGATTCTATTTTATTGAAGGCTTTAAAAAGTGTAGGAATAAATTTAACATCAGCAGATATAGCAGGATGGGCAGAAACACAAAGTCAACAAAATTTTAGTGGTGTAAATAAAACGTAATGACAACTTTATATCGTCTATCGGAAGAAATAATGAACCTATTATCAGGTGGGGCGATACAATCAGCGTCTAATGTAACTATAAATGATGTTAAGATAAGTGTCGGACAAGTAATCAATCAATTATTAAAGACAGAGCATTTTACGATTAATGAAAGAATGGGTGAAAAAATACCCAATGGCACTACATTAGGATTATATGAAGGCATTTCGGTTATTGAAAACAACGGTAAAAGTAAAGCCACGCTTCCAATTAAACCAATAAAATTGCCAAGAAACATGGGTGTATTTGCTATTTATCCAAAATATACTTTAAATGGGAATTACGAATATGATAAAGAATTTATTCCACTTCAAATGGGGCAAGCCGGATTACTTCAATCGCAACCATTATTAAATGATTTATTAGGACAGGTTGGATATGAAAATTTTGGTATGGAATTAATATTTACGAAAAATATTAAAGCATTGTTCCCAAACGTAGTTTTAGCGATGAGACTTGCTATAATGGATATAAGCCTTTATAGCGATTATGACCCGTTGCCAATTTTGCCCGAAATAGAATGGCAGATTAAACAACAAGTGGTTAGCTTATATTCTAAAGAACCGCTTACTGATCTTGTGGTAGATGTAACTTCTAAACAACAGCAAAACGTACCAGTTAAACAACAAGAGCAAACGCAATGATAACTGCAAATTTAGATACAATTGTAAGACGTGGGCTGTTGGAAGCAGGTATTCCTATACACTATTATATTGAATTTCTTTTGCATTCAGGAACTTGTCTTAGAGAATTAACTTTTAGTACACTCAAAATTATTAATGTTATTGATTTGCCGGTTGATAATACAGGTAATATAAAAATGCCAGCCGATTTTGTTGACGATGTTGCAGTATGCGTTGCAACAGGACAGGCAATAAAAGAACTTCCAAAACAAAGTTGGATTAACCCAATTCGCATTCACGATGCAACATCTGGTGATTATACAACATATACTAACTTAACTTCTAATGCACCGCAAATTTGGGATGGAAATTTCCCTTTCGTTGGCGGTTATAGTTGGTTTTGGAATATCAATTCATTTGGTGAACCAACAGGTCAATTCTATGGTTCAAGAGGTGGCACATCTTCGGGATATTCTGTTTTCAAACAACAAAGACGAATACAATTAAGTGAAAATTTAATAGGAACACACGTTATCCTGCTTTATATAAGCGATGGTAGTTCTATTGATAATGCAACGCAAATTGACCCGCAGGCATGGTCAACAATCAATGCTTTTATAAACTGGAAACGTTCACCAAACAGAGATAATAAAGATTCGGCAGAAGGAAGGAACTTTTATAATCAAATGAGAACGCTCACAGCCAGACTTGATGATTTAGATGTGGCTACGATTCGTAATATACTTCATAACGCATTCACAGCAACAATAAAAAATTAGATGCCAAATGAACGTAAATATTTCGCTGCACCTGATGGTGGCCTCGATGCGAGTAGTGATGCCTTTGCGGTAGGGGTAAATAATTATGTCAATGGTGAAAATTTAAGAAGTCAAACAACAGATTCAGGTGTTACGCAAACATTAGAAAGTGTTGCTAACAATGTTTTAATTTCCCAACCTGCACCTTCGGTAACTTATTTAACGTTATTGGCTATACCTGATATTCCAAATAATAGAGTTATAAAATTCCAATATAATACCGCAGGTAATAATCATAAGATAGTTTGCCTTTTTTGCGATACCAATATTGAATATGATGTATTGTATTCATCTCAAATAATCGGTGGGTTTTCATTCTCAAAAGATTTGCCATTTCATAGTGCAAGAATAATAGGTGGCTTATTATATTGGACACAAAATGTTACCGACCCAAATAAAATTAATATTGATAAAGCATTAAAAGCAAATAATCCAAGTCTTGATTTGGGAACAGTAACTCCTTATGTGTTGCCAATGGTTTATCCAACCCAAACATTAATTAAAAGGCCGCCTTATTATAATTTAGACGCAACCATTGGGAGAGATATTACAACAACCAACAATTTTACAAATGACTTCCCATTCCAATTTGCATATTTCTATGAATATATAGATGGGGAGTATAGTAAATTATCTGCTTATAGTGTATTAATCCCATACGGGCCAACTATACCTTCATTAGATAATTTTGTTACAGTTGCATTGCCATTTGCAGAACCTATAGATGATGATGTACAACGAATACACTTATGCGTTAGATATGGTAATACAGGTAAAACGGCAGAATTTAAAATATTTGATAAGGCAATTGGTGTCGACTTATTGCAAATAATAGATCATAATGCAGGTACAGCACAATTAAGTTTTAATTTTTATAATAATGAAACACCATCTGTATTAGATGATGTACAGGCAAATACTCCTTATGATGTAGTTCCTCTTTTGTCCGAAGCATTAGAAATAGCAAAGGATAGGATTATGTTAGGCAATAATCTTGTAGGGTATAATAGCCCTGTTATTACAAGTCTTACAGGACAGGTTGTAAATGTTGGTGGCGGCGGTGGAACTTTTTCTGGTACATGGGGCTATATAACGTTAAGCGCAAACTTTACGCCGCCAGGAGCGCAAAACACTTACAATTACCCCTTTGTCTATGTTGCAACCGGTGCACCGCAAAACTTCTATTATTTCCCGACAGTAAGAGTAAACAGCGCATGGTATGGCGGTACATGGCCACCTGATTTACCCGCAAGCGTAAACATATCCGATGCTACATTAACTGATACAGTAGAAGCTAACTTCGCTAATAATTTAAAAATATTTGTATATCCCTTTCCTACAAGTGGTGCAACAGTTGGAACGCCACCGTGGTTAGCAGGATATTCAGCAGCATACGATTTTTCGGGTACACCATATCCTGTTTCAGTAGTCCAATTTTCTCCAAGCACTACAGCTAACTATATGAAATCTGGTAGTGTATATAATATGAATATTGAGTTCTTCGATCAATTCAGGAGAAAATCAGGAGTTGTAAATACGTTAATACAATTAAAGATTCCTGTAAGAGATTATACGCAAACAAGTTTTTCTTCTGCAATACAGTGGGCTTTATCAAATGTAAACGCTCTTGCCGAAATACCTGATTGGGCATATTATTATCAAATTGATTTAACTAAAAATCTAACTACAAGATTTTTTATTCAAGGGCAAATAAAAGCAGGCAATTATGTTATACGCACCGTTGATGGTACGGGAGTAATAACTTATACTTATTCTGCATCTTATGATGCGGAAACGCAATACGCAACAGCATTTGATATTACACCATTATTTGCACTTGGATTAGGATATGTTTTTACGCAAGGGGATAAAATAACTGTATTTTTAAATGATGGCACAACTATTTTAAACCTTCCTATAATTGCCCAAGTAGGACAATATATTTTCTTCCAATTAACTGATGTTGGTAGTTTTAATTTTGCAGCCTCATACGAAATATATACACCGTATAAACCTGTTGTAAATGAACCATATTATGCTGCAAGTCCTGTTTATCCAATTTTAAATCCAACAACTAACAGTAGAGCCTATTCGACATTAACGGATATTTTAATTGGAGATACTTATGTTATTGAACGCACATTAAATAGTGTAGTATTTATTACAGAAGCAATGTCTCCAAATGATAGATTTTGGACTGATTGGGAAACAAATTCAGGATGGGTAAATTATATAACTGCTTTAGGACAAAAAAGATTGAAAGATGGCATTGCCTATTCTGAAACGTATATACCAGACACACAAGTAAACGGATTAAGTTCATTTGATGCGTTAAATGTTTCACAAGTACCACAGAATTGCGGTGCAATACAAAAATTAATCCTTACGTCTAAAGTGCAGGATGAGCAAGGCCAAGTAATGTTAGCCGTATGTGAAGATGAAACGTGTTCAATTTATTTAGGGGAAACAAGAGTATTGGATAATACAGGGGCAGCACGATTCATTGCATCCTCAACAGATATTATAGGAACGATAAATGTTTTAAAAGGTAGCTATGGTACTATAAATCCGGAAAGCGTAGTTGAATTTAGGGGTGATATTTTCTTTGGAGATGCAAAAAACAGAAAATGGATTCAGTATTCTAACAATGGTTTATTTCCAATTTCAAATTACAAAACCGAAAGATTTTGGAATCAATGGTTTTTAAAATATAACAGTTTAAGTATTGCAGAAATAGAAGCATTAGGTGGTCGCCCTTTCTTATATTCAGTAGTTGATAATTATCATTTAGAATTATTGATTTCATTACCTAAACTTTCCAATACGCCACCGAAAGGTTACTTACCTGATTATCCAGATACAATATATCCATTTGATTGCTTAGATTTTCAAGAAAAGACAATGGTATATAAATTGGGGGTAGCTTCTTATCCTCCACATTGGCAAACACCTTATAGGTGGTCAGTAGAAAATTTTGTAGCAATTCAAAATAACTTATATTCGTTTAAGAATGGGTTAACCTATCTTCACAACCAATCACAAATAGGTTACAATACATTCTTTGGTACAAATTATAAATCAAAGATTGCATTTGTAGCCAATATACAACCAAACGTTCCAAAAACATATAACAATTTAGGAGTTCAGTCTAATATAAAACCGGACTTTGTTTATATATATAACGAATACCCATATACGCAATCAACAGAGTTGTATGCAGATATTATAGGAGAGCTTGAAGGAGTATGGTATTCAACAATAAGAAGGAATAAATTACCGACAGGAGTTATAAACTATGGTTTAAATACAGGGGAGAAGATAAGAGGTGTTGCAGTATTTGTGCTTATGGAATTTAGCGTTGATACAACACCATTAGAATTAAAGTTTGTTAATATAGGTAGCGAAGTTTCGAGTGGTCATAACAATCAATTAAAACCTTAAAATAAAAAACAATGGCAGGAGAAGGATTACCCGGTATGGCATTAGGTATAATTGGCAGCATAGGTCAATTATTCGGTAATGGGAGAGCCAATAGGGAACTAAGAAATTTGCAAAGTCAAGACCCAAATTATGCGACCAGCACCGCAGGTATTCAAAACAATCAAATTGCACAAGGAAGGTATGGTCTTGCTGAAACTATTCTTAATTCTCAAATGCCGGGAACAGCACAAGAACAAAATAATATTTTAGGCAATCAATCTAACGTTGTAGGGAATGCAAATCGAACGGCTACAAATTCAGCGCAAGCATTAGCCGTTGAAGCAGGCGCACAAGGACAAACAAATCAGGCTTTCAGTAATTTAGCAGGACAACAAGCTGATTGGTACAAAGGTAATTTACAAAATTATAATCAGGCAGGGCAAGGCGTAATAAACGAAGGAGATAAACGATACCAAGATCAAATAAGACAATTTGAAGATAAAACTCAAATACAAGGGGCTATAAATGCAAATAGACAAAACACTTGGGGAAGTATTGCTAATGGAGGATTCGCACTTGCAAACTTCGGAATGAACGGTGGCTTCAAAGGGATGTTTGGTGGTGTTGGAGTGGTTTAAATAATTCAACACAGGCAGTAGGAAATATTCCCGGTCAGGGATTAGGAATACCAAATATGTATGGAAGTTAAAATATAAAATAAAATGGCAGGAGGAAATCTTGATTTATCAGGTTGGGTTACACCCACTCAAACTTATGGGGGGTTAAATAATATTACGGCTACATTGCAACGTAATAATATTTTAAAGAAAAAAGAAGCAGATAGGGCGCAAAAAGAATCAGATAGATTAAAGGCTCAACAAAATGCACAATCAGAATTTTTTACTAATTCATTAAATAAAAAAGATAATCTTA
>Ga0134127_10002643_pt1 | contig 12869 bp, 10 predicted proteins | sample KB31753_FD_96459 | JGI IMG/M metagenome (GOLD analysis project Ga0134127, IMG submission 96459) | Terrestrial soil microbial communities with excess Nitrogen fertilizer from Kellogg Biological Station, Michigan, USA - KB3-175-3 | ecosystem: Environmental > Terrestrial > Soil > Unclassified ...
GACTACCCGCTGCTCGAGAAGCACGTGATCGACTCGCTCGGGATGGTCAAGCTGATCGGCGTGCTCGAGGAGGAGTTCGGCATCGAGATCGACGACGAGGACGTCGTGCCCGACAACTGGCAGACGATCGCGAGCATCACTGCCCTGGTCGACGCGAAGCGGCAGGGCTAGGCCGCCTCCCCGGGCACCTCCACGCACGGTCGCCGGATGAGCGCGGACGCTCCCCACTTCATCGGCATCGGCGCTCAGAAGGCCGGCACCACCTGGCTCTACCGGAACCTGCAGGAGCACCCCGAGGTGTGGCTTCCCCCCGAGAAGGAGCTGCACTACTTCGACGAGAAGCGCATCGCCAGGCGCTCGCTCGTGGGCCGCGCCTTCGGGCGGACGGTCGAAGGGGCGCGCTGGCGCCGCCAGCTCAGGCGACACGCCCGGGGCGCGCTGCGCGGGACGTCGTTCGCGGAGCTCCGCTGGCTCGGACGCTATTTCCTCCTCGGCTGGGACGACGGGTGGTACGCCTCGCTCTTTGCGCCGGGCCATGGTCGCAGCACAGGTGAGGTGACGCCGAGCTACGCGATCCTCGAGTCGGAGCACGTCGCCGGGATCCGCGAGCTGCTCCCCGAGGCGAAGATCGTCTTCCTGCTCCGCAACCCGATCGAGCGGGCGTGGTCGCACGCGATGATGGAAGTCCGCAACACGGGCGCGTCGGAGGCGGATCGCGACGACTTCCTCCGCCATTTCGAGGAGCCGCGCTCGACGCTTCGCACGGACTACGCGAGAACGATCGAGATCTGGGAGTCCCACTATCCCGCCGACCAGATCTTCGTCGGATTTCTCGAGGACATCCACTTCCATCCGGAGGAGCTGCTCACCCGCGTGTGCCGGTTCCTCGGCGTGGCACCGCTCGACCGCTGGCCCAATGCCGCGAGCCGCGTCTACGGAGGCAGCGGGGCGACGATTCCCGGAGAGCTCGCCGTGGCGCTCGCAGAGCTTTACCGCGCGCCGCTCCACGAGCTCGCCTCCCGTTTTGGCGGATACGCCTCGTGGTGGCGGTTCTGCGCCGAGCACCTGGTCGACGAGCGCCCGACGGGCGAGGTGCCCGCTCAGCTCTTCACGAGTCCTCTGTGGGATGCGTGGCTCGCGGAGCGGGGCAACATGCCGCCCGCCCCGCAGAGCGCCCCGCTCAGCGAGCTCGCCCTCTCGCAGCGCACGGCCTGAGCCGCCCGCACGCGCCCTCCGGCGGCGCGGAGGCGGTCGCCGGCGTCAAGGCCGGCCGAAGTTCACGCGGCGGCGCGTGAGGCGCGCCCTGCCGTGCGAGAGGAGCGCCCGGTCCTCGCCGGTGAGGCCGAAGCCCTTCATCGCGAGCCCGTACGCGCCGAAGAGCGCGGCGCCGGCCACGATCACCTGGAGCAGCGGGATCGGCCACGCGGGCAGGAACGCGATCGGCACGGCCACCGCGATCGCGAAGGCGGCCGACGCGAACATCCCGACCGAATCGCGGCGGAACGGGAAGATGCCGAAGATGACCCGCACCTCGACGAGGTTCACGAGGTTGAGAACGACGAGCGAGATCGTGGCCGAGAGCGCGGCGCCCGTCATCCCGTAGCGGGGGATCAAGGCCCAGCCGAGACCGATGTTGAGCATCGTCACCGACATGTTGTTGAGCATCGTGATGTACGGCCGGCCGGACATGTTGATCAGCACGCCGAGGGGCCCGGCGGCCGTGTGGAACAGCCTTCCGGCGGCGAGGATCACGAGTGCCGTCGCACCGGCCGTGTAGACCGGCCCGAACAGCCCGAGGATCGGCTCGGCGAGGATCGCGATCGCGGCGAAGAACGGCAGCGACGCGGCGGTGTTCCAGTACGTCACGCGCCTGAGCATCTCCTCGAGTGTGCGCCGGTCGCCGTGTGCGTGCTCGGCGGCGACGCGCGGCGAGAACATCTGCCCGATCGAGGTCGAGACCAGCGTCGCGGGCAGGACGACGGCCAGGGCGATCGCGTAGATGCCAACCTCGGAGGCCGTCCCGAACCGCCCGAGCATGAGGATGTCGAGCCGTGCGACGCCGAGGAAGAAGATGACGGTGAACGTCTGCGGCACGGAGAAGGTCACCATTCGCCGAAGCGGCCACATGTCGGCGGCGGGGCGGAGCGCGCGTGGATCGACCCGCAGGAGCAGCGCGATCGCGACCGGGATGCTGGCATACGCCGACACGACCGACGCCCACGCGAGGGCGTTGACCCCGAGCCCCAGCGCGAGGACCGGCAGAGCCGCAGTGAGGTCGAAGATCCTCTGGATCGTGCCGAGCCACGCTGCGGAGGTCATGACGCCGAAACCGCGGATCGAGGAGACGATCACGCGCCCGACTGCGATGCCCGGCAGCGAGAGGGCCACGATCTTGAGCACGTCCGTCGCGTCGGGCTTGTCGAACACCGAGCCCGCGATCCAGGAGGCGTACTTCCACAGGAGCACCGTCACGGCGCCGCTCGTGAAGACGACGAGCACGGTGGCGAGCTGGAGCGCCCCGCGTGCGCGCCGCTCGTCCTTCGCGCCCGCACCGAGCGCCACGAAGCGGATCACTCCCGTGTCGAGGCCGAGCAGCCCCGGGAGGAACGCAAGCGCGAGAACGCTCGTCGCGAGCGAGTAGAGCCCGAAGTCGTGAGCCGAGATGACGTGGGTGACGGCGAACGCGAACACGAACCCCACGACCGTGGTCGCGCCCATGCCGAGGAGGTTCACGCCGGCGCCGCGCGCCATCGCCCCGGCGCCGGAGCCCAGGTCGGAGCGCATCCTCGCCTCGCGCGTGCTCACGGCGTCGTGTTCAGCGATCGCACGCGCAACCCGAGCGCCGCGATCACGAAGAAGAGCAGCGACGACTGGACGAACGCGAAGGCGTCGAAGACCGCCAGGCTGACCCCGAAGCCGGCGCATGCGGCGGCGCAGGCGACGAGCAGGTCGCCCTCGATGGAGTGGAGCCACTTGGCTGTCCTCGCGAGCTTCCGGACGGTGCCCCACACGAACCAGAGGACCCCGACGAGGCCGATGATCCCCAGGTACACGAGCGTGTGGAGGTACTGGTCGTCGAAGATGATCCCCGGCTCCGCGCCCGTGCTCTCGACCGCCGTGCGCTCGCTCCGGGAGTCCGCCCGCGTCACGTCGGTGCCGAGCGAGCGGCCGAGCATCGGCTGCTCGAGCCAGAGATCCAACGCAGGGCCGAGATCGGCGATTCGGCCCGAGCCCTCCTCGCCGGCGCGCACCTGCTGCTGTTCGATCAGCCCGCCCTGCGGCGTGAACGCGGCGTACAGGGTGCGCACCGAGCCGGGAGCGGCGATCTGCACGAAGACCAGGACGAAGAGACCGATCACGCTGAGCCGGTACAACGTCTCCCGGTTGAGGAGTTCACGGCGGCGCAGGAGGACACCCGTCGCCGCGACCGCGATCAGCATCAGCACGACGGTGCGCGAGATCGTCGCGAGCGATGCGATCAGCAGCAGCACCGCGCCGGCTCCCCACAGCGCAGAGCGCGCCTTGGTCGACGCCGCACGGGCGAGGTACAGCGCGAGCGGCAGGCACATCACGAGCGCCGCGCCGAGCGCGATCGGATGCTGGGCGGAGGACCTCACCCTCAGCCGGCCCGCGCGGATGTTCTCGTTGATCTGCCCGTCGAATTCGAGGAACGGGAGCCAGCTGTGGAGGTGGTTGAAGAGGTTGTCGCCCGACTGGCGCTCGTAGATCGCCGCGCCGCCGACGACGAATCCGCCGACGACGAGCGCCTTGATCGCGGCGTTCACATCGGCGTACGTCCGCAGCACCGAGCCGACGAGCAGGAACGCGAGCATGAAGCTCAGGAAGTACGAGAGCGACTTGATCGACTGCGTCTGGAGACCCGCGTCGGCGATCTGGCCGATGTTCGCGAGCAGCGCGCCGATGCTCGCCACGGCGAGCAGGACGAGCGGGGCGCGCTGCCCTCCTGCGCTGAGCTTCACGCGCCCCGAGATGAACGCGAGGATCCAGGCGAAGACGAGCGCGAGGATCAGGAGCCTGTACGGCTCGAGATCGAACGGAAGATTGATCGGCAGCCGGTACTTCTTGATCGGGATCAACCAGATGACGAGGATCAGGAGGACGACCCCCGACCGCCAGGTCAGGATTGGCCGGTAGGACTCTCCCAGCGCGACCAGGGTCGCGAGCAGGAACGCGACCGCGCCGAAGACGACGGCGCGGTCGCCGACCGCGATCCCCGCGAGAAGCAGGACCACCCCGATCGACGCGACGACCAGGGGTGCGACACGGCTGGGCGGGGGAGCCCAGCGGTCGAGGCTGGTCATGCCTTCCGGCGCTTACGTGCCGCCGGCTGCGGCTGCGAGGCCTCCGCGGCTTCCGCGATCGACGGCGCGAGCCCGCCGTTCTGACCCGAGCCACCGTCGACGCTGTGGATCGCGACGGCGGGCATCGGCGACACGGGCTCGTTCGTCGCACCGAGGGTCGCTCCGCGACGCGCCGCCCCTGCGGCAGCCTGGGTCGCGTGCTGCTCGGCGCGGATCGCGCGGGCGCTCTCGGGCACAGGCTCGGTCCGCGCGCCCGCGGCCGGCGTCTCAGCGGCTGCGTCCGCCGGGAACACCCTGTCGAGCATCCACGCGAGGGCCAGGAAGCCGAGAAGCACGACGGAGAACACGAGCAGCGCCAGACCGGTGGACTTCTGCTGTTGCACGGTCAGCCTCGGGGCCTGGAGCGCCTCCAACTTCACGCGGACGCCGCGGCCGACCTTCGCCTTCTGCTGCTCGGCGGCGAGCCAGGTGATGAGTGATGCGACACTCGTCGTCGCGAGCCTGCTCGCACCCTTCGGGGTCGGCGCCGTCCCGTGCACCTCCATGATCGGGATGGAGGACGGTCGCAACCCGCGGTTCGTCGTCACGCGGGCATACAGCGCCTCGGCCGTGACCTCTCCGTTGATCTTGCCGAACCGCTTCGTCCGGATCGCCGACACCCGGTCGGACTGGACGATGAACGGGAGATAGTTCGCGGCGTCGAGCAGCGCCTGGCTCGTGGGCGAGTCCTCGGCCTTCAGATACGGGTTGGCGCGCGTCGTGACGAGAACCTGGACAGTCGCCTGGTAGCTCGGCTTGTGTCGCTCGGTCAGGCCCGGAGGCGAGAGCTGCACCTGATAGATGACGAGTAGGCCAGCCAGGATCGCCACGGGCACCGCGGCGAGGACGAGCCACCAAAACCGTCGAAGGGGGCCGAGATACGAGTTCATGAACGAATCATCTCCATGGTTGCGTGACGGGCTCGGTCGGAGATCAGGCTCGACCCGCGCATCGTCGCCGGTGCGGGTAGACCGAGAAGGTCGAGCACGGTGGGGGCCACGTCGAGCAGGTGCATGTCGTCGCGCCGCTCGACCGGAACCCCCGGGCCTGCCATGACCAGGAGTCCCTGCTGTGCGTGGTTTGCGTCGTCCGGGCCGGTGTCGTTCTCGAACGTGTACACCCCGTCGGCGCCGCCGACGGTGCCCACCGACCGCCACGAAAGATCCCCGAAGTGGACGATGAGGTCGGGCGCGACGCCGTTCACCTCGTCGTAGACGTCCTCGGGCTTGTACACCTTCGTGTCCATTGCATTCCCGCGGTCGTCGGGAATCGATGCGAGCCTGCGGGCCAGGTCGTCACGGACTCGCTCGTAGTCCTCTGCGCGAACGATCCCCTGAGGCTCGCGCCCCTCCACGTTCATGAAGATGCGCGAGTAGTAGCCGCCTTCGCCCCAGGCGACGGTGCGAGACCAGTCGATGCCGGCCTGGTCGAGCGACACCGCCTCGGTCGGCTCCGACTGCGTGGCGAGGAGCCCTTCCCGGCGCAACCACTCGTTGACCCGGATGCCGCCCTCCATCCGCTTGCCGCCGTGATCCGAGACGACGAGGACGACCGTGTCCTCGTCGGCATGGGCGAGCAGCCGCGCCATGAGACCGTCGACATGGCGGTGGTAGTCCTTGATCGCGTCCTGATGGGGATTCCCGGGCACGTGCTTTCGGTGCTCGGGATCCATCGCCTTCCAGAAGCCGTGGTACATGCGGTCGACGCCCATTTCCACCATTACGAAGAAGTCCCACGGACGGGTTCCGAGCAGGTGGTCGGCGAGGGCGAACCGGCGGTCGGTCATCTCGTAGACCTGGCGGAGGAGGTCGTCCTTGTCCTCGGTCCGGAAGTTCGTGCAGTCGAACAGGTACTCGCCGACGACCTGCTCGACCTCCTTGCGGAGGTGCGTCGGATACGTGTACTGGCTCCGCACCGACGGCGTCAGGAAGCAGCTCACGAGCACGCCGTTGAGCGGCCGCGGGGGGTAGGTCCCCGGCACGCCGAGCACGATGGAGCTCAGCCCGTGCCGGCCGACGAAGTCCCAGAGCCTGGGCTCGCGGACGGCGGTGCCGTTCGCGATGTACATCGCGTCGTACGAGTGGTCGGCGCGGTTGCGGAACCCGTAGATGCCGAGGTCCCCGGGCGTCCGGCTCGACATCATGCAGGACCAGGCCGGGACCGTGATCGGCGGCACGACGGACGTCAGCTCGCCGTACGTGCCCCGCTCCATGAGGCCCGCGAGGGTGGGGAGCTCGTCCCGCCAACGGTCGAGGACGAGCGACGGCTCGGCGCAATCGAGCCCAATAATCATGACGCGAGTCATTACTCCCCCATCCCCACCTCTTCGTCCCACGAACCGGCATGCACTGGCACCCAGCCGGCGGCACCCCAGCTCGCCCCGACCCAATGCTAGACAAAGTTGTGATCTAAGCTCGAGTCCGTGTCAAGGCCGGGCCTCACCGTGATCGGACTCGACGCCGCGACGCCCCCCGTCGTCGAGGCGATGCTGGCGGCCGGTGAGTTGCCCAACCTGGCGCGACTCTGCGCCTCGGGGAGCCGCGGAACGCTCGAGTCGACGCTGCACCCGCTGACCCCTCAGGCCTGGACGACGATGGTCACCGGGGTCAATGCGGGCCGTCACGGCATCTGGGATTTCTCGGAACGGGACGAGAGCGGCTACCGGCTCAGGATCGTCAACGGGAGCCGTCGGCGGGCACCGGCGCTCTGGGACTATCTCGGCGCGAAGGGCATCCGCTCGGGCCTCGTCAACATCCCGTTCACGGCGCCGGCGCCCACGATCGACGGGTTTGCCGTCGCCGGTCTCGACGCCGCCCCCCGGGACGACGCGCTGACGTACCCGAGGGAGCTCGCCGAGACCCTCCGTCGCCGCTTCGGGGAGCTCGACCTCGACCACTCGTTTCCGCTGGACTCGAGCGGCCGGGTGGACATCGGGATCGTCGAGCGCGCCGCAACGCAGAAGGTCGAGATGGCGCGCTGGCTCTCCGAGCAGTACGACCCGCAGCTCCTGTTCGTCGTGTTCATGTCGGCGGACCACATCCACCACCTGTCGTGGCCCGACTGGGAGGAGCGCGGCCTTCGCAGTCGCGTCGCCGACGTCTACCGCGTTCTCGATGGCGCGGTCGGCGGGCTCGCCGACGACCCGGATCGCAACGTCCTCGTCGTCTCGGATCACGGCGGCGGGTCCCTGGACGGGGTCGTCAACCTCAACGCGTGGCTCGCGCGCGAGGGCTTCCTCGAGTACGCGAGCGCCGGGACGATGGCCACCGGCGGCGAGGCGGCGCGGCACGCGGTGTTCCGCGTCGACCGGCTGCGCCGGCGGCTTCCGCGGCGGCTCCGGTCGTTCGCCCGCAGGCGGGCTCCGAAGCTGCGCGACAGGGTCCACCAGCTTCGCGACTACTCGGTGATCGACTGGCGCCGCACGCGCGCGTTCGCGTACGGGACGTTCGGGAGCATCGTGGTCAACCTCGAGGGCCGCGAGCGGTTCGGCACGGTCGACCCGTCCGAGTACGACGCCCTCCGCGCCGACATCGCGGGGCGGCTCGAGAGCCTGACCGACCCTGACGGGCGGCCGATCGTCAGCGCGGTCTACCGCCGCGAGGAGCTGTTCGACGGGCCGGAGCTCGAGACGATGCCGGACCTCATCGTCGAGTTCGACGACTACCGCTGGCTGGGGAAGGGAAACATGCTCAGCCGGTCCGAGTCCCTCTGGGACAGCGTCGAGATCGCGCCCGGCGCGAAGGAGTCGTACGTGGGAAGCCACCGCCGCGAAGGTCTCATCGTGCTGTCCGGCCCCTCGGCGGCGCAGGGGCGGACGCTCGCCGCGAGCATCGCCGACGTCGCGCCGACCGCGCTGTACCTGCTCGACGCGCCGATCCCGGACGACCTCGAGGGGCGCGTGCTCGAGGAGGCGGTGCGGCCCGAGCTGCTCGACGAGCGGCCACCGGCGTACGAGGCCTACGAGCTCGAGCGCGTGGAGGGCGACCCCGCCGGCGGGGTCGGGTCGCCCGAGGTGGAAGACCGCCTGAGGAGCCTCGGCTACCTCGAGTGACTCAGGCCCCAGGGACGCCCGGCTCGGCGCCGTCGACGAGCGTCCGGAGGTACGTCGCGAGGTCCTGGGCGAGGCCCAGACGGCCGGTGCTCTCGAGCTCCACGGGGGCGTGGGCGTCGTCGATCGCCGACGGAAGCAGGGACGGGTCGTCGACCACCGTGACGAGGCCGCGCTCGGAGAGCCGTCGTGCGAACGGCACCTGGTGGTCGTCGACCGCCTCCCCGAACCGGCCCAGCCGGGGCACGACGATCGGGCGCTTGCCCTGGCTCAGGGCGACCATGATCGACCCGACCCCGGCGTGCGTGACGACGACGCGCGCCCGGCGGACGAGCTCGACGAGCTCGTCGAAGGGCAGGAAGTCGATGCAGGTCGCGCCCTCCGGGCGCACGGCGGAGGCGCCGTGCTGCACGACGACCTCCTCTCGCCCGGCGAGCCCGGAAACCCCGCTGACGAGGCGATCGAAGGGCGCCTCGTTCGTGCCGACGGTGACGAAGATCACCGCGCGTCGAAGACGCTGCCCGCGTAGCGCGCGCCGCGGACGGCCTCCATGAGCTCTGGCCACTGGACGTACGTCCGTGCCGCGACCGGCCGGATGAGTCGGCAGCTCAGCGACGGACCGTCGATCCGGGTGATGCTCTCCACGTAGACGACGGAGGCGCCGTGGAGCCGGCCGACCCAGGCGAACGGCACCGCGACGCCCGCACCCGTCGTCAGCACGACCTTCGGCCTGAGCTCCCGTACGACCTTCCACGCGAGCCGAAGGTTGCGGAAGAGGTTGCCCAGATTGCGATTCGTGGGCCCGTGGGCGTGGACGACCTGCTCGTCCGCGAGCAGCGAGCGGGCGTCGGTCTTGTCGAACGTGACCCAGACCCGCGGGAAGCCCTCCCACGCGTCGCGCAGGGCGACGAGTTGGAGCAGATGTCCCCCCGTCGAGCACACCAGGAGGAGCTCGGTCGGTTGTTCCGTGTCGGAGCGAGTCTCCATGGGCTTCCGCATTCTGAGGCGAAACTCCCAGACCGTCGACCGCCGACCGTCACGGCGAGCGCTTCGGAAATCAACGGTTGCGGCCCCGCGGATCGAGAGTACTCTGCAATGCGGGGGTAGCGATGCAAAGGGGAGCACGGGGTCAGCGTGGTGGGTAAGCGAACGATTGCCGTCGGGCTCGACGGCTGCTCGTGGAACGTGCTCGAGCCGCTGCTCGAGACCGGTCGCCTGCCGAACCTCGCTGCGTTGCGCGAGCGGGGGTCGTCCGGTGTGCTCGAGAGCGCCGTGCCGTTCTTCACCGGGCCGGCCTGGGCCTCGATCGCGACCGGTTGCTCGCCCGCGTCGCACGGCATCTACGACTTCATGATGCTGCGGCCGGACGGGAAGCTCAGCGTGGCCGGGCAGTCCGACCTCCGGCGCCCGACGTACTACCACCACCTCGGCCGGGACGGCCTGCGTTCGGTTCTGGTCAACCTGCCCCTCGACCAGGACGGCTGCGAGGGCGCCGTGATCGTCAACAGCTGGCTCACCGACGATCCCGCGCGGCGCCTCCTGCCCGCGGACCGCCGGGAGCGCTACGAGCCGCTCCTGCGCGCGTACAAGACGTTCCCCGACGATCCGAGCAACCTGGACGAGCTGTGCGGCATCGAGAGCGCACGCTTCGAGCTGGCGCGCGAGCTCTTCCTCCACGAGGAGTGGGAGCACTTCTTCGTCCTGTTCTCGTCCACGGATTGGCTGGGGCACCAGGGCACGGGGCTCTTCCTGGGCGGTGACGACGGCGCGCGCGCCTCGTTCCTGCGGCTCTACGAGCAGCTGGACTCGTACATCGGCTGGATGCTGGAGCGCGAGCCGGAGGCCCTGGTCGTCGTGCTCTCCGATCACGGCCAGTGCGAGGAGACCTCCGTCCTGCGGGTGAACGCGGTGCTCCACGAGCTCGGCCTCGTCAGCCTGGAGCAGGCCGCCCCCGACGACGAGAGCCCGTTCTTCGTCGATCGACGGCGCAAGGCGCGAAGGTCGATCGGCATCCCGAACGCCCTCGGGCGGTATCGCTCGCACCGGCTGGTGCGGCCGTTCGCGCTCGCCGCCAAGAAGGCGATCAGGCGCGGCCTCGACATCGAGGTCACGAGGGCGAGCCGGCGCGTGAACTTCGCCGCCTCGTCCGCGTTCTCGCCGACCGATGCGTCGTTCGCCGTCTACGTCCGCGAGTCGGCCTCCCACGAGGTCGAGCGGATCCGCGAGGCGCTCCTCGCGGTGAAGCTCCCCGACGGCAGGGCGGCCATCGACGACGTCTGGACGCCGGAGGAGCTGTACGGAGAGGCGGTGGGCGACTGGCCCCCGACGCTGCTCTTCTCGCCGGCGCTCGGCGTCCGTCCCGCGACGGCGCTCAAGGACGGCGCCGTCTCCGCCCCACGCGTCGGAGGCCGCGGCTGTCATCAGCGCGACGGCATCGTCTTCGTGGCGGGCCCCGATGTCGCCGCCGGTGAGCTGGGGCGCTCGTCGATCTACGACATCGCGCCCACGATGCTGTGGGCGATGGGCTCCGCGGTGCCGCGCGGCACCGACGGTCGTGTGCTGACGGAGGCGTTCGAGCCGGGATTCGTCTCGACGCACCCACTGACCGAGACCGAGCCCGTCCCTGTCGAGGCGGGGGCGCCGGAGAGCAGCGGCAACGACGAGGTCGAGCGCCGGCTGAAAGCACTCGGATACATCTGATTGGAGGATCGGTGAGAGGACCCAGGCATGTCATCGGCGCAGCGATCGTGATCGTCGCGATCGGTCTCGGGATCTCCGGGGCCGCTACGGCAGCGGACGTGACGGTGACGCTCACGACGTCAGGCCCCCAGCCGGCGAGGCTGTCGGTGGCGCTCGGTGACACGGTCACGTTCGTGAACTCCACGCCGGACGCACGCACGCTGACGTCGGACGACCAGTCGTTCACGGCGGCCACGATCCCGGCGGGCGCGACGTACAAATGGGTTGCCGTCGATCCCGGGAACATCTCCTACCGCTTCGGTGACGGGCGCACCGACCGGGGCGCGGTCACCGTCGAGCGGAAGGGCTCCGTCAAGCTCGCCGCGAAGCCGGTCCTGGTCACGTTCGGGCACACGGTGACGTTGTCCGGGCTGGCCGTTCCCACCGGTTTCCCGGTCCTGATCGAGAGCCGCGGCCCGGGCGGCGCCGCCTGGCAGCAGCTCACGACCGCGACGCCCGCGTCCGAGGGGGCGTTCACGTTCGACGCGAAGCCGGTCACGGGCACGCAGTACAGGGCCTCGCTCTTCGACGGGATCCTTCGCTCGACGCGGGTCACCGTCAACGTCCGACCCAACATCCGGCTGGCCAGCGCGGCGCAGAAGACGAAGACGGACCGCACGGTGAAGCTCCGTGCCTACGTCGCGCCCAGGGACGCAGGCACGCGGATCACGCTCTCGGCCTACAGCCCGGAGCGGAAGGCCTGGAGACGGGTCTCGGGGCAGCCGCTGAAGGACGGGCGTGCGGTGATCCCCTGGAAGGTCACACAGGGTGCGACCCGCCTCCGCCTGTCGATCGACGGCCGCGACCTGAAGCAGGGGCTCGAAGGGGCGGTGAGCAACGTGATCCGCATCACCGGCGTGGGCGCGCCCGCAGAGCGCGTCCGCGAGCCCCGGAACGGGAATCGCGCGAATCGCGACAACCGCACGACCGCCGGCGGCTGACCCACCTCGGGCGGGGGCCCGATCTGCGACTAAAGGCCATACCCCCCAAACGGGGGGGTAAGCCAGCGCTTCGGCTAGACGATACCCCGATGCATGTCGCCATCTCTCACACGCGCGTCCGCGTACACGCTGTCGCTGGCGCCCATCATTGCTCTAGCGCTTGTCCTGGTGACGCTGCTTCCCTCGGACTCCCGTGCGGCCGGGAGCGTCACCCTCGTCAATGACACGTTCAACTGTTCGAGTTACCCCCAACCGGTGGATTTCGACCTGGTCAAGGTCACGATCACCGACCAGAGCGTCCGTAGGGACGGCTTCCACACCGGGGACAACTGCACCGGTCGCATCGATCGCATCGAGATCGACATCTCCAGCGGCGACGGGGTGAAGGTGGGCCAGGGAGCCCACGATCTCGTCATCGGCGGCGGCTTCGTCCGCTGCAACGGCAACTACGGGGACGTCCACCAGGACGGCATCCAGGTCATGGGCGGGACGCGGGTCACGTTCCAGAACCTCACCGTGAACTGCACCACCGGCACCAACTCCGCGATGTACATCAACGAGGGTGCGGGTGGCAACGGTCGCCCGACCGACGTCGTGTGCGACGGCTGCACGTTGATGCGCGGCACCGACCGCAACCGTGCGCTCAGGATCGGCGACTCGCTTCGCTCCGGCGCGCGGAACTCGATCATCGCCTGGTGCGGTGATGGGTCGAGCTGCGGCGGTGGCGAGGCGATCTGGTTCAGCGGCGCCGAGACGGATCCGGTGAACCAGAACAACCGC